>Ga0209512_1003794_pt1 | contig 13919 bp, 15 predicted proteins | sample frozenSSSSmetaG_FD_184142 | JGI IMG/M metagenome (GOLD analysis project Ga0209512, IMG submission 184142) | Glacier valley bacterial and archeal communities from Borup Fiord, Nunavut, Canada, to study Microbial Dark Matter (Phase II) -... | ecosystem: Environmental > Aquatic > Freshwater > Ice >... | reverse complement strand
GAGCAGCTACCCGGAGGAGGTGCTGCTGGAGTACCGCCAGAAGCACGGCTGGCGCACCGAAGACCACGAGCGGCTGGTGGCCGTGGATGGAAGGCGCAAAGGCACCAAGACGAAGCTGGAGTGCCTGACCTGGAATTATTGACAAAGCAAAAGCCCGGCACTCAATGGCCGGGCTTTTAATAGGGATGGATGATCGTGAGGTAGTTTTGGCAGTCCGATTTTTCGGCTCTTCTTGATTGCCTATTTAGGCGATTGAAACCTGCATGAGACGCTCACCTAACTGGTGGATGGCCGTCTCAATCTTTTTAGCCTGTTGTGCCGAGGCACTCTTGACACCGGATGCATACTGACGGGCCAGTCCCTTGTTAATGCCAGCCAACTCTGCAATGGAGTTGATTTTGATGGCACTAAACACCTGAAACAAAGCGGTCAATTCGTACTCGTAGTCGTAGGTGATATCGCTCTCGCTGATACCTTCCCATTCGGGCATGGCCTTGCCTTCGTGCGCCAAAAAGTCGGCGACTTGTTCGCGAAGATTCGCGGTGATCTCCTCGACGGTACTACCAGCGGTAGTGTAGAGGAATCCGGGAGCGTCAATGCTTCCCCAGATTTCATCGCCATCGTCTTTCTCGATGGTGATGGTTAATGTTTTGGATCGAGTCATGGTCTGCATTGGTTTGATTATGGTAGTAGCACTAATTCACTTCCTTCTGACCCCTCAGAAGGGGCCGGGCTGATCCGGCAATTGCTTACTTCAGCCCGGCCTTCTTCATGAGTTTGCTTAACAGTCCTGGTTTAATGTCGTCTTTCCCGTGATCGGGTAAGGAGATGTTGTCCTTCATGGTGGGATGTTTGAAGATACGGTGGCTTCCTTTTTGCCGGTCTTCAACCCATCCGGCGGCTTCGAGCTTCCTGATGAATTCTTTTGGGGTCATTGGGTTGTATTTTAATTCGTTGCAAAGGTAGCTTATTCGCTACTTTAATAGCAAGTATTTGGTAGCTTTTTTGCTACTTTTTTTCGCCCCACCCTGCACGGTGGGGCTTCTTTATGTCCTTTTGGGGGGTGAGTGGGCTACGGACTTTCGTAGCATGGCAGATTCCGATGTCGATTTTATCAGTCAGGAGCAGGTAGCGAAACTCCTCGAAGCCTACACCCAGCGGGCAGAAGTGGCGTTTCAACAGCGCATTTCCAGTCAGGGCGTTGTGCTGACGGGCGAGATGCTGGGCAGCTTCCGGCAGTACGCTGCCGAGCGGGGCAACGGCTACGTGCAGGCCAAACTGGGCATGGTGGGCTATACGCGCATTAAAGATTTGCGCTCTATGAACTACAGCCGTACGCCACCACTGGCGGCCATCGAAAAGTTCGTGGAAGCGGTGGGCGTGGGCAAGTTTGCCTACGTGCCGGGCTACCCGAAAGGCGTGAAACCGGCCAGTGAGACGGCCACCATCGAGCGTATTGCCTGGGCCATCAAAATGAATATTAAGCGGCACCCGAACCTGAAACGGGGCTACCGGGGCATTTACGCCGATCCACTGCTGACCGAGGTGCTGCCCAACCTCTTCCGCGACCTCAGCCTGGACACCAACCTGACGGCCCTGCGGGGCGTAAGACTCCTCTTTTCTCAGACATAATATCCCATACCGATGGCAGTGAATTTAAACGAGGAAGCAACCCTCACCCTGCGGGCCAACACGCGGGATTTCGAGAATGAACTCGGCCAACTCAACACCCAGGCCAAGACCCTGAAATCGACCCTGAAGGAGATCGAGACGACCGGCGCGGGTAAAGGCTCGGAGGAGTGGAAGAAGTACAAAGCTGAACTCGCTGCGGTCAACGTGGAGCTGAGCAAGGTGCGGAAAGAAACCGACCTGACGAAGCTGACCTACGGCCAGTTGCAGACGCTGGTGGGCCAACTTAACCGCGACCTGAAGGCGACGGTGGCCGGTACCGACAATTTCAATGCCGCAGCCAAACGCCTGGCTGCGGCTGAGAAGCAGTTGAAGGATGTAGGAACCCAGGTCGAGAAGATCAAAAAGGAAAGCGACGGGTTAGGCCAGCCGGGACTATGGAGTCGTATTGGCGGTGGGGTGGGGGTGATGACCAAAGCGTTTCAGGCATTCATGGCGTTGCAGGTCATTCAGTTCATCGTGGGGGGGTTTACGGCCCTGATCGGCAAGTTTACCGATTTTGAAGACGCGGCTCAGTCGCTGAGTGCGGTGACGGGGTTGACTGGCAAAGACCTGGATTACCTCAAAAAACAGGCGAAGGAAACCGGGCCACAGTTCGGCATGACTGCCGCCGAGATGCTCAAAGCCTACGAGTTGATGGGATCGGCCAAGCCCGAACTCCTGAAGCAGAAGGAAGCCCTGGCTGCGGTAACGAAGGAAGCGGTGATCCTGAGCAAAGCGGGCAAGATTGACCTGGCCGATGCCGCCAAAGTGGTGGGCGAATCGCTGAACCAGTTTGGGAAAGGTGCCGAGAGTGCCAACCGGTTTGTGAACGTGCTGAGTGCGGGGGTGAAGGAAGGCTCCGATTCGATTACGGGCATCAGCACGGCCCTGAAACAATCAGGCTCGGTGGCTAACGCTGCGGGGCTGAGTTTTGAGCAAACGAACGCGATTCTGGCGAAACTCAGCGGCCAGGCCATTAAGGGAGAGCAGGCCGGTACGGGTCTTCGCAACATCCTGGTCAAGCTGATGGCGGGAGCCAATGAGACGAACCCGGCAGTGGTTGGTCTCGACAAAGCACTCGAAAATCTCGGTAAGCAGAACCTCAGCACGGCAGAACTGGCCAAGCGGTTCGGGCTGGAAAACGTGGTGGTGGCCCAGCAGGTGGTGGCGCAACGGAAGGAAATTGCCACCCTGACCACGACGATGACCGGCACCAACACGGCGTATGAGCAGGCCGCGACAAACATGAATTCGCTGTCGGAAAGCTGGAAGCGGGGTACGGCCATCGCCACTGGCTATGCCCTCAGCCTGGGCGAGAAGCTGGCTCCCTACGTGAAGAAGGCCATCGACTTTCTGCTGGAGATGGCCAAGAACGTGGAGGTCAACGCGGGCGTATGGGACGCGTTTTCGGGCATCATAGGCGATGTAGGCGATATTTTCGGGTTAATTGTCCGGTCCATCTTTCCCAACTTCAACGCGGGAGCCATTACGATACGCGGGGTAATGCAGGGGGTGTCGGTGGTGTTCCAGACGGTGCTGGTGCCGGTGCGGTTGTTCACGGCTTCGCTGGTGGCCTTGCTGGCCGGATTCCAGGCGGTGGGTTCGGGAGCCAAAGGGCTGGTGTTGTTTCTGCAAGGTGATTTTGCCGGAGCCGGTAAAGCCTTCGAGGAGACCAAACAGCACGGCCTGAAGATTAAGGAGACGTTCAGTAAAGCGTTTACGGACATTGGCAACGGCTACAAAAAGGCGTTTGCCGATGCACCAAAAAACGTGATGACCGAAGCGGTTGCGGCCACTACCGACCTGGCCAAGAAGACGGAGGGCGGTATTACGGCTGAGCAGAAAAAGGCACTCGAACAGCGACGCAAGGAAGCTGAGAAAGCCCGCAAACAGGCTGAAGCTGACGAGAAGAAGCACTTAGAGGAAATCAATAAAGCCAACGCCAAAGCCCTGGAGGAACTGGCCAAACTGGAGACCGAGAACCACATCAAGTCGATCAAGGACGAGATGCAGCGGGAGTTTGTGAAGCTGATGGCCAAGCGCGATGCCGAAGCCGAAGCGATTCTGAAAACGCTGGCGAGCACCGAACTCAAGAACAAACAGATTGCTCAACTTGACGCCAACCTCCAGGCCGACATTGCCCGGGTGGCCGGTGAGTTTGCCGAGAAAAAGCGTAAGAAGGCTGAGGAGGAGGAGAAGAAACGGCTGGAGACTGAGAAGACCATCATCGAAGCCGAGCGGGTGGCGCACAACGCCCTGCTGGACTGGCAGGAGTTGATGGCGAAGGGCAACACGGTGAAGCTGGTGGCGATCCACAGGGAGCGCGTCACGATTCAGTACGATGCGACGGTGGCGAAACTCAACGCCGAGGAAGCGGCTGAGCGGGCCAAAGCTGCCAGGGAGATTACCGACAAAGAGCAACTGGACCGGGCGATTACGGCCATCGAAGCCAGGTACGGCAACGAGCGGCTGCTGGCCGAGAAGAAACACGCCGATGAGGTGGCGAAGATTGCCCAGGATGCAACTAACAAGCGGATTGGGTTTTGGAAGGGTGCCAGTGATGCGTTCAGTTCCCTGCTGAAGGGCGATCTGAACGCCTTTGTTGAGCAGGGCATCGCGCTGGTGCAGGGCGAAAAAAAGGTGATGAGCGAGAAGACCAAGATCGCTTTAGCCGCTGCCGAGGCAATAGGAACCATAGCCAAAGAAGCCGCTCAATTCCTGGCGAATCTGGCAAAGGCCAGAGCCGACAAAGCCATTGCCGAAGCCCAGCGGGAGCGTGATGAAAAGGTCAGATTGCTAAATGACCAGATTGCGGTGGAGAAGGCCGGGCAGGATGCAGCTGAAGCCGAGAAGCAGCGGGTCACGCAGGAGAGCAACGACAAAATCCAGAGCATCAAGAGCCAGACCCAGCAGACCATTTCGAGCCTGGAGCAGCAGTACCGGCAACTGAGCAGCAGTGAGGAAAAGCGGAAGCTGGACGACCAGCTGGCGGGCTACAAAGAGAATGCCGAGGGCAAGACCGACGCGGCAAAACAGGCCGCTGACGATGCGATTGATGCGGCCCAACTGGAAGCGAAGGAGACGATCAAATCGGCTCAGGAGACCGAGAAAGCCGCCATCAAATCGGCCAACAACGAGAAGATCGAGAAGATCGACGCGGCTGAAGCTACGCGGGATGCCGAGATTGCGGCCATCAACAAACGCAAGGACGTTGACCAGGAGACCCGGAAAACGCTCTTGAAAGAAGCACAGGATGCGTTCGATAAAACCAAGAAGCAGGCCGAAGATGAAGCCAAGCTGAAGATCGAGAATGCGAAGGACACGGCCAAAACGACCATCGACCTGGCGAAGGATACGGCCAAAACGAAGACCGAGCTGGCCGAGGATCAGCGCGATGCAGAGCTGAAGGCCATCGACGCTGTGAAGAAGGGCGACGACAAAGCGGCTAAGGAAATTCTGGCCAGGGCCAAGCAGGACGCCAAGGATAAGATTGCGCTGGCGAAGGATGAAGCCAATAAGAAGATTGACGAGGCCGAGCGGGAGAAGCGGGAGAAACTCAAGAAAGTTGAAGCCGAAAAGCAGAGCCGTATTCAGAACCAGAAGGAACTGAACCGGTCCATTGAGCAGGAGAATGCCAGGGCTAAAAAGATTGAGGTCGAGGAAAAGACCAAAGCCTGGAAAGCCCAGCAGAAGGCCGACATTTCCAGTGCACTCATAGCCGGTGCGCTGGCCACGATCAAAGCGCTGGCGAGTGGTATATGGCCGGTGAACCTGGTCTTTGCGGCCCTGAGTGCGGTGATGACGGGCATCCAGATTGCCAAGATCAAGAGCCAGCCACAGCCACAGTTTGCGCTGGGGGGTATTCCGGACGGGCCGCGACACGGCAGTAGTTACGGCAGCAGCGGGCTGGCCATCATTGACCGGCAAACGGGCCGGGAGCGGGGCGAGATGGAGGGTGGTGAGGCCATCATTAGCCGGGAGCAGACGCGGGCCAACCTGCCGATTATTAACCGGATGTTTGCCAATGCCCGCACACCGGGCCGACGCTCGGCTACGGTGGACCGCGATGCCCTGGGCAGGATGCCGGTGGGTTTCCGGGACGGCGGGCTGTTCGATGCGGGTAACTGGAGTCGACCGATGTTCCTGTACGGGGGAATTGTGGGTAAATCGAAACGGCGGTTTGAGGAGGGTGGCTACGTGGATGACGGTGGTGGATCGGGCGGGGGCGGCTCTTCTGGGGTCGATGGAATTGGCCAGGCCAGTGCGGATTATGAGGAGAGTAAAAAGCAGTTTCAGCAGCAGCTCAAAGCCCTCGAAGACATTAAGGCGGAGGTGCAGAAGCAGGGCGATGGCCAGCGACTGAGCATTCAGAACATGGACAGCAACATCCGGTGGGCGTTGAACTGGATGCAGCAGAGCCAGGCAACGGCTACCAACAACCAGACGACGCAGCTGGCAGCGGGACTAAACGCACTCAGGCTGTCTACCCTCACCGGCCTGACCGATACGCGAACGCAACTCAGGGAGGCACTGGATACGCTGAACCGAAATCTGGTGCTGACGATGCTACGCAACCAGGTGGCGCAGGATAACGGATCGGAGAAGATTGTGGCAGAGCTGCGGACGGGTCTGACGACGCTGAACCGGGATTTGCAACGGATGATGCAGGATCAGGGTATCCGGACGGTACAGGCCATCAACCTGGGGAGCCTGACCAACCAGCTCGTGCTGAACGGCGTGGGTCTGCGGATCGTGGCGGGGCTGGACAAACTCTACGGGCAGAACAAAACCGACTTTGCGGAGCTGGCCGATAGGCTGGAGACCCGCCTGGACGATCAGACCGACCGGCTGGTGACGGTGGCGAACCGCTCGGCGTTGACCAACCAGCTTGCTCTGAGCAGCCTGGCGTTGAAGACCGTGACGAGTCTGACCAACCTGCAAACCGCTGCGGTGCGGAGCCTGAGTAATCTGGAGCGCACCACGGAGCGGAGCCTGAACGACTCGGCCACCCGGACGGAGACCAGCCTGACCGACCTGAGTGATGCCGTAACGCTGGCCCTCTCGATCCTGAACCGCGACACGGGGCGGAGCCTGGACCGGCTGGGCAACCGGACGGAGTACGCGCTGGAAACCTCGGCCACCCGGACAACGCGCAGCGTGGACAGCCTGAGCGTGGAGGTGCGGAGTCTGAAGGGCAGCATCAACGCCGTGGAAGGAGCCGTCTGGCAGGTGAAGTACGCCACGGACGGGGTGCAGGGCGCGGTGTGGGGCAGCAATGCCAACGGGCAGCTGAGCCAGTTGATTGCGGTGATGAGTACGTTTGGGGGATAGGCACCAGGTTTGATATATGACGGGTTTACGCTATTTTTAACGCCATATTAACCCGTTGCCCCATCCCGACCACTCCCTGTAACTACACGACTTATAACCAACTTATATGCTGAAACGGCTGACGTTGCAGGTGCCGAAGTACCTGCGCAAGTTTATAGAGGGGGAGTACAAAGGGGCCAATGGGCAGGTGCAGGTGGAGAAGTGGAGCGAGCTGGGGAAGCTGATCCATCTGGTCTCGCGCTCGTATCCGTTTCCGATTGCCCACGTGCGGGCGACGGGTTCGACCATCACGATCAGCTACTACTGCCGGGAAAAGAGCTACGAGGTGCCGCCCGACAAGCTGCCCGACCTGGTACATCAGTTAGACGAGATTTTTCGGCGAAGTCTCATCTGCGAGGTCAGAAAAGTGCATGAGCTGGCGGGCGGTGCCTACGGGCCGTACGTGCGGAGTTTTCTGGACCGGTACGGTATCGAGGCTGACGTGGACGTTGACTTCGAGACGATGCGGAAGGTGTATCGGGACTATCTGGCCCGGAATGGGCGGGAAAACGAAAAAAATATTCGCCTGAAAAGTCCGGCTGTGGCCTGAAAAGTCCGGCTTTTACCGGAGAGGTCCGGCCTGTGCGTAAAAAGTCCGGGCATTGAATGTATTAAAACCGCGCTGATTAGCTGTCAGCGCGGTTTTTGCATTTTATTCGGGCTAAAACAGGGGCAAAACGGCGTCCTTTTGGTCCGGGCTGTGTGGGGCTACTTTTGGCCCCATGACAGTGACCGAGCAGCGGTTTGGCGGGGTGCAGGGCGTGGCCAATGCGGGCTACGTCAGGAGCGTGTGGCTGCTGCGGTGCGTGGACGTGCTGGCGGTGCTGGACCCGTCTCTGCTGCCGGTACCGAACCAGCCGATGACGGTGAGCGCGGGCGGGTTGCTGGTGGCGGTTGACGCGCTGGTAACGAAGCTGCTGCCACCGACGCGAACGGCTCGGTGGCAGCAGACCGACGTGCTGGACCGGGCGGGCAAGACGTATAGTCTGAGCCTGACGCTGAGTTTGCCGAGACCCTCGGCTGCGCTGACGGAGTACCTGTACCGGCACCAGGCGGTGCGGTGGGTGGCGTTCTGGCTGGATGGCAACGGGCAGGGCTGGGTGGGTGGGGAACCCGACAACGGCCTGCGGCTGACGATGACCCAGAGCCAGGCCGAGCAGAACGTGCTGGGGCTGACCCTGACGGGGAAGTCAGCGCATCCGGCCTGGCGGCTGGAGACCACCGATCTGGCGACACTCTTTCCCGATGCCGCCTTCGATTATTCATTCGACTTATCTTTCGATTCATAGAGTTATGCCAGTTGATCCTAACGTAATAAAGGGACAGATAGACGCGAACCTCGCCGACAACAACCGGCGCGAGGGTAAAGTGAGCGTGGTGCGGACGGTGCTGAAGCTGCTGGTAGACTGGGTAACGGGTGCCATAAATGGCAACGTGGGTGCCTGGAACAAAGTAGGTACCGTTTTGCCAGCCGCCAGCAATGCCGATGATGTGTACAGGACCGGAAAGGTTGGTATTGGAACGGCTACGCCCTCTCAAAAGCTGGAGGTGGTCGGCAGTGTTGCGTACAGCAGCTACCTCGTCTATCGCAATGGTACTGTCGATGCGGGGTATATCGGCAACGGACAAGCCGGGGGTGGGACATCATCCGACATGGTTATTCGCGCAGAAACTGGCTCGTTGGTTTTCGCCCGGGCCAATGCTGTGCTGATTGCCATAATGACTCAGGCTGGCCGGTTTGGTATTGGCCTGAATACGCCTGCCGAGGCACTGCACGTTTCAGGCAACATTCAGGCGGATGGCTTTATCCGCGCGGGCAGTGGCAACATGGCCTTCAAGATTACGGGCGTAAAAACAGGGTCAGGGCTGACGCTGAAGACTACCCGATACCTGGAGTTGACCCTGAGCGATGGGACTATCGTAAAAGTGGCAGAAGTAAACTAACGAACTATGATTATTGAGAAGATTGAGCCGCACCCGGACATCCCCGGCGTGGCCCGGCAGGTGAAGGTGGTCAGGATTGACCGGATCGACTACGCTGGGCGGATGGCCAGCATTCTGATTCAGGTGGACCACCTGGGCGAAGATGGGGAGCTGCACCCTTACCTCGGTTCGTTTTCGGCGTTTATGACCAGCAGCAACACCAAGTTCGTGAACAGCAAAGGCGACGTGGTGGAAGCCGATACGAAGGACGCCATTGGTGAGTTCGACTGGCTGGAAGGGGCTATTGATGCCGGTACACCGCTTCATTCGTTGATCCGGGCCATGATTCAGCGGAACGCCAAACGAGGCAACTTCAACAACAATAATTTCCGGGATTGAGATGGAGCAGATACTGGTCACTTACTTAGAACAGGACGCAAAGCCGGACCGGTGGCGGCTGGAGCGGTCGGTAACGTACTCGACCATTCTGGGGCCGGTGACGGTGCCACGCGGGTACGTGACTGACTTTGCGAGTGTGCCGGTGGTGCTGTGGGGGATTTTTCCGCCCATTGGCCGCTCGAACCGGGCGTGTCTGCTGCACGACTACTGGTATGACAACCGGCTGTTTGAGGCCGAGCTGGGCGCGAAGCGGGCGCGTTACCTGGCTGATCTGGAGTTACTGGACCGGCTGAACGTGGCCGAGCCGACGAGATGGTTCAAAAATTATTGTTTCTACTACGCCTGCCGGTGGTTTGGCCGGAGCTGGTGGGTGAACTGATATAATTTAGGTGGGGTACCAAAAGCCCGTTGCCGGTTGGTGACGGGCTTTTTTTCGTCCTTTTCTCTTGACAGATGGCGGTGAACCTTCGTAGCGTAATAGACCGCGAGGGACGATGTTCACCAATTTTCAGGGCGTATGGGCCATTGACAAAACCCACGAGCGGGCGGTACGGCAGGCCATTGAAGGGTCGCTGATTGACACGCTGCCAGCGGTTTTGGGCCGCGAGTGGGCGGGTCATCCGCCGGTTCCGGCGCAGGTGGTTGCGGCCAGTGGCTTTAGCTACGAGAGTTACTTTGCTGACCGGCTGAGCATGGGAGCCAAGAGCGACGTGCCGGTGATCCCGATTACGGGCATGATGGCGCGGGGCTGGACGTGGGACAATACGTTTAGTAACACCTTCATCATGAGTTTGCTGGCCAGCATTGCCCAGAATGACGCCAAGAAGGGCGTTATTCTGGACTTCAACACGGGCGGGGGGACGGTAGACTCGCTGGACGAGTTTGCAGCTTCTGTGCAGGCCGTGATGGGCGTAAAGCCGGTGGTGGCTCTGACCAACTACTGCGCCAGCGCGGGCTACTACGTGGCCAGCCAGTGCAGCGAGGTGCTGATGCGCCAGGGGCCAACGGCTCAGATCGGCAGCATCGGCACGATTCTCTTCTATTCCGACTACAGCAAGGCTTACGAGAAGGCGGGCATCGACGTGACGGTATTCCGGTCGAGCGGCTCGGTGGATAAGGCAAAGGCCAATGGTGTGGAGCCGCTGGACGATACGACACGGGCCGAGATTCAGGGGATGCTGGACGTCTGCAACAAGTCATTTAAGGGCGCGGTACGGGCGGGCCGGGGCAGCAAGCTGACCTCGGACGAGATTTTCACGGGCAAGCTCTACGGCGCGAAGGATGCCAAACGGCTCGGCATGATCGACGGAATGGCCGATCTGAACGGGGCGTATAACCGGGTAATACAACTTTCTAAACAATACAAGTGATGCTAAAAAATACGGTGACGGGCAGCGTTCTAGCGAAGCTGTTCCCGACAATGAGTAAACATTTTCTGGAGAATGCCAGCCAGGACGATGTGACGAAGGCCGAGCAGGAGGCTGCGGTGATCCACCAGCAGCTACAGGCCGGAACCGAAAGTGGCGGTGCTGAAGCGGGGAAAATCGAAGCCGGTGCAGGCACGACGGAGCCGGTGGTGTCTGCGGCAGACCTGACCAAAGCGCAGGCTGACCTGGTGGCGATGACGACGCGGGCGACGGCTGCGGAAGCGAAAGTGACGACTGCTGAAGCCTCGGTGACGGACCTGACGACGCAACTGGCAGCGGCTAAGGCCGAGACGAGCCAGTACAAAGCCTGGTACGAGAAGCAGGTGGGTAAGGGCAAGACGCTGCCCGGTGCGGATGCTGGAACCCGGGGCCAGGTAACGGGCGAGAACGATGGGTTGAGCGCGGCTACGGCCAGTGCGCTGGAGACGTTTCGGAAGCGGAACGCGGGCAAATAGGGGGATTTTTAACGGGCAACTTTTAACGAAACGAGTGAATGGAACCAGTAATTGATTTTTCAAATTTTGGGCCGGACCTGATGCGGACAGTTGAGAACATGGGTGGCAATATTGTCATCGTGAACTCGGTGCTGGACGGGGTGGCGGCTTTGCAGAACGACTTCGAGACGGAGATTATCCGGGACCGGGGTTTGCTGGTGAGCGCGGAGTTTCTGGACGCCTTCAAAGCGGCCAGCGACACGTTTGCCGGGCAGGAGGCAGTGAAGGTGAAGTCGCGCTACGCGAGTTTCACGGAGGGTGATATCGACCTGAAGATCACCTACGACGACATCAAGAAGGCCTACCGGTCGTATCTGGGCTGGATGCTGGAGCCGACGCGCAGCGAAGCCGAGGTGCGGGACATGCCGTTTGAGCTGTTCTTCATCCGCCGGATCATTGCGGTGCATTTTCAGTTTATTCGGACCAAGACGACCTGGAAGGGTGTCTATAACCCGACGCCGATTGGGGCCGAGAACATTGCGGACGGTTTCCTGAAGAAGCTGACGACGGGCCGCGCTGCGGGGGGCGACATTGCCAGCGGCCACGTATTTACGGCTTCGGCCACGATTACGGACGCCAACGCTTACGAAGAAGTGAACGGCCTGGCCGGTCAGTTGGTGAGCGTTCGGGAGGATTTGATGAACGTACCGCTCAACTATTACCTCAGCCAGCGCAACTATGACAAGTACCGCCACAACCGGCGCGATTTGTTCAGCTATCACGTATCGCCTGCCGATAAGCCCGCGACGCTGGATGACTACAGCAACATTTCGTTCGTGGTCGATCCGGGTCTGGTGGGTAAGGACACGATGGTGATCACGCCGAAGCAGAATCTGAAGTTCATTGCCAACGAAGCTCCGGGTGCCTACAGCATCAGCATCGTGAAGCAGGTGAAGCACTGGGAGATCAGTATTCGGGTGAGTGTCGGTTTCGACTACGCATCGCCGGACCTGTTGTTTTTGAACGACAAAGTGTAGGTACCCCACCCCTGCCCCTCCCCAGAAAAGGGAGGGGTTTGTGGGCGGATAAGAGGAATAATTCAATCACGATTTTTAACAGAGAGGGCATACGAAATGAAAAGTGTACGAGTATTGATGGGATTGACGCTGGTGATGCTGGCGGCTCTGGTGGCAACAGCGACCGGCAATGTTTTGGCTGGAGTAGCGACGATTCCGGCGGTGACCTACGGGTTTCAGGCCGTGACGGGGTATTCGCTGGTGGATGGCACTGGGCTGGCGTTGGGAGCATTGACGGCCATAAACCGGCCCGCGCAGGGCAAGGCCAACCCGGGTGGTGGCCGTCGGCTATACATTGCGCCGGTGGATGGTTTCTCGACCGACTGGCCAAAGGAAGCGGACATTACTGCGGGTGAGATTACAATGGCTCCTCCGCTGACGGTGGGTTCGGTTGGCCCTCCGGTGGTAATTGCGGGTGCGTTTGTCGAGTTGCAGGTTTCGGATAATTCGCTGAAGCTGGACGAGGCCATGAAGGGTGCAGTCGGATACCAGAGTTGGGAGCAGGCTATCGAGGTAAAAATCGCGGGCTACACGAAGGAGCAGGTGGCGGCTATCGAGAAGCTGCTGAACCAGGAGGTTGTGGCCGTAGTAGCCCAGGCCGATGGTACGCGGGTGGTGGTTGGGACGGTGGCCATTGGCCAGCAGTTTGAGATCATGCACACCACGGGTGCGAAGGGTGGCGACCGCCGGGAGTGGACGCTGAAAGCGAAGCAGGACGGCTACATGCACGGGTACCTGCCGCTGGCGACGACGGTAGTTATTCCGGGGATTGTGGCTCTGTAGGGCATTGAACGAACGATGATACAGTAAAGGCTCCTGCTCTTTTGGGGCAGGAGCCTTCTTTTTTTGGGTGTAACAGGTATATCAAAACGGATAAAGACATGAATAAGAAGATTAAGGTGTTTTGCGACCCAGGTACGTTTTTCTCGCTGGGCGACGAGCAGGTGCTGGTGGGGAATTTGACGGTGGCGCAGGCCGAGCTGGTAGCGGCTCAGTACCCTGGGCGGTACGTGGAGGTGGTTAGTGTTGCAGAGCCTAAACCGGCTGAGGAAGCCAAAGGGAAATAATGGTAGATGTAAAACGAATGAAGGCGACGGCTGACCTGGCCAAAATTCAGCACGACTCGTACAAGACGGAAGAGAGCCAGGCGGCTTATGAAGCGGCCCAGAGTGCGTACGAAGCCGTGCTGCTCGATGCGGCTACGGATGAGGTAGTTACTGAGGTGGTTGCTGAGATCAACAAGGTCAGTGGTCCTCCACCGACGAAGGTGGCGGTATCGTCGAAGCAGGCTCCGGCTCCCGAAGGCTCGACGCCCAAAGCAAAGCCAGTGGCCGAGCAGAAAGATGTGAAGAAGGCCGATGCTGTAGTCGACAAAGCGGCTGCCGATGCGGTGGCGGGTGATAAGTCGGTACTGAACCTGACTGCTGCCACCGCCGGGACTGATGATGCTTCAGCTACGGTTGAGCAGGATCCTACCGCCGGTACCGGCGATACATCCGGGGATGGTCAGGCTGATGCCGGTGCCGACGAACTGGCTGAAAAAAAAAGCGAGTAGGGGCTGCGACGGTCGATGTTGCCCAGGCTGCAAAGGAGCGGCTCACGCTGGAGGCTGAACGCCT
>Ga0209512_1003793_pt1 | contig 13920 bp, 10 predicted proteins | sample frozenSSSSmetaG_FD_184142 | JGI IMG/M metagenome (GOLD analysis project Ga0209512, IMG submission 184142) | Glacier valley bacterial and archeal communities from Borup Fiord, Nunavut, Canada, to study Microbial Dark Matter (Phase II) -... | ecosystem: Environmental > Aquatic > Freshwater > Ice >... | reverse complement strand
GGCGCACCGAAAGGGCTTCATTGTATTTAAAGCAGTTTATTATTGAAATATCTTCGAACAAAGGCGCCTATTTTTCAAAACTGATGAATATCCCCATCAGTAACAACACTTGCCTCAGGCTGGTTAAATCCATGGCAATGCCAGTAGACGATAATCTGCTGTGCATTGGTATAGATGATTGGGCTAAAAGAAAGGGAATGAACTATGGATCAATCATCGTTAATGCGGATACTGGCCGCCCTATTGACCTTTTAAACAGCAGGGATTCCGGGGATGTTGTAAAATGGCTTTCAGGTCATCAAGAGATCAAATATGTAACCCGAGACAGGGCGACATCTTAGCTTTTTTTTTAGTTTTGAGCTGATTAGTTACGAATAACTTACTTTCATATTTTATTTTTGAAATAGGCGCTATATAAATACTAATATATTTAGTAAATTAGCGTTATGGAAAAGCGATTTAAGAGTCTTTCGATATTTGATTTTCAGGAGATGTTTCCTGATGAGGATAGCTGTATCCGGCATTTATCGGTTATAAAGTGGGGAGATGGATATACCTGCAATAAGTGTGGCCACAGTCATTATTGCAGGGGAAACAGGTGCTACGACCGTCAATGTACGCGCTGCAGATATATTGAGTCGGCCAGTGCAGGCACACTATTTCATGACTGTAAGTTCTCTGTTCTAAAAGCGTTCTACATCATTTACTATGTTTCGACCAATAAGAACGGCATCAGCAGTTGCGAGCTCAGCAGAAAACTTGAGTTAAGGCAGAAAACCTGCTGGTTATTTAAGCAAAAAGTGATGCAGGCCATGGGAAGCAGTGGTGAATTCCTGATGGAAGGCAAGGTGGATGTGGACGAAACCTATGTGGGCGGTCAGGATGATGGGGTTGTTGGCCGTAAAGGTGGACGCAAGAAAATAGTGGTTCTTGGCATAGAAAAACAGGGCAAAGGAGTATCCAGAATGTATGCACGGGTAATCGATTCGGCTAGCAGAGTGAATTTAAAGGGATTTATGCTAGACCATATTAAGGCAGAAGCCAATGTACGCACAGACAAATGGGCAGGTTACAAGGGCCTGCAGAATGAGTTTCCCAATATTATCCAGGAAAAATCAGAAAAGAAGGGCAAGAATTTTGTCGAGTTGCATCGTTGCATTATGATGTTTAAGGCTTGGTTAAGGGGCGCCCATCATTCTGTTAAGCACCTCCAATCTTATCTCAATGAATATACTTATCGCTTTAACAGGCACAAGATTAAAGCGGGCATTTTTGAAAATCTATTGAACAGAATGATGAAAAAACCACCCCGCACCTATAAAATGATTATCACGTAAACGCCTATTTCAAAAACTCTATTCCACAGTATTATCTCAACAATTTTCTTCGTACTCACGAACATCTATCGAAACCATCACGTCTCCACCCCTTTCCTTTGTCCTGTAATTTGAAAATATTAATCAAAGATATTATGGCAACGATAGAATTTATTACTAAGGAAGACCTCAAACAATTTAGGGCAGATCTAGTGGAAGACCTAAAGGAAGCATTAAGAAAACCCAAACTTCTGGAATCAAATAAGGAATGGCTTAAGAGCTACGAAGTTCGTGAAATACTCAAAATATCCCCAAGCACTTTACAAACCCTTCGAGTAAATGGAACTATACCATATTCTAAAATCGGTGGATTGATGTACTACAAAAATGACGACATCAAAAGCCTGCTGGAAGGCAACTAAAGTTCGCTATCAATTTAGGGTTCAACACAAACATTCATCTATTACAAACCGAAGTTAAAAAACACTTTAGGATTGCCTACGTGCATGACCGCGTGGTCATAGCAAGATGTATTTTTGCATGCGCAAAAACATCTTGCCGTCCTTGAGGCCGGGACTTTGCTCGGAACTCGCAAAATCTGGAACTTCATAAAAGAGCTGTCAATCATGCCAAGGAAAAAACTAAAAGATCAGGATGCTATTTTAAGCCATAACCTCATCATAAGGGTATCGGAAGAGCTGTTCAAAAAGCTCGATAAACTTTATGGTGAAAGCGATTGCCAGAGTATTGCCGAGGTAGCAAGAAAAATCCTGTCCAATGAAAAGATTAACTGTTTCTATCGGGATGTTTCCATACATGCACCAATGGAGGAAATGGCTTTAATCAGAAAGGAACTAAAAGCGATTGGCATCAACATCAACCAGATCACAAGGAGCTTTAACCAGGACAAGGCAGAAACTCATCGTGCTTTTTACGTGATGAAAGTTGCAGACCTCTATAAAAAAGTTGATGAAAAGGTAGACAGGCTTCTAGTTATCATATCCCAACTGGCAGAGAAATGGTTGCAAAAATCGTAAGTGGTAAAAGCATCAGGGGCATGTTGCATTACAACGAAAACAAGGTTGAACAGGGACAGGCAAGACTGATTTTGGCCAGTGGATTTGCGGGCGAAATCGACAAAATGGATTTTGGGAATAAGCTTAAACGCTTTGAAAACCTGACCATGTTTAACGGAAAAGTTAAGACCAATGCCATACACATCAGCCTGAATTTTGACCAGAGCGATAAATTAAATGATGAGCTGCTACAACAGATTTCGATGGACTATATGGAAAAAATCGGATTTGGTGATCAGCCCTATCTGGTTTACAGACATACAGATGCTTCCCATCCGCATTTACATATTACCACTACGAATATCAAATCGGATAGCCAGCGCATAGACATCCACAACATTGGCAAAACTTTATCAGAAACAGCTAGAAAGGGAATTGAAGTAAATTACAACCTTACCAAAGCAGAGGGTAGAAAGCTAAGTGATGGCCTGGGGATAAAACCAGCTGATCTGGCAAAAGTAGTTTATGGCAGATCGTCCACCAAAAGAGCTATAACAAACATCGTGAACAGTGTGATTAGTAAATATTGCTTTACTTCCCTTGTGGAATTTAACGCTGTACTAAAACAGTTTAATGTAATTGCCGACCGAGGTTTGGAAGATACCAATATGTTCCAGAAAAATGGAATGATCTATTCAATTATTGATGCAAAGGGGAAACAAGTTGGAATAGCCCTTAAGGCAAGTGTGATCTATAACGAACCTACTCTATCCAAATTGCAGAAGAAGTTTGTACAGAATATTGAAAAAAGAAAACCGTACAGGGCGGAGTTGAAGAAAAGCATTGATCAAATATTGAGTAAATACGAAACACTTACCAAAGCAACATTTATTGGCGAACTGCAAAAACAAAAGATAGCATTAACATTCCGCCAGAACGAACAGGGCTTTATTTACGGCGCAACCTTTATCGACAATAAGAGCAAATCTGTCTTTAACGGCAGTGATCTGGGCAAAGCGTACAGTGCAAAGGCATTGACAGAGCATTTTGGTATTGCAGATAAAGAAAAGACCTACCTCAAACCATTATCGCAACAGAAAACATATCTCAAGCTAGGAAATGGAGAAAGCAACAAATCCTATCTCGAACCAATGGCACCGACCAACTATCTCAAAAGCCTGCTGGGGCAATCGGAAACCGATTATGCACCGGGTACAGGAGAAAAAAAGAAGAAAAGAAAACCTGGAAGAGGCTTTTCAAGATAGTCTAGGATTTTATCCTCACAAATATATTTAATAGCAACAAACATGAATACGGGAGAAGATACACAGGGGCTACGAAAAATTATAGATTTTAGTCGCCTAATCAGCATTGTTATATTGAGCATTCATTTTTACCTCTGCTGTTATGCGGCATTCAAACAGTGGAATCTTACCGCAGAGATCAGTGACCGAATAATTTCCAGTATTATAAAAACGGGTTTATTTAATAACATAATCAATCCGAAACTGGCGGCTTTGTTGTTTCTGGCTATTTCGCTCGTTGGCATCAAGGGCAAAAAGGATGAAAAAATACAATATGGCAGTATCATAGCTTACTTGCTCACTGGATTGTTGTTATACTTTATCAGTGTACTTTGCTTGTACCTAAATGCAGAATATGAAACCATTGCTATGTTATACATCGGCATCACCTTAACGGGTTACATGCTGATCCTAACAGGCGGCGGCCTTTTGTCAAGGCTGATCAGGGATAAGCTGAAAACGGATATTTTTAATAATGACAATGAAACCTTTCCTCAGGAAGAACGGCTTTTGGAAAATGAATATTCAATTAATCTACCAGCAAAGTATCGATTAAAGAATAAGGTTAGGGACAGTTGGATCAATTTTATTAATCCCTTTCGTGGGATGCTTGTTGCCGGAACGCCAGGGGCAGGTAAATCCTATTTTGTGATTAGGCACATCATTGACCAGCACATTAGGAAAGGTTTTACCATGTTCATCTATGATTTTAAATATGACGATTTGAGCAAGATCGCCTACAATAAACTATTGAAATACAAGGATAGCTATAAGATAAAACCTGCCTTTTACCTTATCAATTTTGATGATCTGAGCCGTAGCCACCGCTGTAATCCGCTTGATCCCGCAGGAATGGATGACATTACCGATGCTACAGAGGCAAGCCGTACCATTATGCTCGGACTGAACAGGGACTGGATTAAAAAACAGGGAGATTTCTTTGTGGAAAGTCCAATTAACTTTTTAACAGCCATTATATGGTATTTGAAGCGTTACGAAGATGGGAGATATTGCACCCTACCTCATGTTATTGAATTGATGCAGGCAGATTACGACCCCTTGTTTGCCGTATTGCAGGAAGAGGAAGAGATTAAGGTGCTAATCAATCCTTTTGTATCCGCCTTCCAGAACAAAGCCAAGGAACAGTTAGAGGGACAGATTGCATCTGCAAAGATTGGATTGGCAAGATTGTCATCTCCACAGCTTTACTATGTGCTATCTGGAAATGACTTTACGCTGGATGTGAATAATCCTAAAGAACCAAAAATTGTTTGTGTGGGCAACAATCCGCAGAAACTACAGGTATATGGTGCAGTTCTATCACTTTATATATCAAGGATGATAAAACTCGTTAACCGTAAAGACCAGCTCAAAAGCAGTCTAGTTTTTGACGAATTTCCTACTATATTCTTCAACAACATGGACAGTCTAATTGCTACTGCAAGGAGCAACAGGGTTGCGACCACACTTGCTGTTCAGGATTTTAGCCAATTGAAAAAAGATTATGGTGCAGAACAGGCAGACGTGATATCTGGCATAGTTGGAAATATAATCAGTGGGCAGGTCACGGGCGATACCGCCAAGAAATTATCTGAAATATTCGGAAAGATCATGCAGGACAGGGACAGCATGAGCATAAACAGTTCGGATACTTCCATCACCAAATCAACACAACTTGAATACGCCATACCTGCTTCAAATATTGCTTCTTTATCCTCTGGAGAGTTTGTGGGCATCGTGGCAGATAACCCAGAAGAAAAAATAAAACTAAAGGTTTTCCATAGTGAGATACAGAATGACCATGCTGCAATTAAAGCTGAAGAAGAGGCGTATAAAGCTATTCCTGTAATTGCTAAAGTAACCGAGCAGGATATCGAAGAAAACTATAAAAAGATCAAACAGGATATTGAAGAACTTTTTACACTTGAACTCAAAAAAATAGATGAAAGAAAACCTAAAGAAGAAGATAAGCCAGCGGAAAACAAGAAAAAAGATGATCCTGAAGAGGAAAATTCAGGCAAAAGCATGCCAAGGTCTATGTGAAAAATAACGAAGAATAATTTATTCGCAAAATCATCTTCCGTTTTCCATTAATAAATTTTAAACTGAGAATGAGCTAATCAATAAATATCTTACCATTTAGCCACGGTTTGAGTGAAATGTAGAGTAAAGAGTTTTTTTCTCTGAATTCACTATATTCATCATTTGTAAAGTCATAATTATCCCACATTTGATAGTAATCATTGATGATATTGAACAATTTATCGTCAATGACTTTAAGCTGTTTTAGCTCTTTGGAATAGTCAAATTCAGTATTAGGATCACATTTGAAAGCAAAATATTTTCCAATAAAATTTCTTATCGCAGAAAGACTAAACTTATTTCCTTGTCTGTAGAACTTTGATATTTGATTGATAAAACCCGACTCGCATTTAAATTCCTCGTAATCGAAAAGGAATTTCGACCTATCAAATCCAAGGCTGAGAAAATGTGGCAACATTAAAGTATGTGAGATACTGTTTGTAATGTGTTCTGAAAGACGGGTGTCAAATAAGCGCTTAAAAATATTACTTTGCCACATTGTTAATTTAAAGTTTGAAGTAAGCCGGACATCATAATAATCCATATAGACGTGCAAAAGCTCATGTGAAAATGAGTCCACATCAAAAACACCCTTTGGTATATAAAAGGTAACCTCGTTGTTAATTGAGTATACAGAATGTTCTTGATTATCAGATTCTGCAAATTCAATAATGAACTTCTCACAGACTTTCTTAAAGATTTCTTCGTTTCTTTCGTCAATTAATTTGCTGATATAAATTTCGTTGCTCACCATCTCGCTACAACTCCCTCGCTATCTCTATCATACCTGAACTTTACAACCTCCCCACTTATTATTAAATGTACGGCTTGCTCAATAACCGACAAAGGCGCCATGAACCATTCTCTTGGTGTGAATCTCTTTCCTTGGCCGTCAAATACATCGACATTGAGACATGCAGAGCCAAAGAAGTTGTGAATTAATTGTTCAAACTTCTGTGGGTTCATATTATAGCACTTGTAGGCCATAACAATCCTTACATCAGCCATTAAATAGGTTGGCTCCATCTTGGCGTTTTTTATTCTTTCCTCGACTGTTATTTTCGAGAAACCTATTTTGTATAAATGCTGTAAGCCCTTTATTTCTGGATTTTCACTTTTTGATTTAAGAATATAAATATAACCTGCTTCTTGATCTTCGTCAGTAACGTTACCAAACTTCTCAATGAAGCTTTCATTTACTTGATCCACATTCTCAGATACAGCTTTACCATTTGCATACAGGATTTTCTCAACGGAACGTTTAAGCATGTTAGATTCTGTACCGTTTTCAAAAATGCATCTCGTTCTTCCATCTTCTCTTACCCTTGTGCCATCTGGCTTGTAATGTTCCGTTGTATCTATATTGATTTTTTCAACTAAAAAAAGAATGCCGTTATTCACATAGTAAGCACCCTCTCTCAAGTTATCTTGTTTAAAATCTACCAGCTTACGCTTTCCGTTGGCTAAATCTAGCTGAACGTTTTTAAACAATGGCTCATATTTTTCAAAATCTTTACAGGGCTTACGTCTGGCTACAAAATCTGCACTTGCTCTTTCGTCAGTTTGGTTGATGTGCTTAAAGTCGAACAATCCTTCAGAATCACCCTCCAGCAAACTCAAGGAATCATCATTAAAAATATCATCAAGAGAGGTTATTTGCTTTATTTCGAAATTTAGCAAGTCAAAATTGTCATACGGCTTTAGTAGTTCTACTTTAACCGGGTTTTCCCTAAGTGATCTTAATCGAGAAAACAATTGATGCTCTTGAATACCCCCGCCTTGCTCAGGTTCTCGGTTATTATTCATGTAAAAACTATTGATTTCGAGAAATGAAGCCACCAACCTTTCTTCTTCATTTCGTACAGGAGATGCAGCAGGCTTAATATTCAATAAGCCTAAAGGGTCATTTTCAAATAAATCAAGTAATTTCTTAACCTTATCCATTGCTTGCTTTCCTTTTTTGTTCCTTCAAGAAAATAATTGCCTCAGCCATTCTTCGCTCCAATGGATCAGTAGATTGAAGAATAGGCTCCTTTTTAAAAGTTTTAACAAAGTCATTAATTTTGGGCCACAAGATAAAGGCCTCTTCTAATGTCATTTGGATTCGTGTTGCTTCGATAACATCTTGAATTACCTTTAAAACCTTTGTAGTTACATCTTTCGATAATATTTCAAATGCTTTTTGAAATGGATTGATACGGTCTATCAAGTCTATATGCAAATCATCAATATTTACAAAAGCTCCAGCCATTCTGATAAAACGTTTATCGCCTACTTCTTTTATTTCGCTGCCTTTTACTACAGAATCCACAACAACATATTGGCGTATTTCTTCGATTTCCTCTTCTGACAAATCAGGATATTTGATTTGAATTATTTTAGGAATAAGCACTTTGTTAATTACCTCTGGATCTAAATTGCCCGGCATTGCTTTCAGCATGGTGTCATCCTGCAAAATAGTTGCTTTTAAATCGTTTAAATCTGATTCAATTATATCCTTAACCCTTTTTGAAGTTGGGGTTTTAAAGCCCCTTATCTTTATTTCACCTGCTTCAGCTTTATCCTCATCAGATAATTTGGTTTTGAATTTAAAATTTGGTGCCAATACCTGCTCCATCAATAAAGATGCGGTTATGGCTTTGAGCATATTATTTACAGATAGCTTCACCAAATCATCCGCAGCATCTGGCTGAGCAATCAAATTTGTAAACTGGGCATGCGTTTTATTGTTGCTATCCCTTGTACAACGGCCAATAATTTGAATGATTTCTGTTAAAGAACCTCTATAACCAACTGTTAAAGCATGTTCACAGTAAGGCCAATCGAACCCTTCTTTTGCCATTCCTAACGCAATAATTAAATCTACATCATCAACAGATTTACTTACCCTTAAATAGTTTTGTATTTTATCTCTATCCTTTTGAATGTCGTTTACTAGGTCTGCAACTTTAAGAATTTTGCCATCTTGATAGCGTTTTATAAATATGATCCCTGTTTCGGCATCAACCTTTATCACATCGCCCAAGGCATCTAAAATCGTATCAACCTCTTTGTGCTTATCTTTAGTTGATTCACCAGAATTTACATTGGGAATATGTAGTATGGTTTTTTTATCAGAATCTAATATATCAAGTATGGCAGAGGTGTATTTTCCTTGATAAAAATGGTAGCCAATACCCAATGATTTTAAATGGGTATATCCATTCAGTTGCTCATAATAATTGTAGGTTACTTTGGTAAATTTAGCTTCATCTTCTGGTTTAAGTACTGGCACACTATCGCCACGAAAGTACGAACCTGTCATGGCTACAATATGTGCAGTTGATTTTTGCATGATCGCACGCAGCAATTCGCCTAAACGACTATCTCCATCGGCCGAAACATGATGAAATTCATCGATGGCTAAAAGGATATTATCAAATTTAGTTTCTTCCAGTTCCTCAAAGGCAAAGCGAAGTGTAGCATGTGTACAGATTAAGATCTTTTCGTTATTATCTAAAAAGTTTTTGAATGCCTGTACTTTACTTTTACTTCCATCCATACCTGGTGTACACAAATTGTATTCGTCATTAGGTTCCCAGTTGGAATAGAAGCCATAGCTTTTTAAATCGGTTGTACCGAATGAGCCACCAATAGATTTTTCGGGAACAGCAACAATTACCTTTTTTAAACCTTGATTAATCAACTTATCTAAGGCAATAAACATTAATGCCCTTGATTTACCAGATGCTGGTGGAGCTTTTAGCAATAAGTATTGGGCATCTCTTGCCTGATAGGCCTTTTCCTGCATTTCTCGCATACCCAAAAGGTTGGTATTAGAGCTTTGCCCTGTTTGGGCATAATTTACATGTACAATATCAGGCATATTTTATTCTAATTTTTTAAGTTCTTTTTTTACTTCATCTATCAATTGTTGCTCCGTTGGTAGGTACAATTGGTATTTGCTGGCAATAATTGTTTTATTGTTTTCAGGCAAGGTTATTTTTACTACAGCATCATTTTTATCTGCACAAAGCAAAATACCAATAGTAGGATTTTCAAACGGTTGCTTTTCAAAACGGTCGTAGTAATTCACATACATCTGCAACTGGCCAATATCTTCGTGGGTAAGCTTTGTTGTTTTAATTTCTATGATAATAAAGCATTGTAGTAGGCGATTGTAAAAAACAAGGTCAATAAAAAACTCATCGCCATCAATATGTATACGTTTTTGTCTTGATACGAATGAAAAGCCATTGCCAATTTCTAATAAAAAATCTTGTAAATGCGTAATAATGGCCATTTCCAAATCCTTTTCATAGTAGGCGCTTTCTCTTTTTAGCCCTAAAAACTCCAGTACCATTGGGTCTTTAATGATTTCTTTAGGATCACTTGGATATTTTTCTCCATTGGCTACTGCCAATACAGCTTCTAAATCATTGCTTAATAATAGTCTTTCAAATAATTGGCTATTTATTTGCCGTTCCAATTGCCTTGCTGTCCAATTATTTTTTTCCGCTTCGGCTATATAGAATGTTCTTTTATCTTGATTATCGATACTTATTAGCGATCTATAATGTGTCCAGCTGAATTGCGTCCGCAGTGCGGACGTAATTGGGAAAGTCCTGTAAAACTGCCTGTACCTTTCTAATTGTCGGACTGAAAAGCCTGTTCCAAATTGAGGTTCTAAGCTTTCAGATAAAGATTTGATCAAAAATTTACCATAATCCGCTCTTTCTTTTCCCTCCTGTTCTTCCTCCAAAATTATCTTACCAATTTGCCAATACATTAATAGCCTTTCCGTATCTACAGAACGAATAGCTCTATCTTTGGCACTGGCAATAATAGAATGTATTTGAACTATAATCTCTTTTTTTAATTGCATAGCGATAAGTAGTATTCGTTAGTTAATGTATTCATGCTCTTTTCTTGCTAACTTTTGTTTTTTTTTCTACTTCAAACAAGGTGTTTTTTTCCTTTTCTTCTGCAATCATTTTCTCATAAAGTTTAAAAAGATACTCTAATCGTTCTTCATCCGTTTCAAAAGGCTTACTTCGGTAACATCGTTCAATGGCCAAATCTAATTGACGATGGGCTTCACGTAAACCATCGGGCATTTTACCTGGATCATAGAGTTGAGCTAGGGTTTTTTCAGAATGATTTTCTCGTTCTTCTAACACAAGAAACACACATTTTTCCAATTCATGCTTTTGTTGTGTGCTAACACTTGGAAAAGGAAAAGTGTTAAAAGTTAAATTAACAGAGTAACTGTAATCATGCCTCATTTTTCCACTAGTAATTTCCATCCATATACAATGAATTCTTGACGATAATATTGAAAATACATACGCCTCTGGACTATAAATAACAAATGCTTGATTGCTAATTATATTTCCACTTTCAATAAATCCGCACGGCAGATAATTTCTCCTGCCTGAACTGGTTCGAGGAATAAGAATAGAATTGCAATTCTTATATTTACGATAATAAAATCTGTGAGGAACATTAGCAGCCTTTTTTGCATCCCTACCTGCACTTAATCTATATTCCTTGCATTTTTGTATTCTTTCATAAATATATCTTATCCCTAAGGCTTCATTTAAATCTTCATCATCAATCCATAAACAATAGCGTTCTATTCCATTGAGAAAATCACCACCACTTAAAAATGGCTTTATAAACTTCGTTGACATCGAATTCTCTTGGATACACTCTCTTTTCTCTTCAGCTGACAACATCAAAAAGCCTCCATCGATACCACTACTGCCTAATGCCATTTCTGGAAAATTAGATAATGGGATAGTTCTTTGCTCCATGATTACTGAACTACTAGGTATTAAATAAGGGCCTATATTACTTACAATTTTCTTATTGCTTTTATCGAACAGGTATTTTTTACCATTTATTCTATTTTGTATCCCTAATATGATACAAGTAACTCCAGCTTTATCCTTGGCGTTATTTTCCCAATCAAATGGTTTGTAGGCAAACAAAATTTCTAATTCCTGGGCATATATATATGGCCATATCAAGCTAACTTGCTCTCCTTGACAAAGTGAACTTGTTGAAACAAACGAAAATCTTGAATCTGATTTTTTTATATAATCACTTCCTTTTTTAAACCAACATGCTATATAATCTAATCTTAGAACATTGCCGACGCTTTTAAATACGATATCCATATCTTGTTTCTGAGATTCATTCCATCCTCTAAAACCAAGATATGGTGGATTACCCAATATATAAACCATATCACCCTCTTTCTTAGGACAAACTAATTCCCAATCCAACCTTGTAGCATTACCATGAATAACATTTCCACCTACTCTTAATGGAAGAGTTGGATTGGTAATACCAAAAACTTCCTTAAACTTCATATTTAACTGATGTTGCGCCAGCCACAGAGAAAGTATAGCTATTTCATGCGCAAAGTCATCAATCTCAATCCCGTAAAACTGAGATAACTCTATCCTCGAAAAAAAAGATTGCTGATAAGATGCTGCCAAAGTTAATTGTGCTTTTGGGATTAGTTCTACCTGTTGTTTTTCAAAACCAGTAGCAACCTGTTGTAAGGTCTGTAATTGTTGCAGAATTTTAATCTCCAATAAACGAAGCTCCTTGTAAGCAATGATTAAAAAGTTTCCGCTTCCACAGGCAGGGTCGAATATTTTAACCTTACCAATTCTTTCGAGTAACTTATTCAGTCTTCTAGGTTCGTATTCTGCACTTTTAAACTCTTCCTGCAATTCGGTTAAAAAAAGTGGCTCAATTACTTTCATAATATTGGGCACACTGGTATAGTGCATCCCTAAACCACCTCTATGCTCTGGCGTAATAACCGCCTGTATCATCGAACCAAAAATATCGGGGTTAATGGCACTCCAATCTAGTTCACCACATTCAATAATAGCTTGTCGGCTTCTTCTCGTAAAATTAGGTGCTAAATGCACATTTCTAAACAAGCCCCCGTTTACATAAGGAAACGCAGCTAAATAAGCAGGTAATTGCTCACGTATGCCGGAATCTGTATTTAAAACTTCAAATAGTTTATTCAAATAACTGGCTAAATCGTTTCCATCTTGTTGAGTATGGCTACTAATACCACTAGTAAATTGCCCCTTTTGAAAGATGCCGGTATCTTCGGCGAAAAAACAAAACAATAGCCTAGAAAGAAACACATTGAGATTGTGTACTTCTTCTTCTGTTTGCGTAGGATTATCTTTTTTAATTTCGTCGTAAAGCTTGGCCATTTTTTCGGCAGCTTTAACATCGGCAGGATTCTCATTCTGATGTTGTGCTTTTTCCATGCCCGCTAATGGCAAGAAAAAATCGAAATGTTTAGCAATATTGCCAATTGGTATATCTAAGGTATCTTTAGTTTTAGTATCTATGGATAAAAGCGTTTTAAAGTCTGTTATTATAATAAACCGAGGATCATGCTTAGTTGCATTAGCATCTATTCTAATGGCTTCGATTATTTCATGAATATCTTGATCTTGAACAGTTTTAAAAAACAATTTCTTTTTCCAGGCAATTTCGTCTTCATTTTTTGAAAGATTTAAACCTCCTTTTTGCAAACGAGCAATCGTGCTTTTAGGCGTGTCATAGGCCAAAAGCAAATCATAAATAAAAGTTTCCTCATTAAAGAATTTTAAAAGTTCTTGTAAGTTGTTTTCTATCTGGGTGATGTTCATTATGGGTCTTAAATTGTGAAAATACGAAATATTTTTAGTCTTGTACCTTTTGCTCGGTTTACACTAAAGTTTCCACAAATACAAGGTTATATATTACTAGCACGGTTTTTGATGTAATCGACTGAAAGTAAGCACTAAGCGATTATGTTTAAAGCGAGTTATAGTGACAAATCCTTAGTTGTTCATATTCTTTCCGAATCATTTGACAACAACAGTAGTGTCAATTACATTATACCACAAGATAAAAACAGACCATTTAGAATCAATGCCTTAATGGACTATTCATTCGAAATGTGCTTTGACTTCGGAAAGGTGTTTTTATCGGATGATAGAAAAGCATGTGCATTGGTATTATTTCCAGAGCAAAAAAAAACAAACTTTAAGTCAATCCTACTGGATCTAAAACTGTTATTCAATTGTATTGGAATTAGCAATATTGGAAAGGCAATGTCCAGGGAAGCAAAAATAAAAAATCTACAGCCAAAAGTACCCATGTATTATTTGTGGTTTATTGGCGTTGACCAAAACA
>Ga0209512_1003792_pt1 | contig 13923 bp, 8 predicted proteins | sample frozenSSSSmetaG_FD_184142 | JGI IMG/M metagenome (GOLD analysis project Ga0209512, IMG submission 184142) | Glacier valley bacterial and archeal communities from Borup Fiord, Nunavut, Canada, to study Microbial Dark Matter (Phase II) -... | ecosystem: Environmental > Aquatic > Freshwater > Ice >... | reverse complement strand
TGTAAACGTGTATATCAATTCGGATAGTTTGAAGGCTGTTGATGGAAAACTCAGTATCAAACTGCTGACTTTTGCCGGGAAAGTCGTTTTTCAGAAAGACATGGATGTTCATGTAAAACCGCTTTCGAACAAGATCTTTTTCAGCATTCCGTCAGCTGAATTGCTGAAAGGACTCGACAAAAACGAGCTGGTTTTGTCAACGGTTTTAACACGGAACGGATTGGTCATTTCCGATAATCTGCTCTATTTCGATCATTGTAAATTCCTAAAGTTTCAGAATCCTGAAATCAAAACAGAAATCGTTCGGGATGGTGCAGGTTTTGAAATTGTACTCTCGGCAAGTTCTTTAGCCAAAAGTGTATATCTGTCGTTACCAAATGGTGACGATGGTTTTTCGGACAATTTCTTCGATTTGTTGCCCAATGAAAAATTAAAAATAAAACTGAACACCAAATTGTCAACCAATGAATTAAAATCAAAATTGTCGATTCGTTCGCTGATTGATTCCTGCAAGTAATGAAAAAACACGGAGGTGTCTCCTTCGTGCGAATCAAGTAATAGTCGGTGAACTTAAAAATATCAACAGATGAATATCATTAAAAGCTTATATACGATTTTAGCTATAGTTGTTACGCTATTATTGGTTGCTATAAACGTACAGGGCCAGGAAATTTCAAAATCATCAATGCTTGACTTTGCAAAAAAGCTTACCCCGGTGTTACACCACCAAATACTTTATCCTGACAATGTTGTCGGTTTGGCTAAGGATGAACATGTTTGGCTGGGATGGAAAACGTTGAGTGTTGAAAATGCAGCTGAACTTTCGACCTACAAACTTCAGAAAGGCGATACACTTATTCTCGACTTTGGGCGCAATATGGTCGGTTATCTGCAAGGAGTTAGCACCGGAAAAGCCAAAATGCAAATTGAACCTGCCGAAGTGCTGGCTGAATTGGGCGATAGCTGGGAAAAATTTCCGGCCAGTTTTGATAATGGCTATAAACCTACGCGTACCTGGTCGCCAAAAGTACTCGACATACAAAATAACTGGCGTTGCAGCGAAAGATTGACCTTCAGGTATGTTCGCTTGGTTATTCTGGAGGCTACCGACGAAATTGTGCTTTCAAAACTGAATTGCGATGAAGTTTCGGCTGTTCCTTATCAAAGCATAAAACCATTAGAAGGCTTTAGTCCCAAAATGCAACAAATTGATTTGGTTGCACAATATACACTTCGCAATTGCATTCAGGAAGTATTTGAAGATGGGCCCAAGCGAGATCAACGGCTTTGGCTGGGCGATTTACGGCTGCAAGCAATGTTAGATGCGCTTACTTTCAAATCGGATTCAATTGTTAAACGTTGTTTACTCCTTTTTGCCGGCACTCAAAGGGACGATGGTTTTATTGCATCCTGTGTTTATAATACTTCCATGGGCGGGAATCCTGCAATTGGTGATGAAATGATTCCCGATTATGCCATGTTGTTTGGTTCTACACTGCTCAATTATGCCAAAAGTTCGAACGATTTAAAGTTGGCAAAGACATTATATCCTGTTGCATGCCAGCAGGTTGATTTGGTATGCAGCAAATGGCTGAGCGCCGGAAATTACCTCGAAATACCCAATAGCATCTGGATGCTGATTGATTGGAGCAAAGAACTCGACCGGCAGGCTGCAGAGCAAGCAACGCTGATTTACGCAATAAATACTTTGTCTGAATTGACCAATATGATTGGATTGCCAAAGGATGCTAACAAGTGGGATGAGCTAAATGAAAAACTAAGAGCGGCAGCAGTAGAACGTTATTACGACAAGAAAAAAGGACTGTTTGTTTCGGGACCACAGCACCAGGTTTCGTGGGCTACACAAATTTGGATGGTTTTAGCCGGGGTGGTTGATAAAAAAGAATGCGCTCGCATCTTAAAAAATGTGGCGGCTGACGCATCGGCCATAAAACCGGGCTGTCCCTATTTAGTCCATCATTTAGTGGAAGCTTATCTTATGTGCGACATGGACAAAGAGGCTTATCAGCTTATTGATACCTATTGGGGAGGGATGATAGATAAGGGAGCTACTACTTTTTGGGAGATTTATGACCCTGAGAATCCCTATAAATCGCCATACAACAGCCATTTATTTAATAGTTACTGCCATGCATGGAGCTGCACCCCCGCATGGTTTTTACGGCATCTTGTGTATGGCAAACGACTTATGGAAATTGAGATGAAATAAAGAATAAAAAAATAATTGAAAATGAGAAAAAGTAGCTTTTACATTGGTGTTGCTTTGCTTTTATTAACGTTATCCATAAGCGCACAACCTGTTCTCAACCATATAACAGGAAAAGAAATAAATTGTAATGCAAAGGGCATTCCACTTGAGCATTATTGGAGCAAATGCGTGAGTGCAGGGCGCGCAAACGAAGGTTTGCGTGCCAGTTGGCTCGAACAACTTGATATGGTACACAAGGCTTGTGGTTTTGAGTATGTGCGTTTTCATGGTCTGTTTCATGATGATATGTTTGTTTTTAATTACGACAAAGACAGTAATGTGGTGTATAACTGGCAGTACGTTGATGATGTTTATGACCGCATACTTGCTATTGGTGTAAAGCCATTTGTTGAGTTTAGCTTTTTTCCCAAAGAAATGTCAGCGGCTGCTACTTGCTTTTGGTGGGGAGGACATGGTACACCACCTTCTAATTACGATAAATGGCAACAAATGGTAGAAGCATTTTTAAAACATTGTGTCCAACGTTATGGTATTGACGAGGTGAGGACCTGGTATTTTGAAGTATGGAACGAACCTAACCTAAGCGGGTTTTGGAAAGGTACTATGGAACAATATTTTCAGCTTTATAAGGTTACTGCAACAACTGTAAAAAGTGTAGATAATAAATTTAAAGTCGGAGGTCCATCAACCAGTAGTTACCATCCTAATGAAGGCGTTTATGAAGAACTGTCGAAACGAAAGGAAATTAAATCAGAAGATTTTGATACCATTCAATGCAAGGGTCCTTGGATAGAGGCTTTTCTGGCCTATTGCGAAAAAGAAAACCTGCCCGTGGATTTTGTTTCTTCTCACCCTTATCCTACGACTTATCCGTTCGACGACCAAAAGAACTATTTTGAAATGAGCCGACCGGTGAATAGTCTTAAAATGGATTTGACATGGTTAAACAAAGTTATAAAAAAAAGCAAATTCAAAAATGTCGAAATTCAATTAACCGAATGGAGTTCAAGTCCTTCAAACCGCGATCATACTCACGACTATCTGCAGGCCGCAACATACATTGTAAAAGCTAATTTAGATTGTATTGGCTTGGCTAACTCGCTATCATACTGGATATTTACCGATATTGAAGAAGAAGGAGGAGCAGGAGTGTCTGTTTTTCATGGTGGTTGGGGTTTGGTAAACTTCCAGGGTATTGCTAAGCCTGCTTTTCATGCATATAGGTTTTTAAATGAATTGGGCAATATCGTAATTTTAAAAGAAGATGGGTTGATTCTTACAAAACATTCGCAAACCGGAATTATTACAGGATTAACTTATAACTATCCTGCCGAGGTGATTGAAGCAGCCCCAATATCAAAAGGTTCACGCGATAAAGCCGAGAAAACACTTAATACGGGAAGCTCTAAACAAATAAAGCTTAATTTGACTGGTTTAAAGCCCAATAGTAAATTTGAAATTGAAATTGTTGACAAGGACAATGCGTTTGCCCTAAAAAGCTGGCAGGCCATGGGAAGCCCCGAACCTCCCACCCGCGAACAAACAACAGAATTGAAAGCACTTGGGTTGAAAACGTTGAAAATATACATCGAAACCAACAGTAAAGGCGAATTAAAATGGGATTACAGCCTAAAACCTTGGGCAATTGCCCTGATAAAACAAATCAATTAATGTAGACATGAGAAAAATGAAAGTATTCTATTCAATGGTATTAGTTTTTTTAATAGGGAATAATCTATTGGCTCAATACAATGCGACAAGCGGTAAAAACTACTTGCTGAAAGATGGCAAACCCACCTTTATTAACGGTGCCAATTATTCACCCTCCAAAGGTTGGTTTCAGATACTGGATAATTGGAATGCAAAAGCAGTGGAGCAGGACATGGATTCCCTCCATAGCATTGGCATTGATTTTATCCGGTTTATGCCTTTGTGGTATTTAATGCAACCCGAAAAAGACAAAATGGATAAGCAGAAAATTGACCGCTTGAATGAACTGATAACCATTGCCGGGAAACAGAACATTCAGGTACAGCCCAGTTTGATTACCGGCTGGCTTTGCGGGGGAATATTCAATCCTTATTGGGTTACAAAAGAAATGTTTACCGATCCGGAACAAATAAAGGCTGAAACCTGGTATGTAAAAAATTTAGCCAAAAGCCTGAAAAACAATCCGTGTGTACACAGCTACGACTTTGGTAATGAAATAAATGCAATGAAAGGCGTAGGAGGATTTACGGCAACGCCTTTGCAAACAAAAGCATGGATGGCCGAAATTTACAAAGCGTTCAAAGCAGGTGATCCGGATCGTTTGGTAACCAATGGAATCGGAACCGGTTACGATGCTGATTTTCCGATTGAAAATATTGCATTGGCCAGCGATTACATGTCAGCGCATTCCTATCCGTATTTCCATGCAACACTTCTTGACGATCCCTGGTTTGGTTTACGAACTACCTACAGTGCTAACCTGATGATTGCCTGGGCAAAAATGGCAGGAAAACCAGTGCTGATGCAGGAAACCGGCGTTTCTGGTGACTGGATGACCCAGCAGCAACGTGCCAAATACCTGGAATTGTCGTATTTCAGTTGCTGGTCCGATGGAGCTGCCGGTTTTGTTTGGTGGTGTTCCCACGACATTGATACTACATTTCACGTAAAACCGGATGTAAAAGGACGACAAATGAAAGGTGGCGGAACGTTCGATGCGCTTGAATATCAAATGGGATTGTTGGATGTGAATAATAAAAAACATCCGGTAGCGGAACGATTCAAGGAATGCATTGATTTTTCAAAGACTCTGGGCTTGGATTGGAAAGACCAATTGCCAGTTTGTTATATTGTCGCTCCTGAAACCGTTTCCCTGAATGATTACTTTCGCAAAGCAATCAATGCTTATGTTCTTGCTAAACAAAACCATGTGGATGTTCGGTTTTTAAAAGAAAATGCCGATGTTCCAGCTGACGCTTCGTTTGTTATCGTCCCTGGTTTCTCGGTTAAGCCCGAAAATAAAAAGTACATCAGTAGTTACCTTACGAATGGAGGAACAGTGTATCAATCTTTTTATAACGATTTTGCCCCGAATATCAACATTAACCGCGAAATGATTACAGATGTAGAATCGCCAGCCGAAATGCTTGTATCCAAGCACATTGGCTCGTTAAACCTGCTGGAAAAGTTTACAATGGCTGGTCACCTGAAAATGGCTCAAGAGAACTGGTCGACGAATTACGAAACACTTGTGAAAATTTGTCCTAACTGCAACAATCACAGTCTGAATGAAAAAGGCGAAGGCGTATTTTTCAAAACCAAAGTCGGGAAAGGCAACTTTTTTTATACCCGTTTAAACCTTGAAGAATCGTTATGTGACACATACAATCCATGGGAAAATGATGAATCGTTCAAATTGTATTCAGTTTTAAAACCCGAACAGGACATTGATATTGATTCGAAATTTGTAGAGTTTTATCACAAAAAGAATGAAAAGAAGGAACTGATCATCCTATTGAACCACACAGATAAAACTCAGGAAACCAATATTATATCGAAAAAAACTATTCACTTAAAAAACATGAAAAACAAAGCAGACATGGGAATAGAAAAGGAGTTTAATGTAAATCTAAAACCAGCAGAAGTGATGTTTCTGGAAGTGGAATAACACGGGTTCATCCCAGTTTTTCGTTGAATATAAATATTAAAAACAGTCAATTCACAACAATAAATAGTTTAAAACTTTAATTATGAAACGAATATGCATTAGCAAAACCTTAATTGAAATATCTTCTGGTAAGTTCAAACTTTTCGGATTAGGGAAAACTGTAGTTATTTATGGCTTATTCATGCTGTTTTTCCTGAATGTGAATGCGCAAACATCCACATTCGACAAACAATTGAGTTTAGATTACCAGGCAATTCATAAGCATTTGTGCACTGAATTGATTCCTTTCTGGGAAAAAAATGCGGTGGATAAAACTTACGGCGGTTTCATGACCAATTTTGATGCCAACGGTTTGGCACTTGATGTGCCAGAAAAATATCTCAATACACAATGCCGCATGATCTGGTGGTTTTCGCAACTCAACAGCGTTGCCCCATCAGCATCGAATAAAGAAAAAGCAAAGCAAGGTGTTGATTTTCTGATTAAGTATTTATGGGATGAAAAAAACGGTGGCTGGCGCTGGAAAGTAAAACGCGACGGCTCGCCGCTCGACGATGGGAAAGTGGTTTACGGACAAAGTTTTGCCATTTACGCCCTGTCCGATTATTATCGTTCAACCGGTGATAAACGTGGTCTGGAATATGCCGAAAAGACATTCGATCTGTTGCAGAAATATTGTACCGATACCCATTACGGAGGATATTACGAGAACCTCGAAAGCAATTGGGTGCCTGCAGCAAATGGGTTCAGCGGAGGCGATCGCAAAGGTCTGGACACGCACATGCACCTGATGGAAGCTTTTACTTCCTTGTACCTGGCATCTGGGAATGAACTTCACAAACGAAAACTGGATGAAATAATCAACCTGATCAGCGAAAAGATGGTCGATCATGTGGCTGGTTCTGGTTTGAACCAATTCGATATGGCATGGAACCCGCTTCCGGCCATCAATATTAAACGGACATGGAATGCGGAGCGCGAAGGCGAAAAGCCAGCCGATCCAACCGAAACAACTTCTTATGGACACAATACCGAATTGGTTTGGCTGATGGTAAGGGCTTTAAATGCAACAAAAGAACCGGTTGAACCTTACAAGCCATTATTTAAGTTATTGCTTGACAATGCCGTAAAGTATGGTGTTGATTTCGAGAAAGGTGGAATATACCGCGATGGACTTCGCAAAGGCGGCGCATTGGTACTCGAAAAAGAATGGTGGCAGCACACCGAATCACTGGTTGGATTTCTGGAAGGTTATGAGCTTTTTAAAGACATTCGCTATTATGAAGCCTTTCAGACCATCTGGGGTTTTGTGAATTCAAAAATGATTAATCATCAGGTAGGAGAATGGAGACGTTTGCTCGACCGGGATGGAAAACTGATTGATGGAAATATTGGCAATGAATGGAAAGTAGCCTATCACTCCGGACGTTCGATGATGGAATGCGATAAAAGGCTTCAGAAATTGATGAAAAAATAATGATTTTGTTTGAACAGATAAATTGCTTTTATGAAATGCAAAATCATCTTTTAACCTGGCCGGAATTAAATTCAAAATCAATATTTCTTAGACAAAATCAACGCTGGTTATGCCTTGCCGGATAAATTATCAATAGCACATTTCTAATTTTTCTACAAACAAAAATCAAGTTAATGCTTTATGCGAGTAAAAGTATTGTTTCATATCTTGCAAGCCAAATCACTATCAAGATGAAGCATTTATTTACATTTACCCAATAAAGTTTTCACAAAGTGTCATAATAAAATAAATAAACATAATACATATGAGCCACAACAAAACGATTAAAGTACAAATCTTCCTTATTCTGGTATTATTCAGTTCAATAACAGGAATGAGTCAATCATTATGCACATGGAATCCTGAAAAAAAGGAGTTAGCGTTTTCTTTAACCGAAATTTCCGGAAAACTTAATTGTGATATAACGAGCCAACATTCGAAAAGTCACCACTTCAGCAATGTAATTTACAAACCAACTGGAATGCTTGTTAGTCCCGATAGTGGAAACATGGCAGGAACCGGAATGTTGAATTTTTTCCGCGTTCTCGTTCAAGGTGGTTATCTTACTGAATTGCGTGTTGAAGAACCCTTATTTGAACCGGAAGCAGATGGCCTTACCATGACCTGGATGCCAACAATTCGTCGTCAGGCCAAAGTGAAAGTGCAATTTACATTCAGACAGCCTAACATCATCGATATGGATATTTGGGTGGAAACACTTGCTACTTATCCGGCATTTGAGATTCTGGCATCGGCCTATCTTGCACCCGGCTTCGAATCAGGTGTATATGTGGCAAAAGATGAGTTTGGAACGACAGAACCAGAACAGATTAGAATTGCCGATCAGCCAATGATACATGGAATTTGGCCGTTCTTTCCACGCGACGAAGCCGGTGCAAACCTGCTCACCGATGGGCGACACCAAAAAGGGCGTTATTTTTGGCGCATGGCGATAGGTCGGCGATATGGAATGCCACTTGCTTTTTTTAGTAAAAATGGTGTCGATGCCATTTTAATGGGGCGACCGGAGGATGTTTATGCAGTTGGAGCAACTTACAAAGGGGACGAAATAAATGACGGCGTTGCCGGTCACCGCAGTCTCTATTTATCCTTGTTTGGCGAAGATTTTAAAGCTGGCGAAGGCCGACGCACACAAATGCGCATGATCATTGGCGATTATAGAAGTAATCCCGAAAAGCATATGGAGTTGTATCAAACATTTTTGAAAGATGTTAAATCGAAGTCCAGATCATTTTCAATCAATCCGGAAGCCAGGTAGTAAACCTGCATTTGAACTTATAAGACGATTACTATTTTGTTTAAAATAATCTAATTACATGACAAAAATTTACAACATTGACAAAATTTATCTATGTCATTAAAATACAACACATTTGCCAGATATGTTAATCCATATTTGAATAAACTTTGAGCTCTTCGCCCATGCTTTTTGACCCAATAGAAACAACCTCATACGGCCACAACACCGAATCACTGGTAGGATTCCTGGAAGGTTATGAGCTTTTTAACGATATCCGCTATTACGAAGCTTTTCAGACAATCTGGGGTTTTGTGAATTCAAAAATGATTAATCATCAGGTTGGAGAATGGAGACGACTGCTCGACCGGGATGGAAAAGTAATTGATGGTAACATTGGCAACGAATGGAAAGTGGCTTATCATTCCGGACGTTCGATGATGGAATGCAACAGGAGACTTCAGAAATTGATGAAGAAATAGTAGTCAGCTCATGAGCTGAAAAGACTAAAAAGAAAATAAAATATGAGAAATTTGAATAGAATTGGTTGGCTAATTGTTATTTTGATAACTGTATGGCAATCATCACTCCAAGCCCAAACCATCGAGAAAATTGCTCCAGGCGTTTGGAAAGTAACTTATGGTACGCCTGAAAAGTTTAAACCTTCCGACTTCAAAGAAGCTCCGGCATTGGATGCCTTGAAAGAATTGGGGGAGAATGAAAAGCCTCCATTTGATTTAAGCGAAATAAAATTCAAAACCACCATGCGCGGTTGTGTGGCTGAGTTGACAATGGACGAATCGGAGCAAATTTATGGGTTTGGTTTACAAAACAATACTTTTCAGCAGCGTGGTTTTCGAAAAGAAATACGGGTCAATAGTTGGGCAACTGGCAATGTAGGTTTCTCGCATGCCCCGGTTCCTTTTTATGTTTCGACCAAAGGATATGGTGTATTGGTAAACACTTCACGTTATGCCACTTTCTATTGCGGCACCATGCGTAAAGCCACCGAAAGCGTTAACCTTAAAGAAGGTGGAAATGCGAATGTGGCTTCATCAACCCTCGATTTGTATAAGCCATTGGAAAAACCTTCAAACAGCATGCTTATTGAAGTTCCGTCGGAACAAGGAATGGAAATTTATGTTTTTGAAGGTCCGACAACCAAAGAAGCTATTCAGCGATACAACCTGTATTCTGGTGGTGGTTGCATGGTTCCAACCTGGGGATTGGGTGTAAAATACCGCGGCAAAGGTGATTATACCGATTTGAAAGCGGAGAAACTTGCCAGTTATTTTCGGGAAAATAATATGCCTTGCGATATGTTTGGGCTTGAACCTGGTTGGCATTCGGTGGCTTATTCCTGTTCGTTTGTTTGGAAAGCTTCGTTATTCCCCAATCCCGATCAATTTATTCAACGCATGGACAGCATGGGTTTCAAACTTAACCTTTGGGAACATGCTTTCGTTTTTCCTACCTCTCCTTTGTTCGATCCATTAAAGGATAAATCCGGAGATTATTCAGTTTGGAAAGGTTTGGTTCCTGACTTTGCAGATACCGAAGCACGCAAAATATTTGGCGATTACCACGAGAAAACGTTCATAAACAAAGGGATCACAGCCTTTAAACTTGACGAATGTGATGCTGCCGACTATAGAGAAGCCGACAAACAATGGAGTTTTCCAGAATTGTCAGTATTCCCTTCAGGCATTGATGGTGAACAAATGCACCAGTTGTATGGTGTGCTATATCAAAAAACACTGTTGGATATTTTCAACCGCCAAAACAAACGGACATTACTTGATGTACGTTCATCACAGGCTTTTGCATCACCTTATCCGGCTTCACTTTACAGCGATATGTACGACCATCACGAATTTGTCCGAATGATTTCAAATGCTGGTTTTTCCGGGTTGTTATGGTCGCCCGAAATTCGTGAAACCAAATCGGATGCCGATTTGATTCGGCGTACCCAAAGTGGGGTAATGTCGGCTCAATTGCTTTTCAATTCGTGGTATTTAAACAATCCGCCCTGGTTGCAATACGATTACGAAAAGAATAATCGCGACGAGTTTTTGCCCAATGCCAAAGAATTGGAATCGAAAGTACGCAAACTGCTCGAGTTACGGATGAGTCTGATTCCTTACTTGTATTCAGCTTTTGCAAGCTATCATTTCGAAGGCATTCCACCGTTTCGGGGTTTGGTAGTTGATTACCCTTCTGATACTGCCGTTTACAAAATTGATGACGAGTACTTGATCGGCGAAGGACTTTTGGCTGCCCCGTTTTTAGATGGAGCCAGCAAGCGAAGTGTTTATTTTCCTTCCGGAATCTGGTACGATTTTAATACTGATCAGAAATACGAAGGAGGTAAACATTACGATATTGAAATGACACTCGACCAGATTCCAATGTTTGTAAAAGAAGGAACCATACTCCCTTTGGCAAAACCTGTTCAATACATCACGCCAAATACGGTATTTGAAATCACTTGCCATATGTATGGAAATAGCTGCAAACCTGCCACTCTTTTTGAAGACAATTCCTATACGCTGGATTACCTCAATAATGAGTTCAGTCGGATTACATTGGAATGGAACGGGAAAAAGGGTTCTGCTACTAAAAAGGGAAATTATCCGGGTAACTCCTACAAAGTCGTTGGTTGGATTAGACATTGACGTTGGAAAAGAATCAATAAATTAGAAATCAATGCATATGAAAAACATTCACTGCCTTCTGTTACTTTGTTTGACCTGTATGAATTTAAGCTTGGCTGTTGCCCAAAATCCGGCCACAACAGACAAAGGAATCAATAAGTTTACGCCTTCAAAAGCCATTTATTTCGATTGGATTAACCGTAACTGGTATGGATCGAATGAAAAAAAGGTGGAAGCCAACCTGAAGTTTTTCAAGTGGCTGCACGACGAATACGGGATGCAACTCGATATCTATCTGATGGATGCCGCGGATATTGATCAGGGACCAAACTGCGCTTCCGACATTGGGTTGCCGGCTTATGGCTCGCTCGAAACTCCCTGGTTTCAGAAGCGTTTCCCTCATGGATTTGGGCCACTCGCCGAACTTGCCAAATCATTCAATTGCCGACTGGGCGTTTGGTTGGGGCCCGATGGTTACGGAAAAACCCCTGATGAAGCCCGGAAAAGAAATGAAATGTTGGTTAAATTCTGTAAGGAATACAATTTTGCCGTGTTTAAATTCGATGCCTGTTGTTCCGATTTAAGCCCTGAGAATCAGAAATACTTCATAAAAACGATGCAGGAATGTCGTAAGTATTCTCCTGATTTAATAATACTAAACCATCGTATCACGCTGAATGAGGAGGCCCGCAAATTAACAAACACCTATCTGTGGGAAGGACAGGAAACCTATGTTGATGTTAATATCTCAAACGATCAACCGGCACCACATCACCGTGTTGCAAATCTGACGAGGGGATTACCTCCTGAACTGAACCGACTTACTGAAGATCATGGAGTTTGCTTTTCATCTGCGCTCGACTCATGGGATGATGACTTGATTTTACAGGCATTCAACAGGAATCTTATTTTGTCACCCGAAATTTATGGGAATCCATTTTTGTTAAACGACGAAACGCTTCCCCGGCTTGCGCGAATCTACAATATTCATCGGCTTTACAACGATATTCTGGTAAATGGAATGCAACTTCCGGAAGAAAAATATGGAAAACTTGCCGTTTCACGTGGCGACGAACAAACCCGCCTGATTACTTTACGAAATCTTTCCTGGCAACCACTTCATGTGACCATTAAACTCGACGAATCGATAGGTTTGAAAAGCACTGGCAATGTGGAGGTTATGCAATATCATCCGGTGGAGAAATTTCTGGGTACTTTCAAATCAGGTTCAGAAGTTGTAGTTACCGTTTTGCCTTTCCGAGCCAGTTTAATAAAACTTTCGACCCAACCAAATCCTGAATTTGTGCTGAAAGGTTCAGCTTATCAGGTGATTAAAAATATTTCGGATAAACCGGTTCAGGTAAATTTGTTGGGTTTACCTGGAGAAAAAGTCAGTTTTTCGCTTTCAGACTTTCAAGGTAAATACAAAAAAGCCAGTTTGAACGGTAATGATGTTTCTTCCATCCTAAGCGGAAAACCAAGCGATTTTACCTTTCCGGGACAAAAGAAGGATTTAATTTACCTAAAGAAAATAGGCAATCTGCAATTGAGCGCTTTGCCCGGAAATACCGAAAAGTACATGGAAACCTGCAATTTTGCAGTTGATAACAATGCGCTCGAAGTTCGCGAATTACTTCGTTCGGGCTCAACAAAATTTACTCCCGTTCAGGCTTGCCGCGATGTTTTTTTCAAGGATACCTTGTTTTCCGGAATTGGAGTTTGGGATAAATATGCGTTTGATGGAGACCTGACAACTGGTTTTAAAGTCAGACTTTATGAATATACCAAGCTTCGTCAGAACAATGGTACTTTCCGGCTCGATCTTGGTGAATCAAGAACTTTGGATCATCTTGTTTTTAAGGGAATTCCAGTAAATTTTAAGCCTGGAATGGTAGAATATTCAACCGATTTGTCAATTTGGAATCCGGTAAAATTTCAGGTATTGAATGGTGAAATGAATATTAATTTCGATCAAACTAAACCGTTCAGATACCTGCGAATCGACAAATCACCTTCGGAAGTTGCCGAAGTTGAAGGTTTTTCAAATCAAAAAGTGGTTAATCGTGATCGATGGAAAGCCTCCAACCTGTTTGGCATAGTGAAGCCAAATACTGCAAAACTTTGTTGGAAATATGAAGGAAAGCTTGGCGGAATAGGTAAAACGGCAAACCTGACAGTTACCGTTCCGGCCAATTGCTCCGAAGGAAGTGTTTTTGCTTGTATGTTGGTTGATGGTAAAATCATTGCTGCCAATGACAGGGCGCCATCTTTTCCATACAACAATTGGGAGCATTTTGGTATTGCCAATAAGAACCTGACTTTTTATATTCCTGTAAATGAAAAAATGGAGGGGAAAACGGTTCAGGTCATACTTTTAACGACGGACGGAAAACTTCAGGAAATGAAACCTGAAGTGTGGTTGAGCAATTCGAATTTATACGAGAAGGCAACGCTTATGTTGGAATAACATTAATAGCTGATAATCAATAAAATGAAACTACGCTCACTCTTTTTTGGAATCTTCATTTTAGCAAAATTCTTTTCTCCTGTACTTTTAGCACAGGATACGTCAAACAGTCAATTTTCAGTCCTGAGTTTTGGCGCTAT
>Ga0209512_1003791_pt1 | contig 13924 bp, 13 predicted proteins | sample frozenSSSSmetaG_FD_184142 | JGI IMG/M metagenome (GOLD analysis project Ga0209512, IMG submission 184142) | Glacier valley bacterial and archeal communities from Borup Fiord, Nunavut, Canada, to study Microbial Dark Matter (Phase II) -... | ecosystem: Environmental > Aquatic > Freshwater > Ice >... | reverse complement strand
TGCGTAGTAGCTCATGGAGCGGGCCAGCTCCAGCTGCATCTTCATGTCGGCCACGCGGTGGCGCAGGGCCTGAAAGCTGCTGATGGCCACGCCAAACTGCTTGCGCGTGTTCATGTACTCCACCGTGATGGCCAGCGTCTTGTCCATCACGCCCACCGCCTCGGCGCAGCTGGCGGCAATGCCGATGTCCACCGCATGTTCCAGTGCTCCCAGGCCGTCCTGCGTGATCAGGCTGGCCGGCGCATGGTCCAGCATGACTTCTGCGGCGCGCGCGCCGTCTTGCGTGCCGTAGCCCTGCGTGGTGACGCCTGCGGACGTACGTTCGACCAGAAACAGCGCCATCTTGCCGCTGACCAGGGCGGGCACGATGAAGGCATCGGCCTGGTCGCCGGCCGGTACTATGCTTTTAGTAGCTACTAAAGTCCAGCCATCGTGGGTTAGGGTCGCTTTTGCCTCACATTTCTCAAACTTGTAGCGGGCCGCGCGTTCCTGATACGCCAGCACCACCAGGCGCTCGCCCGACGCTATTTTTGACAGCCAGGCGTCCTGCATGGCGGCCGGTGCGTAACCCGACAGCACGCCGCCCGCGATCAGCGTCTGCGCCAGCGGCTCCAGCACCATGCCGCGCCCGAGTTCTTCCATCACGACCATGCCTTCGACCGGCCCCATGCCGAGCCCGCCCTGCGCTTCGGGAATGTAGAGGCCCGCCAGGCCCAGGTCGGCCAGCTGGCCGTAGGCCTCGCGGGAAAATCCACCGGCCTCGGTAATGCCGCGGCGGCGCTCAAAGGTGTAGCCCTTGTCCACCCACTTACGTGTGGCGTCGCGCAGTTGTTCCTGCTCGTCTGTGAAATCAAAATCCATGGTACGTGTCCTTTAAATCTGGTCTCATCAGCCGAGCACGACTTGCGACACGATGTTGCGCTGCACCTCGTTGGAGCCGCCGTAGATCGTGGTTTTCCGCATGTTGAAGTAGGTCGAGGCCAGCGGCGCATCGCCCAGGGCTGCGCCCGGGAAGTCGCCTTGCCAGCCCGCTTCCATGGCCTCGTGAATCAAGGGCAGGCTGAACGGGCCGGCGGCCAGCATCATCAGCTCGCTGTAGCGTTGCTGGATTTCACTGCCGCGAATTTTGAGCAGGCCGGCGATGTCCAGCGAGTTCCTGCCCGATTTTTCAGCCGACAGCACGCGCAGCACCAGCATTTCAAGCGCCACCACGTCGACTTCGAGTTTGGCGATTTCGTCGCGAAAACGCAGGTCGTCATAGACGTTTTCAGCTTTGGCAATGCGCTTGAGGCGCTCCAGTTCGCGCTTGGTGCGGTTCACGTCGGCAATGTTGGTGCGCTCGTGGCTGAGCAGGTGCTTGGCGTAGGTCCAGCCCTTGTTTTCCTCGCCAATCAGGTTGTTGGCCGGCACTTCCACGTTGTCAAACCAGACTTCATTGACTTCGCATTCGCCATCCAGCAGCTTGATGGGGCGCACGGTGACGCCGGGCGACTTCATGTCGATCAGCAAAAAGGAAATCCCGGCCTGCGGCTTGCCTTCCGTGCCGGTGCGGACCAGGCAAAAAATCCACTCGCCGTACTGGCCCAGCGTGGTCCAGGTCTTCTGGCCGTTGACGATGAATTTATCGCCCTGGCGTTCGGCCTTGCATTTGACCGAGGCCAGGTCGGAACCGGCGCCCGGCTCGCTGTAGCCTTGGGACCACCAGACTTCCCCGCTGGCGATGCCGGGCAAAAAGCGCTGTTGCTGTTCGGCATTGCCGAAGGCCATGATGACGGGCGCGACCATCACCGGGCCAAACGGCACCACGCGCGGGGCGCCGGCCAGCGCGCATTCTTCTTCAAACAGGTGCTTTTGCACCGCGTTCCAGCCGGGGCCGCCAAATTCCTGGGGCCAGCCGTGACCAAGCCAGCCTTTTTTGCCCAAAATTTTGGCCCAGCGCTGCAGGTCGTCACGCGACAGGCGCAGGGCGTTGTGCACCTTGTGCGCAATGTCAGCCGGCAGGCTGGCATGGACCCACGCGCGTATCTCTTCGCGAAAGGCCTGTTCTTCAGGGGTGAAAGCTAAATCCATGGCAAGTTCTCCAGTTCAGCGTTTTTAGCACGCCCGTTTGCGCCGTGCTGTCAGGCTTGAGACACGCCCAGCTCTTTTTGCAGATGAGCGAGTTGGGCCTGCAGCTGCAGGACCTGGGCCTCCAGCGTGTCCAGGCGCTGCTGCAGGCGTTCGGCCTGGCCCAGCGACACCGGCTCGGCCTGCAGATCAAGCGCCGCGTCGCGGGCACCGGCTGACTGAAAAGCCGGCAAAGCGCCTTCGCCGCAAAGCAGGTGCGCCCAGCGCTGCTCGCGCATGCCGGCGGCCCGGGGCAGCTGAACCACCGTGACCACGCCGCTGTCTTCGCCGCGCGCCTGCAGCTCGCCCAGCGCGTCTTCCACGCTGGCGATGTCGGCAAACTTGTACCAGCGTTCGCTGTTGGTGCGCAGCTCTCCCGGCGTTTGCGGCCCGCGCAGCATCAGCAGGCCCAGCAGTACCGCCTGCGGCTCGCTGACGCCAAAGCCGCGCTGAAAATTGTGCTCAAAACGCGGCACCCTGCTGGAACTGGCTTCAAACACCAGGCTCAGCGCCTTGAGCGCGTCAATCGCCGCCTGGGCCTGGGGCTCGGTTACATCCATCATCGGGTCGCGGCTGGTTTTCTGGTTGCAGCCCAGCAGCAAGGCATTGAGCGACAGCGGGTAACTGTCGGGGACAGTGCGGGCTTTTTCCATCAGGGTGGCCAGCACGCGGGCTTCTATAGCGGTAAGGGTTCTCATGGGGATAATCTTAAGACAATGAAAAACATCGTGATCCTGATTTCTGGCGGCGGCTCCAACATGGCCGCGATTGCCAAGACCGCCCAAAAAGAAGCCTGGCAAGAAAAGCGCGGCGTGCGGATTGCCGCCGTGATCAGCAACCGGGCCGATGCCCAGGGCCTGCCACTGGCCAAAAGCCTGGGCATTGCGACCGCGCTGGTGTTGCACCGCGATTTTGCGTCGCGCGAGGCCTTTGATGCGGCCCTGGCGGCGCGGATTGACCTGCATGCGCCGCAGCTGGTGGTGCTGGCGGGCTTCATGCGCATCCTCACGCCCGGCTTTGTGCAGCACTATGCGGGCCGGCTGATCAATATTCACCCGTCGCTGCTGCCGGCTTTTACGGGCCTGGATACCTACCAGCGGGCCATCGACATGGGGTGCAAGGTGGCGGGCGCCACGGTGCACCAGGTGACGGCCGAGCTTGACCACGGTGCCATCCTGGCGCAGGCCGTGGTGCCGGTGTTGCCCGGTGACACCGCAGGCGCCCTGGCGGCCCGCATCCTGACGCAGGAACACCTGCTGTATCCGCAAGCGATCCGTTCGTTCTTTGAGCGCAGCGCCTGAGTGTTGGCGGGTGGCCTGCTGCCGCCCGGCGTGCGCCGGATGACCCCAATTCCCTGCGAACGATGTTGAGACTTCACCGGGTTTGAATCCGGTGGGCATACGGCCCCGTATTCATTACAGCCGCTTGTAAATCAATCTGGTTTCGGCTGATGTCTCAACTTCAACTTCAAGGAATTTATATGCAAACAAAACAAAAACTCGCTTCGCTGGGCCTGGCACTGGCCCTGTCGTTGGCTGGCGCCTCCGCCTTCGCGCAGGTCATGGTGGGCGGTGCGTCCATGCTGCCCAGCAAGGACATCATCGACAACGCCGTCAATTCCAAGGACCACACCACGCTGGTCGCCGCCGTCAAGGCTGCCGGGCTGGTCGACACGCTCAAAAGCGCAGGTCCCTTCACCGTGTTTGCACCGACCAATGACGCTTTCGCAGCGCTGCCCGCCGGCACCGTCGACACCCTGCTCAAGCCTGAAAACAAGGCCATGCTAAGCGGCATCCTGACCTACCACGTTGTGGCCGGCAAGATGGACGCGGCTGCGCTGACCAAAGCGATTGCCGCAGGCAACGGCAAGGCGACGCTCAAAACCGTGGCCGGCGGCAACCTGACGGCCACTTCCGCCATGGGCGGCGTGACGATTACCGACGAAAAAGGCGGCGCTGCCAAGGTCACGATTGCCGACGTCTACCAGTCGAACGGCGTGATTCACGTGGTCGACAAGGTGATGCTGCCTAAATAATTGGCGCGCAGGCCTTGTGCCTGATGAAAGCCCGCAATCGGTTCGCGCCGCCTGCGGGCTTTTTGCTTTCCTGCGCTTGTTTTAAACGCGGGAGGCCGACGAGGGCGGATGCCTGGCCGTCGCCAGCATCCGCCTTTTAGTTGACTGCTGGGCTATAAAAATAATAGCTGCTTGCACCCGTCTTTATTGCGATAGAGGCATAAATAGCTTTAAAAATGGTATTTTCTGAGCTGAACCCCTGAACCCCTGAACCCCTGAACCCCTGAACCCCTGAACCCCTGAACCCCTGAACCCTGACGGGTCCTGATCTGCAGTTGAGGTTTGTCAACGACGCGCGCCATCAAAATTTTAGACTCCATGGTACAGGGTTCAGTATGTCAAGCGTCGCAGAGACTGGGTTGCAACTTGTGACGGAGGCCTGTTGATTTCATTATTTTCATGCTCAACAAAGGGGTTCTAAATGAAGACAAAAGCAGTTTATTTGATGACATGGGTCGCAGCAGCCACCATGGCGTTTGGCGGAGTTGCGTACGCTGCGGGCGGCGAAGGGGGCTCTGGTGGCTCGGGAGGTGCCGGTGGCTCTGGAGGCGCTAGCGCAGGTAGTGGCGCAGGCGGTGGCGCAATGACCCAAAGCAAGGATCAGACGCAGCAGCAGACCCGGACGCAAACCCGTGACCAGTTGAAGACCCAGGATCAAGTCCTGAATCGGACACGCGACCAACTCAAGACCCAGGCGCAGGCCCAGGCGCGAACCCGTGAACAGCAAAAAATCCAGGAGCAGTTGCTGACCCGAACCCGCGATCAGTTGAAAACGCAGGATCAGCTCCAGACGCAGCTACGCGACCAACTGAAGTCGCAGGACCAGACCAGAACGCAGACCCGCGAGCAGCTCCAGGCTCAGGACCAGATCCACGCGCAAACCCTTGAGCAGTTGAAGGCGCAGGAACAGGTCCAGACGCAGACGCTCGATCAGTTGAAGATCCAGGATCAGGCCCAGACCAAGACCAGGGATCAGCTCAAGACTCAGGAGCAGATTGAGTTAAAGACCCGTGATCAGCTAAAAGCCTTGTAGCAGGCAGCGTTGCAAGGCCGATTCCCCTGCCGCGATGAACCAGACCCGGCTGCACGGGGTTGGAGGAATCGGTGCTCGCCCATCATGCCTTTGGGGGCGTGCGATAGATGCGGTGCTTCCTTGGGTTCTGGCTATCCCAACCCCTCACCGCAAGTGACAATGCCCGTCATGACGCCCAATTCCCTTCCCACTTTTTTGCCGCTGACCGGTTTGTATGAGCCCTCTGCCATCCAGCAGCTTCCAGACGGGCGCTTCCTGGTGGTTGAGGATGAAAAGGCGCATTCTTTCAGTCTGGTCAGCCTCGGCGCCAGCGGGGTGGTCAAGCGCACGGCGCTGAGCCCGGGATGGTTTGAATCGGGTGATGCCTTCTGGAAGCTGGACGACCTGGAAGGGCTGGCGCTCGACACCTCGGGGTATTTTTACGCGCTCACCTCGCATTCGCGCAACGACAACGGCGATGAAAAGAAGTCGCGCGACAAACTGGTGCGCTTTCGGATTGACGCAGACCGCGTGGTCGCGCCTGCCGTGGTGGGCGGCTTGAAGCGCGCTTTGGTGGCGGCGCACCCGGTTCTGGCGGCGGCTGCAAAGGTTCAGGATGTCAAGTCTGGCGGGGGGCTCAACATCGAGGCGCTGGAGATCACCCCTGACGGGCAGCGACTGCTGATCGGCTTTCGCAGTCCGTTGCAGGAAGGTTGCGCCCTGATCGCCAGCGTTGAAAATCCCGCCGCGATGTTCGACGCAGACGAGGCGCCACAGGTTTCGGCCATTTTGCAGGCGCTGGACCTGGACGGACACGGGATTCGCGGCATGTCGTTCATCGCCTCGCTGGGCGGCTACCTGCTGATCAGCGGCCCCACATCCCGCGCGCGCGATGCGTTCAAGCTCTGGTTCTGGAGCGGCCAGCCCGGCGCGTCGGCGCACCGCGTCACGGTGCCCGGCTTGCAGGGCCTGGAGCACGCCGAAGGCATCAGTCCGGCGGTCATCGATGGCGCGCCGCACATCGTCATCGTGAGCGATGACGGCAGCCGAAAAGAGGGGCGCTTTGCCCGTTTTCTGCTGTTCGACCCGGGGCAGCTGCAGAGGGCGCCCTGAGGCTGTTGATGCAGCCAGGAGGCCGCCAGTGGCTTTTCATTCAGGCAAGCCCCGGCGGGAAACGGCCGGCGCTTGATCCTGAAAGGGCGCTTACGTACTGTTTAAACTATAAAAATAGTAGCTACTAGCGCCCGTATCTATTGGGCTAGAGGCCTAAAACACTACATTTTTGACTGAAACACCAGTCCCGCGTGCTCGCGCAGCGCGTGGAACTTGATCTTGGGCCACTGCTGCTCCACGGCGCGCAGGGTGGCGCTGTGGTCGACCAGCAAGGTCGGCGCATCCACCGCATCAAGCGCGACGCGGTGCGAGTTGGCATCGATGAATTTCTTCAGCTCATTCGGGTCTTCAGCGGTCACCCAGCGCGCCAGGTTGAACTGGCTGCCCATGATGCGGGCCTTGACGCCATATTCATGCTCCAGCCGGTGCGCCACCACTTCAAACTGCAACTGGCCGACGGCGCCCAGCAGCAGCAAGGAGCCGGCAATCGGCCTGAACACCTGGATCGCGCCTTCTTCGCCCAGCTGCGTGAGGCCGGCGCGCAGCTGCTTGGTGCGCAGCGGATCGGCCACTTCCACGGCGCGGAACATTTCGGGTGCAAAAAACGGCAGGCCGGTGAACTGCAGCGCTTCGCCTTCGGTCAGCGTGTCGCCCAGTTGCAGCACGCCGTGGTTGGGAATGCCGATGATGTCGCCGGCAAAGGCAGTGTCCAGCAGTTCGCGGCGCTGGCTCATGAAGCTCACCACGGTGTTGGGCCGCAGTTCCTTGCCGCTGCGCACCACTTTCAGGCGCATGCCGCGCGTGAACTCGCCGCTGGCGACGCGCAAAAACGCAATCCGGTCGCGGTGCGCCGGGTCCATGTTGGCCTGGATCTTGAACACCACGCCGGAGAATTTCTTTTCCTCGGGAAACACCACGCGCTGCAGGGCGGTCCGTTCCGACGGCGGCGGGGCCAGGTCGACCAGCGCGTCCAGCACTTCCTGCACGCCAAAGTTGTTGATGGCCGAGCCGAAGAACATCGGCGTTTGCTTGCCGTGTAAAAATGCGTCGCGTTCGAACTCGGGCGAGGCGCCGTTCAGCAGTTCCAGTTCGTCCTGGGCCTGCGTGAATTCGGCGCCAAAGCGATGGGCCGCTTCGACGTTGTCCAGGCCGGCCAGAATTTCATCGTCGCCGCCGGCCTTGTCCTCGCCGGGGCTGAACACGCGCATGCGCTTTTCACGCCGGTCATAGACGCCGTGAAACAGCTTGCCCATGCCGACCGGCCAGGTGAAGGGCACGACCGTCATGCCAAGCTCCTGCTCGATCTCGTCCATCAGGCTCATCGGGTCCTGCACCTCGCGGTCCATCTTGTTGACGAAGGTCAGAATCGGCGTGCCGCGCGCACGGCAAACCTGCAGCAGCCGGCGCGTCTGCGGCTCGACGCCGTTGGCCGCATCGATCACCATCAAGGCCGCATCGACGGCGGTCAGCACGCGGTAGGTGTCTTCCGAGAAATCCTGGTGGCCGGGGGTGTCGAGCAGGTTGATCACGCAGTCACGGTATTCCATCTGCATGACCGAGCTGGCGACCGAAATACCGCGCTGCTTTTCAATCTCCATCCAGTCGCTGGTGGCGTGGCGCGCGGCCTTGCGGGCCTTGACGCTGCCGGCAATCTGGATCGCGCCCGAGAACAGCAGCAGCTTTTCGGTCAGCGTGGTTTTACCCGCGTCGGGGTGGGAGATGATGGCAAACGTGCGGCGGCGCTTGACCTGTTTTTCGATTTCGGTGGTGTCAGACATAACCCACGATTATCGGCGACGCTGCGCCTTTGTCTGCACGCTAATCGGGAAGACGCGCAAAACGTGCCTGCCGCAGGCCGTCTATCACCACTTCTTCGTTGAACATGGCTGCGGGCCGCACCCACAGGCCGTGCTCGCCATAAAGCGCCCGGTACAGCGTCATGGGCTCCAGGCTTTCGCTGTGGCGCACCGTGCCCAGCACCTCGTAGCGCATGCCTTTGTAGTGCTGGTACAGGCCGGGCGGCGTCACAATCAATGGCGGTAATGAATCGGACAGGGACAATCCAGGCTCCAGAAGGCGTGCATAGTGGGACAATAGGCGTTATGCATCCTAACGCCTTACTCGACTGTTGTACCGAGCTTCTCAAGCAGGTTCTTAAATTTGACCACCCCGCCGATATGGTGGTTTCCCGCTATTTCCGCGAGCTGCGGCTTGGCCCCCGCGAGCGGGCCACCGTGGCCGAAACCATTTATGGCGTGCTGCGCAAGAAAAATCTCTACGTCTACCTGGCCCAGCACGGCAGCGGCGTGCCCGAGCGGCGCCTGGCCATTCTGGGCTTCGCTGCGCCGCGCGACTTCCTGTATGGCGCGCTGACCGAGCAGGAGCAGGACTGGCTGGCCCGCTGCGACCAGGTCAAACCCTCGGACTTGATGGAGCTGCACCGCCACAACCTGCCGCAGTGGCTGGTAGAGCCGCTCAAAGAGCAGCTGGGTGACGATTTCTGGCCGCTGGTCGAAAGTCTGAACGCGCCAGCCGGGCTCGATTTGCGCGTCAATACCCTGAAGGACAAACGCGCGGAGGTGCAAAAAGAGCTGTCAAAAGTCGGTATCAAAACCGTGGCAACGCCGTATTCGCCGTGGGGCTTGCGGCTGGCCGACAAGCCGCAGCTGGCCAACGTGGACGCTTTCAAGCGCGGCGCGATTGAAGTGCAGGACGAAGGCTCGCAACTGCTGGCGTTGCTGGTCGATGCCAAACGAGGCGAAATGGTGGTGGACTTTTGTGCTGGCGCGGGCGGCAAAACCCTGGCGCTGGGGGCGTCCATGCGTACCACCGGCCGCCTGTACGCCTTTGACACATCGGCCCACCGGTTGGCCGCGCTCAAGCCGCGTCTGGCGCGCAGCGGTCTGTCGAACGTGCATCCGGTCGCCATCGCCCATGAACGCGACGACCGCATCAAGCGCTTGGCTGGCAAGATCGACCGGGTGCTGGTCGATGCGCCTTGCTCGGGCCTGGGCACGCTGCGACGCAACCCGGACCTGAAATGGCGGCACAACCCGAAGGCTATTGAAGAGCTGACCGCCAAGCAAACCGCCATTTTGCAGAGCGCTGCGAGGCTGGTGAAGCCGGGCGGTCGGCTGGTGTATGCCACCTGCAGCATCCTGCGCGAAGAAAACGAGGGGATTGCCGAAGCCTTCAGCGCTGCAAATCCTGAATTCAAGCTACTTGAAACCGGGCCCCTGCTGACCCATCTAGGGGTGGAACATGCCGAGACGCTTTGCCGTGGGCCTTACCTCCGGCTCTGGCCTTACTTGCATCAGACCGATGGGTTTTTTGCCGCAGTTTGGCAAAAGGCATGATTTTTTGACGACAAATGAAGCTGAGTAGCCTGCTGTTACATATTGGTTGACGGTTTTTGTCGTTTTTCTGGAAATGAAACACTCAAGTATCAGACTTGGTGTTTTGGGACTACCGATTTATAATAATTGGTTGTCTGGTGCAGCCCCTGGAGACGAGTTCTGAATGCGCGGCTGGTACAGATTGTTTAAAGGACTTTTATGATTTTGTTTGATGCCGCCCTTGATTGGCTGGCTCATGGACTGGTGAACGCCAGTTGGTGGCAAATCGTGTTGTACACCTTGGTGACAACGCACATCACGATCGCCAGTGTGACGATCTACCTGCACCGCCATCAGGCGCACCGCGCCATGGACTTGCACGCCATTCCGGCGCATTTCTTCCGTTTCTGGCTGTGGCTCGCGACGGGCCAGGTCACCAAGGAGTGGGTGGGCGTTCACCGCAAGCACCACGCCAAGTGCGAGACCATGGAGGATCCACACAGCCCCGTTGCGCACGGCATCAAGACCGTGTTGTTCACCGGGGCTGAGCTATACCGGGCCGAGACGAAAAACACGGAAACCCTGCGCAAGTATGGCCATGGCACGCCCAGCGACTGGATCGAACGAAATCTTTACACGCGCTTCAGCTGGCAAGGCGTAGGCCTGATGCTGGTGTTGAACCTGGCGCTGTTTGGTGTCGCGGGCCTGTCGGTCTGGGCCATCCAGATGGTGTGGATTCCCGTAACGGCCGCCGGCATCATTAACGGCATTGGCCACTACTGGGGCTACCGCAATTTTGAGGCGCCGGACGCCAGCACCAACGTGTCGCCTTGGGGCATTCTCATCGGCGGTGAAGAGTTGCACAACAATCACCACACCTACCCCACGTCGGCCAAGTTTTCGGTCAAGCCCTATGAGTTTGATATTGGGTGGGTCTATATCCGTGCCCTTGAAAAAGTTGGCCTGGCCAGCGTGAAGAAGGTTCCGCCCAAGCTTCAACTGGGGGCCATTCAGTCCGTGGCTGACGAGAAGACGCTGGAGGCATTGATTGCCCATCGTTATGAAGTCATGGCCGGTTTTGCGCGCGAGTTGCGCCGTGCTGGTCAAGCCGAGATCGAAGTGCTGAAAGCCAAAAAAGCGGACGTCTCCGTGTTGCGCGCCGCCAACCGCTGGCTGCACCGCGATGCCGACAAGGTGCCGGCTGCAGCCAAGCCGCAAGTGGCCCAGGCGAGGGCCGAGCATCCGGTGCTGGACAAGATGGTCACCATGCGTGAAGAACTTCGTCAAATGTGGCTGACCACGACGGCATCGCGTGAGCAACTGACCTCCGACCTGCAGGCCTGGTGCCACCGGGCCGAGGAAAGCGGCATTGGCGCGCTTCGGGAGTTTTCCATGAAGCTGCGCGCCGCCCGCACCTGAGCGCACGACGGGCTCAGGCTTTTTGGGCCGATACGCCTTAAAGCCGCCTCAGCGATTCGTCGCTGAGGCGGCTTTTTAGTGGGCGCTCGTCTATTGGTCTTCTTCGGCTTGAGTGGGGCCGGGCAGGGTTGTGGCGCGGTTTGCGCTGGAAGGCAGGCTCAGAGGGCTTCAGTATGGAAGAATCCGGGACGGTGGCCACACCATGCGGCCTTTGCAGGGCCCGATTGATCGAATACCTCTGTTGCGCCGTTTCCGGGGATGAGTCGCGATCAGGCATAAAAAAAACCGCTGGTGACAGCGGGTTTTTTTATGCGCAGCGCCCGGGGGGGGGCGCTGCAGGTATCAATCTGAATTACTTCAGTTTGATTTCCTTGTATTCCACGTGCTTACGAATTTTTGGATCAAATTTCATGATCAGCATTTTTTCGGGTGTGGTTTTCTTGTTTTTGTCGGTCGTGTAGAAGTGACCGGTTCCAGCTGTAGATTCCAGCTTGATTTTTTCGCGTCCGCCTTTAGCCATGATCGTTCTCCTTAGACTTCACCGCGGGCACGAAGATCCACCAGGATCGCGTCAATGCCTTTTTTATCAATCAAGCGCAAACCGGACGCAGTAATGCGCAAGCGCACCCAGCGGTTTTCACTCTCGACCCAAAAGCGACGGTACTGCAGGTTAGGCATGAACCGGCGCTTGGTTTTGTTGTTTGCGTGAGAAACATTGTTTCCCACCATCGGGCCTTTGCCCGTTACCTGACAGACGCGTGCCATGAGCGCACTCTCCGTAAAAAATTAGAAATAGGATGCTGGAATTCAAGATATCCGTGCTGGACAGACCCTATGAATGCTCAGCTAAGCCATAAATTATAGCCCGAAAACAATAATATCCAAAACAGCCCTTGGCGAGCCCCTGAAGCGTCGCCCAAGGAAATGACGGCACAACCTTGTTGTGCCGCAATCGTCTTCAGGCGCTTTGATCCAGAAATCGCTGGGCATCGAGCGCCGCCATGCAGCCGGTGCCCGCACTGGTGATGGCCTGGCGGTAAACGTGGTCCTGCACGTCGCCAGCGGCAAACACGCCGGGCACGCTGGTCATGGTGGCAAAGCCCTGAAGACCGGTTTTGGTGATGATGTAGCCATCTTTCATCTCCAGCTGACCGGCAAAAATATCGGTGTTGGGCTGGTGGCCAATCGCGATGAAGCAACCCTTGAGCACGATGTCCTGGGTGGCGTTGTTTTCGGTGCTTCGCAGTCGCACGCCGGTCACGCCCGAGGCGTCGCCCAGTACTTCGTCCAGGGTGTTGTGCAGTTTGAGTTCAATCTTGCCTGCCGCCACTTTCTCGTGCAGTTTGTCGATCAGGATAGGTTCGGCCTTGAATTTGTCGCGGCGGTGCACCAGCGTGACTTTGCTGGCAATGTTGGACAGGTACAGCGCTTCTTCCACCGCCGTATTGCCGCCGCCCACGACGCAGACTTCCTGGCCCCGGTAAAAGAAGCCGTCGCAGGTGGCGCAACCGGAAACACCGCGGCCCATGAAGGCGGTTTCCGATTCCAGTCCCAGGTATTTGGCCGAAGCCCCGGTGGCAAGGATCAGGGCGTCGCAGGTATAGGTGCCGTTGTCGCCCGTCAGGGTGAAGGGGCGCTGGCTGAAATCAACCTGGTTGATGTGGTCAGAGATGATTTCGGTCTTGAAACGCTCGGCGTGCGCCATGAAGCGCTGCATCAGCTCGGGCCCCTGCACACCGTCAACGTCAGCCGGCCAGTTGTCGACGTCGGTGGTGGTCATGAGCTGGCCGCCTTGCGCCATGCCGGTGATCAGTACCGGGTTGAGGTTGGCACGCGCCGCATAGATGGCTGCGGTATAGCCTGCGGGGCCTGAACCGAGGATGAGGACTTTGGAATGTTTCATGGTGAAAGACTCGTTGGGAAAGCTTTAGAACTCGGGTAGAGTCGGGGCGCGAGTGCAGTTGAAGGTGAAACTTTGACTGCATTTTTGCAAACTGAAGGTCATTGTAAGAACTCATGCGACTTGCCGTCGGCGCTGAGGTTTGGAGAAAGCTGATATGACGACGATGGTTTCCACCCTCGAATTGATTCGCCGTGTACCTCTTTTTTCCGTGCTGACGGCCAGCCAGGCTTCATCCGTGTCTGACGCGGTGGTCAAGCGACGTTTCAAGCGGGGCGAGTCGATCGTGGAGCAGGGTAAAAAATCCAATGCCTTGTCCATCATCCTCACGGGCCGTGCCCGTGTCATTTCCAGCGACGCCCGCGGCCGCGAGGTTATTTTGGCGACCCTGCGCCCTGGCGACTATCTGGGCGAGATGAGCCTGATCGACGACGAGCCCCATTCGGCCACGGTGCGTGCGGAGATTCAGACGGACGTCCTGCTGCTCGGTCGGCTGGAGTTTGCGCGCTGCCTGCCCGAGAGCAGTTCCATGGTCTATGCCTTGCTCAGGGGGCTGGTGCAGCGCCTGCGCTATGCAGACCGCCAAATAGAATCGCTCGCGCTGATGGACGTTTATGGCCGCGTCGCCCGCGCGCTGCTGGAGTTTTCCAGCGACGACGGCCAAGGCAATGCCTTGATCCGCGACAAGGTGTCGCGTCAGGATCTGGCCAAGATGGTCGGCGCTTCACGCGAAATGGTCAGCCGGGTCATGAAGGACCTTGAGGATCGCGGCTTCATTGAAACCCGCCCCGACGGCGCCATGCTGCTCAGGGAGCGCCTCCAGGCGATGGATTGACTGCCGCCCACGCCCTGTTTTGACATCCGTCTGACCTTCAGCCCTTCTTGCCAACTGCGGTAAGCTCTGAGCCGGTTTATGACTTACTCACTCGACACCCTGAACTCCAGAAACTCCCCTGCGACGGGCG
>Ga0209512_1003789_pt1 | contig 13927 bp, 10 predicted proteins | sample frozenSSSSmetaG_FD_184142 | JGI IMG/M metagenome (GOLD analysis project Ga0209512, IMG submission 184142) | Glacier valley bacterial and archeal communities from Borup Fiord, Nunavut, Canada, to study Microbial Dark Matter (Phase II) -... | ecosystem: Environmental > Aquatic > Freshwater > Ice >... | reverse complement strand
TCGAATACTTGATTTTTATCGTGACGCACGAAGTCATCTTCTGTTGCTTTCGAAGCTGAAAGGCCAGTTTTTCGGTCATACTGACAATCAGTTGTTCCAGGAAAAGCACATCCGTGGTATCCTTCTCAAAGGTGCGCTCAGTACTGATCGATTTTTGTTCTGAATAAGGTTTAACCGGCGTGTTGTCAATCCCATGTGCCTTTTTCCAGATCATCATTCCGTTATCGCCAAGGACCTGCTGCATCATTTCGCCCGGAACAGCTGCCAGCGAATGAATCGTTTCGATCCCCATCGAACGAAGCAGGTAATAAGTCTTAGGGCCAATCATCGGGATTTTCCGGATCGAAAGCGGATCGAGAAACGGCTGAACATTGTATTGAGGTACCTCCTTCTCTCCATTCGGTTTCGCCTGGCCCGTAGCAATTTTGGAAACCGTTTTATTGACCGATAGCCCAAACGAAATAGGCAGACCACTCTCCTTTATAATTGTATGACGGAGTTCATGAGCCCATTTCATACAACCGAAAAACCGGTCCATCCCCGTAATATCGAGGTAATGCTCATCAATCGATGCCTTTTCGTAAACGGGTGCCCGCTCTGCAATAATCTGTGTAACAACATCCGAATGACGGCTGTAACTCTCCATGTCGCCACGGATAAGCACAGACTCGGGACAAAGCTGCCGGGCCAGTTTCATGGGCATCCCCGAGCGGACACCAAACAACCGGGTTTCGTAGCTGCAACTTGCCACCACTCCCCTGTCAGACGTACCACCGATGATCACCGGCTTCCCGATTAGTTTGCTGTTTTGCAGCCGTTCGACAGAGACAAAAAAAGTGTCGAGATCGTAGTGAACGACCGTTTTGTTCGATATTTGACTGATCTCCTGCATGGCTGAACCTTTTTTGCTAAAAACTTTTGTTTTTCAGAAAAATGAACTATTTTTGATTAGTATTTAATCATCAATTCGGTTATAATATAATCATATTTCCAGGAAATTGTTATTCGAAGGACAAAAAAATTCAACAATAGAATAATTCGGCAATGTGACAATTAGACGATTCGGCGATGGAACAATGAGTTAATATGCTAATTTGAAAATTTGACGATGAGAAAACTGTTTTATCGGTTACCCTGAAGGGGTAAAATATCAATAACCCCGGGTAAGGAGGAACGACGCAACCCGGGGCAAGAGATGCAAAGCAGATAAAGGCGCATCTGTAAATGTCAATTGAAATAATACAACTGTATGCGCCGCATATTGAAACTTGTGATATATTCTATAAATAAAAGCGGAAATATCGCGGGGAAAATAATAAGTGATAAGAATAAAATAGGTGTAATATTTTAATATATAAGGTCTCCTGAAAAATAGCGAATAAGAATGCCACCAAATCACAAAAACGCCAAACTCCACCAAAGTTAAAGTATCAGTTATAAGCTTTGGGGGATTTTTGTGACTTGGAGATTTGGTGGCAAAAAGGCCTTTCATAATCTTATATTTGAAATATTGAAATACAACATTTCACCTTTCCTATTACTTATCTATCCTTTGACCAATTTATAACTCTTAAAATTACTTGTTATGTACTTCAACTCAAATATTAAATTAATGCGGAAACGGCGTGGACGGACGCAGGACGAAGTTGCTTTCACACTGAAAATGAAGCGCCCCACGCTGAGTGGTTACGAAAACGGGGTGGCACAACCTGGCATCCAGCAACTGGTTGCCTATTCGGAATATTTCGGAATTTCGATCGACACTTTAATCAAGATTGATTTATCGAAACTCCGTGAAAGCGATCTGCGACAGTTAGAGAGCGGGTTCGATGTGTTTGTAAAAGGATCTAAATTGCGCGTGCTTACCACAACGGTTGACAGCACCAATACCGAAAATATCGAACTGGTGCCTGAAAAAGCAAAGGCTGGCTACACACGGGGTTTTGCCGATCCGGAATTTGTACGTGAACTTTCTGTATTTCAACTTCCTTTCCTTTCACCCGAACGGAAATACCGCACTTTTCAAATCAGCGGCGATTCGATGTCGCCCATACCTGACGGATCGTGGGTGACCGGCGAATTTGTTCAGGACTGGAATACACTGAAAAACGGTGAAGCCTGCATTGTTTTGACCCTCGACGAGGGGATTGTCTTTAAAATCATAGAAAACAGGATCGAAAAAGAGGGAAAAATCGGACTGATCTCGCTGAATCCACTCTACAAAACTTATGAGCTGGCCGTGGTTGAAATCCGTGAAATCTGGCGGTTTATCCATTACATCAGCGAAGAGTTGCCTTCGGGTGAAGTCTCACCTGCTGATCTTGCTTACACACTGAACCAACTCAAACAGGATGTTGCATTGATTAAGGATAGGATAGTTACATTTACTTGATTTAGGATTTAAGATTGAGGAATTAGGATTTAGGATTTAGGATTTAGGATTTAGGATCTAAGATTGAGGGTTGAGGGTTTAAATCTAAAATCATAAATCATTTGAATCATTTAGGGTTTAGTAATAATGACAACTAAATTTTATATTATGAATAATAAAGAACTGCAAATTAGAACGAAGAAATTTGCTTTGGAAATTATCAGGTTTGTTGAACTATTGCCGAATAATAGAGTCGGATGGACATTTACAGACCAAATAATTCGATCATCGACTTCGGTTGCCGCCAATTACCGGGCTGTATGCAGATCGAAAAGCGATCGGGATTTTATTAATAAAATTGGCACTGTAATAGAAGAGGCAGACGAAACATTGTTTTGGTTAGAGATGATTGAAGAATCAGAAATCCTAAAACAAGAATCAAAAATCCTAAGTTTAAAGCAAGAAGCCAACGAATTAACCGCGATTTTTGTTTCATCCATCAAAACAATTAAAAATCGTCTTAATCATTAATCATAAATCGATTGGGAGTGAGATTGAGGATTTAGGATCTAAGATTGAGGATTTAAGATTTAGGAATGAGGATTTAAATCTAAAATCATAAATCTTAAATCATAATTTTTAAAGGTCATAATTTTTAAAGGTCATAATTCTTAAAGGTCATAAATCACTTATGAGTTCCGCAAGTTAATGAACATCATCACCACCCCTAAGATGATATAAACGCCACTCATTACGCGCGATAGCGATTTCTCGCTGATCCTGCTCGTGAACCGGGCACAATAAATTCCTGTAGGTATCGCACTAGCAGCCAATGTTATTCCAGTCAGAATGTTTACATTACCAAAAGATGCATGGCCGATAACACCCGATAAAGCGGTAAACGACATGATCAGGATAGAGGTTCCGAGTGCTTTATGCATCGGAAACTTATTCACAAACAACAGAATCAATAAAATATTCGTCCCGCCACCGGCACCAATGAATCCGGTCATAAAGCCGCTTCCGCCAGCCAGTAATACAGATAGAACAAGACGCCACAGAGGGGATTTATAATCAGACAAATCGAATGGAGCCTCCGGCACTTTATCCCGTTTAATTCCAGTTCTCCAGATTATTAAAGCGAGCACAATCAATACAAACGAAAAGCCGGAATCAAGTCCACGCTCGGGAATTTTGTCAGAAAAACGGGCGCCAATCTGTGCCATCGTTACCGAAGATATAGCCACCCATCCTGCTGTCTTAAGGGTTATGTTGTCATTTTTGAAGTAGGTTAACGAAATCATCAGTGAAGTGAGTACATCAACAACAAGACTTGTCCCAATTGCTTCATGAATTGGAAATTTAAACAAAATCGTGATAAGCGGGACCACAACCATTACACCCGAGGCTCCTGTCAGACCTGTTATCATTCCTGAAAAACAGCCTACAAGAAGGACAAGAAAAATCTCCATTCAGTTAGTTTGACCGATGACTAATTTTAGTATTTGAATACAAACTTAACAAATAGTGGTGGTTTATAAAATTTACGTATAAATTTGTTCGCCTTAATGACAAAAAAGATCGCAAAACATCAAAATCAAACAATATGGATTTTAAAGATTTAGTGAAAAATAACCGCAGTTACAGAAGGTTTGATGAACAATTCGTGATTGAACGTGAAACGCTTGTTGAGTTAATCGAGCTTGCAAGGTATGCCGCTTCGGGCAGGAACGCGCAACCGTTGAAGTACTTTTTAAGCAACGACAAAGTCGTGAACGAACTAATTTTTTCGACCTTGACATGGGCCGGATATTTGAAAGAGTGGCCTGGTCCCAAAGAAGGAGAACGTCCTTCAGCTTATATTGTTGTTTTGCTCGACCGCGATATTTCGGACAATTTTCTTTGTGATGACGGAATCGCGATGCAAAACATACTGCTGGGAGCTGTTGATAAAGGGTTGGGTGGATGTATTCTCAGGGCAATTAATAAACCTCGTCTGTCTGCGATTCTCAACCTTACCGACCGTTTCGAAATCATCGATGTGCTTGCCTTGGGAAAACCTATAGAAAACGTAGTGATCACCAACGTTGGTGACGATGGCGATATCAGGTATTATCGCGATGATAATGGTATTCACTACGTTCCGAAAAGATCGTTGGATGAGCTGATAATGAATTAGCTACTGCAACTGACGGCTGGCGGCCAGCAGCTAGTTGCAAGCTGCCAGATTATTTCAGTTTATTGGCAAAAATCTTTTTAAACTTCTCCAACTTAGGGGTGATCACGATGCGGCAATAGCCCTGATTTGGATTATTTTCGTAATACTCCTGGTGGTAATCTTCTGCCGGATAGAACTTTTCTAATTTGGTAATTTCGGTAACAATCGGATCGCTCCATATTTTCTCTTTGTCAAGCTTTGCCTTCCAGGCAATTGCCTCCTGTTTTTGATCCTCATCGGTATAGAATATTGCCGAACGGTATTGGGTACCACTATCGGCTCCCTGACGGTTCAATGTAGTTGGGTCGTGTGTCATCCAGAATACTTCGAGCAGTTCGGCAAAAGTGACCTTCGCCGGATCATATGTGATCCGGGTACATTCGGCATGACCTGTTAACCCTGTACTAACCTGTTTGTAAGTCGGATTGGCAACCTTCCCACCCGAATACCCCGAAACTACTTTCTGTACACCTTTTAATTCTTCAAAAATTGCTTCGGTACACCAGAAACAACCTCCGGCAAAAACGGCTGTCTTTAATCCTGTATCTTTCATTGTCGTATTCGTATTTTGTGATATTGAACTCTTTAACTCGGAAGGGATCATCGCTAATAATCCGATCAGATAAATAAACGCTTTTTTCATTTCCCGGTATTTATATAACCTTATTAACGTTTTTTACCGACAATAGTTCAGGATTATTTCTGTTTACCGGATTCAACTATTTTAATCAGCCGAATTATCCCGGGGAAATCCGGAGTTTTGTTATTGACAAAAAGCCCCGATCTGCCAGTTAGCGGATCGGGGCTTTCTTTTATTGTATGATAATTACTTACCTGCGAGTTTTGTTCTAGCAATCGAATTCAGATCATCCCCTTTTTTGACCAATTTCAGACGGAATGAATAACTATATTCTTTGTCTGTAAGCAAATACTGTGGATGAGTACGTGCACCCCAACTATTGTCGCCACCGACACCCATTTGTTTATAGTCGAGATTAACAGAAACAAGGTTTCGCTCCTTTACATCACTGATATGACGGTTAACAACCTCTTTTCCATCATAAATACGTCCAATCGTACGGACAGGGGATTCGAAATCCTCCATCAAATTATGATGAGCGCTTACGCTTAAAAGTGGTGACCCTACAGAGAGCAGTCCGTTACCTTCACTATTTGTAAATGCAACCCAACGTACATCGGTCTTATTACCATTCTCTTGCGGACGTATATAAGCCCAGTACTGATCTTTTACCTTACCGTTATAAAGTCCGACAAGCGCACCCGTATTCCGATCGCAATAATTTTCCTGTGGTCCGCGTCCAAGCCATTCCATATTTTCGTATTCACAGGCAAGCTGCAGATTCATACCCATCCGTGGAATTTCAGGTAGTTTTTCAGCAGTTGTTTTAAAGTTATTGATGATTTCAATTTCCCGGTCTCCATAAACTTTATAAACCGATTCGTATTTGGCAATTGTCTCCCCTTCTAATCCCAACAAATCGTAAGTTAGCTCCACATTTACTTGATTTTCAGAAATTTTAGTCACTTTAGAGGCAGTCAGCTTACGGCTATCACCGGCTTTGCGCCATACTTTACATCTTTTATCAAGTCCATTTCCAAAATCGTTATCTGTCGGAGCACGCCAGAAATTAGGTTCAGGACCTTTCCCTTCGTTGAGCATCTCTTTTCCCGCAAAAACCAAACTATTCATTCCGCCTTTAACCAAATCAAAAGAGACAGTAAAATCAGCTCCTTTAATAATTGTTGTATTGGCGCTTTTCTCCATTGTCAGTTTTTCTTTCGGAGTATCGGATATAGCCGGGGCGGAAACAGATAATTTGAATTGCTCATAGGCAACTTCATGACCAACCGGAATTAAATCGGTCGCGGCGATCGTTTTTGCACTGAATATGATGAAGTACTCTTTTCCTGGTTCAGGCTTAAGATCGATCGGAATTGAAAACCCGGTTTTACCGTGAGCCGCTACATTTAAGGAAGCCAGTTTCCCTTCTGCAACTTTAATCCCGTCAGCTTCAATACGCCAGTCAAACCCAAAATCATTGAGATTCAGAAAGTCGTATTTATTGATTATTTCAAATTTTCCGGCATTGATATCCAACACCTTAAAACCAACATACTGATATACTTTTTTAACTTCAAACAACGAAGGGTGCGGTGTACGATCCGGATTAACGAGTCCATTACAGCAAAAATTACCATCAGTCCAGACATCTTTTGGTCCAAAATCGCCACCATAAGCCCATGACTTCGGTTCATTTTCCTTTGAAGTCAAGATTCCCTGATCGACCCAATCCCAAATACAACCACCCTGGAGCATATCATGCGATTCAATTGCATCCCAGTAATCCTGAAGATTACCGACGCTATTTCCCATGGCATGAGCATATTCGCATTGAATCAAAGGTTTGTCCTTATTTTCTTCTGCATATTTAATCATTTGATCAATTGTTGCATACATCGGACAATAAATATCGGTGTGCGCCTTAGTTCCGGCTTGTTCGTATTGAACCGGACGCGTTTTATCCTGAGATTTTATCCATGAATAAGTTTTTTCAAAATTAGTGCCATCACCGGCTTCATTTCCTAAAGACCAGATAATTACAGATGGATAGTTCTTGTCGCGTTCGAACATATTGCGTGTTCTGAAAAGATGGGAATCATACCATGTTGAGTCTTTTGCCAGCGATTCTTTGCCGTAACCCATTCCATGCGATTCAACATTCGCTTCATCAATCAAATACAATCCATATTTGTCGCACAATTCGTACCACATTTCAGGCTGAGGATAATGACAGCACCTCATTGTATTGATATTGAATTTCTTCATCATAGAAATATCCTTGATCATAGTTTCAACATCCTGCACGTGTCCGGTAATTTCGTTGTGCTCGTGCATATTCACACCCTTTACAAGAATACGAACGCCATTAACACATAATTGTCCGTTTTTGAACTCAATATTGCGGAAGCCAACCTTGCAGCCTAATGATTCGATGATTTTTCCCGACGGATCTTTGGTTGTGATCACAAGCTGGTACAAATTGGGGGTTTCAGCAGTCCATTTCTTTACATTTGCAAGTTTTCCTTCAAAACTAATTGATTGATTGCCAGAAGCGACATTCGTTTTCTTCGAAAATTCAAGCACCTGAGCATTTCCATCAAGAAGTTTTGCCTCAACAGTAACATTCTGCGCGGTTTTTCCCAGATTTCGCAATGTTATGTCTGCGTTAAAAATACCGTCTTTATAGCGTTCGTCAAGTCCTGATTTTATTTGAAAATCAAAAACATGGGTTTTATTTCTGGCAACCAGGTAAACATCCCGTGTGATTCCGCTCATGCGCCAGAAATCCTGATCTTCGAGGTAAGAACCATCGCACCAGCGAAATACCTGTACTGCAAGAAGATTTTTACCGCTCTTCAAATACTTTGTGATATTGAATTCTGCGGGTGTTTTGCTATCTTCGCTGTAGCCAACCTCTTCCCCGTTTACCCATACATACATCGCAGAACTTACCGCACCAAAATGAAGGATAATATCTTTTCCATTCCAGTCAGCAGGAGTCTCAAATTCCATACGATAGGAACCAACCGGATTAAAATCTGCCTGTATCGTTGGCGGAGTTGGTTTGAATGGGTATTTGATGTTCGTATAAATCGGATAATCGTAACCTTTTAGATCCCAGTTAGCAGGAACATCTATTAATTTCCACTGACTATCATCAAAACTGCTTGAGAAAAAGCCAGTTGGACGATCGGCTGGTTTATTTACAAAGTGAAACTTCCACTTCCCATTTAGTGATTTATAAAAAGGAGAGGCCGAAAAGTCATTCGCATTCACCTTCGCATCGGCATCGAAAGGCATCAATGATGCGTGTACAGGCTCACGGTTGATTTCCGAAACTGCCTGATTTTCCCAATCATGCGGTATCTTATCGTTGAACGGTACTTTTTGGGACTGGCTTTTGCCTGAAAAGGCAATAAGCGTAAGTAACCCAAACAAAATCATTTTTTTAGTCATAGCAATAGTTTAAATTTAATACTCCGACCGGTAGGTACTGGTAGGGTGTAAATTTAGAAATTATTTGCTAATCGGCAATAAGAAAGCTTCAGGTTTTTAGGCTTTGGTCTATAGGCTTTTAGAAAAAATCCGTTGAAAATAAGTTTCCAATCACTTATCCTAATAGCCTAAAGTCTAAAAACCTCTTTTCTAAAATTCCGAAGTGAAGTGAAACTGAATTTTCGGGAAATCTCTTTGCGCCATGTCAAGGATGAAGGACGAATCAGCCATAAATACATCACGTCCCTGATTATCTAACGACATTTTATTGTATTTCCGCCTTTTAAAATCGTCGAGCATGACCTTGTCTTCGCACTTAATCCAACAAGCCTTATAGAGTGATAACGATTCCCAGCGACATTTTGCATTGTATTCATGCTCAAGACGGTACTCAATCACCTCAAACTGAAGCGCCCCCACCGTTCCAATGATCTTACGGCCATTCAACTGGCTAATAAATAATTGAGCAACACCTTCATCCATTAGCTGATCGACACCTTTGGCAAGCTGTTTAGATTTCATAGGGTCCGCATTCTCGATGTAACGGAAAATTTCTGGCGAAAAGGAGGGTAATCCCTTGTAATGCAGAATTTCACCTTCAGTCAGCGTATCACCGATCACAAAGTTACCGGTATCGGGAATCCCAACAATATCGCCGGGAAAAGCTTCGTCGATGACCTCTTTTTTGTCGGCCATAAACGCAGTCGGACTCGAATATTTAAATACTTTTCCTAACCGGATGTGGCGGTAATTTTTGTTCCGCTCAAACTTACCGGAACAAATTTTCACAAAAGCAATTCGGCTCCGGTGATTCGGGTCGATATTGGCATGAATTTTAAATACAAATCCTGTAAATGCCTCTTCAGTAACCTGAACTAAACGTTCCTCTGCTTTTTTCGCACGAGGCGATGGAGCAATACGGACAAAGGTATCGAGCAATTCCTTTACGCCAAAATTGTACAAGGCACTTCCAAAGAACACAGGTGCCAAATCGCCCGCAAGATATTGATCGATATCAAATTCAGGATAAACTTCACTCAAAATTTCGAGTTCTTCGCGTAAGACTCCGGCATCTTTGCCAATAATATTTTCGAGTTCTGGATTATTGATGTCCGTAAAACTTATTCCGGTCCGAATATCGGTGATACTTGGATCGAATAAGTTCAGGTTTTTGTCATAAAGATTGTAAACCCCTTTAAAATCAGGACCGCTGTTGATCGGCCAGCTCAAAGGACGCACTTTAATCAATAATTGTTTCTCAATATCGTCCAGAAGATCAAACGTATCGTCAGCCGGACGGTCCATCTTGTTTACAAAAACAATAACAGGAGTTTTACGGCTGCGGCAAACGCTCATGAGCTTTTCGGTTTGAGGTTCAACCCCTTTCGCGGCATCAATCACGATGATCACACTATCGACAGCTGTTAACGTCCGAAAAGTATCTTCCTGGAAATCCTGATGGCCAGGGGTATCGAGGATATTCACTTTGTAACCGTTGAATTCGAAGCCCATCACAGAGGTCGCAACAGAGATACCGCGTTGCCGCTCAATCTCCATAAAGTCGGAAGTTGCCCCTTTTTTAATTTTATTGCTTTTAACAGCACCGGCAACGTGTATCGCCCCCCCAAAAAGGAGCAGCTTTTCCGTAAGTGTTGTTTTTCCCGCATCGGGATGACTGACAATACCGAAAGTCCTCCGGCGTAGTATTTCTTCTTTTAAACCCATGACAAATATTGAGGGTGCAAAAGTACTTCAAATTAATGATTTTTTTCAGCCTTTAGCGCCCGAAGCAGACAAACTTTAATTGAAATCAGTTACAATTCTAAGCTACTTTTCCCAAGAGCTACTTTTCGATATTGCGTAGGCGTCATTTTTGTCTGTCTTCTGAATTGTGTTGAAAAATAATCGACTGATTCATAGTTCATTTCAACTGCGATCTCCTTGATTGATTTCGCAGATGTAGAAAGCAACTCTTTAGCCCGCTGTAACCTCAATTGTGCGATATATTGTGCCGGAGCGAGTCCTGTGTATTGTTTGAAAAGCCGTCTGAACCATGAATAAGTCATGAATAACTCCTTGGCAATCGCCTCCGGAGAGACATTTGTATTGATTCTTTCCCTGATTAATACCCGTGCCTTGTCAATTTTCTGTACGATCGATTTGTCTTCGTAATGGTTGTCTTTCGCCCGGTAATAAATATATCCAAGCAGGTGAATAACGATTCCGTATATATATTGCTGATAACCTGACCGCTCCTCGTTTCCAGCTTCCAGAATGCGCTGGTAGAGACTTACAATTTCTTCGTTGTAACCCACTTTAACAACAGGTTTATTAACTGATAAATAACCATTTGCAACAAGATTCTCCGCAAACTTTCCCTTAAATCCCACCCAATAGCTATCCCAACCAGTCAATTGTTCAGGTTTGAACCGGTGCCACTCGCCGGGGAACAGGAAAAAAACAGTCCCCTCGCCTATTGCAACATTTTTACAGCTGGCTGATTCGAAAGTCCCCCCACCTTTTGTGATATAGATCATCTGAAATTCATCCAAAACACGACCGCTTTGATAGTTAAACGTATAGTCTATTTGATGTCCCTGAGTTGGGTATATACTATTAGGTGAAACAGCTTGAAATCCGGCAGTTTTCACCATAAGACTCCAGTTTTCGTCTTGTTCATGAACAAGAAGATACCTGATATTGGTGTTTAAGGGATGTTGCATAACATGTGGTTGTGTCAAAAATAAAAGTTTAAAGATCATATAATAATAAAAAGAGAGGCTAAATTATTAGGATATTGTACGCAATAAAAATCAGTCCAAAATAAATAATAATATCAAATTAAAAGATGATTCTCAAGATCCTTTTTAAAAATTGAAAAACTATTTGGATTACAAAAACTCAGCTATGATGAAACCAAAATTTCTTGCCCTGTTAATTTGCTTTTCGTTTCCGGTTTTAATGACAGGAAAAATAATTCCAAAGAATGGTGATTCTTCAAAAATCACTGTTGCATCCTATTATTTTCCAAACTACCACACCAACGATCCTCGTAACATTCAAAATAAAGGTGCAGACTGGTCGGAATGGGAACTTGTGAAAGCCGCCAAGCCCCGTTTTCCGGGACATGACCAGCCGAAAGTTCCGCTTTGGGGATACACGGACGAAAAGGATCCGAAAGTTATGGTACAGAAGATTGAAGCGGCTTCAAAATATGGTGTCGATTGTTTTATTTTCGACTGGTACATATATGAGGATGGTCCTTTTCTGAATCGTTGTCTCGACGAAGGTTTCCTGAAGGCAAAGAATGTGGATAAGATCAAATTTGCTTTCATGTGGGCAAATCACGACTGGGTTGATATTCATCCATATACGAAAGGCGCAAAACAAAAGCTTCTTTATGAGGGAAAAGTAACTTCCAAACGTTTCGATGAAATTTGCGACATACTGGTTTCGCAATATTTTACGAAACCGAACTACTGGAAAATTGATGGCAAAGCCTACTTCTCGATCTATGATATTCAGAAATTTATGGAAGGCTTTGGCAGTATCGAAGCCACAAAAGCCGCGATGGAGCGACTCAATCAAAAAGCCATTGCCGCGGGACTCAAAGGTATTCACTGGAACCTGGTAGCCTGGGGTCGTCCGGTTCTTCCCGTCGAAAAAGTTCCGGCGAATTTTCCGGAACTGATCAGGTTACTTGGGTTCAATTCCGCCACTTCCTATGTATGGGTTCATCATGTGGATTTATCTGAACGTCAAACCGATTTCAACAAGGCCAGGGATCAGTATTTTGCTTATTGGGATAAAGCAAAAAAAGAATATCCGGTACCCTATTATCCCAATGTCTCGATGGGTTGGGACCCAAGTCCTCGTTGCGACCTGAAGTCGGAATGGGGAAATTTTGGTTATCCACTTACTAATACCATTGGCAACAATACGCCTGAAAATTTCAGGAAAGCCTTACAAATGACAAAAGATAAACTTCTGGCAGATCCTAATGGTCCGAGAATCATGAACATTAACTGCTGGAACGAGTGGACGGAAGGCAGTTATCTTGAACCGGATACCAAAAACAAATTTGGCTATCTGGAGGCTGTTAAAAGTGTTTTCAAATAATGCAATAGCCTATGAATATGCATTTTATATTTTTTTGCCGTCCCAATTCAACGGGACCGAATTATATGTAGACTCTATATATTTATAACAATGAAGACTAAAGTAGGATTATTTGGAATCGGCCTCGATACTTATTGGGCGCAGTTCGACGGATTGCTCGACAATCTGAAAGCTTATCAGGAGCAAATTAAAACCAGAATTGCCGGGTTCGGGGTTGAAGTAATTGATGCCGGAATGGTTGATAACCCGTTTAGAGCACGCGAAGCTGCCGACTTACTGAAATCGCAGGACGTGGAGATTGTCTTTTTGTATGTATCCACTTATGCGCTTTCATCAACAGTTTTACCAGTCGCTCAAAAGCTGAAAGTTCCGGTGGTGATATTGAATCTTCAACCTGTGGCAGAACTGGATTACGAGGCTTTCAACAAACTGGGTGACCGTGGCAAAATGACGGGCGTGTGGCTCGAACATTGTCAGGCCTGCTCAGTTCCCGAGATTGCCAGCGTATTTAACCGCTCCGGAATTCAGTACGACTTTGTAACCGGATATCTTCAGGATGAAGAAGCATGGCGTGAGATTGAAGCGTGGACCGAAGCTGCTCATGTTGCCGCTGCCCTCCGGAATAACCGCTTAGGCATTTTGGGCCATTATTACGGTGGGATGCTGGATGTTTACACCGATCTGACCAAACAATCGGCGGTGTTCGGTACGCACATCGAAATGCTTGAAATGTGTGAACTAAAGAAATACAGAGATGAAGTTACGGATGCAGAAGTTCTGGTAAAAATTCAGGAATTTAATACAGCTTTTGATGTTGCACCTGAATGTGAACCGGAAGAAATTGAACGGGCCGCAAGTACTTCAGTGGCCTTGGATAAGCTGGTAAAAAACCGCAATTTAGGATCGATGGCCTATTATTACGAAGGAGAATCGGGTAATGATTATGAGAACATTGTGACATCAGTCATTGCCGGAAACACTTTACTGACAGGTAAAAACATTCCGATAGCCGGTGAATGTGAAGTGAAAAATGCGCAGGCGATGAAAATTATGGCTGAATTTGGCGCAGGAGGTTCGTTCTCCGAATTTTACCTGATGGATTTTAAGGCTGATGTGGTGATGCTTGGTCATGATGGACCAG
>Ga0209512_1003788_pt1 | contig 13928 bp, 10 predicted proteins | sample frozenSSSSmetaG_FD_184142 | JGI IMG/M metagenome (GOLD analysis project Ga0209512, IMG submission 184142) | Glacier valley bacterial and archeal communities from Borup Fiord, Nunavut, Canada, to study Microbial Dark Matter (Phase II) -... | ecosystem: Environmental > Aquatic > Freshwater > Ice >... | reverse complement strand
TATCTGCATATCCACCAGTGAATAAGCATTTACAGGTCCGGGCCGTAAGCCATTGAATGGTCCGTACCAGTTAAATGAATCCTGCCAATGCCAGGAGACATTAAATCCGAAATTTTTATACACGCTGGCGTTTCCAAGTGAAAGGTTGCTGCTCCATTTAGGCGTATTGAACGGAGCGACTTTAGTGACATCTGCCTTTCCAAGAATAAAAGATGACCAGGTAACATTTCCACCAATGCTGTATCCTTTATTGAGGCTATAGGTAAGTCCTACTGTGGCACCCTGTCCGGAAGCCTTTGCCGTAGCGTTGGTGTACAACTGAAATAATTGCACGCCTCCATTAAGTATGTTAGCAGCAGCTGCAGCACTGATTTCTCCGTTTACCAGGATGGGATTAGTGGGACGAACCACAACGGTGTTCAGTATAAAGTTGATATAACTGCTGTAGTAATAATTAACGTCAATTAAAAGTCGGTTATTAATTACTCCTTTGTAACCGACTTCAAAAGCATTTTGTTTTTCCGGTCCGATGTAGGGGACATTGGATTTTACCAGTAAATGCTTGTTGATGTCAATGGCATCAGCCTGTGTTTCACCATTTGCTGATGAGGCGGCATATCCGCCGCTGAACGCACCGACTGAAGCAGCGGTGAAAGAATTCTCATACACTTTCATTCCCTTGCTATTGTTGGGCGCACCACCAAGAATTGTTATTGGCCCGGCATTTAATTTTATGTACTGGTCAATAGGAGTAGGATTTCTGAATCCTGTCTGGAATGATGCGCGGAAATTATGATTTTTCGTAACGGAATACACTGCTGAAAAACGGGGAGTGAAGCTACCATCAAAGTTTTCATTTTTATCGTAGCGGATCGATGCCGTTAATTTTAATTTTTCGTTTAACAGTTTTTTGCCTGCCTGAACAAATGCGCCGGCTTCCCTGATCGTTATTTTTTTATCTTTGTCATCGATCAGCGTGCCATTAGTGTGCATGTCGTAATATCTGAAGCTGCCCCCGGCAAGTACGTCAAGAAATTTTATTGTTGTGAAATCATACTGCGCATCTGCATGGTAGAATTTGTTATGACTGTATATGCCGGCTCCCTGCGTACCGAATCTATGGGTGATCACCTCTTTAGCTTCATTGAATGCAGGGGTAGCCGGCATAAGCCTTCCTTCATCTGCAAACGATCTTGCCGCGTTATGATCGGCTCCCCCAACACCGTTAACACTTCCATTAAATGCCGCTGCATATCTTGTGAACCAGGTATTATCTGCAACATTTGGCGCCACTGTATTGCCATCAAGATCCTTCACCCAAAAACGGTTGATGAATTGCCCCAATGTTCTGGTATTGTAGCCATTGTCACATTGTTCCGCAGAGCTGTATAGCCTTATAAAGGAATTATCGCTTCTTAATTCAATGCGGTGCGTAGCCAGCAGAAATCCGTTCACATTCATACGGGCACTGCTGGTAAAACAGGCCAGTGCCTGGGCACGGTTGTACTGGTAAATAAGGCGGAGCTTATTGTTTATTTTATACTGAAGGGAAGCGCTGCCTTTAAAGCTGTAGGTGTTGTAGTTCATCAGATCCTTTTCTTCGTAACCCGTTCTGGATACCAGGCCAATGCCGGGGAGGGTTCTGGACACTTCATCACCATAAATATTTAACCCGTCACGACCGGGGTTATTCGGTCCGCGTTTATCAGGAGGTGTTTGTGCGCTGATATCCGTATAGTTATTCGCATACCAGTCCAGACCATTAAAATACCCGAGTGTAACCTTAAAGGCGAGTTTATCATTAAAGGCTTTGGCGTAACGTATAGAAACATCATTCACAGCCTGGGGCTTTGCGAAATCTTCTCCTACATGATTGATACCTGTTTTAAGGTGCACAGATAATCCCTGAAACTTGAAAGGATCCTTGGTATGGATGCTTAGCATTCCATTAAAAGCTGCGGGTCCATATAGTGCGGAGGCCGCGCCTGGTATCAGTTCTGCGCTTTCAACATCAATATCTGAAACGCCAAATAGATTGCCCATTGGAAAATTAAGACCCGGAGGCTGGTTGTCCACACCATCGATAAGTTGCAGGAACCGTGCATTGGAGGTTCCGTTGAAACCTCTTGTATTTACGGTTTTAATGCCCAGCCCAACGCTGTACATTTCCATTCCTTTTAAAGTTTGCAGTCCTTCGTAAAAACTCAGCGAAGGATTTTCTTTTATGGTCTGGTAACTCATTTTTTCGATGCTTACGGGCGACTGAAGAATGCTTTCACTGATGCGTGAAGCAGACACCACTACTTCGTTTAAGGCTGTCCTTTGTTCAAGTGACACTGCCAGGGATGATTGCGGAGTGGTAATTTCTACTTCTTTTTCCAGGTGACTGGCGGAAGAAATGATTATTGTAAACGGGAACTTTATTTTTGAAATATTCAATGAAAAAAAACCTTTATCGTTGGAGAGGGCTCCACCATTTTTACTTTTTACAGTAATGCTCGCATTGATTATCGGCTCTTTGCTGGTAACATCCGTAATGTAGCCGGATAATTTATTTTCCTGTGCAACAGATTGGAAGCCGAGCGTTAATAAAACGAGTAGCAGGCTTAAAGAAATTCTCATAACAGTAATTTAAAAGTTTAAGGAAGTTTTGATTAATTAGTATTGCTTGTAACAGGAGCGGGAATTGAGTATCCTTTTTCCGCCATTCTTTTTCCCATTTCTTCATATGCTTTCGGATCAGTGGGGGTAAGACTTGCCAGCCCGTCCACATACCTGTTGAACATAGAAAAAGTTGCGGCGATCAGCACGGTGTCGTGAATATCCCTGTCGTTGGCGCCGGCAGCTCTTGCCGCATCGATATCCGGTTGTTTTACTTCTGTGCCCATGATCTGCACTTTACCCGCAATATTGAGTAACGCATGCATTTTAGGAGAGAGATCCGCTGTGCCGGGATCACCGATCACATCATCTACAAGTGTGCCTTCGTTTCCTAATAAGCATCTTGCGGCAGCGGCATGGCTGTCTCTGCAAAACATGCAATTGTTTCTGTTTGAAACATGTGCGGCTATAATTTCTCTTTCTGCTTCTGTAAGCGGTGAGTCGCCCCCGCGCAGTAATATCTGTGCAAGTTCATACAGGGGTTTTCCTGTTTCGGGTCTGAACATGACAAGGCTGCGTATGCCAGGAACCCCTTCGGGAACATTTATGTGTGCCATAATTATTTTTCGTTTAATGCTGCAGTAAATAAAACAAAATCGCGAATAGCGCCTGAATCGTACAACAAGGAACATCTTGTGAATACCATTCATAAGGGTTTAAGAAATTAAAAGATACAGTAACGAGTCACTACTGTTTGTTAAGATGAAATGGAGTTCCCTTTTTTCAGATGATCATAACCCTGCGGCGACCTTGTGTATCCGGTATCCACCAGTCGCTTAGCAAGCATGTTGTAGTAACTGTCTTTTTCAGGAAGCGCTGTGGCGAGGCCATCTACGTACCTGTTGTACAGGCAGAATAATGCAGCGATCAGTACCGTGTCGTGAATTTCCACATCAGTAGCGCCCGCGACTTTTGCAATTTCAATCGCTTCGGGAGTAACGCTCTTACCGCTTTCCCTGGTCATGGAAGCAATGGTAAGCAATGCGCGCATTTTATTGGAAACAGGCGCGGTGCTGATATTGTCCTTAACTTTTGCAGAAGTGTCTTGTTCTCCGAGTAGCATATCTGCGGCGGCGGTATGGGCTGTGGTGCAAAAAGTGCATTTGTTACCACTTGATACAACGGTAGCAATGAGTTCGCGTTCACCCTCAGTGAGGGTATTGGGTCCGCGAAGCAGGAATTGTGTCAGGTCTCTGATGGGTTCTGCGGAATCCTTGCGGTATTCAAGCAGTCCGGTAATGCCGGGGAGATGATCCACGAGCGGGATGTAGGGCATGGCTGGCTGGTTTAAAATGAATAAATAGTGTTTGGTCAGCTATTTAATTCCGGTGGCTTGCCATGCAGCTCTATATAAGAATTCGGCAATGGAGTAATTAAAGAATAGTTATGGTCTGAAGAATTTTTTTGCGGAGATGTAAAACTATATTCTACCGCTTTTTCCTGATACTGGTTAAGCAGCGTACTTTTTTTAATGCTATTCTCTCCCTCTTTTTTATTTCCGGGAAAATCGTTGACAGACTTGGAGTACTCACCTTTTTCAGCGTAGAGCCTGGAGGTTTTTTTGTCAGGAATGCACAGCAGGTACAGGGTGTCTCCCGATACTTTTCTTTTTACATAATGATGTTGAATACCGTTTAACGTTATTTCACCATCATACCGCTCGTAATTTTCCCAGCTGGATAAATAGGGAGCATTAAGCGCTATCTTCACTTCAACGAGTTCGTTGTTATTATAATGGTTGTTATTTATTTTCGTGGTGAGCTCGTTACCTGAATGAAGTATTAGTATCCTAAACAGGAAAGGATATCCTACCAGGTTGAACAGATGAATAGATAGCAGCGTTATGGAAAGCAGTTTTTTCAGCCAGAAAATTTACTAAATATATAATAAAAAACAATTAAAGTTAAAAAATTAATAATAATGAGTCAACTGATTACCGGTATTCACCACATTACGGCACTGGCGTCGGATGCTCAGGAAAATATTAATTTTTATACAGGAATACTGGGCGTGCGGCTGGTAAAGAAAACCGTCAATTTCGACGAGCCGGAAGTGTATCACTTTTATTATGGGGACGAATCAGGAACCCCGGGCAGCATACTTACTTTTTTCCCCTACCAGGGACTCAACAGGGGCCGTCATGGCAAAGGAATGCTTAATACCACCACTTTTTCCGTTGCCGCCGCCTCACTGGATTACTGGTTGAAAAGGCTCAAAAAGTTTGAAGTAAATTACAAGGAACCTACGGGGCGTTTTGAAGGAGAGACCGTTGTTTATTTTGAAGACAGGGATGGACTCGGGCTGGAGCTGATCTTTAATGATCAGGATAACCGGCCGGGATTTACTTACGGAATTATTCCTTTGGAACATGCTATTAAAGGATTCTACAGTGCTGAGATATGGCTGGAGGGGTACGAAAGAACCGCTGGCCTGCTCACTGAGCAGATGGACCACGTGATGATAGGAGAAAAGGGCAACCGCTTTCGGTTTGCTGCTACCGATGCACCGGGAAATTATATAGACCTGCTGTGTTCGCCCGATAGTTTGAAAGGATTGGGAGGCGGAGGCACCGTTCACCATATTGCATTCGCTACTGCCGATGAAACATCACAGCATGCAGTGCGGGTAAAAATTTCGCAGCGCATGCTCAACCCTACACCGGTATTGGACAGAACCTATTTTACTTCCATTTACTTTAGGGAGCCGGGAGGGGTATTGTTTGAAGTGGCCACGGCGGGACCGGGATTCCTGCTTGATGAGGACAAGAGCACGCTTGGTGAGGCGTTGAAGTTGCCTTCACAGTACGAGCAGTACCGGAAACAGATCGAAAAAAGTGTGTCGCCAATCGATTTAAGCAACTGGCAAAATTATCGATAATGCATATCAAAAATATTGTTCGTTCGGGTATAACCCTGGGGGATACGGATAAGGTGCTGATCATGCTGCATGGCCGTGGTGCATCTTCTGAAGATATACTATCTATTGCCCCTCATCTCCATGTAAAAAATTTTACCTTGATGGCACCGCAGGCTACAAATCAGTCCTGGTACCCGTTTTCTTTTCTTTCTCCTGTTGAAAAAAATGAACCCTGGTTATCTTCGGCACTGGAACTTTTAAGTGAGCTGATAAATGATATTATCAATGCGGGTATCAGCAAGAATAATATTTATTTCATGGGATTTTCCCAGGGAGCCTGCCTGACACTGGAATTTATAGCGCGGAACGCAGCACGCTATGGAGGTGTTGCGGCATTTACAGGTGGCCTGATCGGCAGCAAAATTAATACGCAAAATTACAATGGTGACTTTGACCAGACACCTGTATTTCTGGGAACAAGCGATCCTGATCCGCATATACCCGTAGAACGCGTTTATGCAACCAGTAATATTTTAAAAAACATGAATGCTGCCGTGACTGAAAAAATATATGGCAACATGGGCCACACGATAAACCAGGATGAGATCGATACGGTTAATAAAATACTATTTACTTAGAATACTTTTTATGGTTGATCAGCCAGCTGGCACATTGATAGAAAGAAATAGCCTGATTCACCAGGCTGTCCGTGGGAGCAGTTTTTACAGCTTTGCCGGTTACGAAATCCGGCTGCCATTCCTGTATTTTTCTTACCGGGGACTGGATAATTAATTTATTGTTTTTCAGATATCCCAATCCCTGGTAAGTACTGATAAAAGCCCTTTCTCTTCCTTCGGGCAAACTGAGAATATCCTGTCCGAAGAATTTACTTTTATAATTAAATTTCAGCAGGCCGAGAATGGTCGGTGCGATATCTATTTGCGCGGTAAGCCTGTTTATTCTGGCAGGCTGAATATTTCCGGGTGAGTAAACAATTAAAGGAATATGATAACCTGTTACGGGTAATTCTGCGCTTCCTGCGCTTCCTGCGCAATGATCGGCAACAATGAGAAAGATTGTATTGCTGAACCAGGGTTTATGACTGGCATCTTTCAGAAATTTACCAATAGCGTAATCAGTATATTTTACAGCGCCCGAACGTTCCTGCCTGGAGGGAGAAATATCAATTCGTCCTTCCGGATAGGTAAAGGGACGATGATTCGAAACGGTCATCACCTGTGCGAAAAAAAGCTTCCTGCTTTTATAGCTATTATCAAATTCGCTTATGGCGAGGGTGAAAAGGTCTTCATCCGCCACCCCCCAGATATTAGCATAATGAATGTCTTTCGGAAGGATGGCTTCACGGTCAACCACCTTATATCCATTGTTACTGAAGAAATAATTCATATTGTCAAAATAGCCATAGCCGCCGTAAATATATTCAGACTCATATCCTTTGGAACGGAAGACAGAACCCAGGGAAAACATATTCTCATTACCGGGCCTTTTTACAGTACTCTGACCGGGAGTAGGGGTGATGGAAAGTGCCAGGGCTTCCAGGCCCCTTACTGTCCGGGTCCCTGAAGCATATAGGTTAGTGAAAAACAACCCTTCGCCGGCAAGGGAATCCAGGATAGGCGTAATGTTTTCCTTATTGCCGAAAGACTTCATAAAATCTGCACTTAAACTTTCCACACTGATCAGCACCACATTCATTTTCTTTTCCGGTTCCCTGTAACTGATCTGCCGCTCGATATTAAACAGGTCATCACTGGTGTAAACACTATTGGGAGATTCCAGCTGCGCACGCAGTATTTTAAATGCGGCGCTATCCGGCATGGTCTGGTAAAATTTATAAAAATCCAGTTCGTTGTTGCGAAAAGCAGTTCCGAATTCAAACAGGCCATTCCCTGCAAGTTCATTTACGTATTCATTACTGCTAAACTTCCTTGTGCTGCTGGAGGTTAGAAGATAACCTGCAACCGGAATCAGCAGTAATGTAATGGCGGTTAAGGTACGGTTGATAAATACGGGTCTTTGCTCAGGAGAGCGTGTAACTCTTACTCTGCTGATAACGGTGAGGACTGACGTTACGATCAAAACAACGATAACTATCCAGACGATATGATATGATTCCCAAATATTCCCAAGCACTTCATTTGTGTATACCAGATAATCAACGGCAATAAAATTAAACCGGGTAGAAAATTCATCCCAGAAGAACCATTCGCTGATGGCTATGAACAACAATATGTAAGTAATTAAAAAGTAATCCGCCAACAATACAGATTTTCTCCATTTTGCTCTTTTGGCGGGGTTCCTTGCGGCAAGGAAACTATATAATAACAATCTGATAATAAAATAAATAATTACTGCCCTGCGCAGATCCTTATTAAAATCAACGGGCACCAGCGAAGTAAATAATAATATAGATATTACAATAAAAAAAATGGCGGTGGTAAACCACTTCCATTTCCGGTCATACATTTTTTCATTTGTCCACCATAGATGCAGCACAACCGGCACCATAAAATAGGATGCAATCACCAGATCGTATAATAATCCAATGCCAAAAACGCCAATAATATTTGTTGCGCTCCATTCTACACCAGGAGATGATTTGATCAGCAGCAGCAGTCTGGTGATCATTGCGATCGCAATTACGGTTACTCCGGTAAGCAGGGCAGGCCGGTAATATTTAAAGCTTAATACGGAAGAGCTGTTTTTCAAAATGTAAATATGTATTGGTTATTGGCGAAGATCTTTATTTATGAAGTTTTTTATTTTCAAGGATGATAAAGGGAAGATGCAGATCCCAATCCGGTGATCCTGTTTTTTCTGTAATGAATTTAGGTGCGAAATTTCCCAGTAAAATATCAGGGTCTCCGTCGTGATCATAATCTTTTACATCCATACATAGCCATCGGCCATACTTTTCAAGGGGTGGTGAATGTGGTAGAAAATGAAGCGGTTTATCCTGCTCGAAATAAATAAATTTTTCAGCCGGGTTGTTATTAAAGTCTGCATAAAAGGCTATCGTGGCGATATCAAGATCTCCATCCAGGTCAAAATCAGCTGCGATGGCTTTCGTGCATCCGTTTATTGGATAAAAGTATGCCTGCCTGTATTTATTCCCACCCTGGTTTAAATAAATGTACATACCGTGGTAAGGTTTTAATATGGTGGAATAATCGTTGTTGTCGCCGCAGGTATACAGAATATCCGGCAGGCCGTCTTTATTAAAATCGGCCAGTTGAAAACTGCTTGATCCGTACAATGCGGGGAAAGACAATATTTTTTGCTGGGTAAATCCGCCTTTCTGGTCATTTAAAAAGAGCCTGATACATTCATCCGCCGCTCCGAACAGCACCATAAGGTCTGTCCAGCCATCATTGTTGTAATCACCGGTAATGGTCTGTAATGCACCGGGAATATCCATGATGACATTTTCCTTATACTTTCCATCGTGCAGATGTTCATACCAGTATAATCCGCCACGGTCGTGGCCAAATCCGGCAACGATCCAATCGGTGAGACCATCTTTGTTAATATCGGCGGGAACAGACTGAACAGGCCTGGGCAACAGGCTTGCTATCGTATCTGCTGGTGGTTTTAATTTTCCTTCAAGGTTCATCTGCAATACCTTTCCTTCCGATATATTATTTGCCTTAATGGTGCCCAGCGTTGTGAATACCGCATTGGATTTCCCTGTGGAATCTTTAAAAAAGTATGCATAAGAAGGAGGAGAGCCCAGTGAGATGGAATCTGCCGGCAACAGGTTACTGTTCCACCGCGTGAGCTGGTGGGTATTTCCATCACCGGTATAAATGGATTGGGAGGAAGAGTCGAATGCGGCGAGTGTGGTGTAAACGACCGTGTTCCTGCTGACGGCACATTTTTTCAGTTCAAATACAGACCAGTCCCGTATCAGAGAATCGGGTCTTTTAGCGGCAATGAGATGCTCCGGAGCGGAAGTTTCATAATAATCCACGATGGCCGACCATTCAGAGAAAGACACGACAGAGTTAGTTTTAACGCCGTCGTTCACATACATATTTGCACCATACACTCTTATCCCGAGTTTTGTTGCCATGACCGGCAATACACCATTTTTCCAGGCAGCTTTATCCAAAAGAGACGGATCTACCATGGCATGACACTTGCTACAATATTTCTTTGCCAAATCCTCCCCGACAGTAGGCTTTGCCCGCTCGTTATTATTGCACGAGGAGTACAGAACCAAAAAGAAAACTGAAGAGATAAACAGTATAAAGAAGTCGGAAAGATGTAAATTTTTTAAAGCTGGAAATTTAATTAACATCATCAAATGTAAGATTGAAATTAAAAGTTTGGAAATCCATAAAATTGTTTAGCTTTAATGTTGCAACATCGACCGTGGAATCTAAATTAATTAAACCAATGAAACGTATTTTATTTCTTTTTGCTGTTTTCTTTAATAGTATTGCTTCGTTCAGATGGAGAATTTACGCAATCTCAATAATCTAATCATAATCAATAAACGAAAAATTATGTCAATAACCTGGAAAATAGATCCTGCGCATACAGAGATCCAGTTTAAAGTAAAGCATCTCATGATCACAACGGTGACAGGGTTTTTTAAAATATTCGACGGAAAAGTGGTTACGGATTCGGATGATTTCAATACTACTACTGATATTAAATTCTCCGCTGATATCAATTCTATCAATACTAATAATGAGCAGCGCGATACGCATCTCAAATCAGCAGATTTTTTTGATGCTGAAAAATATAATCAACTGGAGTTTACAGGTACCCGGTACAGCGCTTTAAAAAATGAAGCGTCTGTGCAGGGAAACCTGTCGATCAGGGGAGTTACCAGGCCTTTAACCCTGAATGTTGATTTCGGAGGTATCGTTGTTGATCCTTACGGGCAGACAAAAGCAGGGTTTACAGTTACCGGCAAGATCAGCCGGAAGGAATTTGGCCTTACCTGGAATGCAGTGACAGAAGCAGGAAGCGTGGTGGTTAGTGACGAAATCAGGCTGCTGATAGAAGTGGAGCTGGTAAAACAGTCGTAGAGAATTATTTAGACAATATTCAGAAAAAGCACCTCAATCAGGTGCTTTTTTATTGTCATCAATAAATGATATTTAAATATTAAAAAATTGTATAAATTTATCTTTGCTGCTAAAAGAGTTTAAAAATATTTATTTTTAAGTCTCATGCTTACTGCTATAAGAAGATTGATTGCCTGCCTTTCAATGGTTTTGTGTTTGTGCGCATGCCAGGAGAAAAAGTATGTGTCAGGCCTTTCAGAAAATGAAGTGCCTTCCGCATGGGCCGATCTTTCTATATATATTGCAAAAAATACACCTGCCAATTCTCCTACATTTGCCAGCCGTGGGTTTGGTTACATAGGCCTCACGATGTATGAAGCAGTAGTTTGTGGTTTTCCGGCTTATCATTCACTTGCGGGACAGTTAAACCAACTGAATAAGTTACCACTTCCAGATAGGAACAAATCATATAGCTGGGTACTAAGCCTGAATGCCGCGGAAGCATTCATACTTCGGTCAATTTATATTCAAACCTCAAATGAAAACAAGTTGAAGATCGATTCTCTGGAAAATGTTATATATCATTTTGTTGCAGATACCATTGAAGATAAACAGATTGCCTTGCGTTCCGTTGCCTATGGAAGATCTGTAGCCTCAGCTATTTTTGCCTGGTCAAAATCTGATGGCGGCCACCGCGGTTACCTTTCTAATTTTGACGGTAAGATGTTTTATCCAAACGGAAAAGGCTCCTGGAAGCCGCCGTTTTTTGCTCAACAGATCACACGCCTGCCGCTTCATCCGCACTGGGGAGACAACAGAACTTTTTTAATAGCAGATACCAACTGGAAAATGCCCGATTTTATACCATATGATACATTGAATAATTCTACTTGTTTTAATCAATCAATGCTAGTGTATCAGACGAATAAAAAAATCACTCAGGAGCAAAAAGAAATTGCCATGTGGTGGAACGATGACCCTTCGGAAACTTATACTCCTCCTGGACATTCCTACAATCTCGCGTCGATAGTAGTCCGCAACAAAAAAGCCAGTATGATAAAAGCGGCACAAACTTATGCAAGGGTAGGGATGGCCGTTGCTGATGCTTTTATTGTCTGCTGGAGAATAAAATATAAATTCTATTCAGAGCGCCCATCCACTTTCGTGAATGAGCACATTGATTCGGAATGGGATCCGTTCTGGCCGGATCCACCTTTTCCCGCATTTCCCTCTGGTCATGCCACACAGGCCGCTGCGGCGGCAACGGTTTTTGCGGGATTGTATGGTGACTCAATTGTTTTTACCGACAATTCCCATGTTGGCCGGCCGAGAGATAAAGTAAAAGAAGTGGATTATAAGCCCAGGAAGTTTACTTCTTTCTGGCAGGTAGCGGAAGAAACGGCCTACTCCCGGTTTCTTGGCGGCATTCATACAATGCAGGATAACCAGGTAGGATTAAATGAAGGGGCCAAAATAGGTCATCACATTAACGAACTTCAATGGACCAATTGAAACAAATATTCTTTCTCTGTTTTTGTTTTATTCAATCCGTTGCTTACTGTCAAAAGTTTACCGAAATAGCCAGGGCGGCGGGCATCGTCAACCAGTTTGAAGTATATGAAGGTAGCTTTGGAGGAGGTGCAACAGCTTTCGATTTCAACAATGATGGCTTTGAAGATTTATTCATTGCAGGCGGCATGGCTCCTGATGCTTTATACCTGAATAAGGGCAACGGCACGTTTGAAAATGTATATGAGCATTCCGGATTAAAGACGGCAATGAAATACATCACACAGGGAGCGGTGTCCGCAGATGTTAACCGTGATGGATTCCGGGATCTTTTTATTACCACCATCACTACAAAAGAAAATAAAGGGAAAATTCCTCGTGCGGCAAATTTGTTGTTTATTAACAATGGAAACGGAACTTTCCGTGATGCCACCAAGGAATTCGGCCTTGATCAGTTGTTATCATTTAGTACTGCGGCAATGTTTGGAGATGTAAACGGTGATGGTTATCCTGATATTTATGTAGGTAATTACTTTAATGAATACTCGGGAAAGCTAAGCTTAATTGATGATGCCATTATCGTTGGATCAAAGCAAATGGCCAAAGGGAATTTACTGATCAATCACCAGGGAAAATATTTTAAGGATGAATATGAAGATTATGGTATGACCCACAAGGGTTTTGGCTTTGGTGGAGTTTTTACAGACTTTGATAATGATCATGATCTTGACTTGATTATTAACAATGATTTTGGATATAAGAATAATTCCAATCGCTTGCTGGAAAATAAGTTTCCTGAAAAACGATTCGAAGATATCAGTGAAAAAATGCAAATGGATCTTGGTATGAATGCCATGGGAACTGCTGTTGGGGATTATAATAACGATGGCCTGCTGGATTATTTTATTACCAATATCCGAGGCAACAAATTCATGGTAAACCAGGGGAAAGGCAATCCATTCATAGACAAATCTGATAGATTGGGCACTAAGATCAATAGGATTATTGATTCAGACGGCGCCTATCAGCCTGTTAGCTGGGGTGCTAATTTTGCGGATTTCGATAATGACGGTGACCTTGATCTATTTGTGGCTAATGGGTGCCTTAATCCTTTTGTTGAGCCTAATCCGGATTACTATTTTGAAAATGTAAACTATCGCTTTATCAATAAATCATTTGAAAAAAACCTGGTTGACAAAGGCGTAAGCCGTGGATCAATAGTATTTGATTTTGACAATGATGGCGACCTGGACCTGCTTGTCGTTAATCAAAAACCAATTAATAATAATTATTCAAATTCATCCCCAACACTTTTATATAGAAATGACTCCGTGACAGGCAATTGGTTGAAAGTGCAGCTTGCCGGTGTGGAAACAGATATGAACGGTATTGGATCGCGCGTGGAAGTATCAGTTGGCAAACTGAAAATGATCAGGGAAATTGACGGAGGGTCGAGCCACAGTTCTCAGAATTCTGTGATTGCCCATTTTGGTCTCGGCCAGGCTACAGAAGCCGATACGGTAAGGATTACCTGGCTTGGAGGCAAAGAGCAGGTTCTGGTGCATCAGCGGGCTAATCAGCTTATTAAAATCACTGAAAACAATAATGGCAAAGGGCACTCAAAAAATTATTGGTTATTGTTGTTATTGCCCGTTTTACTAATGGGATTGTATGGAATGCGGAAAATTAAAAAGCGTTTAAATAAAATATAATGAAAAAAATTTATATACTTATTGTGTTATTGGGAATTTTCGGATATGGGATAAGTAATGATTCATTAAGCATTACTTATCCTACGAAAAGAATTGTTTTTCAACGAAACAATAGTAATAGTGCAATTATATTAGTAAAGGGTGACTGCCC
>Ga0209512_1003785_pt1 | contig 13936 bp, 15 predicted proteins | sample frozenSSSSmetaG_FD_184142 | JGI IMG/M metagenome (GOLD analysis project Ga0209512, IMG submission 184142) | Glacier valley bacterial and archeal communities from Borup Fiord, Nunavut, Canada, to study Microbial Dark Matter (Phase II) -... | ecosystem: Environmental > Aquatic > Freshwater > Ice >... | reverse complement strand
TCGCGCGGGCGGTGCCTGGCAGACTTGGCTCGGCGGCCAAGTCGACCGGCTGATCCGACTCGACGGCGGCATCTACGAAGGGTTGTCGGGCGCGCCCGTGGCAGACGCGGCGGGCTCGGTGATCGGCATCGCGACCTCTGCGCTCTCGCGCAGCTACGGAGTCGTCGTCCCTGCCGCCACGATCTCGCGCGTGGTCGATGCGCTGCTCGCGCACGGCCGGATCGCGCGGCCGCGGCTGGGCATCGGCGCGCAGCCCGTGCCGTTGCCGAACGGCGAAGGCAGGAGCGGCTTGCTCGTCACGTCGCTGCTGACGGGCGGCACGGCCGAGCAGGCGGGCCTGTTGATCGGCGACATCGTCGTCAAGGCAGCGGGCACCCCGGTGGCCGACCTCGGCGCGTTGCACCACGCGCTCGCGGCGCACGTGGGCGCGAGCGTCACGCTGGCCGTGCTGCGCGGCGGCGTGGCGATGGCGCTCGCGTGCAGCGTGGGCGAATGGTCGGCCGAACGGAGCTGCCATTGAACGCCGCGCCTGTCATGCCGATCCGCGTTGCCATCGCCGTGGCTTCGCCGCTCGTGCGCGCCGGTCTGGCCGAAGGGCTCGCCGCGCACGGTGGCTTCGAGCCGGTGCTCGCCGAGGCCACGTTCGAAGCCCTGCGCGAGGCCGGCTTCGGCGGGGCCGACGTGGCCGTGGTGGAGTTCGGCGACGAGCCGAGCCCGGAATTCGACGTCTATGCCGCCGGCCCCGACGGCCCGCGTCTCGTGGTGCTCGCGTCGGCCGGTGACGAACGCATCGGCGAGTGGCTGATCGACGGCGCCTCGGTGTTGCCGCACGGTGCCTCCACGGCGGCCATCGCCGGCGCGGCGCAGGCAGCCGTTGCCGGTCTCGTCGCCACGCCGCCGGCGTTCGCGGCGGAGGCGCTGCGTTTCGAGCGTGTGGGGGAGCGTCGTTCGGCCGCGCCAGGCTTCGATGCGCTCACGCCGCGCGAGAAGCAGGTGCTGGCGGCGATGAGCCACGGCCTCGGCAACCGCGAGATCGGGGGTGCGCTCGGCATCTCGGCCCACACGGCGAAGTTTCACGTCGCTCAGATCATCGCCAAGCTACAGGCGCAATCGCGCGGGCATGCCGTGGCCAAGGCGCTGCGCGCCGGGTGGGTCGACGCCTGACCGCCCGCGCGAACAGGCGCCGCTGCGTCAGCGCTCGCCGACGAAGCGCAGCACGTCGGCGATGAAGCGCTCCTTGTGGGAGGCGAACAGGCCGTGCGGCGCGCCGTCGTACTCGATCAGCGTGCTCTGCGCGATGCTCTTGGCCGCCTGACGGCCCGCGGCGTCGATCGGCACGATCTTGTCGGCGGTGCCGTGGATGACGAGCGTGGGCACCTTGAAGGCGGCGAGGTCGGACCGGAAATCGGTGGTCGCGAACGACTTGGCACAGTCGAGCGTGGCCTTCAGGCTGGCCTGCATGGCGACGTCGCATGACCACTCGAGCATCTCGTCGCTCACCGGCTGTGCGACCAGGCTCACGCCGTAGAAGTCCTTGAAGAAGCCGGCCCAGAACTTGGTGCGGTCTTCCTTCATGGCCTTCGTCATGCCGTCGAACGTGGACTGTGGCACGCCGTTCGGGTTGTCGCCGGTCTTCAGCATGTAGGGCGTGACCGAGGCCACGAGCACGGCCTGGCGCACGCCCTTGCCCTGGTGGCGCGACATGTAGCGCGCCACTTCGCCGCCGCCCATCGAAAAGCCGAGCAGCGTCGCGTCGTTCGCGCCGCACTGCGCGAGCACGGCGGCAAGGTCGTCGGCAAGCGTGTCGTAGTCGTAGCCGCTCCACGGCTGGCCTGAGCGGCCGAAGCCGCGCCGGTCGTAGGCGATGGCGCGCATGCCGGCGTTGGCGATGGCCATGCCGAGATCGTCGAAGCTGTCGGCCGAGAGAGGCCAGCCATGCATCATCACGACGGGTCGGCCTTCGCCCCAGTCCTTGACATAGAGCTTCGTCTGGTCGGTGGTGGTCACGTGGTTCATTCGTCTTCCTCTTCGTCGGTTTCAGTGTCGGCCAGGCCTTCGATCGAATCGTCGTTGCCGCCGATGTTCTCGGCCGAGTCGAGCGCGTCTTGCGAGCTTGCGATGCGGTCGGGGCCGATGTCGGCACCGTCGCGCGCACCTTCGGGCACGGCCTCTGCGCGCTCTCCGGTGCCCATCGAGTCGCTGTCGCTCATCGGGTCGATCGGGGTCGCGCCGCCGAGCTCGCCTTCTTCGGCGTCGGTCTTCAGACGCGTTGCGCCCTGGATGTCGCTGCCGCTGTCGGACGTGTCGCTGGGGCCGAGCACGTCGGCGCTGCGGCCTTCGGCCTGCCTGGGCGCGCGTTCGCCGCCGGTGATGCTGCTTTGGGCCATGAATCGCTCCGGTGTGCGGCTGGGTGCCGCGATGCCCTGCAAGGGCAAGCCGGATGCCCGCAACCCGCCGTGCCTACACCCGCTCGACGATGATCGCGATGCCTTGGCCGACGCCGATGCACATCGTGCACAGGGCATAACGACCGCCGGTCTTGCCGAGCTGGTTCACGGCGGTAGTCACAAGGCGTGCGCCGCTGGCGCCGAGCGGGTGGCCGAGCGCGATCGCGCCGCCGTTCGGATTCACGCGCGGGTCGTCGTCTCGTACGCCCAGGTCACGCAGCACCGCCAGGCCCTGCGCGGCGAAAGCTTCGTTGAGCTCGATCACGTCCATCTGCGTGAGAGACAGGCCGGTGAGCTCGAGCACCTTGCGAGTGGCCGGCGCGGGGCCCATGCCCATGACGCGAGGCGCGACGCCGGCCGTCGCCATGCCGACGACGCGGGCACGCGGCGTGAGGCCGTGGCGCGCCGCCGCGCGTTCGCTGGCGAGCAGCAACGCGCAGGCGCCGTCGTTCACGCCGGAGGCATTGCCTGCGGTCACGGTGCCGTCGGGCCGCACCACGCCCTTGAGCCTGGCCAGCGACTCGAGGCTGGTCGCGCGCGGGTGCTCGTCGACGCTCACCACGACCGGATCACCCTTCTTCTGCGGAATCGTCACGGGCACGATCTCGGCATCGAAGAAGCCGGCCCGCTGCGCGGCCACGGCCTTCTGCTGCGAAGCCAGCGCCATGCGGTCCTGCGCCTCGCGCTCGATGCCGAAATCGGTGGCGACGTTCTCGGCCGTCTCGGGCATCGAGTCGACGCCGTACATCGCCTTCATGGCCAAGTTGACGAAGCGCCAGCCGATGGTCGTGTCGTAGACCGCGTTCGTGCGCGCGAACGCGCTCTCGGCCTTCGGCATCACGAACGGCGCGCGGCTCATGCTTTCGACGCCGCCGGCGATCATCAGCTGCGCCTCGCCGCTGCGAATCGCGCGCGCGGCCGTGCCCACGGCGTCCATGCCGGAGCCGCACAGGCGGTTGATGGTGGCGCCTGGCACGTCGATGGGTAGCCCGGCCAGCAGCGCCGACATGCGCGCCACGTTGCGGTTGTCTTCGCCGGCCTGGTTGGCGCAGCCGTACAGCACGTCGGCGATCGCGGCCCAGTCGACTTTCGCGTTCCTCTGCATCAGCGCCTTGATCGGGATGGCGCCGAGGTCGTCGGTGCGCACCGACGAGAGAGCGCCGCCGTAGCGGCCGATGGGCGTGCGGATCGCGTCGCAGATGAAGGCTTCGGTGATGTGGGTGGCCATGGCGAAGGGTTCCTCAGGCGGCGCGCAGCGGCGCTCCGGTCAGTGATTGCAATGTGGCGAGATCGAGCCCTTCGGCCATCTCGCGAACGACGAGTCCGGCAGCCCCGACGTCGATGACCGCGAGGTCGCTGTAGATGCGCGCGACGCAGCCGATGCCGGTGAGCGGGTAGGTGCAGCGTTCGACGATCTTTTGCTCGCCGGTCTTGGTGACGTGCTCCATCATCACGTAGGTCTTCTTCGCGCCGATGGCGAGATCCATCGCGCCGCCCACGGCCGGAATGGCACCGGCCGCACCGGTGTGCCAGTTGGCGAGGTCGCCCGTGGCCGAGACCTGGAATGCGCCGAGCACGCATACGTCGAGGTGGCCGCCGCGCATCATCGCGAAGCTGTCGGCGTGGTGGAAGAAAGAGCCGCCGGGCAGGAGCGTGACTGGCTGCTTGCCGGCGTTGATGAGGTCGTAGTCTTCCTCGCCTTCCTTGGGCGCCGGGCCCATGCCGATGACGCCGTTCTCGCTGTGAAGGACAACTTCGCGGCCGTGCGGCAGGTGGTTCGCCACCATCGTCGGCAGGCCGATGCCGAGGTTCACGACCGCGCCGTCGGGAATGTCGGCCGCGACCTTCTCCGCCATCTCGGCGCGGCTCCATCTCTTGACCGTGCCGCTCATGTCTTGAATCCTCCAGCGCCGGTCGCCACGCGATCGATCTTCACCATGCGCTGCACGAAGATGCCCGGCGTGACCACGGCCTCGGGATCGAGGCTGCCCAGCGGCACGACCTCGTGCACGGTGGCGACGGTGACCTTCGCCGCCATCGCCATCACCGGGCCGAAGTTGCGCGCCGTCATGCGGTAGGTGAGGTTGCCCCAGCGGTCGCCGCGCTCGGCCTTGATGAAGGCGTAGTCGGCATGGATCGGCGACTCGAGCACGTACATGCGGCCTTCGATCTCACGCGTTTCCTTGCCCTTGGCGAGATCGGTACCGTAGCCGGTGGGCGTGAAGAAGCCGCCGATGCCGGCACCGGCCGCGCGTATGCGCTCGGCGAGGTTGCCCTGCGGCACCAACTCGAGCTCGATCTCGCCGGAGCGGTAGAGACTGTCGAAGTGGTGGCTGTCGGCCTGGCGCGGGAACGAGCACACGATCTTTCGAACGCGCCCGGCGGCCAGCAGCGCGGCCAGCCCGGTGTCGCCGTTGCCCGCGTTGTTGTTGACGATGGTGAGCTGCTTCGCGCCCTGCTCGAGCAACGCGCCGACGAGCTCGTTGGGCAGGCCTGCGGTGCCGAAGCCGCCGATCATGACGGTCGCGCCATCGGGCACGTCGGCCACGGCGGCGGCGAGCGAAGCAAGTTCTTTCTGGATCATGGGCACGCCTCTCCGGTGCCCATTCTGCGGCCTGCGAAAGCGCTCTGGCTGCGATGGTGGGCGCACCGTTCTGCCAAGGTTGCCTACCGATCCAGAGCGAAATCCATGGCCTCTTCGCGCGTCATGCGGCGCCCCGCCACGACCGCTTCATCGAATTCGAATTCTCCCAGCGCAGCACGTGTGCAAGCCAATCCTTCTTCGAATGCTTGCCGCACCCGCCCGGAAAGCTCGAGCGGCGCGACCGGCAGCGAAGCTCCTTTGGAGCTCGCGTCGCTCAGCGCTCCGGCGAGCCGCGCAGCGACAGTCCAGTGCCTTGCGGCGGCAAAGGCTATCGACAGCTGAGCCAGACCTCGGGTCACCCACGGCGAGGTCGGGTAATTTCGGTGCAATGGCAGGCTTTCCTTGAACAGCGCCAGTGCGCGCTGCGGGTCACTGCGGCGCAGGGCCAAAAAGCCTTGCTGGGCCAGGCTGCCTGCAACGTCGAACCTCGATTCCACGGCGCGGTAAAGGTCGAGGCTTTCCTGGAGCAGCTGATCCGCGCGCTCGAATTCGCCCCGCCGGATCGCGATCGTGCCGAGAAGCGCCCGGCCATGCCCCACATACAGCTTGTCGCCGCCGATCTTCGCGATCTGCGTCTCGCACTCGGCGACCTTGCGCTCGGCCGATTCGTCTCGGCCCATCTGAGCTTCGTATCCGGCGTAGCAGATCAGCGTTTGCGCGAGCAGGAACGCCCGACGCCAAGGGTCTTCGATGTGGCGCCCACGGCCCAGGCTTTCGTCGAACATGGCGGCCGTAGCCGCGTCGTGCTGGCGGGTGTCGATGTATCCGATCCACATCGAAGCCCAGGCGATGCCTTCGTCGAAGTCGAGCGAGCGGGAAAGCGTCAGGCAATCGCTGCTCAGCCTTCGTCCGAGGGAGGGGTCGAAATTGGTGGCGAGCATGGCCGAGCCGTAGAGAGAGCGTGCGAAGTACACAGACCGCTCACTGCCGTCTCGCCTGCAGCATTCACCCAACCGTTCCTGCCAGCCAACCATCTCCTTCCAGTGCATGTTCTTGTACCAAAAGCGTGTCAGCGAACTGAACAAGTGCAGACCGTGCTCGGCGTTGCCGGGTGACCGGGCCGAGTTGAGCGCGACCCTGAAGTTGTCGAGTTCCGTTTCTGCTCGTTCGTGCCAGTGCAGCTGTTCCTGGCGCGTCAACATGGGCCGAATCGTGTCGGCGAGGTCGACGAAATAGAGCAGATGACGCTCACGCGTCGCGTCCTCTTCACCCGCGAGCCCCAGCTTTTCGAGGGCGTACTGGCGAATCGTCTCGAGCAGGCGATATCGCGGTTCGACCGATTGGCCGTCGAGGACGACCAAAGACTTTTCGACCAAATTCGTCAGTACATCCAGGATCGTTTCTCGCTTCACGAGTGCGTCGCTGCAGATGGCCTCTGCCGCTTCGAGCGACCAGCCACCGGCGAAGAGCGCGAGCCGCCGCAACAGCGCGCGCTCATCTTCGCTGAGCAGCCCGTGGCTCCAGTCGATGAGCGAGCGCAGCGTTTGATGCCGTTGCATCGCAGTGCGGCTTCCGCGTGACAGCAGCGCGAAGCGGTCTTGCAGCCGTTCGGCTACGTGCTCGACCCGCATGGCGCCGATACGTGCCGCGGCCAGCTCCAGCGCGAGCGGGATGCCATCGAGCTGGTGGCAGATCATCGCCACAGGAAGCACGTTCTGCGGGGTAAGTTCGAACGCCGACGAGGCCGCCATCGAACGCTGCACGAACAGGCGAATGGCGGCGTACTCCAGCAGAGCTTCGGGCGACAGGTGGGTGCCGGGCTCCGCGGTCCGCAGCGACGGAAGACGCCACGCCGTTTCGCCGGCAATGTTCAAAGGCTCGCGGCTGGTGGCCAAGATGCGCACGCCGACTGTCCGAAGGAGCACCTGCTCGGTGAACCGGGCACAGCTTTCGATCAGGTGTTCGCAGTTGTCGAGAATGATCAGCAGGCGGCGAGGGCGCAGAAAATCCAGCAAGGTGTCGAGCAGCGGGCGACCGGGCTCTTCGTGGACGCCGAGCACGTTAGCCACCGTGCCGGCAACGAGCAACGGGTCGGACACCGGGGCGAGTTCTACCCACCCCATGCCGTCGGGGCAATCGGCTGCGACGGTCCGGGCGACTTCCAACGCCAGCCGCGTCTTGCCGATGCCACCGGCACCCACCAGCGTCAGCAGATGCGTCGCGCCGAGCAGGTCGACCACGGACGCCAGATCGCACTCCCGACCGATCAACGACGGCAAGTTCTGAGGCAGGTTGTCGAGCGCTGCGCACCTCTCGCGGGAGCCCGACTCCGTGGCGGCTTGCGCGTTGCCGGTCGAGGCGTCGACGTTCTCCAGAGCCAGCCCGAAGCGGTAGCCACGCCCCGGCACGGTGACCACGGCCGTCGGGCCCAGCACCTTGCGCAAGGTCGAAACGTGTTGGCGCAAATTGTTCTCGTCGACGACCAGGCCGGGCCAGACCAGCTCGAGCAGCTCCGCATGGCCCACCACCCGGTCGTGCATATCGATCAGGGCCTGCAGCAAATCGAAGGCACGCGCTCCTAGCGAGACCGACCGCCCATCGGCCAGCAACTGGCGCTGTTGCGGTCGAATCTCGAAGCGCCCGAATCGGCGGCTGGCGGCTGCGGAGGTCATCGATTTTCGTGCGGCTTGACAAGCTTACAGCGCGGGTCGAATTCACAACGATTCACGCCCGCTTCATCGCTTTCCCGAAAGGCGCGCAAGACACTGATCTCCGACCCATCCACGACAGGAGACATTCTCATGGACACATCCGTTGACTTGACAGCGTTGAAGGGTCGCCAGCAGATCGCGTGGGCGAGTGGCGACTATTCGGTAATCGGCACGACCCTGCAACTCGTCGGCGAGCTGGTGGCCGAAGCGTGCGACCTGCGCACCGATGAGCGCGTGCTCGATGTCGCCGCCGGCAACGGCAACGCAACCCTGGCCGCGGCCCGCTGCGGGTGCAAGGTAGTCTCGACCGATTACGTCGGTGCTTTGCTTGAGCGTGGCGCCGAGCGCGCGCGCGCGGAACGATTGACGGTGAATTTCCTGGAAGCAGACGCAGAAGCGCTGCCATTCGAAGACGCCAGCTTCGATGCAGTCGTCTCGACCTTCGGCGTCATGTTTTCCCCGAATCAGCCCAAGGCCGCGGCGGAAATGGCCAGGGTGTGCCGTGCGGGCGGCCGAATCGGTCTGGCCAACTGGACGCCCGAAGGGTTCATCGGGAAGGTCTTCAAAACGCTCGGTCGGCATTTGCCCCCACCGGCCGGCGTGCAACCGCCATCAAGCTGGGGTGTCGAGGCGAACCTGCATTCGCTATTCGGCGAGACCGCCAGCGCCATTGTCGTGACCCGACGCATGTTCAATTTCCGCTATCGCTCTGCAGCGCATTTCATCGAGGTGTTTCGGACGTGGTACGGGCCGATCCACAAGGCTTTTGCCACCCTGCCTGGCGACGCTGCGTTGGCCCTGGAGCGAGACCTCACCGATCTCCTGAACGAGATGAACCGCGCCGGCTCTTCGTCGCTCGTGGTGCCCAGCGAGTACCTGCAAGTCGTGGTCACGCGACGCTGAGCAGGGAACACGTCATGTGCACGCAACTCGAAGATTCATCTTTGTGGCCGTCCAAGGCATGGCGCAAGACCGCCAAGCCAATGCGGCTGGCAACGGCAACCGCAGCCGGTCTTGCGCTCGCCTTCCTGACGAGCGGCAGCGGTGAAGTTCACGCGGACGCGCAGGCCGCTGGGCCATACTGGCTGCAAACCATGGTCGAAATCCCGAGCCTGATCGGCCAAACGCCCCAGCCACCCTTCGACCCGACACCCATCACCCCGGTCGAAAGCGCCGGCGCGCCGCGCTTCGAGTAGCGGGCGACGGATCGTTTCGGGCGAGGCCAGTCTCGAGCTCCATCGATGCGAGCAGTGGCTGCACTGACACAGTAACAACGAGGCCCCTCATGCCTGAAGCAAGCATTTTTTCCGCCAGGACGCCGGAACGGATCGTCTTCCTGAGCAGGGAGACCAAGGACCGAATTTCCGCGAAGTTCGGGCTGCGGGTGGAGCAGCTCGACGACAACGACGTCAAGAAGCACAAGCTGGCGGAGCTGATGGCAAAGGCCAAGAAGCCGCTCGATTTCGTCATCTCGTTCGATGGCGCCTGGTTTCGCCTGGGCATCAAGGTCGGCAGCTGGAAATACATCTACAACTCCATCAACCTCGTCGAGGACAAGAGCATCAAAGACAAGCAAAAGGTGTTGAAAAGTCTGATCACCTTCGGTGTTGCCACTCAGAAACAGCTCGATGAACTGAACGAGCGCAACGAGCTCGATTGAACGCAGCTCTCCCCGGCCGTAGCTACACGACCGCAGCGACGCCCTGGTACAGGCCGAGCAGAACGGTGCCCACGACGCCGTAGGCTGCGAGGTGACGCGGCCCCTGGTCGAAGCGCAGGCCGAAGCGCACGCCGACCGTGGCCCACACCGTCACGACGAGGAGTGCGCCGGCATCGATGACCGCCAGCGGATGGCCGCTGGCCTTGGCGATGCCCACCACGGCGATCCAGCAGCCGATGCCCATCACGGCCGCGGCCGTCACTTCGCCGAAGCCGGGTTTGAGAAGGGCAATGCCGAAAAGCTTCATCGCTGGCAGTCGTTCGTGATTCGAAGACAGCCAGCGTACCGGCCGTGGGACCGGAGGAACCTGCGAACAACGTGTTTCCAGCGGCTCAGTTCCCCGCGCCGCGGCGCGACAGCGCGTCGATGGCGAGCACGTAGCTGTCGACGCCGAAGCCCGCGATCACGCCGACGCAGGCCACCGCCAGATACGAGTGGTGGCGGAACGCCTCACGCGCATGCACGTTCGAGAGATGCACCTCGACCACCGGCAGGCCGATCGCCTTGATCGCGTCGTGCAGCGCGACCGAGGTGTGCGTGTACGCGCCGGCATTGATCGCCACGCCCGCGACCGTGCCGGCCGGCGCAGCGCCGGCGTCGTGCAGCGCGTCGATCAGCACGCCTTCGTGGTTCGACTGACGGAAGTCGATCTCGTGGCCGTACGCCTTCGCAGCTTCACGGCAGGCGCGTTCCACGTCGGCCAGCGAGGCGTGGCCGTAGACGGCCGGCTCGCGCGTACCGAGCAGGTTCAGGTTCGGGCCGTTCAACACCAGGATCTTCGCCATTCGCAGCCTCGCTCGGCGCCACCTGCAACGCCTGGCTCGCATTGTCGGGCAGGCGTGACGCGCAGCCGGCGCGGTTCATCGGCCACGTCTTCACGGCCGCTTCGCATCGCCTACGCACCGCCCGGCCACGCTCGCGGTTTCGCCGCAACCAGCGGCATCTCCACGAAAGGCAAGTTCGCCGGCGCTGCGAAACCGTTGCGCGCGACCATCGCCCTCGAACTCGCCGGCTGACCGGCGGAGATCGCTACGGGCTGCGGCATGCACGAGATCGACCTCGGCACAGGCCGGCTTCTGTGCCGCCGGCGTGCCCGGCGAGCAGTCCTGACAGACCGATCCGGTGATCTGCGCCAGCGTCTCGCCGAAGTTGTTGTTGGCGGAGCCTGCGCTCGGCAGGTTCGTGATCGTGATCACGTTGCTGCCGGCGGTGCCGTCGGCGCTGCCGGTGCCGTAGCCCGCATGACGCGGTAGTCGTCACGAAGGTCCCCGGCCCGGATGCGAATGGCGTCTGCGGCGCTCTTCGAAGAGGTATCGAGGTCGCGCTGCGGGCCGAGAAGCGGCTTGGCAACGAAGCGTGTGTTTCGCTATTTGTTGCAAGCGTAGGGAGGTCGGCGCAACACGGCCCCGACTCGGGTCGGGGTCCGCACCCATGCCATCATCCGGCCCACCTTGCCCCTGCCCGCGCCGCTCCCTCCCGCCTCGCCCTGGCTCGCGCGCACGCTTGTGTTCGTCGCGGTGGTGTTCCTGCTCGAGCAGGCGCGGCCGGTGCTGCTGCCGATCGCCATCGCCATCGTGTTCGGCTTCGTGCTCGCAGCCCCGGTGCGCTTCCTGCGCCGGCATGGCCTGCACGAATACGCAGCCTCGGGGCTGGTGGTGGGCGCGATGATCGGCGCCGTGGTGATCGTCGGCGCGCTCGTCGCAGCACCCGCAGCCGCGTGGAGCCAGCGCGCACCACAGATCCTGCAGAACCTGGTCGAGTCTGCCCAGGGTTGGCGCGACGCGCTGTTTCCCTATGCGCCGCCGGCCTCGCTCGGCGCGGCACCGGCACCCGCCGCCGGGTTCGGCGAGCGCATCGCCAACGAGGGCTGGACCTTTACGCGGCTGGCCATCGGCGAGACGCTCGGGTTCGCGTTCTCGGCCTCGGCCACGATCATCCTGCTGTTCTTCCTGCTGGCCTCGGAGCACTGGCTGGTGGCACGCACCGCGAGCGCGGTGCGCAGCCCGCGGGCGCGACTGCTGCTGCTCTCGGGCCTGCGTCAGGCCGAGCGCGACATCGGCCTGTTCATCTCGACGATGAGCATCGTCAACGTCGCGCTCGGTGCGGCCACTGGCTTGGCACTCTGGGCGATCGGGCTGCCGAACCCGGTGCTGTGGGCCACCACGACGGCGGTGCTCGCGTTCGTGCCTTACCTCGGCCCCCTGCTCGTCGCCTTCTTGCTACTTCTCGCCGGCAACGTCGCCTTCGGTTCAGGCTTCGCGATGTTCGGGCCGCCGGCGGTGTTCCTCGTGCTGCACGGCATCGAGGCCAACTTCCTGAGCCCGGTGATCATGGGACACCGACTCAGCCTGCGGCCGGTGCTCGTGTTCGTGGCGGTGATGCTGCTCGGCTGGCTGTGGGGGGTGGCCGGCGCCTTCCTCGCCGTGCCGCTGCTGCTCGGCTTGCGCGCTGCCTGCCGTCGCACGCGTGCGCTGCGTCCGGTCTGCGCCTACCTCGGCAGCTCCTGATGCGTGCCGACGCAATCCGGGTTGATTGAACTCGGCCCTTGCGGCAGCGTCCTACAGGCTTCAGCAGCCCGTTTGCCAAGAATGTCACGATGGACACTTGCCGCCAGCCGTTGCGCATTGCCTACGTCACCGAGACCTTTCCGCCCGAGTTGAACGGCGTTTCGCTGACGGTCGAGCGTACGGTGCGTTTCCTGCGAGCGAGAGGTCACAGCGTCGAACTGATCCGGCCCCGGCAGCCTGGTGAAGCAGCGCTCGACGCTGCCGATGAATTGCGCACCGCGGGCTGCGCGATTCCCATGTATCCCGAGATGCGCTTCGGCCTTGCGCTGGTGGCACCGCTGGCACGCCGTTTCGAGCGAACGCGGCCCGATGTGGTTCATCTCGCCACGCCCGGGCCGCTCGCGTGGGCAGCGCTGGCTGCCGCGCGCTCGAAGGGCATTGCCACCACGTCCGACTTTCGCACCAACTTCCACCAGTACGCGCGGTACTACCGGATCGGCTGGCTCGCCGACTCCGCGCTATCGCTCATGCGCCGTTTTCACAACCTCACGCGTTGCACCTTCGTGCCGACGCGTGCGGCCCAGAAAGAGCTGGCTGCGGCCGGCTTTCACGAGCTCGCGGTCATCGGCCGCGGCGTCGATACGGATCGGTTTTCTCCGGCTGCGCGCAGCGCCGCGCTGCGCGAAGACTGGCAGGCCGACGCCGGGCCGGTGCTGCTCACCGTGGGCCGGCTCGCAGCCGAAAAGAACGTGGCGCTGGCGCTGCGCGCGTTCGAACGAGCCCGCGAGCGCGTCCCCTCGACTCAAATGATCGTCGTCGGCGACGGCCCGTCGCGTGCGCGCCTCGAAAAGGCGCATCCAGCGGCGCGTTTCGTGGGCGTGCAGCGCGGCACCGAACTCGCCGCGCACTACGCCTCGGCCGACGCGTTCCTGTTTCCGAGCCTGAGCGACACCTTCGGCAACGTCGTCATGGAAGCACTCGCCTCCGGCCTTCCGGTGGTCGCGTTCGACACCGCCGCCGCCGCCGAGCATGTGATCGACGGTGCTTCGGGCCGCCTCGTGGTTCCCGGCGACGAATCCGCTTTCATCGGCGCGACATGCGATCTCGCCACCATGCCGGCCAGCTGGCCCGCAATGCGCGAGGCCGCCGTGGCCGCCGCGCACCGGGCCCGCTGGCCCGACCTCCTCACCCGCTTCGAGGCCCGTCTCGAAAGCATCGCCCATGCGCACCAAACGCCCGCCGCACCCGTACCTCTCGTGGCCTGACCGGCAGCTGCTCTGGGTCGAGCGCGATCGTTCGTTCGCGCTCTGGGCGCATGGCGCGGCCACGCGCTCCTGGGTCGCACGCCTGCTCCGGGCCGTCAGCCGCATGGGCGATGGCTGGCTCTGGTATGCGATCGTGGTGTGCCTGCCGTGGGCTGGCGGTGCTTCAGGGCCATCGGCATCGGTTCGCATGGTCGCCGTCGGCCTGATCGATCTGGTGATCTACCAGATCATCAAGCGCTGGATCGCGCGGCCGCGGCCCTTTCGCACCTGTCCCGGCATTCATGAGTGCGCCCGCCCGCTCGACGAGTTCAGTTTCCCGAGCGGACATACGCTGCATTCGGTGGCGTTCAGCGTGATCCTCACCGGCTACTACCCGATGTTCGCGCTCTTCGTCTGGCCATTTACCTTGCTGGTGGCCGTCTCGAGAGTGGTGCTGGGCCTGCACTACCCCAGCGACGTGTTCGTCGGCGGCCTGATCGGTGCGGTGACGGCCGTCGTGAGCTTCAATCTGCTGTAGTCGTCTGCCAGGTGGTGGTCGATGCGCCGGCCGCTCCCGGCTCGGCCGGCCGCACGCTCCGCATGTAGGCCGCCACCGTGCTCGGCGTTCGGTCGCTCAGCGCGCGCTCGAGGATGCGTTGCCATGAGAGCCTGACATCCGAGAAATCGGCGTCGCGCGGATGCAGCTCGACGCGCAGCAGCGGG
>Ga0209512_1003783_pt1 | contig 13938 bp, 10 predicted proteins | sample frozenSSSSmetaG_FD_184142 | JGI IMG/M metagenome (GOLD analysis project Ga0209512, IMG submission 184142) | Glacier valley bacterial and archeal communities from Borup Fiord, Nunavut, Canada, to study Microbial Dark Matter (Phase II) -... | ecosystem: Environmental > Aquatic > Freshwater > Ice >... | reverse complement strand
CGGAGTTATATCAAACAGTACCATTTTTGGTTCTTACATTGCCGTGTACTACCACGTGCAGGGCGAAACGTCGCGCCGGACGCAGTTTTTGCTACTCAACGGCAAGCGGTTCAACCAGATCACTACCGACCGCAGCGGAACGCCGTTGGCCCGGTTGCAGAAGGGTGTTCCACTACCGGCAACCGCTACGGGTGGGTTCACCTACAATCAGCCCGCTACGGGGGTTACGACCAAACTGGGCTTTCCATCGCTGAAAAATCTGTCGCCGGGTGGCCGGGTGGCTATCAACCGGGCCGATCTGATCATTACGCCAACTGTTCCAACAAATCTGTTATTTACCAATCCTGGCCTTCTGGCTCTGGCCGAGGTAAACGAGAAAAACCAGTTACGCCGATTACCTGTGGTTGGTACGGGTATTTCGGCATTCGGTGGTTTTCCGTTTTTAGTACCCTTCATGGGGCCATTCGACCGGACGCCTGGCAGTTTCGTTCAGGTACAGCAGGTAGGCCGGGATCTGCTGCGGAACACCTATACCTTTGAACTCGGCGGCTATTTTCAGTCGGTCGTTGCCAATGTAAGTCCAAATACGGGTCTGGTGCTGCTGTCGCCCGGGGGTGATTTGCTCGCGTCAAATCCGCAAACCGGGGGCATATCGGATCAGACGCAGTTTTATCTGACAGACCGGCTCTGGCGTATGATTATGGACGGAAAAACCAGCGTGAAACTGATTGTATTCTACACAACTTCGACCTGACCGGCAGCGAGTTAGTCAAGTCTGACTTGTTTATATCGTATGTAAAAAGCCGGAATTCCGGCTTTTTACGTTTTACTTTGCATCGTAACACTCTGGAGTAATATGCACCAACAACCAGTGGGTCAGTAATGCAGTAGTTAATCGTAAATCACTCTTCGTAAATTTTAATTCACTATGTGTGGTATTGTAGCGTATGTGGGGCAGCAGGACGCGGCTCCGATTATTATAAAAGGACTGAAACGACTCGAATATCGGGGTTACGACAGTGCGGGCGTGGCCCTGCAAAATCGAGCGGGCCTGAGCGTATTCAAGAAGAAAGGCAAAGTAGCTGCGCTGGAAGCCGAACTGGCCGGGCGCGATCTGCACGCCACCATCGGCATGGGCCATACCCGGTGGGCCACCCACGGCGAACCCAACGACGTAAATGCCCACCCGCACTACTCGTTTCACCGGAAACTGGCTATCATTCACAACGGCATCATCGAGAACTACGCCACTATCAAACAGGCGTTGCTCAAGAAAGGACACAGCTTCCAGAGCGAGACCGATACCGAAGTGCTGGGGCAGTTTATCGAAGACATCTGGGAAAACACCCCCGATGCGTCGCTCGAAGATGCCGTGCGGCTGGGGTTGCGGGAGGTGGTGGGTGCCTATGCCATTGTGGTCATGAGCGAAGCCGATCCTACGCAGTTGATTGCCGCCCGCAAAGGATCACCCTTAGTGATTGGCGTGGGCAACGGCGAGTATTTTCTGGCGTCTGATGCTACGCCCATTGTGGAGTACACCAAAGACGTAATTTATCTGAACGATTACGAAGTTGCGGTCATCACAAACGATGAACTGCGCGTAACTACGCTGGACAACACGCTTACTACGCCCTACGTCCACAAGATTGAACTGGAACTCGAAGCCATCGAAAAGGGCGGTTACGACCATTTCATGCTCAAGGAAATTTTTGAGCAGCCCCGCTCCATTGCCGACTCTATGCGGGGCCGCGTCCTGGCCGACGCCGGTACAATCCAACTCGGCGGCCTGCGTGACTATATGGATCAACTGGCTCGGTCGGAGCGGATCATTATCCTTGGCTGCGGTACGTCGTGGCACGCGGGACTGGTAGCCGAATATCTGTTTGAAGAATTGGCCCGGATACCCGTCGAGGTTGAGTATGCATCAGAGTTTCGGTACCGTAACCCGATCATCAACGAGGGCGATATTGTCATTGCCATCTCACAGTCGGGCGAGACGGCCGATACGCTGGCGGCCATAGAACTGGCCAAATCGAAGGGAGCCACCATTTTCGGCGTCTGCAACGTGGTGGGTTCGTCTATTGCCCGCGCTACTGATGCCGGGGCCTATACCCATGCGGGGCCGGAGATTGGCGTAGCGAGTACCAAGGCATTTACGGCGCAGGTTACGGTGCTGACGATTATGGCCATTGCCACGGCCCACCGCAAAGGCACCATTACCGACGCCCTGTTTCGGCAGTTGCTGATTGAACTGGAAGGCATCCCGGATAAGGTGGCGAAGGTGCTGGAGTCGGCCCAGAAGATCAGGGACATCGCTTATATTTTCACCTACGCCCGCAACTTCATTTATCTGGGTCGGGGCATGAACTTCCCGGTGGCCCTGGAAGGTGCGCTGAAGCTCAAAGAAATTAGCTACATCCACGCCGAGGGATACCCGGCTGCCGAGATGAAGCACGGCCCCATTGCCCTTATCGATGAAGACATGCCAGTGGTAGTGATTGCAACCAAAGATGGCTCGTACGAGAAAGTGGTGTCGAACATTCAGGAGGTGAAAGCCCGCAAAGGCCGCGTCATTGCCATAACGACTGAAGGCGACACCAACCTGCCCGATATGGTTGACTTCACCATCGAAATTCCGAAAGTCCACGACGTACTGATACCGCTGATCTCGGTGGTACCGCTGCAATTACTGGCCTACGACATTGCCGTAATGCGGGGCCGCAACGTAGATCAGCCGCGCAATCTGGCCAAGTCCGTAACGGTAGAGTAAGCGGGGAAATATATGAACGACTGGTATGACATACGCTGGCTGGGTTGGGGGCAGTGGCAGCAATACCGATTTTCCAATCCGCTGGTGCTGTGGGGTATTCCGGTGGTGTTACTACTGTTTGTGCTGCGTTACTACCTACACCGCCGTTCGCAGCAGCGACTGACGATATCGCTCGAACCAATACTGCTCCGAACGGCGGATGGTCAACCAGCGCATAGGAGCGCAACGTTATTGCGCGGTCTTCGGTACGTACTGCCCATCAGCGTTTTTCTGGGCGTGAGCCTGGTACTGGTGGCCCTGGCCCGGCCGCAGATTGTGCGCGAGCAGCGGGAGGAAGAATCGGACGGAATCGATATTATGCTGGCTATGGACGTATCAGATTCGATGACCGAAACTGATTTGCCGCCCACCCGACTGTCTGCCGCCCGGCGCGTGGCGCAGTCGTTTGTGAAAGGCCGTAAACACGACCGCATCGGGCTGGTAGTCTTTGCCGGGGAAGCCTATTCGCTCTGCCCGCTCACCACCGATTACGACCTCGTTAAGCAGTACCTGAGCGACTTGAACGCCCGGATGATCCGCACGTCGGGTACGGCCATTGGCGATGCCCTGGCCCGGTGTATTCTGCGGCTACGCCCCCAAACCACCGCCGACAGTACCCAAACGGATAGTCTGAGATCAGGCACCACCCGCAGTAAAATCATTATCCTGCTCAGCGATGGCGACAACACAGCGGGCAACATCGACCCCGTTACGGCGGCCCGGCTAGCCAAAGCGTTTGACATCCGGATTTATACGATTGCTGTAGGTAAACCCATTACGTCGGCGTTGGAAGCGGCCACGGTCGATGAAGGGATTTTGAAGACGATTGCCGCCACAGGCAACGGCAGTTTTTTCCGGGCCACCGACACCCGCCGGCTTCAGGTCATTTTTGCGCAGATCAACCGGCTCGAGAAAGCCCCCGTTCGAGTCCGGGTCTCCGAAGATGTGCGCGATTATTACCGGATTTATCTGCACTGGGCCATCGTATTTCTGCTGCTGGCCCTGCTGCTAAAATGCACGATCTTCGGTAATGTGCTGGAGGATTAGGGCCGCTGGCAAGGCTTACTTTTTTTTAGCCACAGAGATGCACGGAGACGCACAGAGGTGCACAAAGTTATTTTCTCCTCCTATTCTCTTTTTTCTCTGTGTACCTCTGTGCGTCTTGGTGCATCTCTGTGGCTAAAAACCTTTAGGCCGCGTTAGCGGACCCGCTACCAGATATACCAGCATGGACGCGCCCGTACCAATGATCGAGCCGACGAACACGTCTTCTACGAAATGCTGAAACAGATACACCCGAGAGTAGCCGGTAAGAGCCGCTATTAAAAAGTAAACCCAGCCCCTACCCTTTCGCCTGTCCAGAAAAGCCAGCAGACCAAACAGCGCGAAGGCCGAGATGGTATGGCCCGATGGGAAGCTGTTGTAGCTGTGAATATCCAGCCCTTCGATGAGGTGATATTCGCTAAGCGAATGCTCGAAAAAACGCAGCGGGCGCGGAGACCCATCAAATACAACCGTTTTCAGAAACAACGATACCAGCGACGACAGGGCGAAACTGGCAAAAGCCAGAATACCCATTCGGCGATTGTATATCAGCAGAATAATGCAGATAATCACAAAGAAAGCCCCGTCGCCGAGGTACGTGACGTAGAGAAAGAAAACGTCGGCTATGGGCGTGTTGCGGACGTTAACCCAGCGCATCAACTGTGTTTGCGTAGTGAGCAGCTGCAACGTACCGACAACGGTCAATGTGAGCGCGTAGGGAAGAAAAAACCAGCGATTTCTACGCAACAGGTCAATCAAAACCGACATAGCTTAGCGGGCGGGTTGCGCTTTTTCGACGGTGATACCCACGCTTTCGATGTGTAGCAGTGGGTCCTGACGCATGTACTGGCGCAGCTGCATGGTGTACTTGCCCTGCCTGGGAAACCGGTAATTGCGCTTCATCAGAAATTTATGGTCGTACAGGTCGCCGATACCCTCGCCGTTGGGTTTGCCGGTTTTGGCATCCATCAGCAGCAGTTCGTCTAAGCGCGACTCAATTTCTTTGCCGGTGGCGTCGCGCAGGTAGCGCGTCACATACAGGTTGTAGTAGCCGTATGACAGGCTATTACGCAGGTTATAATAGATGTTGTACGGCACCGATGCGTCAGTAATCTCGAAGGTGAACGACGGTGCATTCTTGACGTACCACTTACCGCCATCAATATCTTCATACGCTTTGTAAACCGCGTTGCTATCGCAGTTAGTCAGCAGCAGTGCCAGACAAACTACCCCGATCAGTTGCTTCATAATTCGTTTTAACAGGAACGACAAAGCTACCACGCACCGTATAGCTTATCAACTTCTGGCAGCACTGGCGCAAAAACGATTAAAATAGTTTGCAAACGATAAAAATAGTTTTACGTTTGCGTTATGGAAAAACTAACTGCCAAAGAAGAAGAAGTTATGCAGGTATTGTGGCGCATGGAGCCGTGCTACGTAAAAGACATGGTGCCTGAGTTCAGCAACCCGACCCTCCATTACAATACGGTCTCGACCATTGTCCGCAACCTCGAAGAAAAAGGCTACGTAAACCACCGCGCCTACGGCAATACCCACCAGTATTTTGCCGTCGTGAGCAAAGAACAGTACCAGAACCGCTTCGTGCTAACCAAAGTTGTGGGCGATTATTTCGACAATTCGTACAAGAACTTAGTGAGCTATTTCGCTGAGAACGAAAAAATCTCTGCCGACGAACTACGCGAAATTCTGGCCATGATCGAGAAAAAGTAGCATCCGTTACGAATTACACAAATCAATTTCTCATGGAAACCCTGCGTTACGTAGTGCTGGCCAATGGACTGTTGCTGGTAGTGAGTGTGGCATATTATGGCCTGCTCCGTCGCGAAACATTCTTTGGAGCCAACCGGCTGGCCCTCTGGCTGGGCGTAGTAGCCGCGCTGGGTCTGCCCCTGCTCACGCTACCCGACTGGCGACCGCAGCCCGTCAAAAACGTGATGTACCGAACGGCGCAGGTAATCGTTCCGCGTGTTCTGCCCACTCCGCCCCCGGCCGATGTGACCATCACCATGCCAAACGGCAAGACGTACCCGGCCTTCAGTAGACAACTACCCGCACCGGTTGGCTGGTCATGGCAACAGCTACTGATTGTTCTCTACGGACTCGTTGCGCTGGCGTTGCTAATCCGGCTCATGATGCAGTTGCTATCACTCCGGCGGCTCATCAACCAGTCAGAACACGAGCTGTATTCCGATTTTGTGCTGGTACCTAATCCGACCGTCGCTTCGCCGTTTTCCTTCTTCAAATGGGTGGTGCTGAACCCCGACAACCACGCACCAGACGAACTGGAGCAGATTCTGCGGCACGAGCGGGTACACGTGCGGGCGTGGCACAGCGCAGACATGCTGGGAGCCGAGGTGCTGGGTATTTTTTTCTGGTTCAATCCCGCCGTATATCTGTTCCGGCATCTGCTGCACCAAACCCTCGAATTTGCCGCCGACCGCGCCGTGCTGAACGAGGGCATCGACGCAAGGTCGTACCAGTACAATCTGGTAAAAGTAAGCCTGGCGGGTGGCGGGGCCGGGCTGACCAATCACTTTAGCCGCTCACAACTCAAACCCCGGATCGCCATGATAAATCAGCCCAACTCGCCCCGCACTGCCTGGCTCAAGTATGCGGTACTTGTCCTTACTGCAATAAGCGTTGCCACCGCGTTTGCCCGCCACCAGGTGCCACTGCCGCGATTAGTTGCGAAACCAACAGACCATCCGGCTTCGACACCTAAATCAGTCATTGAGAAGCTGGCTGTTGCCGAGCCTGTCAGCCATCCAACTCAGGTAACTGTGAAGGCAAGGATTGCACCTGTCGAATCCCCCCGGCAGGATTCGGCCCGAAAAAGTCCATCGCGGTACATGTTGTACGAAGGCAATTATCTGTACTGGATTGTAACGCCTAAAATTACGTTCGACGATTTTGCAGTGATGAAGAAAGAGTTTGAGAAGCATGGCCGCACCTTGCAGTTGAACGAACTCAAATACGACCCGTTATACGCCTGCCTTAACCGAATTAGTTTCACCGTAAAGCGGCCTTGGGGTGGTATAGAAAACTGGAAAGAAATCAATGACGACACGAGACCCATTCCCTCGATTGGCGGGTACGTGGGCATCGGACCCAAAGTCAATTATTCAAGCATGAGCGGACTGCGGAATTACAAAGCAGATTTTCCCGAATCATTGCGTACGCTTGCCGCCGAAGAGGAGAAAGAAGCCGATCAGTTCATCACCACCAACAAACCTGACTATCTGATTCTGGAAGGTGAACAAAAATTCAAGAGTTATGGGACAGGAGGACCCAGCTATGCGAAAGGATACATTCAGGAAAACCCCACGCAAAACAACAGCGGCCTGATTGTTAATACGGATGGCTCCCTGTCTGTCAATGAAGAGTTAGGAAACATCAGGGTGTTCGTCAACAATGAATCCATTAGTCGGGCGGCTCTCAGCAAAATCAACATAGATCAGTTCTACACCGTCGTTCAGAAGATGCAGTATAATCCCGCCCGAAAGGAGTCATTCATTGCGGCCTTACTGATTTACACTACCGACGCCAACTAAGCCATGTACACGTTCACCAGCAAATTCGGCAGTTCTGAACTGAAGCAACGTATCGGTATGATGAACCGGCGCGGGTCTGGCCCTTCGGTTTGGGCGCGGTACGTGTTGTGGGCCGGTATGCTGGGGTTGATGGGACTGGCGTGTCGGCATAAGCAGGATGAACAATTTTCCAAAAATCTGGCGGTCAATGATAAACGACTGTCCGCCACCAGTCCAACGCGGGCGCGGGTTGTTGCCCTGGAAGATTCTGGTCCGTGGTATCAGCACCTGGCCCTGTATCAAACGCGCTCAGGCACCCGGCTTGCTACCAGCGAACCAGTCGTTTTAACGCTTAAAGGAAATCGCTTTGCTATCGCAGATGGCTATGCATTCGCGGTTGCCGTGTATCTCGATGGGAAAGAAACGCCCGCAACATCACTCAGCCAGATAGCGCCGGAGTTTGTGCGTGAGGTATTCGTGATGCATCAGTGGGACGATCAGCCCGGCATCAACACAACGCTGAAACCTTACCAGATACTAATCCAGACAAGCCCGAAACCGCTACAGTTCAGCGGGCATCGAAAACAGTTTTTCACCCTCTTACAGGCGGCCAGTCTGTCACAGCATCCCCACGGTGATTCGCATATGTTCACCATGAATTCGTTACTCGAAGCCACCTTTTTCCACAACAAAAACGCGCTGGTCGAACGGAGCCCAAACGAGCATTTGAAACTGTACGACGAGTTCACAGATAACACTGCCATTTTCATAAACCGAATTCCCGCCACAGCCGCCGACGTCAGAACGATTCACGTGCGCGAGGTAGCCCGGCTGCAAACCCGCGAGCGGCCCTACACTGACTGGTTTCGGGCTGACAACCCGCTTCCCCGTTTTGAATTGCATATTCAGACTGAACCCAAGCGCGCCAAACGAGACAGTACTTATTACGTATTCAGCCCGTTTTATTCCGGCGATTTTTAGAGCGGCATCGGCGAGTTCTACCGAACAAAAAAAGGAGACCGAATCGCGCTGGTTCAGTCTCCTTTTTGTCAATAGGACCCCTGTTTGGAGCCGGGACTTAGTTATAACCCGGATTTTGTACCAGACTCTTGTTAGTATCGATCTCACGCTGTGGCACTAGCAATACCAGGACGAGACGCCTGTCGGTTGAACAGATTTTTTTAAACTTTGTGGCACAAACCAACTCAATCTTTAGTTTCTGGGTGGTTAAAAAAAAAGGCGGGCTACCAAAATAGCCCGCCTTTATACACATAACACATCCAGGACTTATCAGTAGCCTTCGTTCTGCTTCAATTGTTTGTTTACATCGATTTCCCGCTGGGGAACAGGTAAAATCAGCTTGGGTGAATTGTAGGGTAAGGTGCCCACAGTACCTTTGGTACGCTTGATATCATTCAGCGCAAATCCTTCAAACGCCAGTTCCAGACGACGCTCTCGCAGGATAGCAGGCAAATCAACCGCCGTTAATGCCTTAGCCCCGGCGCGCGTCCGAATGCTGTTGACGTCAGCCAGTGGGGTGGCCCCAAGGGATGTTGACAACCTGAGATTGGCTTCGGCACGGGTTAAAATCATCTCAGCCAACCGGACTACCGGCACATGACCAAAGCGATCTAAAAACTTATTGGTGAACGTATTGGCGCCCGCCCTGGTAAAAAAAGTACCACGCACGTCGCCGGACTCATACAAACTGATAAAGCCGGGCTGAATGCGAATATCCCCACGACCGGCTGTGCCCGGGATAGAGCCGATGGTGGTACCGAAAAAAGTATTCATACTGTTGGCCCCGTCCTGGTCATTGACCTGAATGGCAAACACATACTCCGGGGAGTTGGCGCCACCGTTGGTCAGTTTGCTGTTGAAGGCCAGATCGAACGTTGTGGCCAGGCGGTACTTACCTGACGTGATAACCCGGTTGGCAGCATCACGGGCACCGACGAAATTACCTTGCTGTAAATAAAGGCGCGACAGGATGGCGGCAGCGGTAGTTTTGCTGGCATAGAATCCATTGTTGGCGGGCAGTAAACCTTCTGCCTTCGTCAACTCATCAATGGCCAGGGCGTAAACTTCAGCTACGCTGTTGCGCGCCAGTTTGTCAGCATCCGTCACCGCTGTAGTGGGCGTCAGGATGATGGGTGCTGCCGGGTTAGCGGCATTGTCACCCTCGCCCCACTGCTTACTGTACAAACGGGCCAGTTCGAAATAAACGGCCCCACGAATGAAGCGGGCTTCGCCTTCTACCCGGTTACGTTTGGCCGCGTCGACTTTATCGATGTTAGCCAACACGTTGTTTACCCGGTTAATGACCACATACGAGTTCAGCCAGACCGTTTCTGCCGTGCTGTTGATCGTGGTCAGCTCTTTGCGGTATAACTCCTGTAAATTGGAGAAGGTACCGCCAAAACGAACCTCCGTTGCCACGGCAGCCAGCAATTCAGACGTGTACTGAAAAGCCCCCGAGTAGTTATCGGTTTGTAAGCCGTCGTAGGCCCCAATCAACGCTGCTTCTACATCTTTCGACGAGTTGAAGGCTGTTGTTTGGTCAATGGTCTGGGTGGGTTGCACATCCAGGCGTTGCTGGCAACTGGAAAACCCCAGCAGCATCGCGCTTACATAAAGTATGATTTTGTTTTTCATTGGTAATGTCCGATGTTGATGGTTGTCTGATTAGAATCCAATATTAAGGCCAACCAGCAACGTACGGGGCTGGGGTGGGGTGTAGAAATCGTTACCCTGGGCAAAGTTGCTCGTAAATGAGTCGGAGTTTACTTCCGGGTCCCAACCTTTATACTTGGTAAACGTGGCCAGGTTCATCCCCGAAACGTACACCCGAACACGATCCATCTTGATCCGATTAATCAGGCTTTTTGGTAGGGTGTAGCCAAAGGTCAGCGTGCGCAACCGAACATAAGATCCGTCGAAGATGTAGCGACTTGAGGGCTGGCTGCCGTTTGTGATCAGATAACGCGCCTGAGGCACATCGGTAACGCGGTTATCCGGCCTCCAGGCGTTCAACTGATCCGTGGTTTGGTTGTCTTCATAGATACCATTGGCCGACGAGTACTGACCCACGCCGTAGAAGTTGACGTCGTTGCCAAACACACCGTTGAAGAACACACTCAGGTCGAAGCCTTTATAGGAAAACGTGTTGGTGATGCCACCCACAAACTTGGGGTTTGGGTTGCCCACTACCACCCGTTGGGCCGCATTATAGCCACTGTTCGTTACCGTCGAGCGATCCAGCGTACCATCGGCATTGGTTGTATTCTTGTAAAACAACGCGTCGCCATTATCCGGATTCACACCTGCGTATTCACGGGCAAAAAACACACCAATGGGTTGACCTTCTGCTACCCGGTTCATGTTACGAATGCCGCCTTCGATGATCTGGCCCTGAATATCGGTCACCTTGTTTTTGTTGGTGGCCACGTTAAACGACGTATTCCATTTGAACTGACCGACTGCGTTTTGCGTATTCAGCACAAGTTCAAATCCTTTATTCTCCAACGCCCCCACGTTCCGGAACTGTCGTGAAAAGCCGGTGGTGCCCGGCACGTTTACCTGCAATAACAGGTCGGTAGTGTTTTTGACATAATAGTCGATCTCCCCACTGATGCGGTTGTTGAGCAAACCGAAATCAAGGCCAATGTCTGCCTGGCGGGTTGATTCCCATTTCAAATCGGGGTTGGCAATCTGGGCCGGGCGCTGGCCAGCCGCACCTACGTAACCGGCATCGCCCTGAAACAGCCCCAATTGAGGGAAGTCACCCACCTCGGCATTTCCTGTTAATCCATAGCTGGCCCGTAGTTTGAGGAAGCTGAGCGTCCGGTTGCTTTTCAGAAAACCCTCCTCAGAGATCACCCAGCCTACCGACGCGGCCGGAAAGAAGCCATAACGCGAGTTGGCCCCGAACCGCGACGAACCGTCTATCCGGGCGCTCACGCCAACCAGGTATCGATCATTGAACCGGTAGTTGGCGCGGGCAAAGTAGGACAGGAACCGGAAGTTAGTTTCTGTGCTCGTGCCATCCGACTTGGTAGCGGCACTGGCAATCTTGCGGTACGAGTCTGAGGGAAAGTTAGTCCCTTCTACAAAGTTGCGCTTGGTTTGTGACTGCTGATAGGACATCCCAAGGGTTGCATCAATGTTATGCAAACCGAAAGACTTGTTGTAGCTGAAGAAGTTGTTGGTATTGTAGTTGGTAACGAACGTACCAAAGTTTTGCCCGATGCCATTGGCCGCCCGCGTTTGGTTGCGTACTGTCTGGCTCTGGAAATACCCTTCTTCATTCTGGTTCAAAACATCAATCCCGATCTCAGAGCGGAACCGCAGGCCGGGAAATAAATTCACCTGTGCGTAGGCATTGGTCAGGTTACGGTACGACGTCTGCACGAACTTGGCATAATTCACGCTGATCACCGGGTTGTAGTAGAGCGGAATATTCACGTCGCCGGGAGGAGTACCGGCAGGCAAATTGGTGTTGGGGTCGATGAACGGCGTGAATGGCGTCAGGGCCGCCATTTGCAGCGGGTTGGAGAACGCATTATCGTCGGGCAGGCGGAAGTTGTCTGAACGGGCGAGGCTCATCGACAAGCCAAGCGTAAGCCAGTTATTAGCCTGGTGGTCTACATTCATGCGTCCCGAAAAGCGCTGAAGTTTGTTGCCAATCAGCGTACCCGTCTGGTCTAGATACTGACCCGACATAAAGAACTTTGTTTTCTCATTACCACCGCTCATCTGGAGATCCAACTGCTGCATCGGGCCTTTCTGAAAGGCGTTCTCCTGCCAGTTGTAGTCCCCTTGTTTGGGCGTGCCGTATGTACCGTAGCTGTAGTACTCCAGAAACCCGCCGGGGCCGAACAGATACTGGGTGTTGGAGTTTGGATCGTCGACCGAAACCTTGTCCAATCCATCCACGTAAGCGGCCGCCCCACGGTAGAATGTCTCGTACTGGGCTGCATTCAGGAACGGCAAACGCCGTGCTGCCGTAGCCTCGCCCATCTGGTAGTTCACACTGACACTGGTTTTGCCTGATTTACCACGTTTGGTCGTAATCAGTACCACGCCGTTGGCGGCCCGTGCCCCATAGATGGCCCCCGCTGAAGCGTCTTTCAAAATGTCGAGCGATTCAATATCATTCGGGTTGATGTCGGCCAGTGGGTTCGTTGCGCCACCATAGTTCGACTGAGACGTACTCGTTATGGGTACGCCATCGACCACATAAAGCGGTTGGCTGCTCGCGCTGATCGATGAGTTACCACGCACGCGTACGGTTACGCCCTGCCCCAATTTTCCGCCACCTGAATTGACAAAAACCCCGGCAGCCTTACCCTGCAATGCCTGGTCAACGCTGGGTGTGGGCATATTCTCAATATCTTTGGCTTTCACCTGCGCAATATTGCCCGTCAGGTCACGCTTAATTTGCTGGCCATAGCCTGTTACCACCACTTCGCTCAGGTTCCGGGTGTCGGGCTGGAGCGTAATGTTGATCGTTGACCGGTTACCAACCGTCTCTTCGATGGTGGCAAAGCCGATGAAACTGAACACCAGCGTGGCGTTATTGTCCACACTGAGCGAGTAGTTTCCGCTGGCGTCGGTGAGCGTACCGGCTGTACGGCCTTTGATACTGACCGACACACCCGGAAGGCCAGTGTTATCGTCGGCGGTGATAACCCGGCCTGTAACCTGGCGGGTCTGTGCGTACCCGATGTGTCCTATCACCAAAAGCAGCGACAGGCAGAATAGTAATAGTTTGTTCATTGTATACAGTTTGTTTGGTGAACCGAGCCACAAAATTAAGACTTGCCAAGGGATTAAAAAAAGATTAGAACAGGCGACATCCCTAAAACAAACAGAATTAAAGAGTAAAAAACTGAGATAACACCAAATTTTATCTGTATTACTAAGAAAAAGCAACCTACTGCCTGTAATGGGGTTATTATTCATATGACAGATCGCAGCATACCATGAAACGCATCACATCAATTACACTGTATTTTCTGATCTGCTGCCTGTCCTCAGCCTGTGGCTCATCGGAGCCGGATTTGCCCGATCAGGCTCCACCAAAACCACCCGCGTTTACGTCCTGGCTAGTGGGCGACACCGCCGACGTTGTGACGCAACCACTGGGGGGTATAGTACTGGCCGGAGGTGGTACTGACGTAGACGAAGCCATGCACTGGCTACTGCAACGGGCCAACGGGGGCGACGTACTGATTATCCGGGCGTCGGGCAGCGATGGCTACAACGATTATCTGTTTCGTCAGCTCGGTGTACGGGTCAACTCGGTGGAGACATTGCTACTCAACTCCCGTACACTATCCAACAATGCCGCTGTACTGCGGAAAGTGCGCGGGGCCGAAGCCATATTTTTTGCCGGGGGCGATCAGGCCAACTACGTCAACTTTTACCGCGACACACCGTTGGCTGCTGCGCTGAACGAGCGTATCAAAGCGGGCGCGGTACTGGGTGGTACCAGCGCGGGCTGCGCTATTCTGGGACAGGTGTATTTTTCGG
>Ga0209512_1003778_pt1 | contig 13963 bp, 20 predicted proteins | sample frozenSSSSmetaG_FD_184142 | JGI IMG/M metagenome (GOLD analysis project Ga0209512, IMG submission 184142) | Glacier valley bacterial and archeal communities from Borup Fiord, Nunavut, Canada, to study Microbial Dark Matter (Phase II) -... | ecosystem: Environmental > Aquatic > Freshwater > Ice >... | reverse complement strand
TGCACAAGGTGATCGAAACGCTCGAGCAGTACGCCTGGATGGTGAGTGCAGAGAGCCTCAAGCCGCGCAAACGAAACGCGTCAACGGGACTCTAAGCGGCCTCAGACCGCCATGGCGAGCAGGGCGACGGTGACGGAACCGTTTTTCGTCTCCTGCTCGCCGACGCGGGCGAAGCCCAGACGGGCGTGAAACGCGAGCGACTCCGGATTCGGTGGGTCTAGGTTGACTTCGCAAGTCACCTCCCGTAGGCCCCCCGTTCGAGCAAGATCGAACACAGCCTCGTAAAGCGCTCTCCCGATCCCCGCGCCTCGCCGCTCGCCGTCGATGACGATGCGATCCACGTACAGGAAGTCTGTGCTCCGGGTGTCAAAAAAACGATAATTCTCGCTGGCATAGCTTGCGCCGGAGTGCATTCCGATGACGAAACCAACCAGCAGGCCGTCATCCCGTGCCGCGAGAGTAAACCCGGCGGATGCGAGAAGAGCAGCCATCTCGGTCTCGGAGGTGATCGGCACGGCCGGTGAGGCAGCATCGTTCAGCTCGACAAGGCGCGGTACATCAGCGAGGGTGAGAGCGTCGAAGCTCGATAGGGGCGAAGTCACCATCCCAGTCTGCCGTGCCAGCGTCTATTTTTCTGCGGGCACGAAGATCCACAGGGCGATGTAGATCAGGAACTGTGGCCCGGGCAGCAGACAGGACAGGATGAACACGAGTCGCACCAAATTCGGCCTCCAGCCATAACGGTTTGCGATCGCCGCACACACGCCCGCGAAAACGCGGCCCGATTTTGGTCTCTGGAGCTCAGCCATGACCCCATCCTGCTCTCTAATCCGCTGTGTCGCGATGGGATTATTCGACGCAATCGCGAGTGCGGGTGATCTAATCGGCTCATGCACCGCTATCACACCACCATCCGTTTGATCCTGATGCTTGTCATCGGCATCATCGCGACGCTCATCACCGGCAGCCTTGGCGCGTGGACCTATGCCCCCACCGTCGGGTGGTGTTTCGCCGCGCTGCTCTATTCGTCGACAGTATGGCTGGAGATAGCCAAACTCGACTCGACCCAGACAGAGAAACGAGCGAGCAGGGAGGAGCCCGCTCGCGCAACCACCGACCTACTGGTGATCCTGCTCAGCGTCGCAAGCCTGTTTTCGGTGGCCTTTGTGCTCGTGCAGGCCTCGCAGGCGCAGGGGCCCGCGAAGGGGCTTCTCGCCGCCCTCGCCCTGGTCAGCGTTGCGCTGTCGTGGATCCTGCTTCACACGCTCTATACGCTCCGTTATGCCAGCCAGTATTACACGGCCGACAAGGGCATCGACTTCAACCAGGACGCTCCCCCGCGGTATGCCGACTTCGCCTATCTGTCCTTTACCGTCGGCATGACGTACCAGGTGTCGGACACCAACATCACCAACCACACCATCAGATCGACGGTGCTGCGACACACCCTGCTCTCGTTCGTGTTCGGATCGGTGATCCTTGCCACCACCATCAATCTCGTGGCGGGCCTCTCCCACTGAACTCAGGCGGTCACAAAGTCGATCAGCTGCTCCACCCGGCCGAGCACCACCGGCTCCAGGTCCGCATGCGTGCGCACCTGGCCGAGGATCCGCTGCCACGCCGAAGCGATATCCGCCTGGTTCTCATGCGGCCAGCCCAACGATGCACAGATGCCGTGCTTCCACTCGATCGAGCGGGGGATGTCTGGCCACGCCGTGAGACCGAGGCGAACTGGCTTCACCGCCTGCCAGATGTCGACGAAGGGATGCCCCACCACGAGCACGTGGGCGCCGAAGGGACCGCGCGCTACGTCATCTGCGATGCGGCTCTCCTTGGACCCGGCGACGAGGTGATCCACCAGGACACCGATCCGGCGGCCGGGTCCGGGCGCGAACTCCCGCACGATGACGTCGAGGTCGTCGATGCCCTCGAGGTATTCCACGACCACGCCCTCGATCCGCAGGTCGGCGCCCCAGACCTTCTCCACGAGTTCGGCGTCGTGTCGCCCCTCCACGAAAATTCGACTCGGCAGTGCGACTCGCGCCTTCCGGTCCGCAACGGCGAAGGAGCCGGATGCCGTGCGTGCGGTGCCCTTCGTCGCGGCGACCGGTGCGGTGAGCACGACCGATTCGCCCTCCAACAGGAAGCCACCTCCGAGGGGGAATAGTCGCACGCCCCCGCGGTAGTCCTCGAGGTGCACCAGCTTGCCTTCGACGCGCAGCACGGCACCACAGAATCCGGTGTCGGCCCACTCGATCACGAGATCGCGCTCGGCGGGGATCTCACGGATGGCCTTTCGCTTCGACCCGCGCCAGTCGCCGGCCAGGGCGTCCTCGCCGTATTCGCCGAAGCTCATTCCGTGTCGCTCATCGGTGGCGCGAGCTCGAGGAACTTCTCATGCACCTGAGCGGAGAGAAACGGGCCGTCGCCATCGGAGTTGCACTGCGGCTCATCGAACTCGACCCACCACATCCGACCACCACCGCCGCGACCCCACACGCCCGCAAGCGCGGAACCGCCGGTGCGAACAATCACACCGCTTGGTTCATCCGGCCACGGCGCGGGGTCGCCCGTGTCGGAGGCACGCACGACGACCTGCGCACCGATACCGAAGTCGTCTGACATCGAACTCGCCGACCTTGCCGACCTAACCGTCAACACGCTTGAGTACGTGGAACGGGATGGCGAGTGACACCGCGACGCTCAGGATCCCACTGAAGAAAAGGATTCCGTGGGGCACATCCGGCTCGAAGGCATGGCCCATCAGAACGATGCCGAACACGAAGAGCCCCAACGCGATGACGAAAGCGATGATTTTCACGAAGGGTCCTCCTGATGGATCGACAGCGGCACCTCCAGTCTACGGATCCGTCCGGGTCGTGCTCACTCGCCCCGGTGAGGCGATTCCGGCCCGGTCTGTTTCGCGGGCCCCCTGGCCTCGATCGACACGTCGTTCCACTCTTCCCAGATTGCCAGGCGGCAATCCGAGGAGCCGCGCACGGTCGCGCCATTCGCCACAGGCCGGTGTTGCCCGCGGCGGGGGATCTGCACGGTCACGGTGGCGGACGGGGATCCCGGCGGGAGTAATGAATCCCGCCGCGAAGCGTTACCTCCGCCGCGGCAGCGATGCGGCAGCGATGCGGCAGCGATGCGGCAGCGATGACGCCTTCTGACTGAAGGCGACGGGGCAGGGGCAGGGGCTACCGTGAATTGAGCACCGAGAGCACGTTGCCCGCGGGGTCGAGGAACCACGCGATGTCAGGTCCGTTGCCCCGCACGATGCCCTTGCTGTCGCTCGGCAGCTGGTCATCCGCAGGGATCTTCGTCATCACTCCCCGTGCATTGAGGTCATCGACGGCGGCCTCGACATCAGCAGCAGGAAAGTTGAGGATGGTGAAGCTCGCGGGTGTGTGATTGGGCTTCGAATAGATGAGAATCTTGGCTCCGCTGCCCAACTGCAGCTCGAGGAATCCCATCTCATGGGTGCTCACGGTGAGGCCGAGGGTCTCGCCGTAGAACGTCCGCACCGCGTCGATGTCGTCGACAGAGAAGCCGCTGAATGCGCCGGTGGTGGTGGACATGGTGTCCTCTCAGGGACTATCGATGCGGAACGTCCTACCCTGCCCAGACTGGCACGCGGCAGAGCGGGCCGCACGGCCCGCTCTCGACTACTGCCCATCATCGCTTGCGCCCGCCCCCGTATCCCCCGCCGCGAGGTCACGCGTGCTCTGGGCTGCGGCTCCGTCGATTGTCGCCAGCTGGCGGTCGATGTCGGCGAGAGGGTCGGTCGACGGAACCGTCCCCGGTGATGCGCTCGTCGTCGGAGCTTCCGGGATGGGCATCGCCGTCTGCTGCACCATTGCACCGGTACGGGTGCCACAGGCGGTGAGACCCACGACGAGCACCAGGCCAGCGGCGGGCACGACCCATCCGGACAGCCTCACCTGAGCGCCGCCCTCACCGACGCGACATCCACCCGCGCCTTCTTCGCGGCGGCAGTTGCGGTCTTCGCGGAAGCGCGCAGGGGGGCGAGAATCTCGTGATCGGCATTGAACCGGCCTGGTGTGACCGAGAGTGCGAAAGCCGACACGCCGGAGATGGACTTCCGGGCGGTCGTGATCTGGGTGGCGAGATCCGCCATTTCGGCATCGATCGCGGGCGTGTCTTTCGACGCGAGCGGGCCGGCGATGGCGGCCGCGAGCTTCGCTTGTGCGGCCTGGAGGGCAGGGATCGCCGAGTCCTCGAGGCTGGACGCGGCGGCCGCCAAGAAGGATTGCGGGATGGCAACAGCGAAGATCCGGTAGCCGGTGAAGATCGAGCGATAGTCGGCCGTCGCCACCGCGAGGTCGGTGTCCGCCGCGATCTTCGACCCCAGAGTGACCATCGCGGAGCGGTCCCCATTGAGAGTGCCGAGAACGTGGTCCTTGTCGATGGCGCTGAGGTAGATGTTCGCGGTGACCTTGGGAATGGCCGTGTCGAGCGCACCGATTCGAGCGGCGGTGGCAGCGGCACCGAGCGCCTGTACCGATGACAGCGTGCGCGGAGCGGCGAGCGAGCGAACGAAGGACCCGGTAGTGCTGGGTTCAGTAGAGGTGGGTTGTGTAGAGCTGGGTTCAGTCGCGAGAGCTGCGGTGCACGACCCGAGAAGGAGTGCCGCAGTGACGGTGGTGACGAGCAGGGATGCTGCGAGTGATGGTTTCATGATCGTGACTCTGCCCGGCGATTGTTCGGGGCATATGCCGCAAATGTTCGAGTCAGGTAAACGCAGCGGGTCCTGCGGGCGGACGCAGGAACCCCGTCGTCACGAGTTCGCGGATGCTCGGCAACAGGTCGGCGGAAAGCGCGGCCGCATCCACCTCGAGCAGTTGCGCGATGGCAGCGATAATCGCCCGCACACTGAGTTCGCCGTCGCAGGCGCCGACGAGGGCCGCCAGACCGGTATCGAGGGGTGCCGAGCGCCCGAAACCAGCACCCTGGCGCAGCGTCATCACCGTCGGGTCGGCGGCACCCGGCCAGTAGTGCCGCTCTTCCGTGACATCCGGAGCCAGCCCGAGCCGCTCGCGGCCGAGCTGTTCGTCGGTGCGAGCGGACTGCCAGTCCGATGCCTCCAGGGTCTCGGCGATGTGGACGCCGAGACTGCCTCCGAGCGCGCTATCGAGCCGCTCCAGGCGACGCACCCCTCGAGAACTGGCCCGCAGCGTGAGGTACCCGAACCCCACGGCCGTCACTCCGCGACGCTCGAAGTCGTCGAGCCATGCGGCGTACAGTCGGTCGAATTCGGGGCCGGGGCGGGTGCCGCCATCCCTTATCCAGGTCTCGGAATAGAGCGCGGCATCCTGCACCTCCCGCTCCACCACCCAGGCGTCGAGGCCGGTCGAAGCAACCCAGTCGCCGACCCGGTCGAGGCCATCGACGCGGTCGCGGTACTCCCAGTTGCCGAGCAGCTGCGCGATCCCATCCGGCTCGAGATGCGCAGCTAAGCCGTCGATGACCGACGCGACAAGCGCGTCACCCACCATGCCCCCGTCCCGATACTCGTAAGCGGGCACGCCCTCGACGCGGGGCGTGATCACGAACGGCGGGTTCGACACGATCTGGCCGAACCGCTCCCCCGTCACCGGCTCGAACAGGCTGCCGAGCCGGAACTCGATGTTGTGGATCCCGTTCAGCTCGGCGTTGAGTGCCGCTATCTCGAGCGCACGGACCGAGATGTCGGTCGCGACCACCCGGGTGGCATGGCGGGCGGCGTGCATGGCCTGGATACCGCAGCCGGTTCCGATGTCGAGGGCCGCGTCCACGGGCGTGCCGACCATAAGGCTGCTGAGCGTCAGCGACGCCCCGCCGATACCGAGCACATGATCCTCCCGCAGGGCGCCGCCGACGGTGAGCTCGCCGAGGTCGCTCGCGATCCACCAGCTTCCAACGCCGTGGGCGTCGACGAAGCTGTAGGGGCGCAGGTCCAGCGCCGCTCGGAGTCCGTCGGCGTCGAGGGACACCAAGCCGAGTTCAATCGCACCCTCTATGCCGAGCGCCGGCAGTGCGCCAGCGAGTTGCTCGGCAGCTGCCGGCATCCCGAGCACGAAGACTCGGGCGAGCACTCCCGCCGGCGTCGCCCCGGCGGGCCCGGCGAGGGCACGGGATGCCGGCACCCGCTGGCCACGGTGAAGGGCGCCATCCGCCTGGTCCCCCCACAGCCCGGCGAGGGTGTCGACACTGAAACGGGCGGCGAGGAGATCGGACCGGAGACGGGCTATCGATTCGGAGTGCACCCCACAAGTCAACTGCATGCGGGGCAAGTCGTCTCCAAGCGGGTTGAGTTCGGCGTGGGCCGGAGCACAGCCCTGGTCATGACCAACTTCGGGTACGCGCTCATGACCGAACAGAGCGGCCCAAGCAGCTCGTGGACTGCGCAGCGCAGGCCGAACGCCTCGGCGTCGACTTTCGAGGTGTCGAGCGACCTCTATTCGCCATGGTGCACCTCCCAGGGACACACGCCCTGTGCCTGGGCGCCGGTCGAGGAGCGCCAGGACATGCGCGCCGAGGCGATCACGATCATCCGCGAACTGCACACCGGGGAACTCGTCAGCCGGCAGGGTGACTATTTCCGCATCGACTCCACCCGCATCTGGGGCCTCCCCGATCAGGGCGTGCCCATCGTGGTGACAGTACCGGGAGAAAAATCGATCGCGCGTTTCGCACCACCCGGCGATCACCTGATCACCACAGAACCCAGGGCGGGACTGCTCGCCCCGTGGGCGAAGGTGCACGACGGGCCATCCCGCTCGATTGGCCAGAGCCCGATCTGCCGGGGAGCGGATAAGGAGGCTGCGATCGCGATGGCCCACCACCAGTTCCGCTGGTTTGGCGGCGGCTGGGCGGTCAATACCGACCTGCCGACACCTGCGGGTTTCGAGCGTGCGAGCCAGTTCGTGCGGCCGGAAGATGTCGCTGAGAGCATTCCATGCGGACCCGACCTCGACGAACTGGCCGATGCCGTGCGCGAGTGCGCCGCTGCCGGATTTACGGATGTCGCACCCGTGCAGTTCGGAGCTGCAAATTAGCAGCGCTTCCTCGACGAGGCTGCCGGCCCGCTACTCGAGAAGCTCGGTGGCTGACGATGGGAAGACTGGCGATTCAGGATCAGGCGATACGGTGGGACCCGCAGGGTGTCGATCCGCAGAATTTGGAGTTCCCATGGCCCGGACCACAGCGATCCCGTCCACGATTCTCGCCCTCGCCACCGTGTCCGAAGGTGTCGGTTTCCTCATCGCGCTGGTCGCGACGGCGAAGTCCACCTCGCGCGACTGACCCCGAGGAGTCCATGAAACCGCTCAACGAATCCAATATCCGCCGCAGCATCGTCAACGCCTCAAAGGGCGAGATCGAGCGGATGCCCCTCCCCGGGCTACACGAGGTGCTCTGGGGCGAGCGGGAGTACCTCGGATGGCGCGACCACGGTGCGCCCCTGCGCGGCTACCTCGTGCACTGGGTGGATGACCGTCCGGTCGGCATTGTGCTTCGGGCATCGGGCATCAGCATGCGGCCCGGAATCTCGGCTATGTGTTCGCTCTGCCGCACTCCGCAGCCCTCCGACCAGGTCACCCTGTTCTCCGCGGCACGCGGCGGGCAATCCGGTCGCGACGGCAACACGGTGGGCACCTACATCTGTGCGGATCTGGCCTGTTCGCTCATCATCCGTATCGTGCCGCCGGCCTCCGCCATGCAGCCGGATCCCGCCGCGGTTGTGGCCAAGCGCGCGGAGGGACTTCTCACCCGGGTGCAGAACTTCACCGCCGACATCATGAAGACGGCCTGACCCCGCACGTGTGGTCCCCTTCGTCAGGACTGTTCCCGCTCGACGTGGACCAGAGCTGACGGTGAGGGAACACTCCCGCAAACGAGGCCCACACTCCACAACGAAGGCCCGGAACTCGCTCGATATCCAGCGATGCCCCGGGCCTCCGATCGAACTCAGCCGTTGGGCTTGTTCGCTGCCTTGGTCTTCTTGTCGGCGCGCTTCTCCTTGAGGGACTTGGACGCCGCGGTCTTCGAGGTGGACTTTTTCGGTGACTTGTCGGCCATGGTGAGCTCCCTCGGATCGGGAGCCCGGATGGCTCCCCGTAGGCCTTGAGAATACGCCGACTTCAGCTGCATCGCACGCGTCAGGCGCGGCGGGATCGTCGGCGAAGCACGAACTGTGCGATGGCGCGCCAGCCGAGAAGAAAGATTGCGAGCACCACGGTCGTGACGACAACGAATCCGAGCTGTACGCCCTGTCCAGCGACCGCGCGCAGGAGCATCCCCACAATCACCGTCGCTGCCCAGATCGTGAGCCCGGTCCAGCGCAGCGCAAACGGCGCGCGCCACGCCCGTGCCCCGATCCATCCGATAGCGAGTCCGGCGAGGAAAGGCATGAGGGTCGCCAGTGTGCCCCGCGGGCCCTCGCTGTGGCTCGCCCTGCCGATCAGCACGAACACCACGACGAGCACGATATCGACGATGGCCGCCAGGACAGCGGATGCCGCGGGTTTTTGTTTCACCTGACGACCCTACGACACCTCCGAGTGGGTGATTTCGGCCCGATGTCTCGAGTTGTGGAGCACGCAGAAGAGCGTCGAGCACCTCCTCGGTCGAGGAATTCGCCCGTCAACCCCCTGTTCTCCACATCGTTCGTGGCCGGGACCAACGCAGTCGTGCACAGACCGTCCCACCCGGGGCCGTAATCAGCACTGCCAGGCCCCCCGGTTCTGCGTAGGGTGGACACATGCAACCAGGCAACCAGTTCGGCGAATTCTTGCGCGCCCGGCGCGAACTCCTCACCCCCGAAGCTGTGGGGCTTCCGGCTACCGGCAGACGACGCATCCAGGGCCTGCGACGGGAGGAGGCAGCCCTCGTGTCCGGCCTATCGCCCGAAGACTATCTCCGCCTCGAGCAGGGGATCGAGCAGAATCCGACCGAGGAGGTGCTCGACGCTCTCACGCGCGCCCTGAAACTCGATGACGATGCCGCCGCCAGCCTGCGCAATCTCGCGCGATCCGCGCCACGCGAACAACAGGATTCCAACAGCCCCGCGGCCACGGCTGAAGCACCCGAGGGCCTCTCCCGTCTCATTGCTACCTGGCCGAACCAGGTCGCCTGGATCGAGGGGCGTCTCACCGAAGTGCTCGCCGCCAATCCCCTCGCTCTCGCCCTCTCTCCCCGGTTCGCGCCCGGAACCAACCTCATGCGCTCAATGTTCCTCGATCCGGCATCCCGCGCGCTCTACACCCAGTGGGACGGGGTGCTGGTGGCGACGGTCGCACGGCTGCGCACTCTCATCGGCCCGGACATCGACGACCCCGCCCTCGCTCAACTCGTCGGAGAGCTCTCCGTGCGCAGCGGTGAGTTCCGCGCCCTCTGGGGGGCGGCAGAGCTCCCGACGCAGGTCGACACGATAACCCGACTGGCCCATCCGCAGGTCGGTGTCCTCGAACTCGAGACCGAGCGCCTCGCCATCGGCTCTCCCGGCGGTCCCGACGGCCGCTATCTGGTCATCCTCCACGCCCGCCCCGGGTCCGAATCGGAGAAGGCGCTGCACCGCCTGGCCGCGGTCGCTTCCGGAACCTCGCCAGCCGAGGCTCAGCGAATCCTTCCCGCTCCCGTGCCGATCGAATCGAAGCGCCGTCTTCCGTGAGCCGGTCCGCCGCCGTGTGAGCGCGAGGCAAGTCCCGTGTCGGCCGTGGCATCATGCGAATCCTCCCGGCGCGAAGGTCGACCCCCACGCCTTCTGTACAAGCTCTCCGGCATCGTGGAAAGTGGTGTGACCGTCGTGATCACCAAGCCGACGCTCAACCTCGCGTTCTTCGACCAGTGAACACCCGCCACCTCCACCGCAGACCTTCGTGGAGATCACCGCGGTCTTGCCACGGTTCCCACGGGCGAATCATCGCCACCCTCGATGCCATCCTGCGCTGGGTTTCGGCGGTCGCCGCGCTCCACTCCGCCGACCCGCTCCCGCGAGGCCTCAGTCTGCAGTTACCAACCCCTCCCGCACCACCCGCCTCAACACCTTGCCGACGATGTTTCGCGGCAACTCGTCGACGACCTCGAAGCGTCGCGGCACCTTGTAGGCCGCCATCCTCGCCTTCAGGTGTTCGCGAATCGCGGGCACATCGAGCACTGCTCCCGGTAGGAGCACAACCGCGGCGACGACATCCTCTCCTCCCTGGGGAGTGCGGATTCCGACGACGGCGGCATCGGAGATATCGGGGTGAGAGATCAGGGCCTCTTCAACCTCGGTCGGGGCCACATTGAACCCACCGGTGATGATGAGTTCCTTGATGCGGTCGACGACGGTGACGAATCCGTCGGACGACACGGTGACGATGTCGCCGGTTCGCAACCATCCGCCGGGCAGCAGGGTCTCCGCAGTTTCGGTCGGACGGTTCCAGTACCCGCTGAAGACCTGCGGTCCGCGCACGAGCAGTTCGCCCTCTTCGTTCACCCCTCGATCGACCGACGGGTCGTCGGGATCGACCACCCGGATCTCCGTGCTCGGGAATGGCACACCGACGGTTCCGGGCCGCCGTGAGGGGCCCATCGGGTTACCGACGACGATCGGTGATGACTCGGTCATGCCGTAGCCCTCGACCAGAAGCCCACCCGTGGCCTGTTCCCACAGCTCCACGATGCGGGTCGGCAGGTTCATCGCTCCGGAGATCGCAAACCGGATTCCGCGCAGGCTCACCCCTCGCGCCGCGGCCGCCGCGACCAGGCGTTCGTAGATCGGGGGAACAGCGGGAAGGAAGGTGGCGGGAGTCTTGCGGAACGCATCGAGCACGAGGGCTTCATCGAACCTGGGAAACAGCACGAGGCGCGCCCCGATGCTCAGTGCAAAGCTGAGGCACAGCGTCAATCCGTAGGCATGGAAAAGGGGAAGAACTCCGTACACGACCTCTCGGCCAGCGCGAAGTCCCGGAATCCAGGCTTCCCCCTGCATCGCGTTCGCCCTCAGGTTGCGGTGCGTCAGGATGGCGCCCTTCGGGGTTCCGGTGGTGCCGCTCGTGTACTGCAGCACCGCAGTGTCATCCAGCGTCGGACCGGGAAACCGTCGAGGCAACAGTCGGGACGACTCGAGGTCGTGCCACTCGATCGAGCCGCGCACGCGCCGTCCGGTGCTCAGCGCTTCACGGGCCGCGCGGGCCCTCTTTATCGGGAGGCGGAGAGCGAGACGCGTGCGGAGCGGCATCGCCCGTGTCACGTCGACTGACACCACCGTTGTCAGTCCGAGATCGTCCGGCATGTTGAGGATCGTCGGCACCGATTTGTCCCACGCGATCGCCACCTTCGCGCCATGGTCCTCGAACTGGTGACGGAGCTCTCGTTCCGTATAGAGCGGATTATGTTCGACCACGATCGCGCCGAGTCGGAGTACCGCATAGAACGCGATCACATGCTGGGGGCTGTTCGGCAGGACGAGGGCGACACGGTCGCCCCTGGTCACTCCCTGTGCGCGAAGTCCATTCGCGAAGCGCGACACCTGGTCCCCGAGCTCGCCGTAGGTGGTGGTAGCGCCGAAGAACTGCACCGCGACCTGCCGACGATACTTCCGCACCGACTGTGACAGCATCTGGCTCAGGGTCTGGGTAGGCTCCGCGATGTCACGTGGCACACGAAGTGCGTAGGAATTCGACCAGGGCCTGTTGGTGAAATGTGTCATGTGCGCCTCGGTGCTCGAGCGGACTGTGTCGCCGGGATTAGTTGTTCGTACTCGTGTTGTTCGGAGCCGACGGCCCGGAGGGATGGTCGAGGTCGGGCAGTTCCAAGCAAGCGGGTGCAGGATCTTCCTATGCGTAATGATGTCACCCCAGTCACCCCCGTCACCCCCGGCCCTGGACAGGAGTCGGTGTGGGACTACCCCCGACCGCCCCGGGTCGAAGCCACCACCGAACGCATCCGCATCCGGTTCGGTGGAGAGACGATCATCGATACGACGGATGCCGTGCGGGTACTCGAGACCAGTCATCCGCCGGTCTACTACCTGCCTCGCTCCGCGTTTCCCGAGGGTGTTCTCGAGAAGGCACCGGGGGCGAGCTTCTGCGAGTTCAAGGGCGCGGCGAAGTACGTCACGCTTCGCGGAGGCTCAGCGCGAGCCGAGTCCGCTGGCTGGTACTACCCCAACCCGAGCCCCGGATACGAGCTGCTGGCCGACCGGGTGGCGGTGTACCCGTCGGCGATGGAGTCCTGCGAGGTCGCCGGAGAGACCGTGACCTCACAGGCCGGCGACTTCTACGGGGGCTGGATCACCTCGCGAGTGGTCGGCCCGTTCAAGGGTGAACCCGGCACAATGGGGTGGTAGGGCTCGATACGCTGTCCGTCGCGCGCCACTCGGCCAGCGGGTCTCACCACGCGACCAGCACACCCGGTGGTCGAGTGGGGCGCCCAACGCCCGGATCGAGACCGAAGGCCTAGACCGAGACCGTCGCCAGGACCTCGTCGAGCACCGCGGAAGCCTCTTCGTCGGAGGAGTTCTGAGCTAGAGCGAGCTCGGAGATCAGAATCTGCCGTGCCTTGAGCAGCATCCGCTTCTCGCCGGCCGACACCCCGTGGTCCTGGTCACGGCGCCAGAGGTCGCGCACGACCTCGCTGACGCGATAGACGCTTCCGCTGCCCATCTTCTCTGTGTTGGCTTTGAACCGGCGAGACCAGTTGCCCGGCTCCTCGACCATGTCGCTGCGCAGTACGTCGAAAACCGCTTCGACTCCGGCACTGTCGATCACATCACGCACTCCGATGAGCTCGACGTTCTCGATCGGCAATTCGATCGTCAAGTCTGTAGCGTGCACGTTGAGTGTGATGTACTCCTTCGGCTCGCCCTTGATCGTGCGGGTCTTCACCGCGGTGATCGTTGCGGCGCCGTGGTGGGGGTAGACGACAGTCTCTCCGACTTGGAAAATCATGTGGGGATGCCTTCAATCGTTGATTCTGTATCGCAGGGGCATATCGCACGCCTCAGGAGCGCGATGGGGGCGGGTAGCTGCCTGGAGGGACGTCCAGCGGTTCCATGTCCGAGACCGTATACAGGATAACGTGTCGGGGAGCCATTAAATTTCCAAGAGCCCGTCGTGGGGCGAATCGGGCCTGGCGTAGCCTTCGATCATGACCCGAACCCCGCCCGATATCGCCGTGCCCGATCTCTCCGGACGACTCGCGATCGTTACCGGCGCGAACAGCGGCCTCGGTTTCGCTCTCACCACGCGACTCGCCGCCGCCGGTGCCGAAGTAATACTCGCCGTTCGCAACTGGAGCAAAGGCGAGGAGGCGATTGGGCGGATCCGTGCGGACGTTCCGACCGCGCGACTGCGGATGCTTCCCCTCGACCTCTCCTCTCTGGTGAACATCGCCGCCTTCGCGGCCATGTTCACCGCGGAGGGCCGCTCCCTCGACCTGTTGATCAACAACGCCGGTGTCATGATGCCGCCGAAGCGAAGCACGACCGAAGACGGCTTCGAACTGCAGTTCGGCAGCAACTATCTCGGGCATTTCGCGCTGACCGCGCACCTGCTGCCCCAGTTGCGCGCTGCCGAAGCTCCCCGTGTCGTTTCGCTCAGCAGCATCCTCGCCCGCGGCGGGCGCTTCGATTGGGATGACCTGCAGGCCGAAAAGCACTACAGCCCCCGGGGCTCCTATGGACTCTCGGGCGCTTCGATTGGGATGACCTGCAGGCCGAAAAGCACTACAGCCCCCGGGGCTCCTATGGACTCTCTAAGCTATCGATGCTCGTGTTCGCACGCGAGCTCCAGCGACGAAGCGACGCGGCCAGGTGGGGTATCCGCAGCCTGGCCGCTCACCCCGGATCGACGCTCACCAACCTGCAGGTGACGGGTCCGCAATCCGGTGGCACCGGCGGCGGGGCGATGGCAACCTATCTGAAGCTGACATCCGATATTGCGTGGCTCTGGCAGCAGGCGCCACAGGGCATCCT
>Ga0209512_1003774_pt1 | contig 13972 bp, 19 predicted proteins | sample frozenSSSSmetaG_FD_184142 | JGI IMG/M metagenome (GOLD analysis project Ga0209512, IMG submission 184142) | Glacier valley bacterial and archeal communities from Borup Fiord, Nunavut, Canada, to study Microbial Dark Matter (Phase II) -... | ecosystem: Environmental > Aquatic > Freshwater > Ice >... | reverse complement strand
GGAGTTGTGGGGGGCGAAGGAGGAGAGGGAGGTTTATCTGGGGAGCAGTCTCGCGGTGCAGGTCGTGGTGCCGAGATTGCAGGAGAGGAGGCTGTGGCAGGCCATGGAGATTGTGGATGCGGTTGTGAGGGAGAAGCAAGAGGGGAAGGGGGGGAGGGCGAGGTTGTAGAGAGGGGTGGGGGGGTGAGGGAGGAAAAGGGGGTCGGGGGGAGATCACCACTTTGAGAGCAGGCTAGCTATTTGAGACGATAGATATTAAATCCTCACCCGACTTATGCTCAGGCGACTTACGCTGTCTCGAGGTCGAAGGCCTGGCAATTGTACATATTATCCCCCTCCGTACTTTAGCACATACACACGCGTAGACCGACGCAACTAACGCCCTCTCACCCCACAACCCCCTCAATCGTGTCTGCACCCTTTGCGGCGGAAAGGCCGCGTGGCAGTTCCCTGCTCGAAGACCATTCCCATCGGCTTCTCAACAGCCTCATCTATTCTAGTGCACACCAAAGGGCTGCGCGGGGTGCGCGGGGCCCCCGGGGGAGGGGATCTAGCCTGCAGGGTGCGGGACGAGGGAGACTGCTCTGTCGATCGAGCGGCCAGCATCCCCCCATCGCGACGCCGCGGCGCACAGAACCCTCGCACGCGAGACAAGGGCGAGAAGCGAGCGGCCCAGGACAAGATGTGCAAGGAAGGAGAAGCTGCGCGGGCCGAGGACGAGTGGACACGAGGACAGGACTTGCGCCTGGGAGACGCGAGGCTCGACGTATAGCCCGACGAGTCCACGGATCCGAAACGGGCAGCTCGCGCGCCTGACGGACGCCGTCTCACCTGGCTCTGCATGTCTTCCGTCCATGCGTCGGTGCGTCGCAGGCAGGCGCGGATTCGCACAGCGAGGGATCATCTACTTGCGGTCCTCCTCGAAGCATGCAGACGGCACGGGGAATCTGAGGCTCGAAAGCGGCTGAAATTGAGGTTTCCAGATATAGAACTCCGAGACATACGCATCCATCCATAGTTTGTCGTCAGAAATTGGGTAATCGTCCTCCACTTACAATTAAAGCCCCATCCCGCAACGTGCGCCCATGTCTGTCCGATCCGTATATACAATGCACCTCCCCCCCTCCTCCTCCATTCTTCACCCCCCTCACCTCCCCCCCGCCGGCGCAACCCCACCCCCCTCCATCTCCCACGTCCCCTCATGCCTATCATTCGGAAACGGGCCCCCCGCCATATTCGCGCTCATCTCGCTATACCCCGGCCTGGGGCTCGTGCTCGCGTACCCCGTGCTCGTCCCCTCCGCACTGCTGAACCGCCCCGTGCTCACCGGACTCGTCGTCTCGGCCCGGTCCGGATACTCGCTGCTGAGATGCGCGCTCGTCGGGCTCGGGCCCTGCTGCGCGTAGTACCCCTGTTGCTGCTGCTGCTGGGGATAGTACCCAGCCGCCCCGAACCCCTGCTGCTGCTGGCCCATCTCCGGCGACACGCCGGCCCCGTACTGCGCGTTCGGGGTGTAGTACTGGTTCGGATCCAGGCCGCCAGCTGGCTTGCCCGCCGCAGCGGCTACCACGGCGGCGGGGTCGGGCTGCGTGTAGACGGGTGGAGGGCCGCCGGGGCCGCCTGGGGCGGCGGCGACGGTGGGAGCGGCGGCTTCGTTCTTCTTTTTCTGGTGGCGCAGGTAGAAGAGCAGGGCGGTGATGAGGCCGCCGATGACGGCGACGCCGCCCACGACACCGCCGACGATGGGGCCGACGGGGGTGCCGGAGGAGGGCGCTGCTGTGGGGCCTGGGGTCGGGGAGGTGGTGGAGGAGTGGGAGGAGAGGGAGGAGGGGCTGGTGCTGGAGGAGATGGATGGTGTTGGGCGGGTGATGGGCGGGGTGGATGAGCTGGATGTGATTGGGTCGGTGGTCGATTCGGAGAGGATGGTGGTTAACCAGGTGCGGTCCGTTTCGCCGCTGTAGGTGGTGTAGAGGGTTTGCAGGGAGGTGATGTAGACGTCGTCGCAGAAGTAGTCCATGGCGCTGTTTTGGGGCCAGATGATGCTGTTGCAGTAGGGTGCTGTGGCCAAAGTGCTGCGGAGTGTTAGCAATTGGATTGACGTTTGAGCCGCAGATATCATCTCATGGGCTGCTGGACTTCGGCAAAGTGTAGAGGCTCTGGAGATGCTGGATATCATTATCATACCATTTCAAGGTGTGCGTATCGTGGATACAATCGCCATTGCAAACCGTGGAGTTGAAGAACGTATCCGAGTCGATACAAGTAGATCTAAATCCGCACTCGGAGAAGTCGGTTTGTCCAATAGGACAGCAGCCAACCTGGCCATACCCAGAAGCTGTCTTGAGCATCATACAAGTATCGCTGGTCGGACATGATAGAGGTGCGCCTTCAAATGATTAGCATGTATTGCATAACGCCGACGTTCTCACCCACCTTGACGGCCGCCAAAGAATCCACAAGTATTGTCAGGGCCTTCAATGGCGGTAACTCTAGGTGATTGTTGGCGCTTGAGGAGGTCGTAAGGCACATAGGGTGCAAGTGTCACTTTTGGAGCCGAGTATTTCGAAGCCTCAGATGATAACAGTGAGACTGGGGTAGCTTTGGGGGCTCCCCATATTAAACCGTTTGCTGAGGAGAGTACGATAAGGAGTGCGAAGACCTTCGGGGTCAACATCTTCAATCAGATGCGCGTGTGGCTATTATCTCATATATCACGGTATACGAGTACCGCGTCTTGGGCGTACTCGATCTTTCGTCCTGATGATGACGAGCCAGAGACAAGCAAGAGCAACAAAATAGAGAGCGAGAAGCAAGGCAAGAAGAGAGAAGATGGAGAAAACGAAAAGCTGCATAGGGTTCTGGGGAGCCGTGTGATAGAAGTACTACTACCTGTCTGGCAGCCTCGGGACAGTTGAGCACCGCCCACCAGGAATATCTTGAGTGTCTACCATGACTGAGACTACTGTAGATGTACAGTACATACATATATACCCCTGAGCTCCAGGACTAAACTCCCTTGTCGGCTCAGACAATCACAATAATATGAGGGCCACCACTCAGTTTGATCGTGCAGACGATAGAACTGTGGTCTCATTGGATGATGGCCTTACCTCTTATTGACCATGTCACCCAATATTTCGTCCAGTATCTGCAGCCAGAAGCCAGGAACCGGGGGGACGGCGGGTGGAATGATGTGCGGATGGGAGAGACGGTCAGCCGCACTCGACTCACAAGGCTCTGCTCACTCACCAGGGCGGCTTTCGCGGCCGTCGAGTTCGACCTCGCGAGATCTCCCCGGAGCCGCCTCGAGGCCCCCAAGGAGTCAAGGACCAAGGTGGTCAGAAAGGCGAAAAGAGAGACTGTACATACATATGTACATATCCCTAGTATTCCCTAGCAATCAGAGACGGAGATCCAGCGGCCATACATAGTAACATGATACCCATGAGGAGACCGGTGTGCTAGTTCACCCTCAACATGTGCCACACTGCCACTGTGGAGAAGGGACAAACGGGAGACGGACGCTCGTGATGTTGATCACCAATAGCAGATGGCAGACGGGCGACAAAGGAAATGTTTCTCATATGTATGTACATATGAATTTGTGGCTGCAGGAGCTGAGCAGTAATGAGACTGAAATAGAACAAGAGACTGAGTAGAGTTGCTACGTATGTACACTGGTACAGTACACCGGAAGCCGGCCAAGAAAGCCAAACTCCAGAGAGCGCGCAGAGCGAACGCCGTGCTTCTGGGCCATTTCTTGGCATTGCGATGTACTGTACATGTGCATTTCCCAGGCAGAGTACATAGGTAAATACTGTAGCTTAGAGTAGAGTACTCTGCAGAAGCCAGGAAACCTATATTGTACATACATACATATGTATATCGACAATTGCACGATGATTGCCAAACGCAATCAAGTCTCCGAGAGACTGAGAGCTTGCAAACCACGACCATGGAGGAAGATGCAACGGGCACAAGTCGGCAACACCATCGGGCTGCCTCTTGGTCAAAACTCCAGGATCCAAAAAGGCTGGCCTGAATGTCCTGAATGTCCTGAATATCCTTCAAAGACATGGCCCGACGGTACTTTCAGAGCAGAACATGCCTTCTCGACACACCACCGACCCAGTAACACGCCAGTCATCAATGCTTTTTGTGTCCACGCCCTCCCTGCCTCGTGCGGCTGAAGGTCCAAGCCAGCATCTGTTTGGCCGTCGGGCTGCCAGCTCGCCGACTCCTTTCTGCATGCACAAAGCCCGACGAAGCAGACAGCAGAAGCAGACAGCAGACAGCATACAGCATACAACATACAGCAGACAGCAGACAGCAGACAGCAGACAGCATAAAGCATAAAGCATGCACCATGCAGCATCCATGGTTGGGGGCCGAATGTGTTGTGATTTCGTCGAGTCGTTTGTTTCCGTCGCCGCAGAACGCTGAGGAGGATTTGGTGAGAAGTCAAACAAAACTTGTACAGTCCTAAAGATTAAAGAGTCGAAGGAAGCAGGACGATCCTTTAAATACTCTAATAGCAGCCACTAAACAAATTCTGACATCTGACATTGCACTTCTAACGTATTGAACCTCATAGGAATCACTTCGACCACCTCCATTTTGGCTTGGGTGCTCATTGAAGACAGAAGGCTCATTATAGACAGAAGACGGCCAAGAGGTCGTTTGATGCTTGGTGGCGGGCGTAATAGTCGACGTCCAAACAATGATATTAATGATGAAATATCACTTACTATTATTATATAGGTCTCTACAGCCATTTTAATGGACTTTTTATGTTATTGAAACGTAGCTCGGAGAACCTCCTTTTCGCCAGTGAATGTCGCCCAGAACATTTAACGCGCCATCACGTGTACACGCGATAACTACATCACGTCCCTTCCTCACAACTCTTCATCATCAATCGCCAACCCACAGAAAGCAGCCGGTGCACAACAACACAACACATCTGGCCGGCAAAAACTCGAGTTGCGCGAAACTAAATTCCCAATGCCTCCATGACTGACCTCTCCATCGTCTTGCCGGCCTTTCCCACCGACCAATACAGGCATCTCATCCCCTCCCTCGAGAAGAACCTCGTCACGACAGCGGATCTCTTGACGCTCGATGCCGTCGAGATCGCGAAACGGGCGCATCTGCCAGTCCTTGACGTGAAGAGGCTGTGCACTGCTGTCTTGAGGGCGCTGCAAGATGACCTAGGCCTTGGAGGAAACGGTGATGCGCCAAACGAAGCATCTGCGAAGGCCACGGATCGCAAGCCACAGCTGAGGAAGAGCGGGAATGATCTGGTTGAACAATGGAGCGCAATCAGTACTCTCGATGGCAAAATTGATGCCGCATTAGGGGGCGGCATTCCAACAGGCTATATCACCGAGATCACTGGCGAAAGGTACGCTCTCAATCCCCCCCACCCATCCGCCCTCGGCCCTCAAGACTAACTCCCCCAAGCGGCGCAGGAAAAACGCAATTCCTCCTCTCGCTCCTCCTCTCCGCCCAACTCTCCCCTCCCCACGGCCTCCAAAAATCCACCCTCTACATCTCCACCGAGTCTCCCCTCCCGACATCGCGGCTCTCACAACTCCTCTCCTCCCACCCGCACCTCTCCTCCCTCCCCGCCTCCGCAAAGCCCTCCCTCGACAACATCATCAGCATCGTGATCCCCGACCTCGAGTCCCAAGACCACATCCTGCGCTTCCACCTCCCCGTCGCCATCCGCCGCCACAACATCGGCCTCGTCATCCTCGACTCCGTCACCGCGCACTACCGCGCCGAGTTCGAGCGCCCGGGCGCCAGCAAGCACGGCGCCAACATGGCCAAACGCACCACCGAGCTGGTCCAGCTCGGACGTCTGCTCCGCGACCTAGCGCGCACCGAGGACGTCGCCGTCGTGGTCGCAAACCAAGTCGCCGACCGCTTCCCCTCCTCGCACAACGCCCCCAGCCCCCTGCGCCCACGCACCCAGAGCAGCCCCCTCGCTAGACGCGGCGTCGCAGGCGCCCTCGTCGCACCGGCCTCCCCCGCCAGCGCGCCCCCCGACTCCCAGGCCGTGGCGCCCGCGTCCGCGCACCGCGGCGCCGTGCTGACGCTCGACCACCAGCAGCGCTTCTTCACGGGGTGGGGCGACGCGGCGGGCGCGAGGGATCTCAAGACGCCGAGTCTGGGGCTGGTGTGGACGAGCCAGGTTGCGTGCCGGGTGGCGCTGGTGAAGCGGCCGGTGTATGGGAGGGAGGGAGAGGGGTGGGCGGATGAGGAAGATGGGGGGGTGAGGGTGTTGAGGGGGTGGAGGAGGTGGGTCAAGGTTGTTTTCTGTGCGTGGGCGGAGGGCAGTGGGAAGGGGGTCGGGGAGGGGGCGGTGGAGTTTGAGATTACGAAGGGGGGTGTTGGGAGTGCAGTCGGGAAGGGGGAGGGGGAGGGGGAGGGGGGTGGAGAGGAGTAAGTAAGCAAGGAACGAGTCATGAGGATTTAATGAAGTTGATGCCGTAATGTCCCTATCTCACTTTCCTGCCGATTTGGTGCTGCGCGCATGCAGCAGCAATATCCTGAATCAACATCCCTCCCCGCGTCTCCTGCGCCGACTCCATCCCACCGATAGAGAAGTATTAGACAATGAAGCAACTCTGTACATGAGAGGAAGATGTAGATGTCTTGTTAGTTAGTAAGTGACGACAGGGTTGGATCGCGAGGATGGATGGGAAAACAGGCACGAGAAACGAAGGTAAGCAAGCGAATGTTGATTTTGCATTTTAAATTCTAAATTTCCAGTTACGATTCTGGCTATTAGCGAGCGACGGCGACGCACAGTAACTCCACTGTCGTCGATCTGAATCGCTCGTGAATCACGTGCGGTTGGTGGCTGGTGGTCGTGGATAGTGGGAAAGTGGCTGTCCTGCCTAAGACGAGCCGTCGCTTGAGGGATGGATGGAGCGGAATGGAAGGGAGCGAATCGCAGCTAGCTAGCTCGCTTCCCTCCCACGACTGGAAGTGACTGACTGCAGATGGAGAGGAGACAAGGGGGGGTATAACAGATAGATTCATTTCATTCGGCTATATAAAGCAGAGACACGCACGCTATACAACATCAAAACAAAACCACAAGCCTGCAAGAAACCCCGAAAGCCGCGCGCGTATATCTTCTCATATCCAAGACAACCCCTCGCCTCGTCCCGGGCTCAGTCGCAGAGGCCCTAGTACTCGCTCAGCCGCAGCTTCTTCCCCACGCCCCGCCGCCTCGGCATCTTCTCCGCCGCCCCCGCCAGCGCGCCCTCCAGGTTCTCCGTCCGCGCCTGCAGCGCCTGCAACAGCATGCCCGCGTCGAAGAAGCCATCTGCACGCACGTCGATTAGCACCGCGCAGTCAAGACCCACACCGCGAAAGGGAAGGAAGAACTTACATCCGCCCAGCTCGTCGTCCTCGCTGCCCACCCCGCTGTCCACGCTCGCCGCCTTCTCCGCCGTGTCCGTCCTGATCAGCCGCCCGCGCCTCATCCGACCCACGCTCTCCTCTCGCATCGCCGCCGGACCGCGCGCCCGGGCCCTGCTCGCCCCAGGGCTGTTCTGTCGCTGTCCCTGCGCGAGCCGAAGGATGCGTCGGATCTCGAGCAGGTAGCCCTCCAGCGCATCGACGAAGCGCTTGGTCTGGCGGTGCTTCGACGACGCGCAGATGCTGATCCCGTCGTCCTTGATGATGTACCCGATGCCGAAGCCGTCGCCGGACGTCGGCCCGAACCCGAAGTGGCGCAGCGACGGGTTCCCGCAGTTCGACGTCGACAGGATCGTGTTGTTGAGCCGGTCCCAGCCGTTGTCCGCGAAGATGCTCGGCATGTTGAGGCTGCGGCCCTGCGAGGGCGCCGAGGACGACGACGACGACGACCGGATGCGCTGCAGCTGGTCGTCCGACGCGCTCATCGTCGGGCTGCTCACGGGGCTCGGGCTGCTGGCGCCGCGGCTGGACACGTCGTCACCGCTGCTGCTCGCGGCCTCGGCGCCGTCGTCGTCCAGGCCGCGCTGCCACACCGAGAACAGGGCGTACAGGTGGCGATCGCAGCCCTGCGCCTTGGCGCTCTCTCTCGTGTTCGCAGTGTGCTTCTGGCACGCCTTCTGCAGCGCCTCGATCTTGCGCCCCGGGTCGTTCTCGCCCCAGAAGTGCTGCACGAAGTCCAGCGACTCGGGGGTTACCGAGCGGATCGCCTCCGTGCGGCCGTGGAGGTAGACTTTCGTCATTGCGGGCTCGTAGGTGCACTCTACGCGGCCGTAGAGGCCGTAGTAGGCGGCTTGGAAGGCCATCTGCACGAACGCGTCGGGCGAGAAACCCATGCTGGTCATGAAGTTCTTGCCGTAGGCGGCGAAGTCGAGGGTTTGGAACTCGTTCTGCTGGATCAGGTCCGCGAGACGCGTTTCTGCGAAGCGCACGGCGATGGTGAGCTCGGGGATCATGTCCCACTCGAGCTTGTGCGGCGTGGTCGAGACGTGGCCGAAGGAGCTGGGATCACGCTTCGATGGGTCGGGAGAGGTGGAAGCCCAGAGAGATGGCGCTTGACCGTTGATCGTGCGTGCGAAGCGCAGGATGGTATCGGTGTATACGTCCGAGGCAAAGCGAAGGACGGTATGTCCATCGACACCAGTGTGCTCGAAGTTGATACCGGCAGACCCATTCTTGCATACGATGATCTGCAGCTTGTCGTACCATCTGTTTGTGCAAGTGCCGATCTGCACGCCTTTCTCAATTTGAGATGTGCCGCAGAGCATGTTCTGGCACAGGTCCGGAGCATTGCCAGGCGCCTCGTAGTCAAGACACACGATGAAGAGGGCGGAATCGATGATACCGAGGCAGTCGGCATTGTTGGATCCTTCTTCGCGCGTGAGCACGTCTCGAAGTCCAGCCCAAACTTTGCGGTTCTCCGTGCTGAGGACACCGATGGCACCCTTAGCGGCTTCTTGGATGGGAGTCTGCTGTGCATCATCGACAATCGTCTGCAGATTGAGAGCTAGATCTTTCTCGGTCATGATGATGTCGGAGTTCTCATCCAGCACATCGAACCAGTAAAATTGACCACGGCAGAGCACAACCATGTGTTGTGATTCTGGATCTTGACCGATCTGGCAGCCATTTTCTGTTGGAATACGTGCAGTGCCGAAGAGTCGTGAGTATTGGTACATGCACAGCGGTTGGCCTCTGATTGTATCTGGCGGCAGTTCCTCCTTTCTCACGGCACGTACAAACGCCAGCGAAGAGACTACCAACGAGGCTGCTCTTGTAACTTGGTTATTCCTCGCTGGTGTTGGATCGTCTTCGAGCAAGAAGAAGGGATTGAGGTTGAGGACCACCGGATTATCATAATTGAGATATGAATCGTACCCTGTCACATATCAGCTCCACGGACTTGCCATATACTCAAGCACCACTCACAGAATTGTTCAATATAGCTCGTCTTTCCTGTAGCATACTTCTTCAACTTCTCCTGCAAGTCCGGTCCATCATTTTTCAAAAACTCCTCGGCCGCCTGCTGTGTCTCGGCATGCTCTCTCGTGGTCTGAAGCGGCTTCAGCGCAGCCAAATACTTCGTAACTGAACTGTCGAGCTCGGGAATGGGAAGTTTCGACAGTGAGCTTTGGCCCGAAAATGTTGTATTAGGCTCCCTAGCCAACGGCTTTCCTTGCTGTTCCTTCGCTTTGGTCACCCCGTTCGACACGGGCTGTCCTTGGGAGGTATTCAGTCGGTCATTGATGGGTTGAGGCATGACGAAGTGTCGGGTTCCTGGGATTGCGATAGGCATATTGTCAGTCTGTTTTGTTTATGCGTATAATGGAGAAACAGAAGTGGAGATGTTCAGGCCCCGTAGAGCGGTGCGGTAGAAATAGTGACAGTCTTGAAGACAATATGACGGCATTAGAGGAGTAGAGACATGAATGGCAGTGAGGATATGCTTGAGGGTTTTGTGATGAGACGAGAGTATTGGGAAGTGAAAAAATATGGAAAAAAGCCCTCCTCATGAATCAGAATATATCAACCAAGTCTACAGCTCGGTTATACCCCGCATGCTTATCGTTTCATCCAAGTCATCAGATGGTGGATTTATAATTCCATAGCGGAGCGCCATAGGATCATCTGTGGAGATAGCTCCATGTCATCCGTTCCGCAGCACCGAGCAGCGGTTGGGCATGATGGTATGTATGGATGGCACGTCTTCTCTGGGCCCCAAGACACCAAAAATCAACCATCCTTCTCAAAGGAAAACAAGCAATCGTATGCAAGCCACAAGGGCCTTTTGCCGAGACATGGATAAAATGTGCAACATACCTGGAGTCCGGAGGAGTGGAGTACTCTAGTGGTGGGGAAAATCACCAAGTGCCAAGATGTCGCGGAGATGTCGCAGCGCAGTGCAAGTTGGGGCTCAGCAATGGCAGACAGAATGTATATCTTTCTTCTAGGGTGTCTGGTTGATGGAGGGAGGGAGTTTGAATTCCGGATTCTGTTCCTGTTTCTGTTCGGTCTCAGCAGTTATCTCACAATGGCATCTGCGTCGTCGTTCGCAGACAAGAGCAGCTCTCAGATGCGGGGAAGCCTGGGCTGATGCGCCAAGGCGATGCGATGCGATACAATGAGATACAATGCGATGATGCCTTCGTTCTCGTGCACAAGTCTCAACTCGATATTGCTCACCTTCGAGATCTCCAATAAACCCCAATAAACCCCAATAATTCCCAGCTCGTCGTCAGCTCCTCTCAGCCCTCTCAGCTCCTTCTTGCCCTCACGCAAATATTAATAAATTGAACTTTTTTGCTGTTCCCCACGGGGTGACAAAGCGACCCACCCAGCCGGACCAGAGGAAGCAGGCTGATTCGGCAAGTTGTGTGGACTCGGCGCCGTTAGAGCGGTTACGACGAGACGCTTATCTTGCGTAGTGTATCGGAGGGTCGGAGTGGCGAAAGCGCAGAGATGCGATGGAGATGATGCTCAGAGTGCAGTGCAGATGTTCGAACAGTGGGCAAGCAGTCGATGGGTCTATACACAAGTAGATGACAAGAATGGCAAAGATGCAATACAGACGAGCAGAGAGGAGAGGAGAGGAGAGGAGAGAAAGAGGAGAAGAGGAGAGAAAAGGAGAAGAGGAGAGAAGAAGGAGAAGACGAAGAGGGAGAAGTTCGAGTGCAAGCAGCCTTGCCACATCACGCTCACGAGTCGCGTCCCATGATCCGCACGTGGTACGTTCTTCTGTCGATGATGTGGACGGCAATGCGGGGAAATCGGGGAAATGTGGGAGGAGTGTGGGAGATGCCTGTGGAAAATGTCTGCAAATGTCTGAAAATATCTGAAAATGTCTGCGCATTATTGGGGAAAAGCTGGAGAGGGCCCGCTTTCCCCAAAAAGTCAAATTGGACTCCAAATCCCCAACTCGTGATTCGACGTAGAGACTCATAGGTCGGTACCTAGGTCATGCACTAACTGAGAGCGTAGGAGATGGATAGAAGAGGTACCTAGGCATGTGAATGGGCATCCATCTACGAATACATGAAATGGAGATCCACATGCTAAAGAAGACTAAAGAAGACTAAAGAAGACTCCAACTCCCTTAACCCACTCCCTTGACCCGCATTTATGAAATGGAATGCCAAGAGCGGATGGATGAAGGGATCACCTGCTGCGGCCTCACTCTGGAGAACATTACCCGGCGTGACGGAGCGGACGACCGGAATTCTGGAGGAGACCACGTGACTGAGGCGTTGATGTCACATGTGTCGATGTGTTGATATCACATGTGTTGATTATGGATGCATCCTCGAATTTTCATGTGATTGATGTCATGCTAGACTGACGCTGAGACTGGGACTATTCATTGTCTGTTCATGTTAATTCTCATGTTTCTATTCATTGTCTGTTCATGTTAATTCTCATGTTTATGTTCATTCTCATTCTCATTCTCATTCTCATGCTCATGTGATATGGAACATATGTATAATTACAATACTCTCTTCACAGTGTCTGAAGGACCAGAGAGAGTAAGGGCCAGAGAGATTAAGGGCCAGAGAGATTAAGGGCCAGAGACTCAGTCAGGCCGCCAATCCCGCATCGACGATCTTCTGTCTCATCTCATCATCACTGCCCTCCTGCGCCCGCCTCTTATTCCTCTTCGTCTGCTCGGCCTCCGCGCCGTGTCCTCCCAGGCCAGCTCCAATCTCCTCCATCTCGCCGTCGCTGATGTCCGCATAATCGCCTACGCCCTCCTCGATGTACTGGTGCGCCTTGACGAGGTCGATCTCTCCACCGACAAAAATGGCGTCCTGGCCCTCGACATCCAGCCACCACTCTCCCTCGTCCTCAGCAGTCTCGTCCTCAGCAGCTTCCTCCTCAGCAGCCTCCTCCCTCTCTTCGCCGCCAACTCCGACGCCACCCTCACCAGCACTCTCCTCCTCCGCACTCACCACAATCGGATCATCCCTCTCTCCAGTTCCCATCTCGACCCCACCCCCACCCTGCTCCTCACTCACCTCCTCCTGAGCTTCCTCCTGCATCTCGACCTCACCCTCAGCCTCCCTGCCCTCCTCTCCCCCAACAACACCCCCTACTTCGCCTCCCGCCTCCTCAGCCTCCACCCCCTCCTCACCCGCACCAGCCTCCTCCTCCTCCTCCCCCAACACCTCCCTCGCCCTCTCCCTCGCCTCCTCCACACTCCCCCCCCACCCCTCCCCCACCACCTCCCTCCCCGTCCTCCTCCTCTCCTCCCTCATCGCCTCCAAATTCCCCCTATACAATGCCCACCTCCCCAGCGCCCTCTCCCTCAACCGCCCATCGCCCTTGGCCCTCCTCGCCCTCTGCGCCCCCAGCCCCCGGTCCTCCCTCTCCGCCCGGCTCAGCCCCTCCTCGTACTTCCCATCCCGGAACGCCGAGTCCTCGCTCTTCCGCGCCAGCCTCCACGCCTGCGCCACCCATCCCCTCGGCAGCGCGGAGAGCGCCGCGGCTGCGGGCGCCGCGACGAGGGCTGCTGGTGCCGCAGGGCCGAGACCGGGCGCCGCCGCTGCGGCGGTGGCTTGTCGCCGCGTCCTGGCCCGCGTTTGCTTGGCGGACACGGGCTGCTTGCCGCCGGTGTGCCGGGCCATGTTGCGCTAGGTAACGGAGAATCTATTCTCCGGTGAGCGATGTGGCAACGCTGATTGGGTAGGAACAATATTTCTCCGAGATTAGGCGAGATTACGCGATCATCAGGCAGGCATTCAGGCGCTGATGCAACTTACATTGTTCAAAGGGTGTCAGCGGCGGAATTCCAGAAGACGGTGATGTCACGTGCTGACCTCTGTCTCTCTTTGAGATCGGTGATGGATTTTTTCTTTGTTTGTTTTTGAGGATGTTCGCAATTGTGCGCGCGCATTATTGTGCGCAGTTACGCCGCGAGGGCTGCCGCCTTATCGCTTATCGCTTATCGCGCCCGCCGGGGGGGGGGATTCAACTCAGCAGCTAGCTGGAGACTGTAGTGCACGCCGTCCGCTCCCAGGCACTGTCCTCGTCCCGTTGCGGGACGGGGTTTGAGCGGGCTGGAGGAGGCTGCGTGGGTTTGGAGGTCTAGACTGACTGCCAGGATCGCTCGCGCGGCGGAGGCCTGGGCTTGAGGGAGGGGGTTACGCAGATGGATGCACGGATGGGGTATATAGCCCATCCCACCCCTCCCATTTCAAAGCGCGGTGTATTCACCATGGGCGCGCCATCCACGGCGAGGAGCTTCGAGATGAGCCCAGCGCTGCGAGGCTTTGTGGATGGATGGTGGGGGTCTCGGGTTCTGTGAAGAGGACGGCCGGGCTGGGACGGAGATGTGGACGTCTTGCTTGTAGAATTCGAAATTGCGCCTATGCTATGCTATGCTATACTATTCGATGCGATGCGATGCTGCTGATTCTACACCAAACAATGAACGCCCTCGCAACCCCCCAACGCCGTCGACAATCATATAAACCCCTTCCCCCCCCCC
>Ga0209512_1003773_pt1 | contig 13980 bp, 12 predicted proteins | sample frozenSSSSmetaG_FD_184142 | JGI IMG/M metagenome (GOLD analysis project Ga0209512, IMG submission 184142) | Glacier valley bacterial and archeal communities from Borup Fiord, Nunavut, Canada, to study Microbial Dark Matter (Phase II) -... | ecosystem: Environmental > Aquatic > Freshwater > Ice >... | reverse complement strand
ATGCGACTGGCATCGATCCCGCTCGATACGGGTGGCGCCACCATCCGGGTGTCGAGCTTGCTCAGCACATCGCTCTGCAGGGAGCACCACGCGGTGTGGACGGCCGGCCTTCTCGATGAAGACAGGCCCGGACTGCGCCTGCTCCAGCACCAGCCCAAAGCGGTTCTTGGCTTCGGTCGCCGTGACATTCGTTGAGACCTCGTCGATTGAACAGATTGGCCATGCTGGCCATGTCGCTCACGCAGCTGCCTGCGGGTTGCGCAGCCGGATGTGCAGCTCGCGCAGCTGCTTGTCGTCGACCGGGCCGGGGGCGTTGGTGAGCAGGTCCTGTGCGCGCTGCGTCTTCGGAAAGGCGATCACGTCGCGCAGCGATTCGGCGCCGGTCAGCAGCATCACGAAGCGGTCGAGGCCGATGGCGATGCCGCCATGCGGCGGCGCGCCGTACTGCAGCGCATCGAGCAAAAAGCCGAACTTGGCCTGGGCCTCGGCCGCGTCGATCTTCAGCGCGCGGAAGACCTTGCTCTGCACGTCTTCCTTGTGGATCCGCACCGAGCCGCCGCCGAGCTCGATGCCGTTGAGCACCACGTCGTAGGCCTTCGCGACACAGCGGCCAGGATCGGTCTCGAGCCAGTCTTCGTGGCCGTCTTTCGGGCTCGTGAAGGGGTGGTGCACCGCGCTCCAGCGCTGTTCCGATTCGGAATACTCGAACATCGGGAAGTCGACCACCCACAGGGGCTCCCACGCGCCCTGCACCAGGCCGCGCGCGCGGCCGAACTCGCTCAACCCCACCTTCGCGCGCAGCGCGCCGATCGCGTCGTTGACGACCTTGGCCTTGTCGGCGCCGAAAAAGATCAGGTCGCCGTTGACGGCGCCGGTGCGCTTCAGGATCTCGGCCAGCGCCGCGTCGTGCAGGTTCTTGACCACCGGCGACTGCAGGCCCTCGCGGCCCTTGGACACGTCGTTGACCTTGATCCAGGCCAGCCCCTTGGCACCGTAGATCTTGACGAACTCGGTGTAGCTGTCGATCTCGCCGCGGCTCATCTCACCACCGCCCGGAATGCGCAGCGCGGCAACACGACCGCCCGGCGTGGTGGCCGGCGTAGAGAACACCTTGAAGTCGACGTCTCGCATCACCTCGGTGAGTTCGGTGAGCTCGAGCTTGACGCGCAGGTCGGGCTTGTCGGAGCCGTACAGGCGCATCGCGTCGTCGTAGGTCATCACCGGGAACGCCGGCAGCTCGACGCCGATGGCGTGCTGGAAAGTGCTGCGGATCATGCCCTCGAACATCTTGCGGATCTCTTCCTCGGTGAGGAAGGAGGTCTCGATGTCGATCTGCGTGAATTCGGGCTGGCGGTCGGAGCGCAGGTCTTCGTCGCGGAAGCACTTGGTGATCTGGTAGTAACGATCGAAGCCGGCCACCATCAGCAGCTGCTTGAAGAGCTGGGGCGACTGCGGCAGCGCGAAGAACATGCCGTCGTGCACGCGGCTCGGCACGAGGTAGTCGCGTGCGCCCTCGGGCGTGCTCTTGGTGAGCATCGGCGTCTCGATGTCGATGAAGCCGTTGGCATCGAGGAACTTGCGCACCTCCATGGCCACGCGGTAGCGCAGCATCATGTTGCGCTGCATCTGCGGCCGGCGCAGGTCGAGCACGCGGTGCGTGAGGCGCGTGGTTTCCGAGAGGTTTTCCTCGTCGAGCTGGAACGGCGGCGTGACGCTCGGGTTCAGCACTTCCAGCTCGTGGCACAGCACCTCGATCTTGCCGCTGGTGAGGTTGGCGTTGTCGGTGCCCGCGGGCCGCGTGCGCACGAGCCCGGTGACCTTCAGGCAGAACTCGTTGCGGATGCCTTCGGCCACGGCGAAGGTCGCTTCTCGGTCGGGGTCGCACACGATCTGCACCAGCCCTTCGCGGTCGCGCAGGTCGATGAAGATCACACCCCCGTGGTCGCGGCGCCTGTGCGCCCAGCCCATCAGCGTCACTGTCTGGCCGAGGAGCGCTTCGCTCACCAGGCCGCAATACGTCGTTCTCATCTCGAAAGCTCCATCGAATTCATGCCAAGTAATCGGCGATGCGCGCACAGGCTGCATCGCATGAGAGTGGCGCTCTTCGCCGGCGCAAGCGCGCGAGCGTCAGGGCTGAGCGCAGGCCGGGCGCTCAGCCCTGCAGATTTCGCAGGGCCGGCGCCATCGCGGGCCGCGCCATCGCCGGCGCCACCACGCCCATCGAGATCACGTACTTGAGCGCGTCGTCGACGCTCATGGCGAGCGAGATGCAGTCGGCACGCGGCAGCATGAGGAAAAAGCCGGAGGTCGGATTCGGCGTGGTCGGCACGTAGATGCTGAGGTAGTCGCCCGTCAGGTGCTGGGCCGCCTCACCACCGGGCCGGCCGGTGACGAACGCGATCGTCCAGCAGCCGGCGCGCGGGTACTGCACCAGCACCGCTTCTCGAAAGGCATTGCCGCTGCTCGAAAACAACGTGTCGGAGACCTGTTTCACCGAGCTGTAGATCGACTTCACGATCGGAATGCGGTTGAGCACGCGGTGGCCTTGGCGCAGCGCCCATTGGCCAAACACGTTGGTCGCGAACACGCCGGTGACGAGCAGCCCGGCCAGCATGACGATGACGCCCAAGCCGGGAATGCGGCGCAGCATCTCGATGAAGGAATGCGCGCCTTGGGGCAGCAGCGCCTGCGAGCCGTTGAGCAACCAGACGAACACGCCGTCGAGCGTGCCGAGCACGGCCTGCAACACCCAGATCGTCACCGCCAGGGGCAGCCAGACCAGCAGGCCGGCGATGAGGTATTTCTTCACGGAGCGTTTCTTCGGTGTCGGGCAGCGCGATCAGCCGCCGGTCTTGCCGGCCGGTGGGGCAGAAGGTGCAGGCGACGCAGCGGGAGCGGGCGACGCGGCCGGTGCCGATGCCGGCGCGGGAGCCGCCGCATCGGCCTTCTTCGCCTCGCCGCCGCTGCCGCTTTCGGTGGATGCTCCGCCTTCGGCCGGCTTCGTCTCGCCCTTGCTGGCGTCTGCCGCAGCACCCTCGGGCTTCTTGTTGTCGCCGCGGAAATCGGTGACGTACCAGCCGGAGCCCTTCAACTGAAAGCCCGCCGCGGTCACCTGTTTCACGTAGGTGGCGTTGCTGCACGCCGGGCACACGGTGAGCACCGGATCGGAAAGCTTCTGCAGCACGTCCTGCGCGTGGCCGCACGTTGCGCAGCGGTATGCGTAGATCGGCATCGCGAGGGTCTCGGGGTGGAGGAAAACCTCGGATTCTAATTCTCAGTGCCAGCGCACGAAGAGCTGCATGGCCAGCAACCCGAGCAGGAAGCCGACGCCGCCGAAGACCACCGCGCCGAGCAGCCGGTTGGTGCGCTTCTGCTCCACCAGCATCGATTCGAGCAGCCGCTGCTGCGGTGCCGCCAGCGACGATGTCTGGAGTGCGGCATGCAGCAGGCGCGGCAGCTGCGGCAGCAAATGCACGAAGCGCGGTGCTTCCTTCTGCACCTGCTGCACCAGGCCGCGCCAGCCGATCTGCTCTTCCATCCAGCGTTCGAGAAACGGCTTGGCAGTGCTCCACAGATCGAGGTCGGGATCGAGGTCGCGGCCGAGGCCTTCGATGTTGAGGAGCGTCTTCTGCAGCAGCACGAGCTGCGGCTGGATCTCGACGTTGAAGCGGCGGGAGGTCTGGAACAGGCGCAGCAGCACCTGGCCGAGCGAGATGTCTTTCAGCGCCCGGTCGAACTGCGGCTCGCACACCGCGCGGATCGCACCCTCGAGTTCGTCGATGCGCGTTTGCGGCGGCACCCACCCGCTCTCGACGTGCAGCTCGGCGACGCGCTTGTAGTCGCGGTGGAAGAAGGCGATGAAGTTCTGCGCCAGGTAGTCCTTGTCGAACTCCGTGAGCGTTCCGACGATGCCGAAGTCGAGCGAGATGTAGCGGCCGAAGGTCTCGGGCGCGAGCGAGACCTGGATGTTGCCGGGGTGCATGTCGGCATGAAAGAAGCCGTCGCGGAACACCTGCGTGAAGAAGATGGTGACACCGTCTCGCGCGAGCTTGGGGATGTCGACACCGGCATCCTTGAGCCGCTGCACCTGGCTGATCGGCACGCCGTGCATGCGCTCCATCACGATCACGCTCTGCGTGCACCACTCCCACACCATCTCGGGCACCATCACCAGGCCGAGGCCCTGCATGTTGCGACGCAGCTGCGCGGCGTTGGCGGCCTCGCGCACGAGATCGAGCTCGTCGTGCAGGTAGTTGTCGAACTCGGCCACCACCTGGCGCGGCTTGAGGCGCTTGCCGTCGGCCGACAAGCGCTCGACCCAGCGCGCAAGAGTGCGCATCAGCGCCACGTCGTCGTCGATGGCGTCGAGCATGCCGGGCCGCAACACCTTCACGGCCACCTCGCGACCGTCTTTGAGCACCGCGAAATGCACCTGCGCGATCGAGGCGCTCGCGACCGAGGCAGCGTCGAAGCTGGTGAAGACCTCCTCGAGCGGCTTGCCGAACGCGCGCTCGACGATCGCCCGCGCCACGGCCGGTGGAAACGGCGGCACGCGGTCCTGCAGCTTGGTCAGTTCCTCGGCGAGGTCGGCGGGAATCATGTCGCGCCGGGTCGAGAGCACCTGGCCGAACTTGACGAAGATCGGCCCGAGCCGCTCCAGAGCGAGGCGCAGGCGCTCGCCGCGCGGCGCGTCGAGCCTGCGCCCGATCGTCAGCACACGGACGAGCAGGCGGACCCAGGGTTGGCGAAAGCTCGAAAGCGCGAGCTCGTCGAGCCCGTAGCGCAGAACCGTGACGCAGATGAACGCGAGTCGGGCGAGGTGCCTCATCGAGCCCCGGGCGGCGGCTCGGGCGCGGCGCCGGGGCCGCGCGGCGCGAGGTCGCGCAACGTGCGCGCCGCTTCGCGAACGGCGCCGGAAACGAAGCGGCCGAATCGCGAGAGTTCGCGCGCCGGCCCGTCGCCCACGAAGCGCGCGAGGTCGTCCTGCGCGTCCCAGCGCAGGTTGTCGATGAGCCAGTCGAGGTCGCCGGCGAAGGCTGCGTCGCCCGAAACGGTGATCTTCGGCCGCTCGCCGGTGACCATTCGGGTCAGCAGCGCGGCCGGGTTGCCGGCTGCGATGGCCACGCGCAGATCGGGTACCGCAGCGGTGGCGGCCGAGGCTTCGTCGCTCCACTCGATGAGGCCGGCCGGCGTGACGCGGAAGGCAAACGGCCCGACCGGCGGCAGCAAGGCAGGCCAGCCGTCGAGCTCGATCAGCACCTGGCGGCCGGCATGCGGACGCAGCTTGTCGAGCGCCATGGGCTCGGCCGAGATCACGTGGTTGACGAACAGGACCAGCCTCTCCATCACCGAACGTTGGGCCATCGTTTTCATCGCTTCGAGCATCGACCGATTGTAGGCAGGGGTGGCACGCACGCGCCTTGCTCAGGGCCAAGCCCGACAATGCCCCACAGCTTCGCTCCAAGACCATGATCCTGCTCACCGGCGCCACGGGGTACATCGCTTCGCACACCTGGCTCGCGCTGCGTGCAGCCGGCTTCGAGGTGTGCGGCATCGACGACTTTTCGAACAGTTCGCCCGTGGTGCTCGAACGCCTGGCCGCGCTCGGTGCAGATACCTCGCGCTTCGCCCGCGCCGACGTGTGCAACCCGGACGCGCTCGACGGCGCGTTCTCGCGCTGGCCGATCGAGGCGGTTGTGCACTTCGCGGCGTTGAAAGCCGTGGGCGAAAGCGTCGCCCAGCCGCTGCGCTACTACGCCACCAACATCGGTGGTCTGGTGGCGCTCGCGCAGTGCATGCAGCGCCACAGCTGCAAGACGATCGTGTTCAGCTCGAGCGCCACCGTCTACGGCGTGCCGGAGCGGCTGCCCATCGCCGAAGACTCGCCGCTCGCCGCGACCAGCCCGTACGGCGCGACCAAGCTCGTGAGCGAAGGCATCCTCAACGACGTGCGCCGGTCCGATGCGACCTGGCGCGTCGCCCTGCTGCGCTACTTCAATCCGGTGGGCGCGCACGCGAGCGGCACGATCGGCGAAGACCCGCGTGGCACGCCGAACAACCTCATGCCGTATGTGACCCAGGTGGCCGTGGGCAAGCGGCCGAGGCTGCAGGTCTTCGGCAACGACTACCCGACGGCCGACGGCACCGGGGTTCGTGACTATCTGCACGTGGAAGACCTCGCCGAAGGCCACGTCGCGGCCCTGCGACACCTGGTGGGCGGTGGTGAATCGCTCACGGTCAACCTCGGCACCGGCAGGGGCAGCAGCGTGCTCGAACTCGTGCACGCCTTCGAACGCGCCAGCGGCCGGCCGATTCCCTGCGACATCGTTCCGCGCCGGCCCGGCGACGTGGCCGCGTGCTACGCCGATCCGTCGCTCGCCGAGCGCCTGCTCGGCTGGCGCGCCAGGCGCGACCTCGAGACGATGTGCGCCGACAGCTGGCGCTGGCAGACGATGAATCCGGAAGGCTATGGCGGCTGATCGCTGCCCGGGCGAGCGGCGCAGCGACGGCTTGCCCCGATTGCGCTAGAACAGCGCCTGTTGCCGCGCCAGCCGCCACCCGGGCGAGCCGTCTTTCTCGCAAGCCAGCATCCACAGTTCACGAAAAGGCACGGCGCCTTCATCGGCCGATTCGCGGATCAGACCCGAAAACTCGACGCTTGCGAGATACGCCGCACTCACCTCCTCGACTGCGATCAGTTCGGCGTGCAGGCTCACGATGTCGGTGCGGTTCGGCGCGTTGCCGCGGGCGCCGAGCACCGAGAGCAGCTGCTCGAACATGTCGGGAGTGGTGAGGTGGCCGAGCGTCGCCACATCGCCTGCGTCCCATGCGGCCTGCAGGCGAAGAAAGCGCGAACGGGCCGCGGCCAGCACCTGCTCGCCGTCCAGCGCACTCGGCCAGGCAGCCTGCGCCGCATGGGCCGGTGGCGACGCGGAGGCAGCCGTCGGCGCGGCACCGGCGAACGAGGCCACCGTATGGCCACCCACACCGCTACCGCCACGCGGCCCGGCGAACCGACCGCGCTGCGTGCGCCAGACCCATCCCGCGCTTGCCAGCAGCATCGCGACCAGCACGGCCGCGCCGGCACTGCCGACGACGAAGGCCGACGACATCGGCAGCAGCAACGCCCACGCCGCAGCAACGATGCCGAGCCATGGCGTGAGCCCGACCGCGAGCGCACCACCCGTGCCGGCGGCCGCGGCCGGCGTGCTACCGAGCAGCAGCGGCAGGCCGAGGCCGAGCGAGATCGGCGCGCGCCAGCAGCGCGGGTTGGCGAGCATCAGCATTTGATGCCGACGTGCAGCGCGACCACGCCGGCACTCAGGTTGTGCACGTCGACGTGGCCGAAACCGGCCGTCTTCATCATCGCCTTCAACTCGGCCTGGTCGGGATGCACGCGGATCGATTCGGCCAGATAGCGGTAGCTCTCGCCATCTCCCGCGACCCACTGGCCGACCTTGGGCAGCACGTTGAACGAATACCAGTCGTAAGCCCTGGCGAGCGGCTTCGCGACCTTCGAGAACTCGAGCACCAGCAGCCGGCCACCGGGCTTGAGCACACGTGCCATCTCGGCCAGCGCGAGCTCCTTGTGCGTCATGTTGCGCAGCCCGAAAGCGACGCTGACGAGATCGAAGGAGCCAGTCGCGAACGGCAGCGCTTCGGCATCGCACAGCATCGTCGGCAGCACGACGCCGGCATCGATCAGCCGGTCGCGGCCCTGCCTCAGCATCGCTTCGTTGATGTCGGTCAGCACGACCATGCCGGCGGCGCCCGCGGGCTTGGCTAGAGCACGCGCCAGATCACCGGTGCCGCCCGCGATGTCGAGCACCTTCTGCCCCGGCCGCACGTTGGCGACCGCGACCGTATAGGCCTTCCACGCGCGGTGCAGGCCGAGCGACATGAGGTCGTTCATCACGTCGTACTTTTTCGCTACCGAATCGAATACGCCGCGCACTCGACCTGCCTTGTCGCGCTCGTCGACAGGGGTGAAGCCGAAGTGGGTTTCGCTCAAGCAAATACTCTCTGGAGGTGCGAAGAAAGTGTAGCCCCGGCACTGAGGCGCCTCGACGACCAGGGTCAAAGCTGGTGGCCGTATTCCGACAAGACGGCGCAGAAGGCGCCGGTCCACGAGCCGAGGGTCGCGAAGGCGCCTGCCATCCCACGTCCGGGCACGGCGAAGTGGCCTCCGAATTGACCGAAGGCATGGTCATCGGGGACGCCTCTCACGACGAGTTGCCGCAGGTCGGTGCGCCCTTGCGACGACGCCTTCGCCGCCGCTTCCTTCGCGCACCACCGCTGCATCACCGCGCGCGCCCGCTGGTCGACCGCCAACGCTTGCGTGGCACGAAGTTCGGCTGGCGTGAGCAGCGCATGCCAGTCCTTCACGGGCAGCACGCGCTGCGCCTCGAGGTCAACGCCGATCGAGGCGAATTCGCCTGAGCGTGCGGCCACCGCGACCGCATGCACGCGCCCGTCGAGTTCGGCATGGGCGATGCTGCCGATCACGCCGGGCGGCCAGGCAGGCGCACCGCTCGGTGCTCGCAGCAGATCCGCGCACGCGATGCCCAGCTTCGCAAGCGCGGCCTTGGCATGCGACCGGCCAGCGGCAAACTGCCGCGCGCGCAGCGTGCCGACGGCACCCAGCGCAGCCGACTCGGCTGCCGTGGTTTCGGCCCACGGCCCGACGACTCCCGCGCTACACACCACGCCTTCAGGCAGAAGCTCGTTCCATAGCGACGCCAGCGCAGTGCTGGCAGCGTCGCCGTCAGAACCGTGGGACGACACGCACGCCCTGCTCCGCGCGCCGGTTGCGCGGCCAGAGCAGGCTCTTGGCCATCAGGTCGCGCACGAAGCGCGGTGCGCGCGTAGGGGGCCGCCCGAGCAACCGGCGCTTGAGCGAGCCGAGCCCGCAGCCGACGGCCGACAGCACGTCGGCGGCGATCGAGTAGGCCGTGCCATGCGTCAACAAGAAGTAGCGGCGGCGTGAATCAAACCAATAGGCCGGCAGACGACGCGGAGCGACGTTGCGCTCGGTGACCTTGGTGCTCTGCCCGGCAATGTGCATCACGCGGCTCTGCGGCACGTACCAGACCGCATAACCCACCTGCTTGGCGCGATGGCAAAACTCGGTTTCTTCGAAGTAGAGAAAGAAGCCTTCGTCGAGGCCACCGATCTCGTCGATCACGCTGCGCCTGATCATCATCGACGCGCCCGACACCCAGTCGACGGGCGCTGCGTCTTGGCCCATCTCCATCGCCATGCGGCTCTTGCGGAAGGTGCGCTCGAACAGGCCGAGCTCGATGCCGTGCGCGAACTCCGCGGCGGCATTCGGAAAGCGAAATGCGATCGACCACAAACTCTCGTCGGCGTTCTCGAAGATGCCGCCGGCGATGCCGGCCTCGGCGTGCGCATCGAGAAAGTCCGTCAATGCGTCGATCGCGCCGGCTCGGAGCACCGTGTCGGGGTTGAGCAGGTGCACATAGCGCGGCGTCCAACGGCCCAGGCCTTCGCGGATACCGACGTTGTTGCCATAGGCGAATCCGCCGTTGCGCTCCGCCGTGAATACCTTGGCCCATCGGCCCCAGCCATGCGCCTCGACCGCCGCAGCGATCGCCGGCGCGTCGCCCGATGCGTTGTCGACGACGACGCAGCCCAGCGAGAGCTTGCGCTCGATTCGCTCGCGCTCGATCGATCGCAGGCAGTCGATCGCGAGTGCTGCGCTCTTCCAGCTGACGATGACGATGAGGACGTCGACTTCAGGCATGCGCCGGCTCGCGATGCGACGCCGCCGGCTGCGCGCGCGGAGCGAGCACCGATTCGAGCGATTCGGCCAGCACGCGCACATGCGGCTCCTGCAGCATGCCGGCATGGCCGCCCGCCACGTCGACCACGCGCAGGCCGTCGACGACCGCCAGCCAGCCGAAGCTCGGGTCGTCATAGACCTCGCGGAACGGCACGTCACCGCCTTCGCCCGAGGTGGCGCGCAGCAGCAGCGTCGGCAGGTGCGAACCGGCGACCGGCTGGTACTGCTCTTCAGCGGCGACGTACAGCGTGCGGAAGTCGAGGCTCGGCAGACCAGGCGGCCACGCAGCGCCGCGTGCCACCACCCGCTTGGCGAACGCGACGCGTGCGGCGTTGGAGAGACGTCGCGCGGCGCGCGTCACCTCGTAGCTGAGACCGCCCCAGAGCTTCTTCGCAATCAACCCCGCCATCACGGGTGCAGCCGCGGCTGCACTGCGGCCGGCACGCAACTCGCGCAGGCGCTGGCCCAGGTTCGCGGCACGTCCACCGCGCCACGGCTTGCGGGCGGCCTGCGGGGTCGCCGTGTCCATCAGGATCACGTGCTCGACGGTTTCGCCTGCCCGCTCCAGCTGCCGCGCCATCTCGAAAGCGATGAGCCCGCCGGCACACATGCCGCCGAGCAGGAACGGACCTGCGGGCTGACGACGGCGCACGCTCGCGACGTAGGCAGCGGCCATGTCCTCGATGCGCGCATGCACCAGCGGGATCCCCGCCGCGGAGACCGGCGCGATGCCGAACACCGAGACGCCGGCTGGCGCGAGTTGCGCGAGGTTGCGATAAAGCAGCGTCTCGCCGTCACCGTCGTGCACGAGGAAGAGATTGCGCGAGCCGCCGGTCTTCAACGCGATCAGGTTGCCTTCGCGTTCGTTAGCGCCGCCGGCGACGCGGGCGGCGAGCGCGCGCGGTGTCGGCGCTTCGAGGATGGTCGTCATCGGCAGCTGGACGCCGTGGCTGCGCGCAATGTCGGCAAACAGGCGCGCGGCCTGCAGCGACGTGCCACCGAGCGCGAAATAGTCGTCGTCGATGCCAAGACCGGAAACGCCGAGCAGGCGCTCCCAACGGGTGAGCAGATCGCGCTCCGCGTCGTTGCTCGCCGCAACCGCGGGCGTCGCCAGATCGCGCTGTCTCGAAGCTGCGCGCTGCATCGCCACGATCAACCTCTCGCCGCTGGTCAGCTCGGCGGCGAGGCGGGCATAGGCGGCCGATCGACCCGCCACCGACGACGCCGTCGGCGCAGGCTTCTTCTTGCCGTCGTTCCTGCGCGCCTCGACGACCTCGGCAGCGTCTTCGCCCGGCCGGTGCGAGACCGCCGCCGCGGCCCGGGCAGGCACGACGTAGTCGAGGTCCCCGCCATCGCCGCGCTGGTGACGATGCGCGGCAAGCACGGAGTCGGCAAAAGCGCGCGCCGGCTCGTTCTTAGAAGTCTTGCGATAGGGCAGGCACACGCTGGCCAACCCGCGCTCGTGCGCCAGCCGGCCCAGCTCGGCAACGATGCGGTGCTCGACGCCGCGGCCGAGCACGCGGCAACTGAGCAGGAAGGTCTCGACCACGAGGGCGCCGCCCACGGCATCGGCCGCCACGACGCCGACCAGCCCGTAGTCACCGAACCGGTCGCGCACCTGCACCGCGAGCACGGTCGTGCCGCCGGCGGCCGCGGCGCGCATCTCGGTCTCGGAGCGGCGCCGTGTCGTGAAGTTGAACTGGTTGGTGCGATGCGTGAGCTGGGCGACACGCGGCCACTCGGCTTCGCATGGCGCACCGATGTCGATCACCAATTCGAGCGCGGCGATGAAGGCGCCGATGTCGCCCGCCTGCGACTCGAAGCTGTCGCGGGCCGCGTTCTCGCGGTACATCGCGGTGCGCCGCTGGTCTTCCTGCGTCACCGATGGCTTGTCGAATGCCCAGAGGTGGTCGAGGAAGCTCGCGGCCTCGGCCGACGGCGGCAACTGCAGCGTGACCACCTCGGGCAAGGCCTCGCGCATCTGGCCGCACTCGACCGGGTTGTCATCGACGAACACGAACGCGTCGAGGCCCAGATTGAGCTCTTGCGCCAAGGAGGCCACGTTGCCGGGCTTGTGCTCCCAGTTGATGCGGTGCGAAACCACGTGTTCGGCCTTGAGCAGCATGTCGGGCCGCTGCGCCAGAACCTCCAGCACGTCGTGCTCGGCGTTCTTGCTTGCCAGGCATACGAGCACGCCGCGCAACTGCGCTTCGACGGCGAATCGCTGAACCGCGAGGAAGCCCGGGTCGAGCGTGATGCCATCCACGCCGTCTTCGCCGACGACGCCGCCCCAGAGGGTGTTGTCGCAGTCGAGCACCAGCACTTTGCGCGCCGGCACGGTGAGCAGATGCGCGCGACGCGCGAGCGCGATGGCGAGCGCCGCGATGTATTCATCGGTGAACGGGATGTGGGCCAGCCGATCCGCGTCGGCGTCGAATCGCTCGCCGGCGCAGAGCGGATCGACCGCCTGCGGCGCCATGACGAGCACGCCGGAAATGCTTGCGAGCGCTACCTCTACTTCGGCGTGCGCGTCGTCGTACTGTTTCGAAACAACCGGATCGAGGCCGGGCGACGAAGGCAGCATCGCGACCACGAGCGGCGTCGCGGAGCGCTGCATGAAGTGCCGCACGGCGTCGACCAGTTCGCCGCGCACGCGGTCGACGCGCTCGGCCAGCGCGGCCGCGGTCGTGCCGTCTTCGCCGATGAAGTCCTGCATGCGCGCGAGCACGACGTTCACACCGCCCGTGTTCACGCCGAGCATGCTGCCCGGTGCGAGCAACTCCTGGAAGACCTGGTTGTAGGGCGCGGAGCGAACGCCCATCGCCAACCCGGCAGCGTCGAGCATGAAGGCCAGGGGCGCTTCGAGACCTTCGGCGGTGAAGCTCGCCGAGACGGCAATGGCCTTGTCGGGAACCGTGTCGACGGCAGTCATCGGCTTGCCGTGCGCGCCATCAGTGGCAACTGCCGCCCTTGGCCGACGACGACATCGGCGCGTCGCGATCGACACCGGCAGCGAGCAGGCGAGCCTCGTATTTCGACCACAGATCGGCCTGCTGCGAGCCGAGGAAGTGCAGGTATTCCCACGAGTAGATGCCAGTGTCGTGGCCATCGGAGAAACGCGGCTGCACCGCATAGTTGCCGACCGGGTCGAGGCTGGCGAGGCCGACCTCGCGCTTGCCCGTCTGCAGTACTTCCTGGCCCGGGCCGTGGCCCTGCACCTCGGCAGAAGGCGAGTAGACGCGCATCAGCTCGAACGGAATTCGATAGCTTTCTCCACCGGCAAAGCCGACTTCGAGCACGCGCGATGTGCCGTGCACGGTGATCGATGTCGGTTGCGGTGTCGGAAGCGGTGGCATGGCCATCGTGGAAAGTCCTCGAAACGATCGGCACCAAGTCTAACGAAGCCGCCCACGAGGGCGCACAGCAGAGCTCACACCAGCACGCGCTCGATGCCACCCTCGTTCGCCCGCTTCACGTACTCCGGCATCCAGTCTTCACCCAGGATGCGGTTCGCCATTTCGACCACGATGTAGTCGGCCTCGAGCAGGCCACTGGCGAGATCGCCCTGGTAGCGCTGCAGGCCTTGCAGGCAGCTCGGGCACGACGTGAGTATCTTGAGGTTGCCCTTCGCAGCTTGCGGGCCGGCGCTCGATTCGATCGCCGCACGAAGCGCGACCTCGTCCTTCCGCAACTCCTCTTCCTTGCGAAAGCGCACCTGCGTCGCGATGTCGGGGCGGGTGATGCCGAACGTACCGCTCTCGCCGCAGCAACGGTCGCTCTGCTTCACGTTCTCACCCACCAGCGCCTTCACGGTCGTGAGCGGATCGCGCAGCTTCATCGGGCTGTGGCACGGGTCGTGGAACAGGTAGCCCGGTGCGGCTGCATCGGGGCCGCCCGGGCCGCCGAGCGTGATGCCCTTCTCGAGCAGGAATTCGTGGATGTCGATGATCCGGCAGCCCGGAAAGATCTTGTCGAATTCGTAGCCCTGGAGCTGGTCGTAGCAGGTGCCGCAGCTCACCACCACCGTCTTGATGTCGAGGTAGTTCAGCGTGTTGGCGACGCGATGGAACAACACCCGGTTGTCGGTGATGATCTTGTCGGCCTTGTCGAAGTCGCCCGAGCCGCGCTGTGGATAGCCGCAGCACAGGTACCCGGGCGGAAGCACGGTCTGCACGCCG
>Ga0209512_1003771_pt1 | contig 13986 bp, 9 predicted proteins | sample frozenSSSSmetaG_FD_184142 | JGI IMG/M metagenome (GOLD analysis project Ga0209512, IMG submission 184142) | Glacier valley bacterial and archeal communities from Borup Fiord, Nunavut, Canada, to study Microbial Dark Matter (Phase II) -... | ecosystem: Environmental > Aquatic > Freshwater > Ice >... | reverse complement strand
TAGCGGCCATGCTGTGTGGAGGTATTCTGGCTTTATCCGGAAAATTGATGATGACTTTTAATCATTTTGAAACAGGTCAATACGTTCTTATTTCCGGATTTATAATCAATGCAATATTAATTTTTTTACCTTCGGAAAGAAAAACGAAGAAGTATGAAAACATTGTTTCTGAAAGTCTTTTCTGAAAGTATGAGATTATACAAATGCCTAATTTAAACCATAAAAGACTTCTACCATGATTATGAATGTCGCCATCATTGGCTGTTCTAAAATTGCACATTTACATGCCAAAGCCATTTTACAAATACCAATATTGCATTTCAAGGCCGTATGGAGCAGAACTCCTGAATCATCTCAAAAGTTCGTTGATGAATACGGAGTGAAAGCATATGCTTCGATTGCAGAGATGATCAGGGAAGAAAATATACAGATGGCCATCATCTGCACAGCCCATCCCTACCATGCAGAGTTGGCCATCCAGGCAATGGAAGCCGGGGCGCATGTGCTGATAGAAAAACCACTCGCTTCTACTTTACAGGACTGCGACCGCATCATAGAAGCCGCTATGAGAACGGGACGCAAAACAGGCGTAGTTAGTCAGCGAAGATGGTATCAGCCCATTCAGCGCATGAAAAAAGCCATTGAGGAAGGCAAGATAGGAACACCTGCCCTGGGAACCATCCAGATGTTGGGATGGCGCGACCGCTCGTATTTCGAAAGCGATAACTGGCGCGGATCATGGAAACAGGAAGGCGGCGGAGTTTTGGTCAATCAGGCACCCCACCCACTCGACCTGCTGCAATGGATGATGGGCGATATCGATGAAGTTTTTGGTTACTGGAGCAACCTTAATCACCCCTATATTGAAGTGGAAGATACAGCTGTGGCGGTGATCAGGTTCAAAAATGGAGGATTGGGAAACATTCTTGTCAGCAACTCTCAAAAGCCAGGCATTTACGGTAAAGTACACATTCATGGCAGCAATGGTGCCACTGTAGGCTCTCAGCCGGAAGGCGGGGCCATGTTTATTGCCGGAAAAACAACCATTGCCGAACCTCCACAACTCGATTTATGGACAGTACCGGGAGAAGAACACCTGATGGAAGAATGGAACAAAGCCGATAGCGATACCTTTCATTCAGTGGATCCCATGACCTGGTATTTCAAACAGCAACTGGAGGATTTTGCAGATGCCATTCTGCATGATCGTCCACCAATGGTAACAGTTGAAGAAGGCCGCAAGACAGTTGAATTATTTACTGCCATCTACCGGTCACAGAGAGATGGAAAACCTGTAAAGTTTCCATTGCAGCCGGAGTATGGAAGGGAGGATATGGATGGAAGATTGTAGAAAATAAGAAATAAGAAATAAGAAAATAAAAGGTACAAAGAATATTAACGAGTTACATAGTGTATTGCAATTGATCGCTAAGCAATCCGTGTAATCCGTTTTAATCCGTGTAATCTTTCTCAAATAAGGAAAAGCAAAGAACTAATGTTTCCGACAATCCGACAATCCGACAGTTGCATATTTCTTGTTAATCGATGGAACTTTAGGAATAAAAAAAATTAAATAAATCACCAGTAAAGATTGACTGTCAAGGATTAAGAGATCTGGGAAATTGAATATTTACAATTAATAGGAATGTGGCAGAGCTATTTTTAAATCTTAAAAAAGTTAATTTTTCATAAGAGACAGGGCCTTAATAGCGATCTCAACTTCGAAAACTAAATCTGGCCAAGAGCTTGTTAATTCCTCTTAGGACAGCAAATAGATATAATATGTATATCTTGTGTGAAAAAAGGATTGGTGTATAGGGACATATGTGATATTTATTCCAATCTCACACTGGAGAAGTAAAAATGAAGCATAAGGATACTTTCAAACCGTTCATTCAGATGTAATGCCAAATGCCATAATGCCAAACACCAATTTGCATTTTAAGGTGTTTAACCATGGAATCCCTTTTCAGTGTTTGAACTACCAAATAAAGGGATTGGCATTATGGCATTTGGCATTTGGTGGGTGGGCGGTTAGGCATCTGAAATTTTACAAAACTGGTTAAAGTTTCTGCACGTTCCGCATGTTCCGCACGTTCCGCATGCCTTGTATTTTAATCCTTTTCGGTTCAATTTAGTATGTGATATAAAGAGAAGGAGTAAAAAGAGAGGCGTGCGGAACGTGCGGAACATGCGGAAACTTAGAGCAACCAGTTCAATTACTTGTTTTTACAGGGTGTATTCTAAATATTATCGACCTCTATCGTAGGTTAATATTTACTAATTGTCGGAGTTGTCAATATTGTCGGTTTGGTAGGGGCAGACCTGTGTGTCTGCCCTGATGTAGAAAACATAGGAGATGGCGCATCATTAGCACCTCACTTGTATTTCAACTTCCTTCAGATTCGCAGTCGCCCACGACACAATTGATTGTGGTTAATGATTAACAACTACAGTTCCCCAAAATGGGGTTGTAACGTTTGGCCATTCGCCTTCTACTGCGCACAACAAAAAAAGCCACTCACAAGGTTGGAAAATATTCAATAGCTTCATATACTACCTTGGACCTATTATCCATCTGAAAGCTGCATCAACAAAGCAAATGAGGAATACAGTTTTGAGGACTGGGGAAGTTGCCGCGAGGCAACTGATAGGTTGTTTAGAGCAATCGTAAGAGATGGTCTAAATAGAAAAACGGATTGAAAATCCTAAGTTAAGAAGTTCAGATTGCAAATCTGCACTAGCGGGTGCAAATCTGCACTAGCGGGTTATGACGAAGATAAAACTTGAACCCAAATGGGTGGCACAGCTTCAACCTTTTTATCAAATATATTACCTAAGTAATTGAAGGTAAGCTATTTGATAATGAATACCAGATATGTCACTTTTCTTTTCTCTACCGAATTATTTAAAAACTGTTGTACAACAGTTAAATTTATTTGTTTGTTTAAACGATTAAGCAGTTATTTGTATTATAAAGTTATAAGTTTTCATATTTGAATTTAAAGTAATGTCCAAAAGAACTTCATTAAAAGATATAGCTAAAAACGTTGGGGTTTCAACAGCACTTGTTTCGTATGTAATAAGTGGGAGAGAAAAAGAAAAAAGAGTTGGAGCAGAGTTGGTGGCAAAGATTAAAGAAGTTGCACGTGAAATGAATTATCAGCCTAATCAAATAGCTCAAAGTCTGAGAACCGGAATGACAAATACAATTGGATTAATTGTAGCAGATATTGCGAATCCTTTTTTTGGTAACCTGGCAAGAATAATAGAAGATGAAGCTAGTAAGTATGGATATACGGTAATAATTGGCAGCTCAGATGAGAACAGCAATAAATCGGAAACTTTAATAGATACTTTTAGAAAAAGACAGGTTGACGGTTTTATTATTGTTCCGGCAGAAGGAACTGAAATGCAAATAAAATTACTTCAAGAAAGCGGTATACCTCTTGTATTAACTGATAGATATTTTGCGGAAGTTAACTGCAATTATGTGGGACTTGATAATTTTAAAGCTACTTATGACGCAATTTCTCATCTAATTGAAAATGGATATAAAAAAATTGGAATAATTGCGTATAAGTCCAGATTAATCCATATGCAGGAAAGGATTGAGGAATATGTGGAGGCTATGAAAGCAAATCAACTTGAAAACGAGATTAGAATTGAGGAGTTATGTTATAACTTTGTAAAAAGTGATATTGAGAAATGTATGAATATGGTAATTGGTAAAGAACAAAAAATTGAAGCCTTGCTTTTTGCTACGAATGCACTAACTATATCTGGACTATATTGTATAAAAAGACTTAATTTAAATGTGCCAGAAGAGCTTGCAATAATTGGATTTGACGGTAATGCAGCCTATGATTTTTACTATACCCCATTGACATATATTGAACAGCCTCTTGAAGAAATTGGGAAGGAATCAGTTAGGGTTTTAGTCGAACAAATAAACGGATCGGATAAAGTTGAACACCTTAAATTACAGTACACATTAATCAAACGTCAGTCGAGCCAGTAATTCAATTTTTTTCTATAATTGCTTAATCGATTAAACAAACAATTTAAACTATAAAAAAAAATGAAAAGAATTTTTACCTACATCGTAATTAGTTTAATCGCAGTATTGGAAGTTTCTTCGCAATCCGCGTTTAACGGTCTTGAAATGAATATTGGCAATTTATATCGTCTGTCCAATGCTCAAACTAGGTCCATCAGTCCCGAAAATTTTACGGGTGAAAAGGGAAAAGGGGGCATGGCCAAACTGGAAGACAAATCGAAGCCCAACGTAGCCAATGCCAGTGATGCTGCCCGCGATTTGGGACAGGGCTGGAAAGTGAATCCCTATATCAGGATTCAGCCTGGTGAAACTTTTACAATTGCCGAAATTGAAGGATCAGGTGCCATTCAGCACATCTGGATGACTCCAACGGGTAACTGGCGCTTCTCGATTTTGCGCATCTACTGGGATGACGAGACAGAACCATCGGTTGAATGCCCCGTGGGCGACTTCTTTGGTATGGGATGGAACGAGTATGCGCCCCTTACCTCCCTGGCCGTTTGCGTGAACCCGGGCAGTGCCTTCAACTGCTATTGGAGCATGCCCTTCCGCAAAAAATGCCGAATGACAATGGAGAACATCAACGACAAGGATCCCATGACACTTTATTACCAGATTGATTACACTTTAACCGATGTACCTTCAGATGCAGGTTATTTCCATGCCCAGTTCCGTCGGTCAAATCCAAATTCCACTTCCGACTATACCATTGTTGACAATATCAAAGGAAAGGGCCAGTATGCAGGTGTATACATGGCATGGGGAGTGAACAACAACGGCTGGTGGGGTGAAGGTGAAATCAAGTTCTTCATGGATGGTGATAATAAATTCCCTACGATCTGTGGGACAGGCACCGAGGATTATTTCTGCGGCTCGTACAATTTCGATAGGGAAGGAAAATACAAGGAATTCTGCACACCGTATGCAGGGCTTCATCAGGTGATCCGTCCTGACGGAGCTTACAAAGCTCAACAGCGCTTTGGCCTTTACCGCTGGCATATATTGGATCCGATACGTTTTGAAAAAGATTTGAGAATCACTATCCAGGATTTGGGCTGGAGGCATGGAGGCAGGTATTTACCCCAGCAATCCGACATTTCATCGGTTTGTTTCTGGTACCAGGCAGATCCTCATACCAAATTTCCAAAAATTCCGGCTTGGCAACAACTTGAAGTAAATTAAAATCTGTAAACATATTTTATAGCAAAATATAGCATAATAGAATATATTCAAATGACAAAGAGACTTATAGGACGCCTTCCAAAGGTTGGAATACGTCCGGTAATTATAAAAAACTTTAACCGAATGGTTTATATCATTCTTGTTTTTCTATCGGTCGCATGTGTTCCATCTGGTCGACAAAATAAAAATACAATGGATAATACGAAATCAAAATTTGTGAAAGGAACATATGGTTATGATATAGCTTTTTTCACAAATCAGCAGATTCAAACTATTGAACTGAAAGACAAACAATCGGAAGCCAGTATTCTATTAGTGCCAAGTTATCAGGGAAGGGTTATGACAAGTTCAGCGAATGGTAATGGAGGAAAAAGCTTTGGTTGGATCAATTATAAATTAATTGAATCAGGAAAAGCAAGTAACCAGTTCAATCCCTATGGAGGTGAAGAACGTTTCTGGATGGGTCCTGAAGGAGGACCTTTTTCAATCTATTTTCCGAAAGGAAAAGAGCAGGTTTATAAATACTGGAAGGTTCCTCCAGTATTAGATACTGAAAGTTACGACATTAAGGAACAAAAATCCAATAGTGTAACATTTGTAAAAAAAACAGAATTAAGAAATGCTTTCGGGTTTCTATTTAAAATTGGTATTGAACGAACGGTAACGCTTTTATCAAGGGATACTCTATGGTCCTTGTTCAATGTTGATTTACCTAGCGACATTTTCAATGTAGTTGCCTATCAGTCTGAAAATACAATATCCAATATAGGCAGCAAAGCCTGGACAAAAGATGAAGGATTACTTTCAATCTGGATGTTGGGGATGTTCAACCCATCGCCAACAACAACTGTATTTATACCTTACAAAACCGAAGGCCAGGGACCGATAGTCAACGATGATTATTTTGGCAAAGTACCTTCGGATAGGTTGATTGTTAATCCAGGTACCGTTTTTTTTAAGATTGATGGGAAATATCGTAGTAAGATAGGCCTATCACCGTTACGGGCGAAAAAACTTTGTGGAAGCTATGATTCGGAAATGAACATCCTCACATTAATATGGTGCTCATTGCCCTCGAATGCAAAGGAATACGTGAATTCAAAATGGGGGGAACAGGATGATCCTTACAATGGAGATGCAATCAATGCCTATAATGACGGGCCTGTTGAGGACGGATCTATCATGGGTCCATTCTATGAAATTGAAACTTCTTCACCTGCAGCAGCCCTTCAGCCTGGCAAGTCTATGACTCATTCACAGAGAGTTATGCATATCCAAGGGAGTAAAGTGGATTTAGCAAGAATTGTCAATGAATTTTTTGACCTCAATCTCTATACTATTGAATCAAAGTTTCAATAAATGGTTAGTTAAAAAGCATGAAAAAAAAACCAAATTATACCCAAAGGGATTGTATTGTCTTTTGCCCTTCTAACTTCTTTATTTTTTGCATGGGCATTGCCAAACAACATTACTGACACCATGCTTTCTGCATTTAAACGAATAATGAACCTGACCGACTCTAAAACTGCATGGATACAAGCTTCATGCTATTTATTCGGTTATGGATTTTTTGCCATACAGGCTGAATTAATGCCTATTGGGTTTCGACTATTTCTTTTATGTTAATCGTTTATTATAGTGTAGCAATTAACCCTAAAAAAATCTTAATATAATATAACCCTAAAATAAATTGCCTATGGAAAACAATAAAACATGAAATTCTTTAGCATTATCTTCACTTATAATGCCAAGAAATTAATCCTAATCGTTAACTAATTTAAATAGTATAATTAAAATTAAAACTATGAAATTAAAATCAACAATGTTAAAAACCTTGATTTTTACCTTTATTTTGCTTTTTGGATTGGGGGTATCAAGCCATGTATTAGCACAACAAAAAATCATTCAGGGAACTGTTTTTGACGCCCTAGGTAATCCAATTCCAGGAGCCTCAATTGTGGTTGAAGGGACTACAATTGGTACTGTCACAGATGGTGAAGGCAGTTTTAGAATTCAAGTACCCGGAGATGCCAAAATCTTAAGTGTTTCTTTTGTTGGTATGAAGACAATAAAAATGCCAATTGAGGGAAAGACAATTTTTAAAGTTTCATTGGTAGATGAAACTATTGGAATTGAAGAAGTGATAGCCATTGGATATGGAACCATTAAAAAAGCAGATCTAACTGGCTCAGTTGCTACGGTTTCAGAAGAAGAGATTAGCAAGAATTCCTACTCAAATGTGATGCAGGGGTTGCAAGGGAGAATCCCTGGTGTACTTATTTCTTCTGATGGTAATCCTGTAGGAGATGTAAATATTCAAATCCGGGGACTAACCTCCTTGAGGTCTGCACCCCCCTTAATAATTATTGATGATTTGCCAACTACTATGAATTTGAGAGATATAAATTCAAAAGATATTGAATCCATTCAGGTGTTAAAAGATGCTGCATCGGCAAGTATCTATGGCTCGCGGGCAGCAAGTGGTGTAATCATTATTCAAACAAAAAGAGGCAAATCAGGGGAAGCAAAAGTTACTTATAATGGTTCTTTTGGTGTTTCAAGTTTCATGAATAGAGTTGACATGATGGACACGCAGCAGTATGGTAAGGCATTATGGCAAGCGGCTATTAATAATGGCAGAGATCCAAACCTAGTCACCCAAATTTATGATTATGACTGGCAATACCAGGATGGGAAAGCTGTTCTTAATAAAGTGACTCCTGTTGAATGGCTTAATCCAGAAAAAACACAACGTTCAGCAAATACTGATTGGTTTAAAGAAGGGTCCCAACTTGGTATGCAAAATAACCATCAATTAACGATTTCGAACGGTACGGATAAGGCTAAAACTTTATTTTCACTGAACTACTATGAAAATCAGGGAACCCAGATTCATACCATGTTCCGAAGATTAACATTACGATTAAACTCCGAATACAATCTCATTAACGACCGGTTAACCATTGGAGAAAATATATCGTTAGGAAATATGAAAATGAATAATCAAAATGTAAGCCATTCCTTCCTTACACTTCCGTCCATCATTCCAGTTTATGCAGAAGATGGCAGTTGGGGCGGAACAGCCTATTCATTAGGGATGGATGATTATAATAACCCTGTCAGAATGTTGACCCAAGGGAAAGATAACTATGATCATTTCGATAAAGCAGTTGGAAGTGTATATGCCTCGCTTAAATTAGCTAAAGGATTGAACATTAAAACATTGTATGGTATTGATTATACCACGCATAAATATCGCAAAATTGATTTTACCTGGCGTGAAGCAGGAGGAAAACAAAGTGTGAATAATGGAGTCAATACCAACCGCTCAGAGGATATAACGTCAACATGGTCTAACACCTTGAATTATAAATTAGATGCTGGCAAACATCGGTTGGATGTTCTTGGAGGTATGGAAATTGTAAGATATAATTCTGAATTTATTCGTGGCTATCGCAAGGATATTGAACTTGAGGATTATGATTATGCCTATTTAAGTGCAGCGACAGGAACCCAGGAAGTTTATGGCAATGGGGATGAATGGAGTTTAATGTCCTATTTCTCTAAATTCAATTATGTATATGCTGATAAATACTTATTATCTGCAACCCTTCGTTATGATGGATCTTCCAAATTTGGAGTCAATAATCAATATGGACTTTTCCCCGCAGTTTCTGCTGGATGGAGATTGAGTGAAGAATCTTTTTTAAAAGATAATTCATTGATATCTGATCTGAAATTAAGGGCAAGTTGGGGATTGAACGGCAACTCAAATATTCCTACCAATGCGCTCGTCAATTATTATGATGCTAATTACAATGGAACAGCATATGGTCTCAATGGAAATGAATCAGGAACCTTATATTCTGGTTTTCGAAAAGTCCATACAGGAAATCCCAATTTAAAATGGGAAGCGACTGAGCAATTTGACTTTGGAGTAGATTTTGGTTTATTAGAAGGAGCTATTACAGGGTCATTTGACTATTTTGACAAATTTACAAACGGTATGCTTTATGAACCACCTTACATTGGTGCCATTGGTGAAGGTGGGTACCGATGGTTGAATGCGGCTGACATGTCAAATAATGGATATGAATTTATTTTAACCTTTAATGGAAAAAGAACCAAAGATTTTTCCTATTCTATAACCGGTAACATAAGCTCATTCAAAAATAAAATCGATAACTTACCACAATCTGTAAGATATACCTATGGAGGTAATGGACTGGATGATGATATCTTAGGAAAGCCTCTTAATTCAATTTATGGATTTGTGACCGATGGCCTATTTAAAACTCAAGACGAGGTTGACTCATCACCTGAACAATCAGGTAAAGGACTGGGACGAATCAAATATAAAGATTTAGACAACGACGGAAGGATTACATGGGAACACGACAGGACCTGGATTGGATCCAGTGATCCTGATTTCATTTACGGAGTTAATTTTGATTTTAAATACAAAAATTTTGATTTAAATATGTTCTGGCAGGGGATTGTAGGGAATGAAGTAAGAAATGATTGGAAGGCATACAGCGATTTTTGGGCTGTTTGGACTCAACAAGGCTTCAACCATTCAACTCGTATATTGGATGCCTGGACACCAGAAAACTCAGATTCTGATATTCCGGCTTTATCCATGCAAAACCCTAATGATGAACGTAGGGTATCAACCTATTTCATAGAGTCAGGGTCCTATTTAAAACTTAGGCATCTGGAATTAGGATATACACTTCCAAACAATTTAATATCCAAAACAGGAATTAAGCAGTGTCGTGTTAATTTGAATGCTCAAAATATTGTAAATCTGAAAAAATGGTGGGGAGACAATGCCTTTTCAAGCATTGATCCTGAAAACCCATCGAAAGCAAACGAATATTCCAGTCCTTATGTAAGACCTCAAATATTTATGATCGGTGTTGATATTACATTTTAATTTTAATCTATACTATGAAAAACATAAAGAATAAAATAATCTTATTAGGAATATTAATTGCCTCCATTACGGGGTGTCAGGATGTTCTTGATGTTACTCCCAAAGGGATAATTACTGAAAACCAACTTACATTACCGAAACATGTTGATGGTTTAGTTACCGCTGCATATGCCCAGTATGGAAGAATTGGTCCATTTGAGACTTTTAATCCATGGATTTCAAGTTTAAGATCTGATGATGCCTATAAAGGCGGAGGTGGATTGGATGATCAGCCTGCATGGTATCAGATGGAAGTTTTTTCTTTGGTGAATCCCAATGTTGGCAATAATGATGGAGCCTGGTATCAAGGGTATATTGTCATTTCCCGCATTAATGCTGCCATTAGCGCCATTAACAGAATGGATGAAGAGTCGTATCCATTAAAGACCTCTCGCATTGCTGAAATGCGTTTCCTCAGGGGCTGGATGCATATGAAAATGAAAGAACGTTGGAAATGGATTCCCTATATTGATGAACTTGCAACTTCTGATGATATTTATAAAATTTCCAATCATCCCGACGGAATGGATAACGATTTACCCATCTGGCAAAAAATTTATGATGATTTTAAATTTGCTACTGAGAATTTACCTCCCGTTCAACCTGAAATAGGAAGAGCAAATAAATATGCAGCAAAGGCCTTCCTTGCAAAAACTTTACTCTGGATGGCTTACCCACAGGACAATCAAAATCAGGTTGTAAGCATAGATAAAGCAAAACTTACAGAAGCGCTTGAGCAATGCAATTCAATTATTGAAGAAGGAAATTACAGTTTAGCGAATGATTTTGCCTATAATTTCATGCTGGAATGGGATAATAAATCACCTGAATCGATATGGGAATTGCAATTTACAATTGATGATGGGACACCACGGGGCCAATTAAATGAAGGAAATGGATTAACAGCGCCATGGTGGACCCCCTTTTACAGTTGTTGTGATTTTCACAAGGCTAGTGTCAATATGGTAAATTCTTTCAAGGTTAATGAGAATGGGTTGCCCATCTTTGATTTTTTCAATGACGCAGAAATTACCGATAAGAATGCCTATTTTTCTGAAAATAATTTTGATCCAAGACTTGGACATACCGTTGGGATTCCTGGTTTTCCATGGAAATATCAAGAAATGCCTTACGACAGTGCAGGTACCAGAGTCCCTTCAGATTATGGCTATTTTCATTCAATGAAAGAACAAGTGACTACTGATAGTCCAGGGTTGTTTGATGCTTTTTGGATGTTTAACTCTAAAAATCAACAAGAAGTACGCCTGGCCGAAGTCTTATTATGGAAGGCAGAAATACTGATACAACTTGATCGGCAAAATGAAGCACTTCCGATAATTAATCAGATTCGCGAAAGAGCAGCAAATAGTACTTCAAAGTTGAAACTGAAAAATGGTAATTTTCCAACCACCTATGAAGTGAAAACCTATGTCGATGGAGTCAACATTACTTGGAATAAAACAACTGCATGGGAAGCTTTAATTTGGGAAAAACGACTGGAGTTTGCCATGGAAGGTCGTCGATTCTATGATCTTGTTCGATGGGGAATTGCTGATGAGGTGATGAATGCATATTTTGAAAAGGAAAGAAATCGCCGATATTGGTTGAATGTAGCTTTTTTCACTAAAGGCAGAGATGAATTTCTTCCAATACCTCAAGCTCAAATAAACTGGTCACAAGGTGTTTATAAACAAAACATAGGCTACTAATTTAAAAATTATTCAGATGAAAAGAATTATTTTATTTATATTTATATCGTCATTGTTTATATTCTCAGCTTGCGAATATGAGATAATTGATTCAAAACCTGGGCAATCAATCGACCCTATTTCAAACTTAAATCACTCCATATCAGGGTCCAATTTAACCCTTACGTGGGATCTTCCATCCTCTTATCCGGAGGATATCATTCAGCCAATTTCTGTAATGATTAGAATTACACGTAACGGACAAAACGCGGGAGAACAAGTATTACAAGGGGCTCCTATAAGTTTTACATATGATTCTTACGATCCTGAAAGCACTTACAAGTTTATTGTAAAGGTTAAGGGAGAGGTTGATACTGAAGATCGTAACTTTTCAAATTTGAGATATTCATCTGGAGTTATTCTTGAATTATAACATTTATTCCGGTTGCAAGAAATATAAAAAATTCTTGCAACCGGAATTTTTATATTAATATGTCATCGTCAATTTAATATCAGTAAAACAATTCCTAAAAAAAGTCTTTTCATTAATATTTTAGGTACTATTTAGGTACTTTAATATGTTGTAGTACAATTATATAGCATATAATTGTATTACAATGAATATAAATAATTTATTATTTAAAATTATGATACTTAACACTTTATAAAATTGAGTATAACTACTTTGAAACATTTGTACTTTTGTAATCATCAAATATTGAGTAAGTTAGGATATCTAAATAGTTACTTTTTTTAAATAGTTTTTTAATATGTTAGGAAAATAAAAAATACAGATTAAATGGAAAAGATAAATTTAAAAGGTATAGCCTTAATTGCGGTCATAGGCTTTATGCAAAGCTATTTATCATTTGCAGGCAAAGAAATTATTTCCGAAGGGCATCCAAGTAATGGTTTCTATACAGGAAAAAATATCGACCGTGTAGCTTTTCCAATTGGAGGGATTGGGGCTGGCATGTTCTGCATGGAAGGGACAGGTGCGATCTCGCATCTTTCAGTAAACAACAAGCCTGAAATGTACAACGAGCCATTTGCATTTGCTGCAATTAGCGTTAAAAATGTCCCGAATGGTGCCAAAGTTATAGAGGCTCAGGTGCCATCATGGAAATTATTTGGATCCGGAGGTACGGGAAATGGTAGTTCTGGACGAAATTATGGTTTACCTCGATTTGAAAATGGTAATTTTATGGCACGGTTCCCATTTGCAAGCCTGGAGCTTACAGATAAAGATATTCCTTTGCAAGTTGAAGTTTTGGGGTGGAGTCCATTTATTCCTACTGATGAAGACAATTCGAGTCTCCCAGCGGGAGCCATGGAATACCGGTTTAAAAACAATTCAAATAACTTGGTTGAAGCTATATTTTCATGGAATTCAAGGAATTTTATTGGCGATCGAGGCGGACGGATAACAAAAGCCAGAAATGGTTTTATACTCTTATCTGACGGTAAAAAAATTGACTCGGGAACTGGTTTTTCTGTTTTTGTTGACGACAATAATGCCATTGTCGATCATTGCTGGTTTCGTGGCGGATGGTTCGATCCATTGACTATTCTTTGGAAAACAATTCAAAATGGTGAAACTATAGCTAACCAGCCTGTTGATGGAGAAGCGCCCGGAGCATCCATTTTTGTGCCTTTAAGCTGATGCCTGGTGAAGAAAAAACAATTGCAGTCAATTTCTGCTGGTATCTTCCAGCCTCAGACATTTCAATCGGACAAGCAATAAAATCGGGGCCGGCATTTAGAGGAAAACCTTCGACTGGAACAGCTCCCGGACAAAATAAGGTGTCTGGTTTTATTGGAAATAATCTCATAAATTCTTTTGAACCTTTAGGCGACGGACAAACTGGTATTCTGCAATCGAAATCTTTTAAAATAGACAGACACTATCTCAGCTTTTTAGTTGGAGGAGGAAACATTAAAGAAAAAACTTCGGTAAACCTTGTTGTCGATGGAAAAATTGTTGAAACGGCTGTTGGAAAGCAATCCGAGATTTTGGAGCAGGCAATATGGGATTTAAAACCCTATTCTGGGAAACAGGCACAGATTCAGATTATTGATTT
>Ga0209512_1003767_pt1 | contig 13997 bp, 14 predicted proteins | sample frozenSSSSmetaG_FD_184142 | JGI IMG/M metagenome (GOLD analysis project Ga0209512, IMG submission 184142) | Glacier valley bacterial and archeal communities from Borup Fiord, Nunavut, Canada, to study Microbial Dark Matter (Phase II) -... | ecosystem: Environmental > Aquatic > Freshwater > Ice >... | reverse complement strand
TTTTTGCAGTAAAAAAAATATCCCAGGCAATATAAATAAAAGCAGGCAGCAGCATTGCAGGAAACAGGTATTTCCACTTTTTATAAAAACCTACCTTCTTATCAAAACTCAATATCAGCGGGCCGGCTAGGCTGCAACCAAGAATTAAAAAATAAGTGTAGTGATTGTTCAACTGTTTTAATTGGAATTTTTGCAATGAAGCATTTCTACGCTGCCAGGAAAGATAAGCAATGCAATATAGTACAAGAGTACGACACCAATGAAACTCAACTGCCCGGAAAAAAATTTATTACGCTTTTCTTAATTTATCGGCCTTCACTTTTTGCCGGTATTTTTTCGCCGCGAACAACATACCGAAACTCTCACCTTGATATTTATCCATATGCTTGTGGTGCATTTTATGCGCCCAGCGAATGGTGCGGATGTAGGTATTGTTGCTGCGGGTAAACCACTTAAAACGTTGGTGAATGATAATCTCGTGCACTACAAAATAGGCGAAGCCATACAAGGCAATGCCAAACCCAATGGCCGCCGCAATATAGTGCTGGTGTTGCAGACCGAGCATAATACACAACCAGCTTGGTATCGCAAATATCAAAAAGAAAGCGTCGTTCTTTTCGAAAAATCCCGGATTGGGCTGGTGATGATCCTGATGCAAATACCATAAAAAACCATGCATGATATACCGGTGCGTAAGCCAGGTAATACCTTCCATTAAAAAAAAGGTGACCAGGAAAATTGATATAAATAATAACCAGTGCATTTAATAAATATTATTTCAAAAAAGTGCGTAGCAACAAGAAAAACATCATTTGTATTAGCAACAAATTTATGGCAAATTTGTTTCGTTTATTGAATTTTAAATAATGAAAAATACCCAGTAACAAAACACTTATTGTACCCCAGCAAATGTAATTGTACAAAGGAATACTGCCATCGCCATTCCATTGCCAGTAGCCCAATTTTACTGCTGCTGGTTCTATGAACCAATCAAATAAAACGGCCAGTGTTGCACCATCTGCAACCACAGAAATCGCCTTTAATACCTGTGGCGGCGTTTTTGTTTCGGTAGAAACCCTTGTAATAATTTTGGCCAGGAAAGAATTTATACAGATACCACAGCAATACAAGACTATAAACCAGTTTATACCAATTACTAGGGGTACTTTTTGCCACTGAAACCCCAATGCCTTTCCATAGCTATAATCGCCAAATAACAAACCGGTATTTACGCCAATTACTTCTACCGCAAAGCCAACCATGCAGGTTATTGCTACAAAGAAATAGAAATATTTATTTTTTTCTTTTTGCGTCCACACTAACAAAAGAGCACTTAACAGCAGGTTAAACGGGGTTGCTTTAATAAAGAAGGTATTGTCGAAAAACAGGATACCCGTTAAACCAATTGTATGAAACAGGATGGCAATAAATGTTGCAATTTGATATCTAGATAATTTGTTTAACAAGATTATTGAATTGGCATTTTATAATCGGATTTGATTAACTCACTTACAATTTTTGCACTTTTTAAACAAAGCGGAATTCCACCTCCCGGATGTACACTGCCGCCGCAAAAATACAATCCTTTGATACTATCCGTAAAATTTGCATGCCTGAAAAAAGCTGCCAGCTTTGAGTTGGAGCTTGTTCCGTATAACGATCCCATGTAAGAAGCAGTTTGTTCCTGTATGAGCAAAGGGTCCAGCACATGCTCTGTAACAATTAAAGGTTCTATATTTTCACCCAATATCCTGCTCAATTTATTGAGCACATTTTTTCTTAAACCAATTTTTAATTGTTCCCAATCCTGCCCGGTATTTGCTGGCGCATTCACCATCACAAACCAATTTTCGTTACCTGCCGGTGCCTGACTACGCTCCATTTTTGCCGTAATGTTGATGTACACTGTAGGATCATCAATCAGCTTTTTGTAGGTGAAAATATTGTCAAATTCTGTTTTATAATCTTTGCTGAAAAATATATTGTGTAACTGTAATTGAGGAAATGATTTATTGATACCCCAGTAAAATATCACAGCACTACTGCTACGCTCTTGCCGCAATATTTTTTTTGCAGCATTGGCATCACTTAATAAATTTTTGTAGGTAAAATAAGCATCTACATTACTTACCACCATATCTGCCAATTTATTTTCGCCATTTGCCACCACGCCTTTTACTATTCCGTTTAGATGCATTATCTGCTGAACAGGCATATTAAAATAAAACTGGACTCCCTTTTTAACAGCGAGACGATATAACGCATTTGTAATGCTAATCATTCCCCCCTTTGGATAAAAAGTACCCTGATTTTGTTCAAGATGAGGAATTAAACTTAGCATAGAAGGCGCTTTGTAGGGATTGCTACCATTGTAGGTTGCAAAGCGATTAAACAATTGTGCTGCTTCCGGAGAAGTAAAATGTTTGCTATTGTGATAGTTTAACGTGTTGAATAAGTAAGCAGGCCGCAGTGTTTTTAAAGCAGACCATATCCTTTTATTGAACCAGGTTTTTCTTTTATGCAGGGAATTGTTTAAAAATATAGTCCCGATATTATCGAATATTTTTTCAGACTCCTTTAAATAAGCCATTAGTTTTTCAGGCTGTTCATTTAATTGTTCCTTAAGTTCTTCGGCAAAAAGTTTTGCATTGGTATAGGCTTGCACCATTTTACCATTTTCATAAAAATATTTACAGGCAATATCTACCGGGTAGTAACTAAAATACGCCTGCATTGGTTCCTGTGCAAGGATGAATAATTCCCCGATGTTCTGAGGCTGCGTAAATAAGGAAGGACCGGCATCAAAAAAAAATCCATCTTTTTCAAAGGCAGATAATTTACCTCCTGGCTGGTCATTTTTTTCATACACTTCTACTGCAAAACCCTGCAGCACCAAGCGAATTGCTATAGCCATACCACCTACGCCACTTCCAATAATGATTGCCTTTCTTGTATGCATATGATAATAAAAAACCACCCCCTTTTAATTCGCATCTTGCAATAAAATATTTTTCTTATTATTTGAATGATTATGGCAATACCTGTTTGTTCAGCCAAATAAATGATCACAGGCTTTTATTCAAAGTTAGCTTTTATTAGAAAGATATGTTTGCAGTATTGGAAAGGCAATTTTAAACCATTCTGTATAATCCTGCGGATGAGATTTAATCAAATCTTCAATCTGATCCAGGGTTTTATAACAATATGCGCTGACTTCTTCCTCGTTTGGAGTAACTATCCCATCATAGGTACCAATGTACACATGATCAAATTCATGTTCTGTTAATCCGTTGTCGAAAGATGCTTTGTAAATAAAATCAAATACTTTTTCCAATGACGTAGTAAACCCCATTTCTTCCAATAACCTTTTGATAGCGGCTGGCAAAGTTGCTTGCATGGGTTCGGGATGGCTGCAGCAGGCATTGGTCCATAACCTGGGACTGTGATATTTTATATCAGCTCTTTTCTGCAACAACATTTCACCCTTGCTATTAAAAATAAAAATGCTAAAAGCCCTGTGCAAAAGGGCCTTTTGATGAACTTCCATTTTTTCCATGGTGCCCGTTGGCACATCGTTCCCGTCTACTAAAATAACATCCATGATTTTTGGATCTTTATAAAATATTAAACTGGCTTCTTACACCCGCCTTGGCCACTATAAACAACTTGCTGTAATTAGGAATACGTATACGTTGTTCCAGAATGTTTGCAGGGGCAGTTTGTTTTATTTTCTTAAACAATGATAAATAATATTTGTAGGCAACGTATACTCCAAATCTTGCCTTAATGGGTAACTCAACAATACCTTTGTATGCGCCCGCAAAATCATTTGCAATTTCTTCTTCAATCTGGTGCTTCATTGCCGGGGTAAAATTTGTAAAGTCTACTTCAGGAAAATATGTTCTGCTTAATTGTTCATAATCAGCTTTTACATCCCTTAAAAAATTAACTTTCTGAAAAGCCGCCCCGAGCAATTGTGCTGAGGGTTTTAATTTTTCGTACATTATTTTATTTCCCTCACAAAAAACATACAAGCACATTAAACCTACCACCTCAGCACTTCCATAAATATACTCCTTATATCCATCACAGTCGTATGTTGCCTTACTAAGATCCATCTCCATACTTTTAAAAAAAGCTGCTATCAAATCATATGATATCTTATACTGGTTGACGGTTAACTGAAAGCTATGCAAAATAGGGTTTAAACTTATCTTTCTTTCAATACCTGTATAGGTAGCTTCTTTAAATTCTAACAGCAATACTTCTTTATTATGTTGATGAAAAGTATCAACAATCTCATCTGCAAAACGCACAAATCCATAAATATTAAAAATAGGTGTGCGCAAACTAGGGTGCAACAATTTGATAGCACTACTAAAAGAGGTACTGTACATTTCTGTAGTTGCTTTGCTGCATTGTTGGCTCAAGTCATGAAAAAGGTTTATCATACCTCTCTGCTAATTTTTTTTGTTATCATTCGTGTTATATTCACCCTAGTTATTACAAAATTTAGAAATGTTTATCAATTTCTTTGGCTACAACTTCTCCACTAATTAAACTTGGCGGCACTCCTGGCCCAGGTACAGTTAGCTGACCTGTGTAAAATAGGTTTTTTATTTTTTTACTCCTACAAGAAGGTTTTAAAACAGCAGTTTGCATCAAAGTGTTCGCTAAACCATAAGCATTTCCTTTAAATGCATTATAGTCTTCTATAAAATTGCTGACCGAATACGATTTTTTATATACAATAGCATCCTTTACTGACTGCCCTATTCGTTCTTCGTACCTATTTATTATATCTTCAAAATATTTATCCCTCAACTTCTCTGTATCTCCTTCTAAACCAGCAGCCACCGGAATAAGAAAAAATAAATTTTCGCAACCAACAGGAGCCACACTATCATCACTAACAGATGTAACACTTACATAAAACAATGGTTTGGTTGGCCATTGGGGTGAGGTGTAAATTTCTTTACCATGCACATCAAAACTTACATCGAAAAATAAGGTATGATGTAACACATTGTCAAGTTTTTTATTTAAGCCAACATAATAAATCAAACAACTAGGTGCCATTACTCTTTTGGTCCAATAAGCCTCACTATAACTTCTATACTGAGGTGGCAATAGATTACTTTCTATAAAGTGGTAATCTGCGCCGCCGACAACAACATCTGCATCAAAGGCCAAGACTTTTATTTCATGATCGATGATTACTTCTGCATGTACTTTCTTTACAATACCCTTCTCCACATCCAGCTTTAAAACATTGTGATTAAAATTAAATTTCACTCCCAATTCTGTTGCAAGCTGGTACATGCCTTCAACAATTTTATACATACCGCCTTGGGGATACCAGGTTCCGGATTTAACATCTGCATAATTCATCAGGCTGTATAAAGCCGGTGTATCTTTGGGCAGAGCACCCAAAAACAACACAGGGAATTCCAATAATTGTTGAAGTTTGTTATTTTTAAAATGTTTACCAATATGTCTTTTCATGGAGGTAAATACATCAAGTTTGAATATGCCCTTTATAAGATCGAGATCAATAAATTCAGCAATTGATTGACCCGGCTTATGAACTAGTTTATTAATACCTACTTCATACTTGTATTGAGCTTCCTTCATAAACTTATCAAGCATTACACCACTACCGGATTCAATGCTTTCAAATAAATTTTTAAGTGTGTTATAGTCTGCTGAAATATCCATTGAATCTTCCGGCCAATAAATTCTGTAGGAAGGATCTAATCTCTCGACAAGATAATAGTCTGATACTTTTTTTCCGAAACAATTGAAAAAACGTTCAAAGACATCTGGCATCCAATACCAACTTGGTCCCATATCAAAAACAAAACCTTCTGCATACAGTCTCCTTGCTCTTCCACCTGGCATAGATTGTTTTTCAACTATAGTTACATCCCAATCTGCTTTAGCTAAAAAGCATGCTGTTGATAAACCGGCAAACCCACTTCCTATTATGACTACTTTTTTCAATGTTCTAAAGTAACGAAATTGGAGTTTAAAACGGGAATATTAATATTCATTTGTCAAATTAAAATCTAGAAAGTTGTTCTTTAAGCAATTTGCGTGCAAAATGTATTCTACTTTTTATAGTACCTAAAGGCTCGTTTAGCATATCTGCAATTTCATGGTATTTGTATCCTTCAAAATATAACATAAAAGGACTTTTAAAAATAGCTGGTAACTCATGAATAGCTGCTTGAATGTCTTTCATTTTTAACGCGCCTTCAGCAGCATTGGTAGTTGTTACCTGGTTGTAATTTAACAAAAATTCATTAGGGGTGCTATCAAAAATAGTATTTTGCTTTGCCTTCCGACGGTAATTATTAATAAAAATATTGCGCATGATAGTGTATAACCATGCTTTAATATTTGTGCCCACATTATACTTTTCCTTATTTGCCAATGCTCTGTATATTGTTTCCTGCAACAAATCTTTAGCTATTTCATTATCTCTTGTTAAAGTAATAGCAAATGGTTTCAAAAACTCTGTGTTATTTACCAGCAATTGGTTAAAATCTAGTGTAGCCATGATAAAGTGTTTATATTATTATACTGTAAAGTTAAACAGAAAATATAAACCAACCAAATTTTTGTTTAATATTTTAATATAAATAATTAAACAAGAAATCCGAATGAAAAATTACAGTTCAGAAACAAATTTCATTACTTCTGGGAAAGACTTTTTGAAGTTAATATGTGCAGGGATTTTCTTTTCATAACTATTGGTTAATAGCCCTGAAATAATTATTGGTGTACCATTGAATTTTTTAGTAATGTTATTGATAAACTTATCAAAATTAAAATTGTGGCCTACTGATGTAAGGTGAGAATACAGATAATCTGGCTTTTTTAAATTAACTACGTACTCAACATCCTTTAATGGCACATTGGCACCCAAATAAATAGTTGAAACACCCCTACTTTTTAATAAATAATACATAAAAAGCATGCCAAGTTCATGATACTCTCCTTCGGGTAAAAATAGCAACACCGTTTTATTCACCTTTAATAAGGTAACTATTCCTTCAATACCAACAATCAATTTTTGGCGAATAATATTGGTTACAAGATGCTCCTGTGCTGGATTTATGTGATTGGTAAGCCACAAGATGCCTATCTTTTCCATATAAGGAAAAATGATCTGAATAATAGTTCTTTCAATACCCCGTAACCTGATATGATCATCTAAAATATTTTCCAGCCGGTCAATGTTCAAATCAATCATACATTGAATTAAATCATTTACTATTCGTTCTTGTTGTGCCTGAGTATTTGTAAGTGATAATATTTTTTCTTTTACCTCTACATCACCCATTTTATCGATGTGTGATATTTTATAACCATATTTATTAAGTAGTGCAATATTTAAGACCTTCTTTAATTCATCATTGCTGTAATAACGGATATTGGTATCGGAACGGCTTGGTTTTAAAAACTGATATCTTTGTTCCCAAATGCGAATTGTATGCGCTTTAATACCAGATAAATTTTCTAGGTCTTTAATAGTGAATGAGTTCATTTTGATTATTTCTATTTACAATAAATAACATATTCAATACATTATTGTTTAAAGATAAAGTACAAATACTCAACAGAAATAACAAATAAGAAAATCATAAAAATAAAAACCCGGTATTATAAAGACCGGGTCGTAAGTAACAATTTGGATATTATAGTATTACTCTAACAAAAAAATCTCTGTCTATATCAATAATTTCTGCTTTATTTTGCCAGTGTACTTTAGCAAACAATGACTCTAAGTCACTTTTTGAATAATAATATAAAGGACAATTTCTCATTTTATATCTAAACTTTCTTTGCCAGCCTAAAAAACCTCCTGATTTTGGAAAGCTCATTAACAGTTCTTTATTAACCTCCTTATTTAGCTTTTCAAAAATTTCTACCGGCGATTTAATGTAGTCAAAAAATCCAACAAGTACTGCTGTATCAAATTTTTCATTAAAGGCATGTTCAATGTAACCGTTATGGATATAGTTAACTTTATCTTCTTCCAAAAATCTTTTAGTTTTTTGTTCGGCCAGTTTCAGCATACCATCTGCAATATCCAAACCCGTTACAGTTTTACCCATATTTAAAAGAGCTTCGCAATAAACGCCCCCACCGCAGCCCACGTCCAAAATTGTTTCAATATTAGTGTTGGCTGAATATTTCAACACCAAATTGTAGCGCAAGCGCATAGACCTACGAAAATATTTATCTAAAAATTTATCCCAGGTACTTCTTTTTTTGGTGTGCCCATAAATACTGTCAAAATCGGCTGCATAGCCATGAAAAAACGTTTCTACATCTTTTGTTTCAGAAACGGTGTAAGACTTATTGTTATCCATTGTTATTGATTTTTTAAAATATCTGTTACAGTTGTACACTCAAAATCATTAAGCAATTGCTTTATTTTTTTTTCAGTAGAATAAAGATTTACATAATGTGTAAATCTTATACGACGATTAACACCCGATACCTTTGGTTGCTTAATATCAAACTCCCAGGGATGGATATAAAATATGGTATGTCTCTCCCTAAGAATTTTTTCCAAATTTTCTTTAAAGAAGGTATAGGGCAACAATCTAAAATAACCGCCACCTACACCAAAATCAAAATTAAAAACCTTAACAGTGCTAATCGGAAATTCTGTGAGCCCATTACCAAGCTGTTGAATTTTAGGGTTAAAACCAGGTATTCCTGTTCGCTTTGCATCTCCTGGAAAAATACTGGAATCAAATGTAAAACCTTCCTCTTTTAAAATATCCAACGCCCAAAGGCTTCGTGAATCAATAGAAAAATAAGGTGCTCTAAATCCAGTATAATTAACGCCAAATGATTGTATTAATTGTTTAGATTTTTGCAGTTCTTTTCTAAATTCATCTGGTGATATTTTGTATATGAAAGGGTGAGAATAAGTATGACAGCCAATTTCGTGGCCTTCATTTATAATTTCGCTGATCATTTGGGGATGATCCTCAATAGTTTTTCCTAATAAAAAATAAGTTGCTTTTACATTGGATTTTTGAAATAATTCCAATAGTTTATAATGACCTATGTGTAACCTTTTTTCCAAATTTTTCCAATTTGCAAAAGGCAGATCAATACCCTGGTACCAGTCTTCAAAATCAATTGTAAATGCAATTTTCATTACCCCATTTTTCGGTTGTAAATTTCGTGCAACTTTTCAGCCATAATGCGCATGTCCCAATGTTGAATAACATGTCTGTAGGAATTATTACCAAAAGCTGTCCGTAATACCGGATGTAAAATTAGCTGTTCTGTTTTGGAAATTAGTTCACATAAATTATTTTGGGGAACAATAAATCCAGTTTTTTCATTTTCCAAGACCTCTGCAGCTCCTTCTACTTCAAATGTAACTACTGGTATTTTTAGTAACGAAGCCTCAACAATAACCCTTGGCAATCCTTCTCTTAGTGAAGTAAAGATAAAAAAATCACTAATAGACAAATACCTTGGAATATCCTTTTGATATCCTAAAAAATAGATACTTTTTTCTACGATACCCAACTTTTTTGCCAGTGTTTTGCAGTCTTCAAGAAGCTCCCCTTCACCAATAAGTAAAAACTTTAAATTGTCATATTTTCTTTGTAAAGCTGCAAATGCCTGTATCGCATATCGTTGTGCTTTTGAATAAGAAAATCTGCCTACTGTTATCATTACAATATCGTCAGCATTCATTCCCATCGATTTTTTACACTGTTGTTTTTCTTCATCCGTTTGTAATGCCTGGTTCAGGTAACCATCAATATCAATTCCACTTCTTACAACTTCATAAGGAATATTTTTGCCAATATTTTCCTTATGATAGGCTTCAATGGTGTCATTACCGACAGCCACAATAAGATCAGTACAACGTATGGTGAGTTTTTCCAAAAATATATAAAACTTTCTTTTAAAACCACTCATGGGATCATTAAAAGTTACCCCGTGCAAACCGTAAATTACATACGGACAACGGGCAAGCCAAGCGGCTAGTTTTGTAATAAAACTTGCCTTTGTTTCATGGGTATGAACAATGTCGTACTTTTCTTTACGAATAAGCCTGTAATAAAACCAAAGTGCTTTTAAATCTTTTAATGGATGAATAGTATTAATCAAGTGAGGACAAAGAATAATTTTAACTTCCGGATGATCAACAAATAAATCGTCCTTAAAATCAGCTCCGCAACTCAGGTGAAACTCAAATTCATTCCCAAGTGTTTTTACAGTGTAATAAATATTTTTTTCTACACCCCCGCCCAAAACCAATCTGGTTGTGGTATGCAAAATTTTCTTCTTTTTGGTAAGGAGATGCTCCATTTATTGTAAATAAACTTTTTTATACCATATTTCCATACTAAGTAAAGTCCATAAAATTTTTGCTCTTTTTTCAGCGGATATTTTGATTGTGTTATTTAACAAGGCATTTAAAAAATGGGGTTTTATAAACTGACGGCTAAGTGCAGCAGGTGAACCAAGGTAATCGTTTACCACTTCTTTAAGTTCATGTTCTACCCAATTTTTTAAAGGAATTTCAAAGCCCCTTTTTGGTTGATTGATTAATGCAGGTGGAAGGTATTTTTTTGATAACTGCCTTAATAAATATTTTGTAGTGCCACCCCTTATTTTATACCTGTCATTTATTCCAGGTGCATATTCCAACAACTCTTTACACAAAAAAGGGCTACGCCCTTCTAACGAATTGGCCATATTTGCAATATCCATTTTCACCAATAAATCGCTAAACAGTGTTGCATTAAAATCCATGTTCATAATCTTTCGTAAACCACTAATATCTGAGTTAGCAATTGCATTAAAATCATTCCGCATTAATTGCATGTAATCTGTCCCATTATCTATGATATTAGTTTCATAATTCTCCATAATATCCACCCCCGCAGATAAATAAATTTCAAGGCTATTTTTAGATGCTAATGAAAGGAGCCTGTAAAAATAGTTATACCCCGATTTTTTATTATTGCCTGGCGTTAATACATTTTTTGCAACTGAAGCAGCGTTTTTAATGAATGTATTTTTTTTAAAGAAATCATATTTAGCAAAAGGCACATATCTTCTGTAACCGCCAAACAATTCATCAGCTCCATCGCCATTTAAAATTACAGTAAGGTGTTTTTTTGCAGCAGCGCTTACATAATAACTGGGTATGGCTGAACTATCAAAGAATGGTTCGCCATAATTGCAGCAAATTTTTTCAAGATCGTTTTTAAGATGATCGAAAGAAATTTTTATTTCTGTATGGTTGGTTTGGTATTTATCAGCTACCAGTTTTGCCAATGGCGCTTCATCATACTCTCCTTCAAATGATACTGTAAAGGTTTTGATATTGTTTTTGTATTGACTGGCAATGGCTGTAGTTAAGCCACTATCAATTCCGCCGCTTAAAAAACTGCCTACTTCCAAATCACTCGACTCTACCCGTCTTTTTACCGCACTATTCAAATAGCTATCTACTTTTTCCATGCTCTCTTCAAATCTATCTTTATGGGTTTGTAAATAAAAATTATTGATGCTCCACCAACATTTTTTTGTTATTTGAAGTGTTGTGCAATCAATCAGTAAAAAATGTCCTGCATTTAATTCCTCCACATTTTTATAAGGAGTAAGTGATCCATAAAATGAACCTACACGCAGGTAGTGATAAAAATGATTCGTTTCAATCTGCAACGGTAATAATCCCTTCAAGCAATTTAGTTCACTTGCAAAAACAATTTTTTCTCTATCATTATAATAATATACTGGCTTTTTTCCTGCCCTGTCTCTGGCGATAAATAATTTTTTTTCCTGATTATCATAAATTGCAAATGCAAACATTCCTTCCAGGTACTGCAATAAATCAGTGCCGTATTTTTGGTATAATAGCAAGATGGTTTCTGTATCAGAGGCTGTGTTTCCCTTAAGGTTAAGCATGGTTCTTATGTCAGCATGGTTATAAATTTCGCCATTGAAAACAATTGTAAACCTGCCATTTAAATGCATTGGCTGCCTGCCACCCCCTATATCCAAAATAGATAGACGCAAATGATACAAGTCAATATTATCAATAATAAAACCAGCCTGTTCGTCTGGTCCGCGGTGAAACATATTTTGATCAATATCCCGGTATGATAATTTAAAATTTATTGAGCCTGCAATACCACACATATAACACTATCTTTAGTATGGGCAAAATAACTCTATATTATTGAATAGCAAATGATAATTTAGGATAAATTTGTTATAACACATTGTTCATGCTCACGACTAAACAGTATTCCGATTAAGAAAGAATGAGTTTTACAGACTTCATATTATTTCCGCTGTATGTTTTTATTTTTCATTTATTTTTTTCGGCAAGGCGAAAAAATATCAATGACCCCCTCTTAAAAAAATATCATAAGCATGGCTTTTGGATAAGAGTATTTAGCAGCGTTGCTTTTACTATTTTTTTTGTTTATTTAACACCAGGAGATAGTACTTCGCTGTATTATCCGGAAGGTTATCATTTGTACCAACTTATCTTAAAAAATCCGCTTAATAATATACATTTACTTTTTACACCGGGCATAAATTACGATGAGAATCTTTTACTTGATCCGGATAATATAGGTGCTTTTAAGTTGGAGAGTAATTTTCTTGTAACAAGATTGGTGGCAGTGTTTTCATTTTTTACATTTGGAAAATACTTACTGATAAACCTGTGCTTTTCTATGCTCGCTTATAGCGGCATATGGCGCTTGTATAAATTTTTTTACGAGCATTACCCTCATTTACATAAAAAATTAGCCCTTGCTATTATTTATTTGCCTACGCTAATATTCTGGAGTTCCGGCGTGTTGAAAGATCCTATTTGCATTTGTATGCTGGGGTGGCTTACTTACGCTCTTTATTGCATATTTGAAAAACGAGAATCGGTTATTAAAAATACCATCATTGCAATTGGAGCTGCTTATATTCTATATGTAGTTAAAATGTACATTGTTATTTGTTACTTACCTTTTTATGTTTTGTACCTTGTTTTAACCAATTTAAAACTTCTGAAAAATAATATCTCAAAATTTACCGTAGGCTTTATAGCATTGGTCTTTATTATTTTTGGACTCTTTTTAGTAGCTGACAACTATAAAGAACAGCTTGGTTCTTTTGCAATAGATAAAATAATTGAATCCGTTAAAACACAGCAAACGAATTTTATTAATATGGCCGATGGAGCGGAATCATCTTTTTCGTTGGGTGTAGAATATAATGGTTCCCTAAGTAGTTTATTAAAAATGACGCCTGCTGCAATTGCTGCAACCTTCTTCCGTCCTTTCCTTTGGGAATCGAAAAAAATCTCTACGCTGATGTCGTCTTTAGAAAGCCTTGCTTTAATGTTACTTACATTATATGTATTTGTAAGAGCCGGACCTATTAAATTTTTTAGAACAATTTTTACGAATGCTATGGTATTTTTTTGCTTTTTTTATTCGATTGTATTTGCAATATTTGTTGGTGCCACCACACTTAATTTTGGCACCCTAGTACGATATAAACTACCCTGTATGCCTTTTTATATCATTGCGATATTTTTAATACTGGAGGCGGTGCAAAAAAAGAAAAATGAAACTGAAAGTAGGGCAGTGAGCAAATAAAGTTTGTACAACTAAAATAGCTGTTCATGTGTTTAACGCATTTTCTCTTCTAAAAAGAGCATTAGAAACAGTTTTAATATTTATTATTTTCCTAGAAGAAATTTTAGTTGAATGATTTAAAGTAAGTACATCAGATTCATTATTACTAAACAAGTTTAAAAAATTACTTTCATTTGATTGCAAACTGTACTGAGCAATCATTTTTTGTCTGCCGGCCACACCCATTTTTTTTCGTAAATCTGCATTTAGAATTAATTTTTCAATACTGCTATACCAATCCTCATCAGAATGAGCAAAAAAACCATTTACACCTTCTTCAATAATTTTTTTATT
>Ga0209512_1003763_pt1 | contig 14018 bp, 8 predicted proteins | sample frozenSSSSmetaG_FD_184142 | JGI IMG/M metagenome (GOLD analysis project Ga0209512, IMG submission 184142) | Glacier valley bacterial and archeal communities from Borup Fiord, Nunavut, Canada, to study Microbial Dark Matter (Phase II) -... | ecosystem: Environmental > Aquatic > Freshwater > Ice >... | reverse complement strand
CTAAAGGCGTTCCACGAACAGTTAGCAACGGACATCCAATTCTTAAATGAACGATCCGCAGTCTACGCAAACAGAAAGCGTAGTATGGAACCTGCCTTTAAGGAGGGGGATAAAGTATACCTACTCTGAAAACACATCAAAACGAAACGACTAAGTACGAAACTAGACTTTAAGAAGTTGGGACCATTTAAGATTCTTAGAAAAGTGAGCTTAGTTAATTACAGGCTGCAGCTACCTAAGGAATCACGGCTACACCTAGTGTTCTACATATCGTTGTTAGAACCAGCAAAGGGAAACACACCACTCGCTACAAACGCCGAACTCCAACCTGAAAATGAGCTAGGCGTATACGAAGTCGAAGAAATCCTAGACTAGAGATTAGCAGGAAAACAAGAGCAATACCTAATTAAATGGAAAGGATATGAACATACGGAGAACACTTGGGAACTAGCAAGGAACCTCAACTGCCTAGAGTTGTTAGAGGAGTTCTGACGTCGCCACCCTAGCTTTCCTAGAATGAAGGAGACAAAGCGGAAAACAGGTTAGACGAAGCGGCATCATGGGCAGAAGATTCGGTAGTGGCTTAAGGAGAAGCTTCGGCTTCTGCCTTCTTTCGCTCTTCCGCCTCGTTAAGTTCGTCGAGGGTTTTCAGTCCGCGCTGTAGCATCTTAGCACCACGCTCTTTTAGAGACTTTTGCATTTTACGAATACGCATCCGTTAAGCGAAGGCCTCCTACTCCTACTGAGCAGCGAGCTCTTCCTCAAGTTTAAGTCGTTCCTCTTCTTTTCGCAGCTTTTCCCATTGACTAGCAGTTAGGGCTGTGGCGTTGCACTTCGAGTTGCGACGGACACACTCACTACACCGTTAAGAGTCTAGCGAGATGATGTAGGTTCGCCTAGCGCGTTCACAGTTAGAACAGGAAGGCATAGGAATACCGTTACAAAGTATACGGTTGGCAAGATTAATTCTTTCCTTTAGCTTGCAGTGTTTGTTTAAAGACATGACGACAGCGTAACCTGTCTAGTTAAAAAATATGTGGGCATAACCCCGCTTAAGTAGTTAGCACATTTCTTAGTCAGCGGACTAGGCCTTAGGGACGAGACCTAGGGAGAGGGAGCTAGTGTTACGACACGTTTCCTAAGTCACGGGACATGTATGGTCACGTGACGGATAGTTAGGATAGTTAGGATAGTTAGGATAGTTGGACTATCTAGACTCTCTAGGACTCTCCTTTAGCACGACGCCTCTATATAAGTAGATAGCATTTCCTTAAATAGGAGCTTCGTGCTCAACTTAATACAGTATCTTACACATACTAGTAACGTGTTACTTAAAGCCTTTGTGTATGATCCCCTGCCTCCTCTGTTAAGTTAAACCTTTACGCAAGAAACCTCTGTGAGTCTTGTACGTTTAAGACCTAGCGTTACAAGTGGGTCATTAATATGGGCATCCTAATACGCACCTAGAATGAGAAACTCTAGGACTACATTAACGAGCATTGCCTAGATGATGAGAAGCTGACAGCACCACTCAGCCGTTGACAAAAGAGAGAGCTAGCTAATCTCATGATTCCAATGATCACCCCTAAGGCGATGCAAATGCTATCGTCCCTAAATTATGAAGATGGCGAGCAGCTTTAGGCTGCACTTAAAAAGGCCTTCACAACAACTAGAAAACGACAATATATTAAATTAGTGCAGGAGCAGAGAGCCCTACAATACGAAGGTAGACTGGCCACGGTCCAGTCTAGTCTAGACTGTTAGTATAAAGTGTAGACCATTTTACAGTCTAGTCTTTTTTTTGAAGACTGGACTGTAAGAAAAAACGACTGGACTGTTAACGGTCTAGTCTTTTTTTAAAGTGCAGACTGTTTATAAAAAATGAGGACTGTTTAAAAGACTAGACTGTTCAGTCTTTGCTAAGAACGGTCTAGTCTAGTCTAGTCCTACAAATTCTAGGACTAGACTGTTAGACCATTTAGACTGAAATGTTTTATTACTTTAATTAACTATTTAAGGCATTTAAAGCTATATAGCGTTACTGTATTACGTTACTGTGTCACGTGAAATGGTCCAGTCCTAAAATTTAAGACTAGACCATTTTACAGTCCAGTCCTAAAAAAAAGTGAGGACTGTTAAACAGTCTAGTCTAGAAATCTAGGACTGGACTGTTCTACGGTCTAGTCCTAAAACAAAGTGAGGACTGTTTAAACAGTCCAGTCTTAAATTTTAGGACTGGACTGCTTATGTAAGCAGTCTAGTCTAGTCCAGTCTAGTCTTTACAGTCTGGGCTAGCCAGTCTATACGAAGGATTAATGATGGCATATAACAATGCGTGGCAACGCCTTTAAGATGCAATTGTTAACATAGGTGTCTAAGAGACCCCTAATAATAAGAAATTCCTTAATATACTATGAGTCCTACCGCATGACAAATTTAGAACTGTTATCTCCATATAGCATTCAGTCGACATTAAAACGATTACATCTAAGAAAGCGATGGATATGATTGTCTAAGAGGAAAAGAGGCTTAAGATAGAGAATGATAAATCGAAAAACGGGGCCTATATGGCAAAGAACACTCGCAATAAGGACAAGAAGAAAGCAGAAAGATCTGCCTACCAACACTGCAAAAAGAAGGGCCACGAGGAGGATAAATGCTATTAGTTGCACCTAGAATTAAGACTAGAGACTTAGAAAGACAAGAGGAAAGGAAAGCCGTTGTAACACCCGACTAGTCTAACACTAGTGTTTAAGGTACGTTCTCACAATGGCGATACTAAGTCTAGTCTTCTTCTAGTGACAGTCTAGACAGGCGTCTCATACATTAACTAACGACTAGAGATCTCATCTCTAGTCCCTATGGATATATATATTCCTACATGATGCCCTCCGGTCCTTTGCTAGTCCCTTTGTCCTTGGCCCAAGACCTCCGGTCCCACACTAGTGTTCTAGTCGCCTACCGACCCTCTAGACATTGTTGCTAATAAGTGACTAGAGATACGTCGGGCCGGATCACGTGACTGGAGTTCTGCTAGTGACGTGAGTCACTGCCTTACAATTATCTCCCTCCTTGCGGGGTCAGCCGCGACCCCGACAGTCCGGTATATAGTTCTTCTAGTCGACACAGTCCATTGACGTCGCTAGTGCTCGTCGTCGCTAGCGGCGCTAGTGATGCTGTCGTCACTCTTAGGGCGGCGTCGCCTTTCTTTATGATTCAATTAGGGAATCGTCGCTTAGGCGTAGGCCTAGTGGCGCTAAGCGCACTTATTCCTTTGTTTACTTGCCTAGTTTTCCTTTGTTTCCCACAACACTAATATTCCTTAATCCTCGTTCTTCCGCCTAGTTGTCCCACATCTAGTGGGTATTCGTAAGTGGTCTCTAGCTTCTTGTTGGATTTCTTTGTTATCTTAGCTTAGTACTAACCGGTATGCAGTCTTTGTTAATCTCGTTACGATCTTAGTTCTGCTTTGTCCGACGTCTCGATATTAAGCTAGGGCCGCACCGTCCCTCTCGAATCTCCAATTTATACCCTCTCGATTTGTAGGTGGCCTTCCGCTTAACACTAGACTTATAGCTAATGTCCTTTCTTAATAGTTTTTTCTTCTCCACACGTCGATTTCGTTAAGAGAACGCGTCTAGTATGCCACTGGCTCTTCCGTGTTTTGTTTGTGTGCTAACAGCCTTGCAGCTTTGAACGCCATGGCATGCCTAAAGAAAGCCGTCGATCTGCTAGTGTCGACCCCACAGTCGACTGCTAAGAATACGAGGAGCAGATCGTCCTTGTCGAAGACGGCGGAGAACTCGACTCTAGTGGCGACCCTAAAGAAAGTCGCCTAAACCCCTAAGAAGGTCAGCTAGACCCCTAAGTCCTTAGTGCCGTCGACCCTAAAGACTTCGATCTCCGTTCCTACGCATTCTTCGTTAAATCGCAAGCGTAATGTGGATGGCTCACTAGACTACGCCCCGCTTCCTTAACGCCCTCGTTTCGGTCGTCTTCTAGACATCAATGAGGAGGACTTAGAGCCCAATCCTTTCGCCCCAAACCCTAGAAATCCCTGCGTCCTAAAGAACGCCTAGCGCAAGGACACTCGTCGCCGCGAGGATACCCTAGGGGCGGACGAGCAGTCCGCTAAGCCGTTGTCTAGTCCGGATTCCGAGGGTGCTTGGATCGCTGCTGCCCTCGAGGAGCATAACCGGAAGCGCGCCGCTAAGAAGAAGGAGGCTGAGCGCAAGGCTCGCGAAGCCAAGGAAGCTGCCCGCGTGGCTCTAGAGCAGGAGCAGGATAGACAGCCGGACTCTAAGGTGGAGTTCGACAAGGGTGGTGAGGGGGAGCAGGCTCCGGTGCCCTCTAGTGGCCGTGTTGCTACGCGCGAGCGTGTGCCCGTGCCAGCCTCCGCCGCTCGGGAACCCTACAGTCGTCTGGAGAAGATGTGTTTGCGTTGCGTGAAGGAGATTAGTCAATTTCTAGATCTAGTCTGTCACCGTTTTAATCTAGCGTCTCCAGTCTGCGCCAACTATGATTGGAAAGGCAAATCCTGTGAGCTGGTAGGTTTGCTGCCAGTCCTTCTAGTGGTCGTTCGTGCTAACAGGTATTAGGTCCCTACCCGCTTTAGAAGCCTAGTCGACCGCCTTTAGCGTGCCGCTGATTCCTTCGTGTCTGCAGAGAATGCTAGTGTTGACACGGCCACCCTTGCCGCTAGACGAGTGGTTCTAAACTAGGTCTAGAGATAGGTGACTCGTGCCGTTAAGCGTCGCGCCCCTAATCCTTCTGCTGCTAACGTCCGTTTCCTAAAAGACCATGGCACTAGCGCGACCCTAGCGATCGCGAACGACATGATGCACGACGGGCTTGCTAGGCTTAAGTCCATCATTTCCTAGTCCGTCGCGGGTGCGGTTGCTAACATCTAGGGCGAGCTTCGTCGCGGCTTCTAGGAGCTTCGCGTAAGTTTTGCTTAGCACTAGTCCGACGTTTTACTAACGCCTAGTGCAGAACACTCTAAGACTGGAGGACCCCAAGGACCTAGAGTAGACGGGCCGTTCGTGCCTAATGTTGGTGGCGTTGGTAGCGTGGGTGCTAGTAGCGTTCTAGTTAATGCTAGTGCGATGCTTTCTAAAGTTTATGGTTTTGTGGGAATGCTGGATTTTAAGGCGGCCGTGGCTGCAATGTCTCCAGCTGATCTCGATGCTGTTCTTGCTAGCGCTAAGCAATATGACGAGGCGACTGAGGAGGCTATGCCTAGTGTTGAGCTAGAGGAGGTATCTAAGGGTTCTAGCGATCGTCTTCTGGACTTAATTGCTTAGGCTGCTGTCGCTAGAGTTTTGTCTAAATAGGTCCTTTTCTTAGTTTAGCTCAATGGACGCTTCTTACTTAATGTCCGCCTACGTTTCGCTAGTGTAGGGCTAGGATGGTTTGTGTGGTATTTAGCGATGATCTCTCGTGAGTCTCCGAAATCTGCTTCTGCGACCCACTAGTCTTCTGCTAGTGAATATCCTGCCTAACGGACTAGGTACTCATTCCTTAGCTTTTTGCCTTGCTAGGTGACTCTACGGTCTAAGATTTGTTCTACTTCCCATTCTTTAGTACCGTCTATTAGTTCTAGTCCTAGTTCCGCCAGCTTTTCGCTAGGTCCCTTATGGTGTCTCTCTAGTAGGGAGACATGGAACACATTGTGGATTGACTAGTATCGCTAGGGTAGCTTGAGTTTATATGCTTGTTTTCCTATTCTCTTGAGTATGGGGAAAGGTCCTAGCTAGCGGTGTGCTAGCTTCTTGCTCAGCTAGATGGTTTTAATGTTTTTTGCTAATAGCCATACCATTTCTCTAGTGGCGTACTAGTTTGGCAGGTGTCTTTTGTTATAGTATTTTGCTTGCATTGTTTTTGTCTGTTTCTAGTTTTCTTCTAGCTCTTTTCTTAGCTGGATGATTTGTTCCGCTCTGTCTTTAGCAGCTAGTATCTCCCCTCTTAAGGGATCGTCCTTAATTCCCTAGCGTGTCTCTAGATTCATACCGTAGCGTGCCTAGTTAGGGGACATCTTAATCGATTCGTGGTAGGAGTTGTTGTATGCGAATTCTACAAAATGCAGTAGACCGGCCTAATCGTCTTAGTGCTAGTTGCAATAGATTCGTAAGAAACCCTCGATCCCTTAGTTTTGCCTTTCTGTCTACCCGTTAGTCTAGGGGTGGAAAGCCGTGGATAGCTTCCTCTAGACTTTAAGGTGGAAACAGAAAGCAGACTAGAACTTGCTAGTGAAGACACTTCCCTAGTCTAACACTATGTCACGGGGAATTCCTTAGTCCTTAACCCAATTCTTAAAGAAGACTTTTGCTAGCTCTAGTGCGTCAATGGTCTTTCTACATAGGATGTATTTCACCACTTTAGTGTATCTGTCCACTATTACTAGTATGGAGTTAGATGCCTAGTCTTAACCTAGTTCTATGCTAGGGGGAAGGTCTGTGATAAAATCCATGCTTATGGATTCGAACGGCTTTTCTAGTAGGGGTAGCGCTTGCATCTCCCCATAGGGCTTGTGCCGGACCGTCTTAGTGCGTTAGCACATATCGCAGCCTTTGACGTAGTCATTTATGTCACTAGTTATCCTTTCCTAGTAGTATTTGCGCTAGACTAGCTCTAGCGTCTTCTTAGCACTAAAATGCCCCGCTAGGGGGTCGTCATGGCAAATCCTAAGGATTTCCATGCGTACTGCCTAGTCCGGTGGGACGTATGCTGCCCCATGGTAGCGTAATAGATCCTTGTAGTCTATGCTCTAACTAGTAGGACCCTTAGTATCCTAAGAGTTGACCCCCTTGCGGATCCTCGCCGCCGTCTCGTTAGATAGCTAGAGGCCGTGTATCAATTAGGCTAAGCTCTCCGCCGGAGTCCCGTAGGCGTCCTCCCCCGTCGCCGCGCTTACCACCGCTATGCGTGGGGTTCCCTAGGTGCGGCCCTATGGGCTGCACCTGCCCTTAGCCACGTCTGCTATGTGCTTTAGGCCTTCACTGTGGGCCTCTAGCACTACCCTAGTGGGGTGGAGCGGACCATCCTGCCCTATCTCTACGAGCCTAGGGGGTTCGGCCTTCCTCTAGTGGTGCTCTAGCATCCCGCTAAGTCTTCTAATTAGGGGTGTATTTCCTCCTGCTATTGCCTGCCTAAGCTTATTCTAGAGCGTAGGCAACATGATGTTCTGTTCGTCTTCGTCCAGCTCGTAGTCCAGTCGCCTTAACGGCGCGTCTACGGGGTTAGCTTTTCCTAGTTAGTAGGATATGGTAAAGTCGTAAGCTAACAGCGTTTAGGCCCATCTAGCCTGCCGCTAGCTTAGGACCGTAGTATCCATGAAATACTTCAAGTTGTTGTGGTCCGTTAACACTTGGATGGGGTGTTAGCTGCCTTCTAAGTAGTGGCGCTAGTGTTTGAAAGCTTTAACGATTGTAAGTAGCTCCCCGTCGTGTGTTTCATAGTTTCGTTCCGCTAGTTCCATCTTCTTGCTGTAGAACGCAACTGGCCTCCACTCGTCTTTGCCTATTGTGGCGCTAGTGGGAACTAATTGGGATATGATTGCGGAAATGGCGAAGCTAGATGCATCGGTTTCTAGCTGGATCGGTCTCTCTAGGTCGAAGTGGACTAAGACTAGTGCGGTCGTGAACGCCGTCTTCAGCTTGTTAAAAGCTTCTTGCTGTTCTTCTCCCTATATGAACGGACCTGTTTGCTTTCCCTTCACGCTACCCTTCATGAGTCCGGTGAGGGGCTAAACGATCTTCAAGTACTTGTCTACGAACCTTTAGTAGAAGTTGGCGAACCTAAGGAAAACTTAGACCTCCTAGAACGTTGCTAGCGTGGGCCATTCAGAGATCGCCTTTATGCAGTCTTGTTCTATGGACACCCCCTTTCTAGATATAGAGTATCTAAGGAAGTCCACACGTTCTGTGTCGAACTCGCATTTTGAAAGTTTTGCGTATAGGTTAGCCGCTCGAAGCCAGTCTAGCACTAGCTTAACATGGGCATGGTGCTCCTTAGCAGTACTAGAGTATATGAAGATGTCATTAAGGTATACGACGCAAATGACATCCACGAGGCCTGCTAGAGTTTCGTTCATGTAAGCATAGAACGTTGCTAGTCATTAGCTAGCCCAAACGGCATCACTAGGTATTCCTAGTGACCATATCTCGTGCGGAACGCCATCTTCCATTCGTCGCTAGGCCTAATCTAGAGGCGATGATACGCATTCCTTAGGTCTAGTTTCGTGAAAACGACGGCGCTCCCTAGTCTCTCTAGTGTCTCGCTAATGAGGGGGAGGGGCGTCCGATCCTTTAAAGTGACCTTATTAAGCCCCTAGTAGTTGACGCATAGGCGAAGGCTCCCGTCTTTCTTTAGGACGAAGATTACTAGCGCGCTAGCAGGGCTCGTACTTCGCTAGATCCACCCCCTTTTGTTCGCAGTCCTATAGGTAGTCGCGAAGGACGGCTAGTTCTTTTTTAGAGAGGTTATAGACTAGTCCCTACGGTGGTTCCTAGTCCCTAGTTTTGATGGCGTGGACCCGCCATCCTAACTCTAGCAGCTCATCTGCCTTTTCTTTAGAGAACACATCGCGGTAGTCTTCGTACGCTAGTGGCAGTGTGGTGATCGCCTTAAGTACTCCGATGTTAGGGAAGAAAGCGTATGCGCCTAGGTCCTCATGACCTAGGTCTAGGTCTCTCGCTAGCACTATGGTGATACGCTGGATGTCTATTAGCAACCTCTACGATTTGTTAGTCCAATTGATCTATGGGTTCACCGTTTCTATCTAGTCCATCCCTAATAGGACATTGGTCCTAGGGGATGTAACTGAGTAGAAACGCTAGAGTTGGCGAGTTTCTTGTTTGTTGCAGTTAGCCATTCGAATAGGCAGAACGCCGGCCCCGTACACATGGATTTCTCGCCCGTCGACCGCAGTGGCCTTAGACGGGGGTTCCCCCATTAGATCGAGGCCATGCTCTTTTGCGAACAAAGGGTCGATGGTGGAGACTTCCACCCTAGAGTCTACTAGGGCTAGGACAGGTGTCCATCCCATGGGCGTCTAGATTTCTAGTGCGACCTCCATTTTTTAGGAGCGTATTTAGCTGTGGGGAATTACCACCTTGTCCCTTTCGGCCTAGGCCTAGGTTAGGTCTAGTCATAACTGTGGTGGGTCTTCTTTTACCGTTACCCTACGAATGGCTGTTGCTTTCTTTAGGCTCTGGCAGTCCTAGGCATAATGTCTAGGTTTCCCACAGTTGAAACAGGTGAGGTGCGTTTCCTTTGAATCTGTTAGGGCTAGGGGTTTCTAGTATCTCGCCAGTCCCTAGCCCTTATAGTCCTAGCCGCTTTTAGTGAACTTGCGGTGTGGCTAGCGGTTCGAGAACCCTAAGCCTTTCCCTTCGTTTTCCCCCTTGTTCTTGTGTAGGGCCGCATGGCCCCCCCTTTCTCTTTCCGCGTTTGTTCTAGTGGCTCACAGGAGGGATCCTGTTGTCTCGAGCATCGCCACTATGTTAATGAGGGATTCTCTAGTAAGGGCTCTCGTTTAGGTGTAGCCTCCGTTGATTAGTTGTTAGCGTACCTCTAGCGTGAGCTTAGTAAGAAGGTGGTTCGTTCTTTGAGATTTGGTGTAGGGTTCAATCTCCTTTTCTAATTCCTTAAGGTAGGTTGCGAATTTCTAGATACTCTAGCCTGACCTCTGCTTCGCCACGTTATAGTTGATTGCAGCAATACGCTAGCGGTTCTCTAGATCGGTATGCAAATCCCTAAGGAAGAGCTCAAACTTGTGGAAGGTGTACTAGTTGAAGTCCGGCCTAAGCCTAGTGCACTCCGAGTCCCATTCCTTCGCCGGCTCATAGTTAAGGTATTGCGCGGCGAAGGTGACCTTCTAGTATTCTGTCTAGAACAGGGCTAGTTGATATCAGAATGTGCCCCTAACTAATGCTAGGAATTCGTCGAGTTCCTAAAGACTCTTTCCCTTATACGTCTTTAGTTCCTTAAATCTGCTAGCGGTTCTTAAGGTCGGGACCGTGGCTAATGTTGGGACATCCTGCTAGTCCAGCCCTAGGGTGTGTCCAGCAGTATTAGGAGTGAGGGATTAGGTTCGTTTCTTGCCCCTGTCTTGCCTCTTAACGAACCTCTAGACGTCCTCTAGATAGGAGTCTAAATCATCGCCGTGCATCTGCTAGTATAGGTTAGCAGTCTCGCACATGGCCTCGTGGATGGCCCTCTCACTCTCTAACCTCATTCTGAGTTTTTGTAGGCGTTCCTCCGGATCTTCGCGTTCGAGCCCGAGGGTGGCCGCTAGTGACGGTTCTCTAAGTGTGGAGGCTGGTGCTAAGAGCTGGTGACCACTCTAAGTAGTCGCGCCGTGAGGCTGGTCTAATACTAGGTCCTTTCCTCTTTGTGCCATTGTGATGTCGTAGGTTGAATAGGGTGAGTCGTTAGAATTGTAACACCCAACTAGTCTAACACTAGTGTTTGAGGTACGTTCTTACAATGGCGATACTAAGTCTAGTCTTCTTCTAGTGACAGTCTAGATAGGCGTCTTATACATTAACTAACGACTAGAGATCTCATCTCTAGTCCCTATGGATATATATATTCCTACATGATGCCCTCCAGTCCTTTGCTAGTCCCTTTGTCCTTAGCCTAAGACCTCCGGTCCCACACTAGTGTTCTAGTCGCCTACCGACCCTCCGGACATTGTTGCTAATACGTGACTAGAGATACGTTGGGCTGGATCACGTGACCGGAGTTCTGCTAGTGACGTGAGTCACCGCCTTACAGCCGTCTGCATCACTTGCTTAGGACGCTTAAGACAACAATGAACAGCTCGCATTTACGTTCATGAGCGGAGACAAAAGACACGAGCACACAAGCTGGTTTGTGGATTTAGGCACCTTAAATCATCTTACTTTTAATAAGTCTCAACTTTAAGACTATGTTGAATACCTAGTTTTAAAGCAGTGTAGGGGAATTAGCTCTAACTTCTTCATTCATGGTCATGGCACTATAAAGCTCTAATGTCTTAGTGATAAGTCTCAGACTATCACTCTCTCAAATGTGAACTATTCACCATAAGCTACAGCAAATCTTTTGTCTACAGAGTAGGTAAAGGGCATCGTCTAGACTATTGCTAACGGGATTATGTAGGGAAGACTTAGAGAAAAGGTCCTTTTTCATGCTACACATCTTAGAGGGCAGTATCGACTAAGAATTAAGGGTAGAGACAGACTAGTATTCACGGCTAGCTAGAGCTAAGACTAAGACTCTCATGATTCTTAAATGCTCTAGCATAGTCGCCTTGCCCATGTTAATTATGGAGTTCTTACAAAGATGCATTAAATCATAGATGGCATCCTAAAGTTCAACCCTATTGACTCTAACTCCTCCTTCTATGAGCCATGCACTGTAGCAAAGCTCACCCGTACAGTCTCTTGAAAACTAATGCCTCTTGCAACGAGGAAGCTCGAGCTCGTCCACTTAGATGTGGGAACGATGCTAATTGTATTAGTTAGTGGCAGCAAATACTATGTCACTTTCATAGACGACATGACCTGCTACTAATGGACAATTCTCATAAAGAAAAAGGGAGATTTTAAGACTGTATTCCATTCATAGAGATAGTAAGTTGAGATGGAATCTTAAACGAAACTACAACATTTTCAAACTAATAATGGAGGGGAATACACTTCTCTCTCGTTGCTTAGTTCTCTCGCCTAAGCTAGTATTAAACATAAGACAACCCTAGCATATACCCCTAAGATGAACGGAGTCTCTAAACGTCTAAATCAGACCCTTGTTAAAGCTGCAAAAGCTATTCTATACAAGGCTAAGCTTAACGATGCTTAGTGGGGGGAGGCGATCATGACAGTTACATATTTGAGAAATCTTATGCTAATAGCGGCAGATCCTACGACTACTCCTTTTAAGAAATGGAAAGGCATGAAGCTAGATCTACGACATCTACGCATCTTTGGATCCGAATGCTAGGTACACGTCCTAAAGCAACTCTAAAGAAAGCTTAATGATCACGCGAAAAGGGGAATCTTTGTAGGATATGGGGATACTTAGTCGACCTACCATGTTACGGTCAATGGCAAAGTCTCTGTCTATTAGGACGTGAGATTCAATGAGAATCTCGTTTCGAAAGTTCTCATACTAATGCTAATTTAGCTTCTGAATCCCATTCATTAGGATGATGAGATTCTAGGGGGGGGAGATTCTAAGGGGTAGGGGCAGCAGCATTCACACGAGGATCATGATAATTAAGAAGACTTTCATGACGCTAACGATGGCTAAGATTAGGATTAGGATTAAGATGATCATTTTGTAGATTAGAACGTCACAATGCGACGAAGAAAGACGCCCTCCTATTTTGAACCTACAATCCTTAATGGCCTAAGAATACGAAAACCCTTAAGAAGAGCACAATAATCTTAAGCTTAAGAAGAGTATGACTCCTAATTTAACTCAACTCTTATTCACGAAGACTATCCCTCGTTCTACGCAGCAAATGATATACCTGTTAGCGTAAAACAGGCACTGTCTATTCCTACATGGAAAACAGCGATGGATAGGGAGATGTCATTAATTTATGAGAATAAGACCTAGAAGCTAGTTAAGGATATAGGGTAAAGAACAGTGGGAAACTAATGGGTCTTGTAACACCTAGCTAGTGTAGCACTAGTGCTTTAAGGTACGGTTCTCATAATGGTAGCAAAGGGGTTCTAGTCTAAGTCTAGTGGTGAACCAACTAGGCGCCTAATACATTAACTAACGACTAGAGATCCCATCTCTAGTCTCTATGGATATATATATATACTTGTCCCTCTACTTTCCAGTCCTACGCTAGTGGCAGAAGTCCCTTCGTCTGTTGCCTCCGGTCCCACGCTAGTGGCCCACCCTTTTCTAAGCATACCGCGCTTGTCTAGGAGCACGTGCCTAGAAGTCCTTAGGCGTTAGTCACGTGACTGGCGTTCTACTAGGGACGATGCTCACCGCCTTACAGGTCTTTACATGAAAGCAGAATGGGCTGTATAAGGCTCGCCTTGTTGTGAAAGGATATACTTAACGATAGGGTCATGCTTATCATAAGACTTTTGCTCCTGTAGCAAAGATACAGACGTTCCGCATCCTACTCTCTCTTGCTCTCTGAATGGGCTAGGAGATTCACTAAATGGACGTCATAACAGCTTTTCTTAATAGCACTCTTAAAGAGGAAGTCTACATGGAACTGCTAGAGGGATGTAACACCCAGCTAGTACAACACTAGTAGTCTAAGGTATGGTTCTTACAATGATAGGAAAGGGGGTCTGGTCTAAGTCTAGTGGCGGGCCAACTAGGCGCTTAATACATTAACTAACGACTAGAGATCTCATCTCCAGTCTCTATGGATATATATATACTTGTCCCTCTATTTTCCAGTCTAACGCTAGTGGCAGAAGTCCCTTCGTCTATTGCCCTCTAGTCCTACGCTAGTGGCCCACCCTTTGCCGAGCGTACCGCGCTTGTCTAGGAGCACGTGCCTAGAAGTCCTTAGGCGTCGGCCACGTGACCGGCGTTCTACTAGGGACGATGCTCACCGCCTTACAATTATCCCCCCTCTTAGGGGTCGACCCCAACCCTAGTCTAGTCCGTAATTCTTCTGGCGCTATGGTTGCTAACGTCGTCGTCGTCGCTCATCGTCGTTAACGACACTAGCGGCATTGTCGTCACCCTCTAGGCGGCATCCGCTAGAATTGTTAGTCGATTTCGGGGTTTTCGCTTAAGTGTAGGTCTAGTGGCGCTAGGCGACATTTTCTTTGTTTACCGGCCATAGATTCCTTTGCCTTTCTCCAATATTAACAAATCCAGCCCACGCGCATCCACCCAGTTGTCCCACACCTAGTGGATCATTGTGAGTACCGCCTAGGTTCTTTGTTGACCTTCCTCCATCGTTCTTAAGCTGACTAGTGGATCCAGCTTCTTTGTTCTGCTGTCGTCATCGCTGCGCTTTGTCTAGCGTTCCGATCTTAAGCTAGAGT
>Ga0209512_1003760_pt1 | contig 14036 bp, 11 predicted proteins | sample frozenSSSSmetaG_FD_184142 | JGI IMG/M metagenome (GOLD analysis project Ga0209512, IMG submission 184142) | Glacier valley bacterial and archeal communities from Borup Fiord, Nunavut, Canada, to study Microbial Dark Matter (Phase II) -... | ecosystem: Environmental > Aquatic > Freshwater > Ice >... | reverse complement strand
CTTTCGCGAGCTGTGCGACACGCTGGCGGTCGCCATCCGCAACCGCCGCAAGGAAGCCGAGCTCGCCCTGCTGTCCGCCCGGCCGGTCCGCACCAAGTACGACGCGCTGATGGCCGACGGCCTGATCTCGGCCGAGGAGCTGAAGCTCGCGGCCACCTCGGCGCGGCGCAAGGGCGTCGACGTCGAGGAGATCCTGCTGACCGAGTTCCAGGTCGAGCGCAGGGCGATCGGCCAGGCGCTCGCCAAGTTCTTCGACGTCCCCTACGAACCGTTCAAGGCCGACCGCCTGAAGCCGCTCGAGCTGGTCAAGCAGATCAAGCGCGAATACGCGCAGTCGGCGCAGTGGGTACCGGTCGAGGACGCCGGCGACGGCCTGGTCGTGCTGACCACCGACCCCGAGCGCATCCAGTCGTCGCGCGTGGTCTCGAACATCTTCCCGCGCGCGTCCAAGGTGGTCTACCGCGTCACGACGGCCGAGGAATTCGAGCGCACGCTCGACCAGTTCTTCGGCGAGGACATCGCCGCCGGGTCGATCAACGACTTCCTGCGTGGCGACGGCGGCGATGCCGGTGCTCTCGAGTTCGCCGAGACCGGCGACGAAGCCGCGGCCGCCGCCGACAACGAGCTCGTCAAGTTCGTCAACAAGGTCATCATCGACGCGCATCACCAGGGCGCGTCGGACATCCACATCGAGCCCTATCCCGGCCGGCAGAAGACGGTCATCCGCTTCCGCAAGGACGGCACGCTGTCGCCCTACGTCGAGGTGCCGCCGAGCTATCGCGCGCCGCTGATCGCGCGCCTGAAGATCATGTGCGACCTCGACATCTCCGAGAAGCGCAGGCCGCAGGACGGCAAGATCAAGTTCAAGAAGTACGGCCCGCTCGACATCGAGCTGCGGGTCGCGACGATCCCGTCGGCCGGCGGCGTCGAGGACGTCGTGATGCGGATCCTCTCGGCCGGCAAGCCGATCCCGGTCGACCAGCTCGGCCTGACGCCGCACAACGCGGCGCGCCTGATGCCGATCATCGCCAAGCCCTACGGCCTGTTCTTCGTGTGCGGGCCGACCGGCTCCGGCAAGACGACGACGTTGCACTCGATCCTCGGGCATCTCAACACGCCGGAGACCAAGATCTGGACCGCGGAAGATCCGGTCGAGATCACCCAGAAGGGCTTGCGGCAGGTGCAGGTGAACCGCAAGGCGGGGCTGGACTTCGCGACGGTGATGAAGTCGTTCCTGCGGGCGGACCCCGACATCATCATGGTCGGCGAGATGCGCGACAAGGAGACGGTCGGGCTCGGCATCGAGGCGTCGCTCACCGGCCACCTCGTGCTGGCGACGCTGCACACCAACAGCGCGCCCGAGTCGATCACGCGCCTGCTCGACATGGGGATGGACCCGTTCAACTTCGCCGACGCGTTGCTCGGCGTGCTCGCGCAGCGGCTGGCCAAGAAGCTGTGCACCTGCAAGGAAGCCTACACGCCGGATTCCGCCGAGATCCGCGCCTTCGTCACCGAGTACGCCGAGGACCTGCAGCAGTTCCCCGGCTGGCACACCGACCCGCAGGGCGAGGCCAAGCGCCTGTACGACGGCTGGGTCACCCAGTACGGCGTGTCGGGCAAGCTGGTGTTCCAGCGGGCCAAGGGTTGCGACCGTTGCAACCAGACCGGCTACAAGGGCCGCATCGGGCTGCACGAGCTGATGATCGGCAGCGACGCGATCAAGAAGAACATCCAGGAGCACGCGCGCGTGGCGGAGATGTTCGCCACGGCGATCGGCGAAGGCATGCGCACCTTGCGCATGGACGGGATGGAAAAGGTCCTGTCCGGGCTCACCGACCTCAAGCAGGTCCGGGCAGTCTGCGTTCGCTGAACGTTGCGCGGCTTCCCTCCGCGCGGTCGGACAGATTCGTAGATTCGTGCAGAGGCGCGAATTTCGGCCGCGAACTTCTCAAGAACCGACGGTCCTTACCGAGAGGACGAGCACGCTATTTGCATAGTCGATGAGAAGTTGCCCGAGATTGCAATGGTTTAAACACCCCTCAAGGATCCGCCCCATGTACCAACTCGCGCGTCGTACCCGAGCCTCCGGCTTCACCCTCATCGAACTCATGATCGTCGTCGCGATCATCGGCATCCTGGCCGCGATCGCGCTGCCGGCCTATCAGGACTATACGAAGCGGGCGAAGTTGTCCGAACTGATCCTGGCCGCCAGTGCCTGCCGCACGACGATCAGCGAGGTCTACCAGTCCGCGTCGTCGAACCCGTTCCCGAGCGGTGGCAACTTCGGCTGCGAAGTCGCCAGCGGCAGCGGATCCAAGTACGTCACGTCGGTCGTCACGGACAACGTCGGCAAGGTCACCGTCACGGCGCGCAACATCGACAGCACGAACATCGACACCAAGACGATCGACCTGGTCCCCTACATCGGCAACGCGACCGCCGCCGGCGGTGTCGATGCCGGCAAGGCCATCACGCAGTGGAAGTGCGGCCCGGGTTCGGCCTCGCCGATCCCGCCGAAGTACCTGCCGGGTTCCTGCCGCGGCTGATGGTCGTCCGATCGGGGGAGCGAGAGACCTTCGATCGGTCCCTTCGATCAAAAATGTCTGCAAGTGACGAATTGCGTCGCGAAGTGTCGAACTTCGCGTCGCCTCATTCTGCAAATGATTGATTTTTCGGGGACGAGCGGTGGGTTCTGCCGCACAGGCGGTCTGGCACGTCGATTGCTTAGCGACCAGTGCTGCAGGCCGTTCCCCCCCATTTGGAGAAATATATGAGCAAGATGCAAAAGGGTTTCACGTTGATCGAATTGATGATCGTCGTCGCGATCATCGGTATCCTGGCTGCCATCGCGCTGCCGGCCTACCAGGACTACACCAAGCGCGCGAAGGTCTCTGAGCTTATTTTGGCTGCCAGCGCATGCCGAACGACGATTACCGAGGTTTTCCAGTCCGGTTCGAGCGCTTCGGCGCCGTCGGCCAACGGCTGGGGCTGCGAAGTTGCATCGGGTTCGGGCACCAAGTACGTTTCCCAAGTCAGCACGTCTACCCTGGGCATTGTGACGGTAACTGCGCAAAACGTCGGCGATACCAACATCGATGGCAAGTCGATTCAGCTCGCACCGTATTCCGACACACTTGGCTCTAACGCGATGACAGCTGCCGACTTCGGTAAGCCAGTCGCCGTGTGGAAATGCGGCCCGACGAGCTCTAGCGGCATTCTTCCCAAGTTCCTGCCTGGCTCGTGCCGCGGCTAAACGATCAGACCTTCGATCGAAAACAAAGAGGTGCTTTCGGGCACCTCTTTTTTTATGCCCCGCCTCCGTTCTTCCGGCTTGTGGTCGCCGCAGGGTCTGTCCGTCGTCCTGCTCGTCGCCTCGGCCTTCGTCCTCGCGCATCCGTACACCGGCATCCGCCACGACGGCACGCTGTATGCCGGCGACGCGCTGGCCCGCCTGCTGCCGGACGGTTTTCGCGACGACCTCTACTTCCTCTTCGGTTCGCAGGGGCGCTTCACGCTGCTTCCCGCGCTCTACGCCTCGCTGATCTCCGCGTTCGGGATCGGCAACGGCACCATCGTCGGCCTGCTCGTCGCCTTCGCGCTGTACCTCGCGGCCACCTGGTATTTCGTGGCGTGGTTCGCGCCCCCGCGCTGGCAGGCCTTCTGCGTGCTGTCGGTGACGCTCGGCTGGACCCTCTACGGGGGCAACCGCATCTTCGGTTACTCCGAACCGTTCCTCACCGCCCGAAGTTTCGCGGAACCGGCGGTCCTGCTCGGACTCGCGTGGCTGGTGCGCGGCCGTCTCTGGCTGGCCATCGCCGCGTTGTTGCTCGCACTGACGATCCATCCGCTGATCGCCGCGGGCGGCTGTCTGGTCGCGTGGATCTACCTGAGCGGCCGCGATCGCCGCTGGCTCGTCCTGGCACCCGTCGGCGTGGTGACGCTGCTCGCGCTCGGTGCCATCGGCCGCGGCCCTTTCTCGGACCTGTTCTCGCGCTACGACGCCGAATGGCTCGCGCTGGTCCACGAAGCCAACGGCCACGCGTTCGTGCTGCGCTGGACGATGCTCGACTACGGCGTCCTCGTCTTCAATGCCGCGGTGCTCTGGTTTGCCGCGCGGCTCGCGGCCGAGCGCGTCGAACTGCGCCGACTGGTGATCGCGGCCGGGATCGCCGGCGTAGGCGCGACGATCGCGAGCCTCGTCCTGGTCGACCTGGTCGGCAACCCGTTCTTCGGCAAGCTGCAGATCTGGCGCGCCGAGTGGGTCATGCAGTGGGTGGCGATGGCGACGCTGCCGCTCGTCCTGCGCGCGCTGTGGCAGCGCGGTGAACACGGACGGGTCGCCGCCGCCTTCATGGCGATCGGCTGGGCCGCACCGTTCAGCGTCGCACCGTCGCTGCTGGCCGTGATGGCGATGGTCATCGATGCGGCACGGAGCCGCTTCGTCGTCACGCGGGTCACTACCCGGATCGTCTGCGGGGTCGCGGTGCTCGTCGGACTCGCCATCACGGTGCAGTACGAGGCGCGCGTCTTCAAGCTCGGCGTGCTGCTCGACCAGCCGCTGCATGCCGTGATCGCGCAGGCCCTGACGATGAGCCTCGTCATCCTCGCAGGCGCGCTGCTGTTGCTGCGCGCCGTGCCGAAGCTCGCATGGGCCGGCCCGGTCGCCGGGCTGATCGTGCTGGCCGGCGCGATCAACTTCTGGGACCAGCGCGGCGCCTGGACCCGGAAGCTCGAGTCGTACCCGACCGGCACGCACATCTGGCCCGGTCTGATCGAGCCGCAGGCCAAGGTCTACTGGTATCGCGACCTGATCGCGCCGTGGGTGCTGCTAGGGCACGGCAACTACTACACGCAGCAGCAGGGTTCGGGCGCGGTGTTCTCGCGCGACATGGTGGTCGAGCTCGACAAGCGGCGGAAGGTCACGGCGCTGCTGGATTTTCAGGAACAGATCTGCCGGATGATGAACAACCTGAGCGAGAAGCAGGGCTCGTGCGAGCCCGACGCCGAGGCGGTCCGGACGGTATGTACGGAAGGCGGCATCGACTACGTCGTGCTGCAGAGCTCCCTCGAAGGGGCGAAGCCGCTCGCGGAGTTCTCGACCGGTGTCGTCGAAAATGGCTATGAAAAGAAGTTCTTTCTTTATCGTTGCTCCGCGCTGAACCCGCGATGATGGAGCCATGCCGATGATCGCCGCCGAACTCGAGACCGAAGCCTCCGTCGTCGCCCCCGCCTCGTCGTCCGCAGGGGGCGAAGCGCTGCGCTACCTGATCGCGTCGGTCCTCGCCCTCGGGCTCGACGCAGGACTGCTGTGGGTCGGCACGCACGAGCTCGGGATGCCCCCGTGGCTGGCCGGCGCGTTCGCCTATGCGGCCGGTCTCGTGCTGGTCTACACGCTGTCGGTGCGCTGGGTGTTCGCGCACCGCGTCATCCGCGATGCGCGCGGCGAGTTCGTGGTCTTCGCGGTGCTCGGGCTGATCGGCCTGCTGCTGAACTCGGCGACGCTGTACGTCGCGACCGGGCTCGGCCTCGCGCTGCCGCTCGCCAAGGGCCTTTCCGCAGCGATCGGTTTCGTGACGAACTTCGTCAGCCGCAAGTTCCTCCTGTTCTCGACCCACGCGAAGTGAACACCGCGCACACCATCGTCATCGGCGCGGGCCCGGCCGGCCTGACCGCGGCCTACGAGCTGATCGAGGCCGGCCATCCGTCGATCACGATGTTCGATGCCGATCCGCAGGTCGGTGGCCTGTCGAAGACCGTGGTCCATCACGGCAACCGCATCGACATCGGCGGGCACCGCTTCTTCTCCAAGTCCGACTGGGTGATGCGCTGGTGGCTCGACAAGCTGCCGATCGCCGACGACCGCGATCCCGCGACCCTCAAGGCCGGCGGCGATCATGCGTTCCTCGCGTACCAGGGCATGCGCCGCGCGCTGCCGCTGGCGGACCAGGCGCGCAGCGGCGGCGAGGCGAGCATGCTGATCCGCGACCGGCTGTCGCGCATCCTGTTCGGCGGCAAGCTGTTCGCGTATCCGCTCAAGATCGACGTGGCCACGGCGTGGAAGCTCGGCCCGGTCGCCGTCACGATGTACGGCCTGAGCTACCTCAAGGCGCACCTGTTCCCGGTCAGGCCGGAGGCGACGCTCGAGGACTTCTTCATCAACCGCTTCGGGCGCCGGCTCTACCTGCGTTTCTTCAAGACGTACACCGAGAAGGTGTGGGGCCGTTCGTGCCGCGAGATCAGCGCCGCCTGGGGTGCGCAACGCGTCAAGGGTCTGTCGATCTCGCGCGCGCTCGTGCACGCGCTCAGGCAGATCGTCTCGTCGAAGCACGCGGCGCGCGAGACGTCGCTGATCGAGCACTTCCTCTATCCGCGCCTCGGTCCGGGCCAGATGTGGGAGACGGTCGCCGAACGCGTCGGCGCCGCCGGCGTGCCGATCCGCCTGTCGACGCGCGTGACCGGACTGCGCCTCGTCGCGCGCCGCATCGCCGAGGTCGAGACCGAGGACGTCGCGAGCGGCCGCCGGACCTGGCAGCCCGCAGACCGCGTGATCTCGACGATGCCGATCCGCGAGCTCGTCGCGGCGCTGCAGGGCGACGTGCCGCCGCGGGTGCGCGAGATCGCGTCCGCCCTCGAGTACCGCGACTTCATGACCGTGGGCCTGTTGTACCGCAAGCTCTCGCGAACCGAGAGCAGGGTGCCGGCCGGGCGCGCGTCGGTTCCCGACAACTGGATCTACATCCAGGAGCCCGACGTCAAGGTCGGTCGCCTGCAGATCTTCAACAACTGGAGTCCGTACCTGGTCGCGGATCCCGATCAGGTCTGGGTCGGCCTCGAGTTCTTCTGCGCCGAAGGCGACGAACTGTGGTCGTCGTCGGACGTCGACATGATCGCGCTCGCCAAGCGCGAGATGCAGCAGATCGGCATGGCCGATCCCGCCGAATGCCTCGACGCGATGGTGCTGCGCATGCCGAAGGCCTATCCGGGCTACTACGGCGCTTACGAGCACTTCGACGAGGTACGCACGTTCCTCGACGGCATCGAGAACCTGTTCTGCGTCGGCCGCAACGGCATGCACCGCTACAACAACCAGGATCACTCGATGCTGTCGGCCAAGCGCGCGGTGGAGGCGATCGTCGCCGGCAGCACCGACAAGTCCGCGATCTGGGCGGTGAACATCGACGACGCGTACCACGAAGAGACCGACCGGCCGCAGGACGCGCAGGGCACGCGCGTGATCGATGAAGAGGACGCGCTCGCCGAGGCGGCGGCTCCGGCCGGCCGGCCCGGCTTCGGGCGGCCCGCGGCGACATGAAGGTCGTGATCCTCGCCGGAGGGCTCGGGACGCGCCTGTCCGAGGAAACCGTGCAGCGGCCGAAGCCGATGGTCGAGATCGGCGACCGCCCGATCCTCTGGCACCTCATGAAGATCTACTCGGCGCACGGACTGAACGACTTCGTCGTGTGCCTGGGCTACAAGGGCTACGTGATCAAGGAGTTCTTCGCGAACTACTTCCTGCACACGTCGAACGTGACCTTCGACCTCGCGAAGAACGCGATGGAGGTGCACCAGCGCCATGCCGAGCCGTGGCGCGTCACGCTGGTCGACACCGGCGACGCGACGCAGACGGGCGGCCGGATCCGCCGCGTGGCCGAGCATCTCGACGACACCTTCTGCTTCACGTACGGCGACGGCCTGGGCAATATCGACATCACGGCGTCCATCGCGTTTCATCGCGAACACGGCAGGAAGGCGACGGTCACCGCGGTTCAGCCGCCGGGACGCTTCGGTGCTCTCGACCTGTCCGGCGACCGGGTCGTCGACTTCCGCGAGAAGCCGTTCGGCGACGACGCGTGGATCAACGGCGGCTTCTCGGTGCTGTCGAAGGACGTCATCGACTACATCGAGGGCGATCACACGTTCTGGGAGCACATGCCGCTGCAGCGGCTTGCGGCCGACGACCAGTTGCGCGCGTGGAAGCACGCCGGCTTCTGGCAGCCGATGGACACGCTTCGCGAGAAGGGCGTGCTGCAGGACCTGTGGGCGAGCGGCCACGCGCCGTGGAAGGTGTGGTCGTGATCGATTCCCGCTTTTGGCAGGGCCGTCGCGTCCTGCTCACCGGACACACCGGCTTCAAGGGCGGCTGGCTGACGATCTGGCTGCAGTCGCTAGGAGCCGAGGTCACCGGCCTCGCGCTCGCCCCGACGCCACGGTCGCTGTTCGTCGACGCGGAGATCGGGCGCGATTGCCGGTCGAACATCGTCGACGTCCGCGATGCCGACGCGGTGAAGAAGGTCGTGCTCGCCGCCCGACCCGAGGTCGTCTTCCATCTCGCGGCGCAGGCGCTGGTGCGGCCGTCCTACGCCGATGCGGCCGCGACCTGGATGAGCAACACGATGGGGACCATCCACGTGCTCGACGCCCTGCGAGCCTGCGACGACACGCGGGCGATCGTCGTCGTCACGTCGGACAAGTGCTACGAGCAGGGGCGCATCCCGGAACACGCGTTCGGCGAGGACGATCCACTCGGTGGCCACGATCCGTACAGCAGCAGCAAGGCGGCCGCCGAGATCGCGACGGCGTCGTGGCGACGGTCTTTCTTCGACGCGGCCGGGGTCGGCGTCGCGACGGCCCGCGCGGGCAATGTCATCGGCGGCGGAGACTGGGCAGTCGATCGCCTGATTCCCGACCTCGTGCGCAGTGCGATCGACGGGCGCGAGGTGCCGATCCGCTCGCCACACGCGACCCGACCCTGGCAACACGTGCTCGATCCGCTGAGCGGCTACCTGCTTCTCGCGCAACGCCTGGTCGACGCACCCGCGCTTCACGCCGGCGCCTGGAACTTCGGTCCGGAGCACGACGCATCCGCGACGGTGAGCACCGTCGCCTCGCGCTTCGTCGCGGCGCTGGACCGCGGTGCCCGGTGGCGACTTGCGGAAGACGCGTCGCTGCACGAAGCTGCGACGTTGTCTCTCGATACGACCAAGGCACAGGCCCGTCTCGGCTGGTTCCCGAGGCTGTCGCTCGACGAGGCGCTCGCGCTGACGGCCGACGCTTACCGTGTCGCGATCGACCGGGGCGATCAGCGCAGCCGGATCGCGGACCAGATCGATCGTCACGCCAGGACGATCTTCCTTCAACCCGAATCAGCGATTTCGTCGTGAATCAACCGATCCTTTTCACCGAGCGCAATGCTCCGGCCGCGAACGGCGACCGCGAGCAGCTGCGCGACCAGATCCGTGCGCTCGTGCGTCAGTACGCCGACCTTGCGCCCGTCCCCGCGTTCCAGCCCGGCGTCACGGCCATCCCGCCGTCCGGCAAGGTGATCGGTGCCCCGGAAATCGCCGGCATGGTCGACGCCGCGCTCGACGGCTGGCTGACGACGGGACGCTTCAACGCACTGTTCGAGCAACGCCTCGCGGCCTACATGGGCGTCACGCGCGCGATGACGGTCAACTCGGGATCGTCCGCCAACCTGGTCGCCTTCACGGCACTCACGTCGCCGCTGCTGGGTGATCGTGCGATCCGGCCCGGCGACGAGGTCATCACGGTCGCGGCCGGGTTTCCGACGACGGTCAATCCGATCATCCAGAACCGTGCGATCCCGGTCTTCGTCGACGTCGACATCCCCACCTACAACATCGACGTGTCGCTTCTCGAGGCCGCACGCTCCGACCGCACGCGGGCAGTGATGATCGCGCACACGCTCGGCAATCCGTTCGACGTCGAGGCCGTCGCGGCCTTCTGCAGGCAGCATGGTTTGTGGTTGATCGAGGACTGCTGCGATGCCCTCGGCGCCACGTTCCGCGGCCGCAAGGTCGGCACCTTCGGCGATCTCGCGACGCTCAGCTTCTATCCGGCGCACCACATCACGATGGGCGAAGGCGGCGCGGTCCTGACCAGCGATCCGCTGCTCGCGCGCGCGGCCGAGTCCATCCGTGACTGGGGGCGCGACTGCTACTGCGAACCGGGCAAGGACAACACCTGCGGCAAGCGCTTCTGCTGGAAGCTCGGCCAGTTGCCGATGGGCTACGACCACAAGTACACGTACAGCCACCTCGGCTACAACCTCAAGATCAGCGACATGCAGGCGGCCTGTGCCCTGGCGCAGATGGATCGGCTCGATGGCTTCATCGCCGCGCGTCGCGCCAACTTCGCGTTCCTGCATCGGCGCCTGTCCGCGTGCACCGAGTTCCTGGAGCTGCCGCACGCGACGCCGGGCAGCGATCCGTCTTGGTTCGGCTTCCCGATCACGCTGCGCGAGGCGGCGGCCACCCGACGGGTCGACCTGCTCACCTATCTCGACGACCGGAAGATCGGTACGCGGCTGCTGTTCTCCGGCAACCTGACGCGCCAGCCGTACATGGAAGGCCGCGAGTACCGCGTCGTCGGCGCACTGGCCAACGCCGATCGCATCATGAACGATACGTTCTGGATCGGCGTCTATCCAGGGCTCGACGAAGCGATGCTCGAATACGCCGCAGGCAGCATCGAGCAGTACTTCGGGGTCGGATTCTGATGAACACCGGCTCGCTGTCGGGCATCGGGTCGCAGGATCTCGCGGAGGTGCTCGCGCAGGCGTCGCGCCTGCACGTGTCGCTGCGCGGGGCACGCATCCTGGTGACCGGCGCGACCGGCTGGTTCGGCACCTGGCTGCTCGACGCACTCGTCGCGATGAACCGGGCGGCCGGACTCGACCTGCGCATTGTCGCGGTCAGCCGGCGGCCCGATGCGTTTGCCGCGCGACATCCCCGGCTGCATGCGGCCCGCGAGATCGAGTGGGTCGCGGCCGACGTGCGCGACCCGCTGACGATCGCGGGATCCGTCACCCACGTGATCCACGGTGCGACCGAGGCGAGCGCAAAGCTCAACCGCGAACAACCGGACCGGATGTTCGACACGATCGTCTCGGGTACCCGCCACGTGCTGCGCGTTGCGGCGGAGCATCCCGGTGCGAAGGTCCTGCTGATCAGTTCGGGTGCCGTGTACGGCGCGCAGCCGGCCGGGCTCGCCGCGTTGTCCGAAGACCATCCTCTCGCATCGGACCCGCTCGACGCCGGCCATGCCTACGCGGAGGGCAAGCGCGCCGCGGAGCATCTCGCGGCCATCTGGCACGCGTCATCCGCGGTGCCGGTGACGATCGCTCGCTGCTTCGCGTTCGTCGGTCCCCACATGCCCTTCGATGCGCACTTCGCGATCGGCAACTTCATCCGCGACGTCGTCGACGGCGACGCGATCCGCATCGCCGGCGACGGCCTGCCGCGTCGGTCGTACCTGTACCCGACCGACCTGGTGGTCTGGCTGCTGACGATCCTTGTCGACGGAAAGCCGATGCGGCCGTACAACGTCGGCGCGCACGCGTCGCTGTCGATCCGCGAACTCGCGGACCTGTGCGCGGCAGGCGCTGTCGGCGCGACGGAGATCGTGGTCGCCGGTGCGAGCGGCGGTAGCGACTATGTTCCCGACACGCGTCGCGCGCGAAGCGAACTCGGGCTCGACGTGCGCGTGCCGCTGGTCGATGCGATCCGGCGGACCACCGAATGGAGTCGGCGCCTGCACGCGCCGCAGGCCGCATGACGGGCCAGCCGCGTGCGAACCCGACCTTCCTGTACGGTGCGGGCCGCATGGGACGGGAGGCGCTCGTCCACTGCCGGGCGCAAGGCATCGAGCCCCGGGCATTCATCGATCGGGCCGCCCGCCCCGGCATGCGCGTCGATGGCATCCGGGTGATCGCGCCGGACGTGGCCGCGAGCGAAGTCGCGGGTGCCGATGTCCTGGTCGCGCTGCACAGCCCGGGTGTCGACATCGCCGCGGTGGTTAGATCGTTGCGTACGCAACCATTCGCGTCGATCAGCACGCTGTGGGCCGAGAGCGAGCGCACCGGATGGCTGCCGCGCTCGCCGTTCTGGCTCGCGCCGCGATTCGACTGGTCGGGCGAAGAGGATGCGATCGCGCGCGCCCGGGCTCTGCTCGTCGATGACACCAGCCGTCGCGTCTTCGACCAGCAGATCGCGCTGCGCCGCCATGGCGCCTACGACGTCTTGGGCGCGCCGACACCCGACGACCAGTACACGCCTCGCGACCTGGCGCCGTGGCGGGCACCGATGCACCTGCTCGATTGCGGCGCCTACGACGGCGACACGATCCGGTCGTTGCGCGCCGGCCCACACGCGATCGAGCGCTTCGTCGCGCTCGAACCCGACGCGGCCAATTTCGGGCGTCTCGCCGCGTCGCTCGGCGACGATCCCACGGGTCTGCTGGTCAGGGCAGGTGCCCACTCGGCCAACGGACGGCTGTCGTTCAGCGCCGGCGAGGGTGGTGCCGCGCACTTGGACCCCACGGGCGGCTCGACCATCGATGTCGTGCGGATCGACGACCTTTGCGTGGACTTCTCGCCGACGCTGATCAAGATGGATATCGAGGGTGCCGAGCGCGACGCGCTCGAAGGTGCGACCGGGACGATCCTGCGCGACCGTCCGGACCTCGCAATCAGCGTGTATCACCGGGTGGACGACCTGTGGCGAATCGCGCTGCAGATCGACGACCTGCTGTCCGGCTATCGCTTTCATCTGCGCAGCCACGCGCACAACGGCTTCGACACGGTGCTGTACGCCGTGGCTTCGCGATGACGGCCGCTGCGCTCCGGCAGTCCCCGTCGACGGCCGCGGCATCCGTACGCACCTGCCCGATCTGTCGTGCCGACGACGCCACCGCGCTGCATCGACAGCGCTACGCATTGTTCGACGACAGCGACCTGCCGCGCGAGACGACGATCGTCGCGTGCGGCGGCTGCGGCATGGTGTACGCGGCATCGAACGTGCGTGCCGAAGACTACCGGCGTCACTATGCGCGCCACTCGAAGTACGACACGGCCGTGATGGTCAGTGGCTCCGGCGAAGCGGCAACCGATGCCAGGCGTCTCGACGACCTGGTCCGCTTCCTCACGCAGCACGTCGCGGCGCTGGCGTCCCACGATGCCGCGATCCTCGACATCGGCTCCGGACGCGGGGGGCTGCCGTCCGCGTTCGTCGGGCACGGTTACGACCGGGTCGTGGGCATCGATCCGTCAAGCGGCTGCGTCGCGTCCATGCGCGCGATCGGCCTCGCCGCCGAAGTCGGCGAACTCGAACAGGCCGAGTGGCCGACCGACCCGGGGCGCTTCGATCTCGTCGTGCTGTCGCATGTACTCGAACACGTCTTCGACGTCGCGGGCGGCTTCGCCCGCGTCGCGCAACGCGTCGCTCCCCACGGTGCGATCTACATCGAGGTCCCCGACGCGTCGCGCTACACGACGGAGCGCTTCCCGCCGTTCTACTTCTTCGATCCTGAACACATCAACCACTTCGACGGTCCCCTGCTGGACCGGCTTGCGAGCGGCCAGGGATGGGAGATCGTCGCCACCTGGCCGCGCGTGCTCGACCTCGATGGCGGTCAACGCTATCCGGCGATCGGCGTCGTCCTGCAACGCGCGACCCCCGTCGCGAAGCCCCGACCCGCGGAAACGTCGGGTGCATCGGCGATCGCCCGCTACGTCGACGCGTCCCGTCTCGCCGTCGACCGGTCGGTCGACGGCGTCGCAATCGCGCGACTGGCCACGGACGCGACGCCAATCGTGGTGTGGGGCGCGGGCTCGCACGCACAGAGACTTCTCGCGCAGTCCGCTCTCGCGCACTGTTCGATCGCCTGCATCATCGATTCCGATCCGGGCAAGCAGGGCCGCGATCTGAGCGGTCACCGGGTGGTGAGTTCCGAAGCCGGACTCGCCTGCGCCGAAGAGCGTGGCGCCACGATCATCGTCGCCATCGCCGTCGGCGCGGACCTCGTCGTCGAACTGATCCGGCGCGGACGACCGGCGGTCCCGGTCGTCTGCCTCTAACAAGCACCGAAGCGCATGAAACGAGTCTCCGAATACGTCGCCGAGCGCATCGCCGACGCCGGCGTGCATCACGTCTTCACGCTGACCGGCGGCGGCGCGATGTTCCTCAACGACGCGTTCGGCTATCACCCGCGCATCACGCCGGTCTACCAGCATCACGAAC
>Ga0209512_1003756_pt1 | contig 14041 bp, 14 predicted proteins | sample frozenSSSSmetaG_FD_184142 | JGI IMG/M metagenome (GOLD analysis project Ga0209512, IMG submission 184142) | Glacier valley bacterial and archeal communities from Borup Fiord, Nunavut, Canada, to study Microbial Dark Matter (Phase II) -... | ecosystem: Environmental > Aquatic > Freshwater > Ice >... | reverse complement strand
GGCGCGTCGGCCGGCCGCAGCAAACCGCGGTCAGCGTGGCGCCTTCTTGGCGGCCGGTTTCGGCGCTGCCTTCTTCACGCCGACCGTGCTCACGATGCGCCGGATCGGTGCCGACTTGCGCGGTGTCTTCCTGGCACTCGGGGCTTGCTTCTTTGCCGGCGCTGCCGCCTTCTTCGCCGGAGCGGCACCCCGCTTGGCGGGCGCCGCCCGCGTCTTCGCCGGAGCGGCGGGTCGCTTGGCCGGCGCGGCGCTTCTTCGCGATGCAGCAACCCGCTGCGGCGGTTCCGCCTCAGCCTTGACCAGGCGCTTCGGTGCGCCGTCTGCCACCTTCATGCGCACCGGCTTTTCGCCCCACAGCTCTTCGAGGTGGTAGTACTCGCGGATCGCCGGCTGCATCACGTGCACAACGGCCGCGCCGCAGTCCACGATGATCCATTCGCCGTTGGCCTCGCCTTCGGTGCGCGGTGGCGGCGCTCCAGCAGCCTTGACCGCGTCGCGCACGCTGGCTGCGAGCGACTTCGTCTGCCGGTTGCTCGTACCCGAGGCGACGATCACGCGCTCGAAGAGCGACGACAGATGCTCGGTGTTGAAGACAACGATGTTCTGGGCTTTCACGTCTTCCAGACCATCGACGATGACGCGTTGCAGCTTGCGAATGTCCATCGAACTCCTGAAGTAATGGCGCCCCCACGCTCACTGCGTTAGTGCCCCCGAGGAGGCGGCAACGCCCCGGGGGCGGACCGGCGGGCGTTGCGGCTCAACTGCCGTAGAGCCGGTGCCGTGCAATATAGCCTTCCACCGCGGCGGGCACGAGATCGGCGATCGACTCGCCTCGGGCGATCCGGGCGCGGATGTCGGTCGACGACACGTCCATCCACGGCAGGCTCACCGCCTCGTGCGCGGCCCGGGCGATCTGCGGGTTCACTTCGACCTCGGCTCCGGGCCGGTTCGCCACCGCCAGCGTCACGAGGCCGAGCAGCTCGCGCCAGTCGCGCCAGGTGTGCAGCGTGGCGTACTGGTCCTGGCCGAGGATGAGAAACCAGGCGACCTCGGGCTCGGCGGCGTGCAGTTCGCGCATGGTGTCGAGCGTGTAGCTCACGCCTTTTCGGCGCAGCTCGGCGCGGTCGAGCACGAAGCGCGGCTCGCCGGCGATGGCCAGCCGCACCATCGCTTCGCGATCCGACGCATGGGCGAGCTGGCGCTCCTTCTGCCACGGCTGCCCGGCCGGAATCCAGCGCACCTCGTCGAGCGCCAGCTGCTCGAGCGCGACATGGGCCAGTGCGAGGTGGGCGTTGTGAACCGGATCGAAGCTGCCGCCGAACACGCCGACGCGCTTCATGCGGCCGCGCCCTCGGCTTTCGTGCCGCCTTCCAGGCCGAGCCAGTCGCGCGGCCTCAGAAAGTCGGCGTACAGAGCCGCCTCGGGCGTGCCCGCTTCGGGCTTCCAGTCGTAGCGCCAGGTCACCACCGGCGGCATCGACATGAGGATGCTTTCGGTGCGGCCACCCGACTGCAGGCCGAACAGCGTGCCGCGGTCGAAGACGAGGTTGAACTCGACGTAGCGGCCGCGCCGGTAGGTCTGGAACGCACGCTCGCGTTCGCCGAACGGCATGGCGCGGCGCCGCTGCACGATCGGCAGATAGGCGCCGACGAATGCGTCGCCCACCGCTTGCATCATCGCCAAGCCGTGTTCGAAGCCGCCCTCGGAGAAGTCGTCGAAGAACACGCCGCCGATGCCGCGCGGCTCGTTGCGATGCTTGAGGAAGAAATACTCGTCGCACCAGCGCTTGAAGCGCGGGTACTTGTCGGCGCCGAAGGGCACGAGCGCATCGCGGTTGACCGCGTGAAAGTGGACCGCGTCTTCCTCGAAGCCGTAGTACGGCGTGAGGTCCATGCCACCGCCGAACCACACCACCGGCTCGCCACCACCTTTCGGTGCGGCGGCCAGCATGCGCACGTTCATGTGCACGGTCGGCACGTGCGGGTTCTGCGGGTGAAACACCAGCGAGACGCCCATCGCCTCGAACGGCGCGTCGGCCAGCTCGGTGCCGCGGTGCTGCGTGGCCGATGCCGGCAGTGCCTGGCCCTTCACATGCGAGAAGCTGCAGCCGCCGCGTTCGAGCAGCCGCCCACCTTCGACCAGCCGCGAGATGCCGTCGCCCTCGAGCTTGCCGCCCGGCTCGCGCTGCCACGCATCGGTCAGAAAGGCGTCGCCGCCCTCGCCTTCCATGGCCGCGACGATGCGGCCCTGCAGGCCGAGCAGATAGGTTCGAACGCGATCCGTGTTCACGATCTCTGGGTCCTGCAACCGGTCAGCGCTTGATGGCACGCTTGCCGATGTCGCGCCGGTACTGGGCGCCGGCGAAGGCGATGCGGCTCACGGCCTCGTAGGCGTGTTGTTGAGCGAGCCGTGTCGAGTCGCCGAGCGCCGTCACGCAGAGCACCCGGCCGCCCGAGGTCACCACCGCGCCGTCTCGCATCGCCGTGCCGGCATGGAACACCTTCACCTTGGCCGATGCTGCCGCAGCGAGGCCGCCGATCGCGTCGCCGCTGCGGGGCGCGGCCGGGTAGCCGGCCGCGGCCATCACGACGCCGAGGGCAATGCGCCGGTCCCACACCAGCTCGACCTCGTCGAGCGGCTTGTCGTGCGCAGGCGCGGTGGCGTGCATGAGCAACTCGAACAGGTCGCTCTTGAGCCGCATCAGGATGGGCTGCGTTTCCGGGTCGCCAAGGCGGCAGTTGAACTCCACCGTCTTCGGGTTGCCCAGCGCGTCGATCATCAACCCGGCGTAAAGGAAGCCGGTGTAGGGCCGGCCCTCGGCGGCCATGCCGGCGATGGTCGGCAGCACGATCTCCTGCATCACGCGGGCATGCACGTTGGGCGTAACGACGGGTGCCGGCGAGTACGCGCCCATGCCGCCGGTGTTGGGGCCCTGGTCGTCGTCGGCCAGGCGCTTGTGGTCCTGGCTGGTGGCGAGCGAGAGCACGCTCCTGCCGTCGCACAGCACCATGAAGCTGGCTTCCTCGCCCTCGAGAAATTCCTCGATGACGACGCGGCTGCCTTTCGGTGAGGTGCCGCCGAGCATGGCGTCGACGGCGGCGTGCGCTTCTTCGCGCGACATGGCGACGACCACGCCCTTGCCGGCCGCGAGGCCGTCGGCCTTGACGACGATCGGCATGGCGTTGGCATCGACGTGCGCGTGCGCTGCGGCCGCATCTTCGAAAGTGGCGTGGCGCGCGGTCGGAATGCCATGCCGCCGCATGAACTCCTTGGCCCAGGCCTTCGAGCTCTCGAGTTCGGCGGCCGCCTTCGCCGGGCCGAAGATGCGCAGGCCTTTGGCGCGAAAGATGTCGACCGCGCCGGCTGCCAGCGCCGCTTCCGGCCCGACCACCGTGAGCGCGATCTTCTCGGCAGCCGCGAACTCGGCCAGCGCAGCGAGGTCGGTGATGTCGACGTTCTTCACCTGCGGCTCGGCCGCGGTGCCCGCGTTCCCGGGCGCGACGTACACCGTCTGCACGCGCGCCGACTGCACGAGCTTCCACGCCAGCGCATGCTCTCGCCCGCCCGACCCGATCACGAGAACTTTCATAGAGCCCGATGTCCCCTTGCAGCTTGCGCCGCGGCGCGGCCCCCCGAGAGAGCGCAGGCCGGCTTGGGGCGGCCCGGCGCCGGCCTCACTCGGAGATCTCTGCGTTGTGGAACAGCGCCTGAACGTCGTCGAGGTCTTCGATGACGTCGATCAGCTTCTGCATGCGCACGCCGTCGTCGCCCGAAAGCGGCACCGTGTTCTCGGCGCGCATGGTCACCTCGGCGAGGTCGGCGTGCAGGCCCGCCTGCTCGAGGCCGGCCTTCACCGCCTCGAACTCGTGCGGCGAAGAGAGCACCTCGATGGCGCCGCCTTCGTCGTTGATCACATCTTCGGCGCCGGCGTCGAGTGCGGCGGCCATCACCGCTTCTTCGCTCGCGCCGGGCGCGAACACGAACTGGCCAACGTGCTTGAACTGGAACGCCACCGAGCCTTCGGTGCCGAGGTTGCCGCCGTACTTGCTGAAGGCATGCCGCACCTCGGCCACGGTGCGCACGCGGTTGTCGGTCATGCAGTCGACGATCACCGCCGCGCCGCCAATGCCGTAGCCCTCGTAGCGGATCTCTTCGTAGTGGATGCCTTCGAGGTTGCCGGTGGCCTTGTCGATGTTTTTCTTGATCGTGTCGGCCGGCATGTTCGAGCCCTTGGCCTTCTCGACCGCCAGGCGCAGCCGCGGGTTCATCGAGAGATCGCCGCCGCCCTGGCGCGCCGCGACCACGATCTCGCGGATCAGCCGCGTCCAGACCTTGCCGCGTTTTTCATCCTGCCGGCCCTTTCGGTGCTGGATGTTGGCCCACTTGGAATGACCGGCCATGGCGTGTTGTTCTGCAGCGGGCCGCGCGGCCGCTGCTAGGAAAGAAGAAGAGGGAGCGGCGATTTTAGGGTGCCGCCACCGGCTTTCAGCGCGGTTGCAGCTGCGGGTCGCTGATCTCGGCAGCCACGCCGCGGCCGACGCGGCGACCCGCCAGCCCGAATCACGCCCCTCTCCGGCGAACGGCCCGGCGGTCGCAGCAGCGTGCCCGTCGCCACGACCGCCGGCTTCGGTGCGTAGGTGCGCCGGTGCGTAGGTGCGCCGGTGCGTAGGTGCGTAGGTGCGCCGGTGCGTAGGTGCGCCGGTGCGTAGGTGCGCCGGTGCGTAGGTGCGTAGGTGCGTAGGTGCGTAGGTACGTAGGTGCGATTCGGCGCGTCGGGTTCATCGTCACCGGGTGCTGCTGGATCGGCGCGAAGACTGCCGACGCAAGCCGGGCTCGTCAACGCAGGCGTCGACTTAGACTGCAGCCCCCTCGCGAACAGGCACGCCCATGGCCGACCCGATCCTCCTCGCCAAGCATGGCGGCACCGAGTGCTTCCTCCTGCCCGAGATGGCGAACCGGCACGGCCTCGTCACCGGGGCCACGGGCACCGGCAAGACGGTGACGCTGCAGACGCTCGCCGAGGGCTTCAGCCGGCGCGGCGTGCCGGTGTTCATGGCCGACGTGAAAGGCGATCTCGCCGGCATCGCGCAGGCCGGCAGCGTGAGCCCCAAGCTGGCTGCACTGCTCAAGGAACGCGGCATCGAGCCGCAGCCGCCAACCGCTTGCCCCGCCACGCTGTGGGACGTGTTCGCGGATGCGAAACAGGCTTCCGGCCACCCGGTGCGCGCAACCGTGAGCGACATGGGCCCGCTGCTGCTCTCGCGCATGCTCGACCTCAACGAGATCCAGCAGGGCGTGCTGCAGCTCGTGTTCAAGATCGCCGACGACAACGGCCTCCTGCTGCTCGACCTGAAAGACCTGCGCGCAATGCTGCAGCACGTGGGCGACAACGCGTCTGCATTCCAGACCGAGTACGGCAACGTCAGCGCGGCCAGCATCGGCGCCATCCAGCGCGGCCTGATGCAGATCGGCGCGCAGGGTGGCGACCTGTTCTTCGGCGAGCCGATGCTCGACATCGCCGACTTCATGCAGACCGCTTCGGCGCTGGCCGTTCAGGCCGGCACTTCGAGCCCTGGCGGCCATCAGCAGGGCATCGTCAACATCCTCGCCGCCGACAAGCTGCTCACCAGCCCGCGCCTCTACGCCACCTTCCTGCTGTGGATGCTCTCCGAGCTGTTCGAGCGCCTGCCCGAAGTGGGCGACCTCGACAAGCCCAAGCTCGTGTTCTTCTTCGACGAAGCCCACCTGCTGTTCGACGAAGCACCCAAGGTGCTGCTCGAGCGCATCGAGCTCGTGGTGCGGCTCGTGCGCAGCAAGGGCGTGGGCGTTTTCTTCGTGACGCAGAACCCGCTCGACGTGCCCGACAACATCCTGGCCCAGCTCGGCAACCGCGTGCAGCACGCGCTGCGTGCCTTCACGCCGCGCGACCAGAAGGCGGTGAAGGCCGCGGCCAGCACGATGCGCGGCAATGCCGGCCTCGACATCGAGACCGCCATCACCGAGCTCGCCACGGGCGAAGCACTGGTGAGCCTGCTCGACGAGAAGGGCCGCCCCGCGCCCACCGAGCGCGTGTTCGTGATCCCGCCCGCCAGCCGCATCGGGCCGATCAGCGGCGACGAGCGCAAGACGCTGATCGCCAGCTCGCTCGTTGCCGGCGCTTACGAGAAGACGGTCGATCGGGATTCGGCTTACGAGAAGCTGAAGGGGCGCGTCGTGGCGAGTCCTGCGGCTGGTGGCGTTGCCTCTGCACCGGCGCCTGCCGGTGGCACGCCGACCTCATTGCCGACAACGAGCACCGCCGCCGCGCCAGACGCCGGCGGCGGCATCCTCGGCAGCCTCAAAGATGTGCTGTTCGGAACCACCGGCCCGCGCGGCGGCAAGCACGAAGGCCTCGCCGAGTCGGCCGCACGCTCGGCCGTGCGCTCGATCGGATCGAGCGTGGGCCGCGAAATCATCCGCGGCGTGCTCGGCTCGATTTTGGGTGGTTCGAAGCGGCGCTGACGCGCCTTCCGAGGCGGCTCCGTCGCGCGACTCCGCGCGACTCAGAAACGGGTCGTCAGCCGCGTCAGCCAATCGGGCGAGCGGTCGACGAGCCAGGTCTCGAGCGGCTTGTCGAGGCCGAGCACGATCAGCACGCCGGCCACCACCAGCAACACGCCGAGCCCGCGCCGAGTCGTCTCGGCCGCCGCCACCCAACCCGGCCGCGAGCCGATCGCGAACCTGCGAGACAGCGTGCCGATGGCCACCAGCGGCGACGCAGCGCCGAGCCCGAACACGAGCATCAGCAGCGCCACGGAGCCGAGTTGCGTGCCCTGCGCCGCGAGCGTGCTGGCCGCACCGAGCGTCGGTCCGACGCATGGCGTCCACACCACGCCGAGCAGCAGGCCGACGGCGAACTGTCCTCGCCAGCCGCGGCCCTCGACCTTCGCGAGCACGCGGTCCCCGCCGGACGCGATGCGCGCCGTCGCGCTCGCGAACCCGCGCTGCAGCGCGGGAAAGGCCATCACCGCGCCGAACGCGATGAGCAACACGCCGGCGATGATGTGTACGACCGAACTGTCGATGCCGATCGTGAGCCCCACCGTGGCCAGGAAGATTCCGACCATCGCGAACGACAGTGCCAGGCCGCCGGCGAGTGCCCACAAGCCAAACGCATGCTGGGCCAGCGCGCTCGCGATCAGGATCGGCAGGATGGGCACGACGCAGGGCGAAAGCGTCGAAAGCACGCCCGCCGCGTAGGCGAGCGCGAAGGTCGCGCCGCCGAATTCCAGATCAGAGCGCCTGGTCGAACAGCGCGGCGATCTGTGCGCGGTCGGTCTGGCCGGTGGAACGGCCGACTTCCTTGCCGCCCTTGAAGACGACGAAGGTGCTCTGCTGCGCCACGCGCAGCTGCTTCTTGAGCGCGGCCTCGGTGTCGTAGTCGGCGGCGAAAAGCGTCACGGCCTTGCGCTTCGGCTCGGCGAGCAGCGCATCGACGATGGGCTGCTGGGCCTTGCAGGTGGGGCACCACGAAGCCTTGAAGTCGACGATCACCGGCTTGCCCGCGGCGATCGCGCTCTCGAAGGCGGCCTTCGAGTAGGCGACCTCCCCGGCCGTTGCGCCGAACGAGAGCGCGAGCGCGAAAGCAACCGCGACCGAGCGGGCCCGGGAACCGAAACGGGTGTGCGTGTTCATGGCGTCAGATGCCTCCATACCACTCGTAGCCTTCGTCTTCCCAATAGCCGCCCTTGCCGCCACGGATGGCGTCGAAGCTCGCAACGAGCTCGATCGAGCGGATGTACTTGGCCTGCTTGTAGCCGAGCTGGCGCTCGACGCGGCAGCGCAGTGGCGCACCGTTGCTCACCGGCAGCGCCTTGTCGTTGAGTTCGTAGGCGAGGAGGGTCTGCGCGTGATGCGCTTCGTCGAGGCCGATGGTTTCGTAATAGCGCGAGTCCTTGCCGTCGAGGCTCGGCCCGTCCATCGAGTCGTAGCAGCGGAACAGCACGAACTTCGCTTCCGGCTTCGGCTTCACCTGGTCGAGCAGCGGCCCGAGCTGCACGCCCTTCCACTTGCCGATGCAGCTCCAGCCCTCGACGCAGTCGTGCCGCGTGATCTGCGTTCGCGCCGGCATGGCGCGGATCTGCTCGAGCGTGAACTCGGCCGGCGCTTCGACCAGGCCGCCGATCTTGAGCTTGTAGGCGGCGAACCCCGAGTCGCGCAGCGCAACGTAGTCGGCGTCGCCCGGGTTCAGCGTGCCGTTGCTGCGGAAGACCGGTGCCACGTCGGCCTGCGTGAATTCCTGCGCCATCGCCGAGCGCGGCGCGACGATGTCGGCCGCGGCCTGGTTCAGCCTCTGCGCGCTCTTGAGCGTCTCGACGAAACCTTCGTTGTGCGAGAGCTTGTCGCAGCCGGTGAGCACGGCGGCACCGGCCGCGGCGAAGGCGCCGCGCAGCAGGTGGCGGCGCTCGCGCTGGTTCGAGCGCATCAGGGTGAAGGTCTTCTTCGTTGCACTCATGGCCGCACCTCCTGCTTGGGGTGGTCTTCGGGAATCCTGTACCAGCCGGTGATGATCGACCGCATCTCGTTCCACACGCCGGCGATGAAGACCTGGGCCACGTGCACGATCACGAACAGCACCAGGCCGGCCGCGGCGAGGAAGTGCAGCGAGCGTGCCGACTGCCGGCCACCCAGCAGATCGACCCAGCCGGTGAACACCGTGTTCAGCCGCGGCGAAAGCGCGAGGCCGCACACCACCACCAGCGGCAGCAGGCCGAAGATGACGACGAGATAGGCGAGGCTTTGCAACACGTCATAGCGCTTGGCCGCGTCGCCGGTCCGGTGCTTGAACTTCACATGGTCGAGGATCGAGCGGCCGATGTTTTTCAGCTCGTCTCTCGTTGGAATCAGATCGCGCACGAGGTGCCGACTGAACACGGTGTAGGCCACGTAGCAAACACCGTTGATTACGAACAGCCAGGCGAAGAACAGGTGCCAGTTGCGCGCCGCGGCCAGCCACTGCGTGCCGGGAATCGTGGCCCAGCTCGGGAAGCCTCGCGAGGTCGCCTGCCCCTCGACCTTCGACATGCCGAGCACGCCGGTGGTGGTGAAGTCGGTGCTGCCGAGGCGCGTCTTGCCGACCGGGCCGGCGGCCGTGTTCTCGCCCCGCATCGAAAGCCACGGCGTGCCGGTCACCGAGTCGTTGCCCCAGTACAGCGTGGGGTGCGCGTTGAAGATGTTGAGGCCGCTGCCGAGCATCACCACCAGGCACACGACGTTGATCCAGTGCATCAGGCGTACCGGCAGCCTGTGCCGGTAGATGCGCCGTGCGATCGGCATGGCTTCGGCGACGGGGAGTCGCTCGCTCTCTGAAGTGTCCATAAAACTCCGATGATCCTCGAGTTGACGATGTGGGGTCGGCGAGCGGTGCGCGAACTTACAGATGACGGAACCGCGTCACGGCACCGCGGTCATGCGGCTCGACGGCCGCTGCAGGATGCGCGCGCTCGAAGCCACGCTCTCGATCAACCGGTTCGCCGCGAAGCCGGCCGGCGACTCGGGCTCGAGCGCGGCGATGGCGAGGTTGGCGAGCGGCTGGTCGAGCGGTACGTAGTAGCCACCGGCCGCGATGTCGAGCAACGCGGGCACGGTCTGCACGGCGATGCGCAGCGTACCCGGCGAGGGTGCGGCCGCAGCGGGCAGGGCCGAGCGCGAGAGCTCGCGCCAGGATTCGCCGCGCAGCTCCGCGCCCTCGTCCATCTGCTGCACGTCGATGCCCAGCAGCCGCAGGTGGCGCACGGCTTCGGTCTCGCTCGCCGCGAGCCAGTAGCCGCAAGGCCGCGCACGGCTCTTCAGCGGGCGCAACTCGAGCGCCGAATCCCAGGCGACGTCGACGCGGCGGATGGCACCCGTCTCGCGGTCGAGCACCGACAGGGCGTACTCGCTCGACGTCGGGGCGGCCTCGATCACGGCCTCGCCGCGACACGCCTTCGAAGCCGTGTCGCGATCGACGAAGGCGTGCAGCTTGGCCAGATCGGCCGCGTGCAGCGACGCGCTGGCGAGCACGCTGCGCACGGCGACGAGCTGCGTCTGAACGCGGCGCTTCAGGTCGGCGCGACCCATGCCGCCGCCTCGCGTGGCCACCACCAGGCTCACCGCATGGCGCAAGCCGGCGGCGTTGCGGCCGAGCTGCGGGCCGATGCCACCCATCGAGAACCTGCGATCCGCTGCGTCGGCCGAAGTCGTTGCCAGCCAGTCGGCACCGAGGCCGGCCGAGCGCAGGCTGGCGATCAGCGGCAGGCGGAACCACTCTTCGGCCGCGCGCGTGACAAAGGGCGCCATGTTGGCGACGGTCGCGTACTGCAGTTGAGCGTCGAAGCGCGGCCAGGCAGCGAGCTTGTCGACGAAGGGACCGTAGACGGCGTACTCCTGCATCTCGAGCATGACCACCGGCGCCACTTCGCTTTGCAGCCTCGCGAGCGCCTGGGCTTCGGGCGTGCGCAGCAGCAGGTGGTCGCGATCGACATCGCTGCCGTCGGAAGCTTCGCGCTGGAACAGCGCCGCCGCGTCGGGGTTGGCGCGCGGCACCAGGATCACGTCGACCTTGGCGAGCACCGGTTCGAGCCGACCCGCGGCCAGCTCCTGCGCGAGCACGATCAGCGCTTCGCCACCGGCCGGCTCGTCGCCATGCTGGCCGGCAACGATGATCACGGCGGGCCTGCGCGACGGCTGCGGTGGAGCGGGCACCGACGACGCGGCCAACGCCGCAGCCAGCGGTGCGGGCTCGACCACCAGCGCGCGCGTGAAAGCCAGCGCCTCGATCGGCAAACCGCCCTGCGAGCTGCCGAGCGCGAGCAGTTGCACGCGCGTGCGCGGCGCGGCGGCCGCGTCGCCGAGCGCGGCGTCGCGCTCCAAACCCGCGAGCACGTCGTGCAACTCGCCGATGCGTGTGAAGGCCTGCCGGCCGCCTTCGAACGCCGGCGTGGCGAAAACGATCGCCGGCTCGGGGAAACGCGCCGCCACGGCCGCGGAGACGGGCGGCGGCACGGGCAGCGGGGGGTTGCCCGAAGCCGCGGCAGCGCGAGCCAGCACAGCAGCCGGCGACAGCGGCGCCAGCGACGCGAAAGGCGTGGCGACGCTTGCGGTCGATGCGTCTCGAGGCGGAGTCACCGTCACCGATGGCGCTGGCGTGATCGCCGGCGGCGGCGCGTTCGTCGTAGGTCGCGACGAGGCGCTCGGCGCTGTCGGCGTCGACGAGCACGCCGCGATCAGCGTGGCCGCCATCGCCGCCGTGATCGGCAGCGCGACCCACCTGTGTGCCTGCCGCCCTCGAACCCCCGATCGCATCGCCTCTCCCGTGCGCCGAAGGACGCAGCCGCGACGAATATAGCCGCGCTGCCGGAGGCAACCCACGACGCCAGGGCGGCCTTTCGCGCAGCGGGAAGGCGCCTGGTCGCAAAGGCGTCGCTGCAAAGGGGAGGCCTCGGCACATTGCAGCCTTCGCCACCGATCGCCCACCCACCGGAGACGCACATGACGCTGATCACCACCCTCCACGGCACCCCCGTCCGCATCTGGTTCCTGCTCGCCGGGCTCGTGGCCCTCGGCCTCTCGCAAGCGCGCCCGCACACCCTCGGCGCCGCGCGTGCCGCGGCCTTGCCGGCAGCACCGTTCGTGCTGTCGCTCGCCGGCGTCGCCAGCAGCTTCGGTCTCGGTGCGGCCACGCTCGCGGCGTGGCTGGCCGGCGCCGGGCTGGCCTTCAGCCTCGTACCGCGCTGGCTGCCGCGCGCCGAAGGCCGGTGGAGCGATGCGCTCGACCGCGTGCACGTGGCCGGAAGCTGGCTGCCGCTGGCGCTGATCGTCGGCCTGTTCACGATCAAATACGTTGCCGGCACGAGCCTCGCGCTGCATCCGCAGGCTGCGAGCGACGCCGTCTTCGCAGTGCCCTTCTGCTTCGCCTACGGCCTGTTCGCCGGCGCCTTCGCGGTGCGCGGCCGGCAGCTGTGGCAGCTGCGCCGGCGAGAATTGCGCGCATGAACGCCGCTCGTGCGACCGCCCTCGCCGCGCCAGCCGAACAGCGCTGGCGCGGCTTCGCCCTGCGGGGCTTGAAGACGGCGATCGCAGGCGTCGGCGTCGCGATCTGCCTTTGGACGCTGACGTTGACACGCGGCGGCTTCATGACCACGCTGGTCTACTCCATCAGCATCTCGCTGATGTGCTGGCTGTTCATCGACGGGGCGCGCAGCCTCGCGGTGCATCGGCGGCCGGCGGCCGAGCCAAGCCACCATGCCCCGCGCGGCCGCTGGCCCGGCTGGGCGTGGATGGTGGCAATCGTCGGCATCGGCGCAGTGCTCGGCTACGCGGCCGGCAACGAGATCGCCAACCAGCTGCTCGGCCTGAACGAGCCCGGCCCGTTCAACTCGAGCTGGCGGCAGACGATCTCGCTGCTCGTGCTGGCCCTCGTGCCGGCGATGACGATCACCTACTTCTTCCAGTCGCGCGAAGTGATCTCGGCCCAGCGCGCCGAGGTCGAACGCGCGCAGCGCCAGGCGGCCGAGCAGCAGCTGATGCTGCTCGAGTCGCAGCTCGAGCCGCACATGCTGTTCAACACGCTGGCCAACCTGCGCGCGCTGATCGGCGTCGACGCCGACCGCGCGCAGGCGATGCTCGACCGGCTCATCGCCTTCCTGCGCGCTTCGCTGGCCGGATCGCGCGAACGCTTCCATCCGCTGGCCGACGAGTTCTCGCGCCTCGCCGACTACCTCGCACTGATGCAGATCCGCATGGGGCCTCGGCTGCAGATGCGATTCGAGCTGCCGCCCGAGGTCGCAGCGGCGCTGGTGCCGCCGCTGCTGCTGCAGCCGCTGGTCGAGAACAGCATCAAGCACGGTCTCGAGCCCAAGGTCGCGGGCGGCCGCATCGAGGTCGTCGCGCGGCGCGAAGGCGACGTGCTCGTGATCTCTGTGCGTGACGACGGCATCGGTCCCGGGCCCGAAACCCCCAGCGGCGCCAGCTTCGGGCTGGCCCATGTGCGCGAGCGATTGGCAACGCTGTACGGCGCTCGTGCATCGTTCGCGTTCGAGCCCGCGGGCGGCGGCGAAGGCACGCTGGCCAGCGTGCGCCTGCCGTTCACGACAGAGACTGCGAAGGTGGCGCCGTGAACCCGCGCGCCCTGATCGCCGAAGACGAGCCGCTGCTCGCGGCCAGCCTCGCCACCGAGCTGAAACGCACCTGGCCCGAGCTCGCGATCGTGGCCAGCGTGGGCAACGGCGAGTCGGCCGTGGAGAGCGCACTGGCGCTCTCGCCCGAAGTTGCGTTCTTCGACATCCGCATGCCGGGCATGAGCGGCCTCGAGGCCGCGCGCGCACTGGCCGAAGACTGGCCCGAAGACGGCGCACCGTTTCCGCTGATCGTGTTCGTGACCGCCTACGACCAGTACGCGCTCGAAGCGTTCGACCGCGCCGCGTTCGACTACGTGCTCAAGCCGGTGCAGCCAGCGCGCCTGGCGCAGACCTGCGAGCGGCTGCGCCAGGCGCTTCAGGTGCGTGGCGCCGAGGCGAGCGGCAACGGCGGGGAACTCGGCCGCGTCGTGGAGCAGCTACGCGGCTTGCTCGGTGCGAGTGCCCTGGCGATGGGTGTGCCGCCGCCGTCGGGCCAGCCGCTGCAGGTGATCCAGGCCGGCAGCGGCAACGCCATCCACATGGTGCCGATCGGCGACGTGCTGTATTTCGAAGCGGCCGACAAGTACGTGCGCGTGATCACCGCCGTTCGCGAGCACCTCATCCGCACCGCGCTGCGCGAGCTGCTGCCGATGCTCGATGCATCGCACTTCTGGCAGATCCACCGCGGCACCGTGGTGCGTGCCGACGCGATCGGCTCGGTGCTGCGCGACGAAGCCGGCAAGGTCACGCTGACGCTGCGCGGCCGACCCGAAAAGCTCGTCGTGAGCCGGCTCTACACCCACCTGTTCAAGGCGATGTAGCGCCCGGCGGCAGGCGGAGCGCCTGCCTGTTTCGGCGGCGATTCCCGCCGCGGTCGTGGTCACCGCTTCGGCCGCGATCACCGC
>Ga0209512_1003755_pt1 | contig 14044 bp, 18 predicted proteins | sample frozenSSSSmetaG_FD_184142 | JGI IMG/M metagenome (GOLD analysis project Ga0209512, IMG submission 184142) | Glacier valley bacterial and archeal communities from Borup Fiord, Nunavut, Canada, to study Microbial Dark Matter (Phase II) -... | ecosystem: Environmental > Aquatic > Freshwater > Ice >... | reverse complement strand
TGTAGTGGTGTTGTTCTCGGGGTCGGTGTGGCTTGCGACATGGTCAGCCGCGTCGTAGGTCCACGACTCGGCGTAGTTCAGCGGTGCGGCGGCGACGCGAAGCACCAGACGGTTGCGGTCGTCGTATTCGCTGCGGTACAGCCGGTCGGCAGCATCCACCGACGCGGCCGGATTGTTGTTCCCGTCGTACAGTTGTTCAGTAACGGCCCCGTTCCCATCGGTCTGTTTGACGAGGTTCAAGTTGTTGTAAACGTCGGTGCGAACCTTGCCCGTCGGGTCAGTGACGGTAGCGGTTTGTGTGGTCGGGTTCCAGCCGAAGGTGGTCTTCGCACCCATCTGATCAAGCTGGCTGGTGATGCGTCCCGCGGAATTGTAGATGTTGCGTGCGCTGATGTGCCCGAGAGGGTCGGTGATGGACGACAACCCGCCGGTGGTCGCGTACCCGTATTTTGTGGTGGTGCCGTCAACGGCGACTACCCCAGTCAGGCGCAGTGCGCCGGCCGTGGTGGTGTGGGTGTACCCGATAGCTCTGCCGTCTGAGGTGGTTGCCGATACGATCCTCGCGTCCACACCGGTCCCGGTCCACCCGAACGTGAGAGTCTGCCCGAGTGCGTCAGTCACCGTGGTCAAGGTCCCTGCGGTATAGGCGAACGTCAGGCCTTGGCCGCGCTCGTCCGCCGCGGCGATTAGCGCTCCTGTGGCATCGAAAGTCATGGTGTGGCCCGACAGGTTTCGCATCACGTGGGTGCCGTTTGGACCGTCGGACAGGCTCGCTGACACTGCCGGGTCGATCGGTGCGTACCCTCCACCGACGATCGCGCCGAAGCGTGTGCGCGTGCCGGAACCGTCGGTGAACACCAGCTCTCCGGACGTGTTCGTGGCGAGTGAGGCACCATAACTGAATGACCATCCCGGGCCGAAAGGCCCCGACACGGTATCCAAAGAGTTGTATGTTCGGGAGAGGTCGATCGGTTGCCCAGGTGCCGCAATAGACACGTCAGCGAATTTCTCCATCAGCGCCCCAGTGGCCGTGTTCACTGGGTCTGCCGCCATCGCTTGGTTGCTGGATGAGTGACCCGCCCAGCAGTCGCAGCCGAATGTCTGACCGGTGGTCAGTGGGCGCGGCACAGGGTAGCCCGCATAAACCAAACGAAGTCCGGGTGAGCCGATGAGGTGTTGCGCATTTGGGTTGTTCCCGTCGGCGTCGATGGCGAAGCCTGCAGTCGATCCTGTGGGGCCCGCGCCTTTGACTGCGGCCCGCACGGTGGCGGTGACGTCGGTGGACCATCCAAAGTCAGGCCACGACGCATATCTGTGAATCGATGTGACGGGAGCACCACAACGAGCGGCAGCGAGGTCCGCGCCCGTGCTGCCGGTGCCGATGGTTGAGCACAGCGCACCAACCGTCGGCGTAGTCGAGTAGTCGTAGCCACCCAACACAGCTGAGCTGACTTGACGTCCGGTAAGAACACTGAGGTTGGCACCGACATAGGTGAGGAACGACTTCTCCCCTAACCCGTTGTAGTCGAAGCGACCGATGGCCACTTGTCCATCGACCGGGTCTGCCAGCTGGCACGGTCCGCCACTGCAATCGGTTGCTCCCGTCGGTCCGAACGCGACCGCAATGCCGTCTTTGTTTACCCACGTCTGGTCGGTCCATTGCACGGCCGGGTCGAGGACAAGTGGGTATGCGGCGGTCTTAGCCCACAGCGGATCGACACTGAGATTGATCGCATATCCAGCCCCGGTGACCGACACACCTTGATGTGCACTGCCCGGCAAGCCCGGTCCCTTTTTAGCCTGGGTCCAAGCTGCGGGTGCGGGCAATGCGATCCCGGTGGCGAAGGCCACTTCAGCGGAGAATGTCCACGCCTCCCCAGCACCCTTTTTCGGTTTGCCGAGAGTGTGTTTCGGGTCCGTGATTGTGAACTGGAATTTCGATTGGGAATGTTTGTCGGCCAAGACCAGGTGCTTGCCGATGCGGCCGCCGTCGGTCCGAAATTCCAGATCAACGCCGGGGAACACTGCTGAATATGTGACCACGCCCTTGGTCAGAGTTGGTGGGTTGATCGTGGCACCCTCGAGCCCAAACATGATGGGGCCGCTGACGGTATCTATCGTCACCAGCTGGTCAGCGCTTACGCCGAAGTGCACCGGGTTGGCCAAACCCAGTGCTTGAAACGGGTAATTCCCTGCCCCTGCAGTGATCGTGGAGTCGATTGCTGTCCACCCTTCGACCCCGCGTTTGAACGCTGGTTGAGCAAACAAATCCAGGGACGTCTTGCCGTCAATGGTCAATGAGTGACTTGTTGGCGTCCAGGACTCGATCCGTGCAGCCGCCACCGGAGCAGATGTAGGGGTCTGCTTTGCGGGCGAACTCGAACCGGGCACGTTACCCACTGGCGCCGGGGCGGTCGGGCGGGGTGGCACGATCGGGGCGGTTGGGGCGAGAGCGGACGAGGGTGAAGCGGCCACCGCGGGGCCAGCTGTGACCATGCCGAGGCTGAGAGTAGCTACCGCGACCATCGCAACGAGCGTAACGATCGCGCGGGAGCCGAATTGTGGACCTGTGGTCGTCGCGTTGGGCACATTTTTGTGCTCGAATGAATCCCGGTGAAATGAGCGCATGACGGTGAGTCTCCTTTGAGGATTGCGCTCTTTCTAGAGCAATGTTGAGGTACATCAGCACGATCACGGGCGGCCGCAACTCATCCACCGGAGGAATTAACCGAATGGATGAAACACGGAAATCTCGGCGTCTCATCGCACCGATTCTCGGTCTCGTTGCCGCGGGGGCCCTGGTGGCTTTTTGTGCACCGTTGATCACCCCGGGGTATGACGCATCGTTCACGTTGGCGTGGGGGCGCGACTTGGTCCGTGGCCTTCCCTTGGACTTCGCGCACCCATCGTCTCCCACGCCGCACCCGCTCGCTGTGCTTGCTGGGGCGGGTGCAGGTTTCGCACCGGTCCACGGGGCCATCATCGCCGCCGGGGGTCTCAGCGTTGCCGCTTGGTTGGCATCTCTGACCCTGCTGTGTTTCGTGACGTTTGAGTTGACCGCAAGCCGTATCGCCGTCGGTGCCGCCATCGGATCTGCGGTAGTGAGCGCCCCAATTGGTCTGCTCGTCCTCGGCGCCTCAAGCGACATCCCTTACTGCGCACTCGGACTGGGCGCCGTGCTCCTGACTTTGCGGTCTCGGCACTCCGGTGCCGTGGCGGTTTTGATGGTCGCGGCATTGTTGCGGCCTGAAGCGGTCCTGCTCGCTTGTGTGCCGCTAACTCTGTCGTTCATCGGCCGCCGTGATCTTGACCAGCGCAGCGCCGGACACCGTTTCACCTGGGTGTTCACGGCTGGGGTATTTGCTGTTTGCTTAATCCTGGCCATCGCGGCTTGGCTTGCGATGGGTGCTGCAGGCGGAGACCCGCTGGTGGGCCTGCACTCCGCCAATACCAACGCCGAGATCAATAACAACCTTCGCGGGCCGATTGTCGCCCTCACCCAGGCTCTACCCGGTTTAGCCGGTCCCACCGGATGGCTCACCCTGGCGGCAGCCGCAATTGCCCTAATTTCGGCGGCGATTACTCGCCGGACCCCAACGCGCGCGGCCCGAATGGGTGCGGCCCGCCCGGTGCGCACTAACAAACGCCAACCCCAAACTGCCGCCCTCGCTGTCCGGGACCGAATGCGCGCTGCAACCGTCACCGGTAGCTTCATCGGCGTGGCTCTGATCGCCTACTTGGCTCAGGGACTGATTGGCACTCCCCTGGTCGCCCGTTATCTGCTGCTGCCAGCGCTGCTCAGCATCGCCTTGGCAGCACTCTGCATTCCGTTGGCCGTCCGGCTCATCCGCACCCCGCAAGCCTCCCTCACGGTGGCGGTGGTCGTGGGAATAGCCCTCGTCGTGGGAGCGGCCGGAGCGAACATTTCCGGTTGGCAGTATGTACTCCATGCACGCCAAGTAAGAGCCGAAGCATTCATGTCCGCCGTCCAACTGCTCGACACCGACCTTGCACGTCACTGCACCGCACCCGTTGTCGTTCGCAGCCCCGCCATGGTCGCCGTGACGGCGCTGACTCTCGATCGTCCGCTACGCGACATCACGGTAGCCGACAAAGCGGGCGCCGGAGTCCTGCTCCAACCACTGACGAGGGAAGCGGCGGAGCTGGCCGGATACGGACCCATGACATCCCTAACGCAGCAAGTAAAATTCCCTGCTGATGCTCCGCCTCGCCAGTCCAACCACAACTGGGCCCTGTACAGCAGCTGCCAACCATGACAATTCAGCCGACCTCCCACACCCGAAGTGCTGCGACACCCACATCCGAGTCGACCCCGATGGAGGTGACCATCCTGCTTCCGTGTCGCAACGAAGCGACCACCGTGCCCATCTGCATCGCCCTCGCGCTGGCCTGGATCAGCCTCCGCAACTTGACAGGCGAAGTCCTTGTAGTCGACAACGCTTCCTCGGACTCCTCCGCAGCCCACGCTCTCACGGCCGGCGCCCGCGTAATCGTCGAACCTCGCATCGGCTACGGCAACGCTCTGCGCACTGGGATCCAATCCGCCCACGGCCGGATCGTGATCATCGCAGACGCAGACAACACCTACGATCTGACTAACCTCGACGCGTTCTACGACCCGATCGCTACCGCCCAAACCCACGACATCGTCATCGGCGACCGCTTCGCCCTACCCCCCAGTCGCACCGCCATGAGCCGGTACAACCGCGCAGGCAATTGGTTGCTGTCAACCCTGACCCGCACCACCACCGGCCTATCGACCCGCGACATCCACTGCGGACTGCGCGCCTTCACCCGAACGACCATGACCGACCTGCCTACCTGGAGCACCGGTATGGAATTCGCCACCCACATGCTCACCCACGCCCACCGTCAACACCTACGCATCGCCGAAACTCCCATCACCCTGCACCCCCCAGCCGCAGGACGACACTCCAACCTGCACCCGCTCCGCGACGGGCTTCGCCACCTCGCCGCCATCGCCCGAGAAAGCCTCCGCGGACACGCTCCGCACCAATCCACATCAACGGTCCGAAAAACACAGCGAAATCAGGCGGATGACACTCCGCCTTCCGCCCTCGAATAGGCACAAGGAAGGGCGCGTGCCATTTGGCGTCGATCGTTTTCCGGCATTGCTGGGTGGCCAGCCGAAGCTGGAGCTGAACGAGGAGCACCCCGATGCTGACGGAAAAGATCCCGCTTCGGGCGAGTGAGTGGAGCCGAGCAGAAGCCCGCCTTGAAAGCGACCGTAAGAGGGACGTTCAGCGGGCTACTTTTTCCGGTATCGCTGCAGGCCGTCGGAGACCACATTTCGACCCGATCGGCCGCCCGTAAGCGGAACCTCCTACGGAATCGCGTGCTAGTTGCCCCCTCGGGTGGATTTGTTGTGAATCGCGACGACTACGAATGGGGGCACGTACACCAAACTGAGCAAGAGAATGGCGCCCGATCCCCAGACGATGAGTAAGAAGACGGCCCCAATTCCGACGAGGAGTCCCGCCGCTACTTGCATAAGCACGCTGGCCCGCGGCCGTCGGTAACTTTGATCGCTTCTCCATAGCGGGATTTGTCGATCGCCTGCGGCTCGAGCCTCGAGTATCCCCGAACGCGTCGATAACGCAAGACCGGTACCGACAAAAAGGATGCCGACAATAAAAGCCAACATAACGTCCGATCGAAGCTCAGTCGGGAGTGCTCTCGGTTCCCCGACTGTACGCCGATTAGTCACCCCATGGGACCGTCCGTAAACGGACACCGCAATCGGGCCATAGGCCTTGGCCGGGACACACAAACGATCAATCGAAACTCAGGCTCTGTTCCCGTATCAGGAACGGTCAACGGGTGCGCGGGATGCGCTTATCCCGGATCGTTTTCCAGCTCTTGCCAGTAGTCGTAGAGCGATTGTTGTTGTTCCCTGTGCATCTTGACTGATCGTCGCAGAGCGTTTTTTGTGGGGTTCGGCGGCCGCATGAAACGGTGTTTGTACAGCATTGCGTGGTCCGCCCATTCGGCGGCACGGAGTTGGGCGGGCAAAGACTCAGGCGTCGCGTGCAGCTGGATCAGCAGTCCGCCTTCCAGCGTCGACAACCCGATCTCCGGGGTGTCACCGGGACGGTGTCCGGCATTGCGCCATTCGACAGTGGCGAGCATGTGTGAACTCCCACCAACATGTTCGGCAACGCTGAACAGATCGTTTACGGACAGGCGGGGAAATTCTTGTGCGAGAGCGTCACGGAGAACTTCATGCCCCTTCTCACCTAACAGTTCACGCCCACCAGAAGCCTGCGTTAACACTGCACCCGCCACACGGGCGGAGATCTCTTTGGCCCGGCCCAGCGGAAGCGAAAAGAACACCCTGGCGAGATCGAGATTGAGCGGGTTCCCCATTCGGATCACTCGGTTCACCACCTCCTAATGACCCTTCAGCTTGCCATAGCCACCCAACAGTCACTAGTTAGGGCGGAAGATGCGCCTGCCCGCGAGCCGAACGTCTTGCGGGACGCTAAGGCTCTCAGTTGCCTCGTGCTCGCTTTTTGCCCGTGCCGCTTGTCTTATGCGCTGATCACGCATTCGGTGTTCGATCAGCGTCGTTACGAATCTCTTTCCTACTTGCTCTGCCTGATACGCGTGTCATCTTTGGCATCAATTCCGTTGATTTTTGTAACATTGGCCAGCTTCGCGTCATGTTATAGATATGAGCGCTCCTTTGATAGTTCCGAATCGAGAACAACGATTCGCTGACCTGTACGACACGGCGTATGCCGACGTGCTCAGGTTCGTCCAGCGACGATCAGCCGTCGATGCTGCGGAGGACATCACCCATGAAGCGTTCTTGGTTGCATGGCGGCGTTTCGACAACATCCCCGCTACGACCGATGCGGCGCGCGCCTGGCTGTTCGGCGTCGCACGAAACTGCCTCCTCAGCGATCGCCGCTCGAGGGAACGGTACGAACTGCTCGGTGTTCGCATCGCTGGCACGATGACTACCCCAGAGGACCAAGGCACCGAGGCCGTATCCATTCGGCTGGATTTGATCGCCGCCTGGCAGCGCCTGTCGACCACCCAGCAGGAAGTCCTCTCACTGGCGCTATGGGAAGAACTTCCCGCCACAGCCGCAGGGAGGGTCCTTGGCATCAGCGCCGCAGCGTATCGGATCCGTCTTCATCGAGCTCGCAATGCACTCCGAGGCAACCTCGACACCACTCCCACACCAGCACCGAGCCCCGCAATGACATCGGAGATAACCGCATGAACCATCAAGAACTCACCCGCACGTTGAAGAGCCTCGACAGCGCCCCGCACCACCCGATGGACAATGCCACCCAACGGCGCGCTGATGCCCGCAAAGCACAAATCCTCGCCTCAGAGCTCCCCACGTCCACCCTTTCGCCCATTACGCGTTCGCGGCGCAGGTTGTGGGCGCTCCCTGTCGCCGGGCTCGCCGCTGCGACGGTGGCCGGCATTGTCCTCATCGGCACACTCACACCGACACCCGCGTACGCGTCATGGTCTCCCACCCCAACTCCTCTCACAGCTGGAGAACGCGCAATCGCCGGCACCGCCTGCGTGGACTCCGTCGACCAAACAGGCGCCAAAGTCGTTCTCGCTGAACGACGAGGCGACTGGATCGGAGTCGCCGCCATAACCCCGTACCCAGGCGTTGTAACCTGCCTCGTATATCTGCCCGTCGGTGCGAATCGCGCCGATCACGTGACGTCCGGCTTCTCCGGAGGTCAGGGAGCTATCCCCACCAAAGGCGAGTTCACAGACGGCGCCATCTCTGAATTCTTCCAGAGGGGAATCTTCGGGATCGGGTCATCCCCAGCCGTCGCCTTCAACGTCGGAAACGTCGGCCCCGACGTAGCGGCCGTCGACATCACAACCGCCAATGGCGAACTAGTACATGCGACGGTCGACCACGGACGCTTCATCGCCTGGTGGCCAGGCCACGCATTCGGCAACAAGACCGAAGGCAACGGCGGCCCAGCCCCCGAGCTGCGCTACCGCATCACCCTCACCGACGGGACCGTCACCGACAACGCCCAATTCATACTCCCGAAATAGCGGCAACCACAGAGCCGAAAGAAGCCATCATGTCTATTCCTGCCACTATCGATCCGGCCGCACTATCGCTGCCACCGACCTACACCGTCAGCTATGAACTCAAGCAAGCGCAACCGACTAATACAGCTCAGCCAACCTCCACCGCCGATGTTGCTTTCATCGTCAGCTGACGCCCGTATGCCGAACCCTGCGCGGTCAGACCGTCGGTGGGCCAAAGAACGGGGCAAGGGCCCCTCCAAACCACAGCGCAGGTGCCGCAAACAGGAACAAGAGAACAGCGACTCCAATTGCGCTGATCGACCACCGGCGATCGCTGGGACGAGTGGATCGAGAAAGTCCCATCACGCCACAGACCACTCCCGAAATTGCAAAAAAACCAACTATAGGGAGCGAAAGAAATACGAACGGATATAAGAACAGTTGGCCTCGACTACCGGACGCGTAAAAGGGCGCCCAGAGGATGGCGAAGGCAATCCCAAATACGCCGGCGCCCAGCCCCACTAGACCAGCGGCAATCCGTGGCATCTTGCCATTTCCGACGAGAGAGAGGCCCATGAGCAAACGATACTGCGGGTTGGAGGAACCCGGCACTGAGAACGGTCACATCATTCTGAGGCCAAGCACCGGTTGCGGTACAGCGACACCGCCGGTATCACTATCCGTCGAGAGGAGACACACGGTCAAACTCCTCAGGAGCAATGACCCGGCTTTCCCCGAGCGTACGCCACTTCAATAGGGAAGCAATTGGGCCTCGAGCACCACAAAATCCTGCAGCAGCGACAGAGCAGGACCCGCTGCTCTAAAGCGTTCACTCGAGAAGAATCTGTCCCGAACTCGAATAACACAGATGGAAACTCCAAGAGCACAACGTCCGTAAGCCGAACGTTCAACGGCACCATCATCGAAACCGGCACCGACTCCTACCGACTCGCCCACACCCGTGAACGGCTGAACGGCTGAAGATTCGGCATCCGTCGCGACAGATGATTTCTAACCCGCGAAGGATGGACGCCTAAAAGGACTCAATGAACTTCGCCAGCAGTTGAGGAAACGGCATCCGCTCGAACGTATCGTCGGGTTTATGAGCTCGCCGAAAAAATCTCCGTCTCTTACGAGCATTGCTAGTGAGAGCTCGGCGAGCCACAGCCTCAAAGTGCTGCTTATCCATTGACGCAACTGAAACGAACGGGTGAAATTCCTCGGGCCGTTGCTCAATCTCCTTCGTCGTCGCGATCGGCACACCGTGGAGACTCAGTCTGTTACCGACGGAGTCGTATGCATCCACTATTTCGACCCAGTAATTTATCTCCCACGCGTCCATCAGGTCGGAGTCTCGCAACACTTTGGTCGGCCATCCGCCGTCATCGATGATGTAAATCGGCCACTTCGGGCTAGAAACCGTCACTACGACCCCCTCATACAGTCGATTGTGCCCGCGGGTCACACGCGTGCACAACTGGGTAGACGCGGGCTACGTCGACACCCCACACTGCACGAAGTGGGTCCGGCTTGAATTGCCCTGATGGGTTCAACTTAGGTTGACATAGCCATCGGAGATCTCGGCAAACGCGACCCTGGTGTTGATAGGCCGAACGCCGGCCTACACAGCTCCTATTGTCGAGGGGCTCTGGCGAGGTGCTCCAGCGAGGAACTTGACGCTGTGACCGTCGAGCCCAGGTGCCTGTAAGCGGAACGCTTTGCGGATAAAGAGCCGACACGTGGACGGTGGAGGCTAAGCGCTGAGATCTTTGCGTACGATCCACCCCGGCATACTGCCCTCCACCGTTTTAGGAGGATGCCGGGAATGTGTGTGATTTAGTATCTGTTTCAGTTGCTGTACGAGTATCATTGGCAACATGGCCGCCCACGAAGTCTACCCAAATGCGCCCATCGCAATGGTTGTAGCGGAGATCCGCCATCCAATCTCGGAGCTTTTGAGCCCGGCGGAGTGGAACAATATCAAGCTTGCCCTTGCCGATGCCGTGCCCATCATTCGCGCGGAAAACCTTCTGGAATTCGATATCCAGTCGGGGCAACAACACATGAGCAAGCTCACCCGATTCGTTTCCCGGGACTTGCACCAGAGCATTTCCTTCCGTACCGATGCAATCGTCATAGAGTCGACTGACTACCACGGCTGGGACGCCTTCCGCGGCATGATAAGCATCGCGCTGCATGCCCGGCAAGACACGGCACCGGTCGATGGGCTAGAGCGAATTGGTTTGCGGTACATGGACGAGATTCGACCACCGGAGAACTTGACCAACATCGATTGGGCCGATTGGGTGTCGCCAGAGCTCCTTGGGCCGGTGTCGCTTCCTGACCGTGTCGAGAAGCCTGCCGTGAGCAGACAAGGAGCGATGGTACTTTCGTCAACTCCCGGCGCTACTTACACGGTCAGGTATGGCTCGGGGGTAGGCCAGGCGTTTGCGTCCTCTCCGAACCTCCGTCGTCGGACAGAGCCGGTCGGCGAGTTCTTCCTCATCGATACGGACGGGGCCTGGCAGCCTGTCGATCAGGAAATTCCCGAATTTTCTGTGCAAGACGTCGAGTTGATCCTGAGCGACATTCACGAACCCATCAGCTTGATCTTCGAATCACTAATTACCGAACGACTAAGAAACGAGGTGCTTCGAGATGAGAGTTGATACCTCTTTGCAACAAACAGGAGGCTCCACCGGGGGGTATGTGGGCCTTGCGCCCATTGAACAGACCCGCTCAACGCTGAGTGACCAACTGGGATCGATTCGCACTCGAGTTCGCCATCTCGATGGTGACACCCGCGCTCTTCACGAGAAGACTTACACCGATGACCTCGATCAGCGTTGCCGAGAGTTGAGCAAGGCCAACGTGACGGAACTGCTCACCAAGCTCAACGATCTCGGCTTCGCCTGGCGAGACATCGCCCGCATGGTGGGTGTATCGGTGCCTGCGCTCCAGAAATGGCGCCGCGGGGAGAAGATCACCGGGGAGAACAGGCTGAAACTCGCCAAAGTGCTCGCCATTGTCGAGAAGGTTGAGAACGACATGATGGTGGTCGACCCCGCCTCGTGGTTCGAAATCCCGATCAAACCTGGCGTGAACGTCACGCCCGTCGACCTGGTATCGGCCAATAAGTCGATCCTGGTCTTCGACCTCGCCAGCGATCACGACACTCCAGACGGAGTGCTCGACCGGTTCGACGTGACCTGGCGTGAGAAGTTCGTCGATACGGCATTCGAGACGTTCGTTGCCGACGACGGGATTAGGTCGATACGGCCAAGAGGCTGACCCAGAATGTCTGACGTCGTGCTTGAAACTCCGTCTCCTCGCGACATCATGTACATGTCGCGAGGAGATGAGGTCGATGCGTTCAGGCCTCTGTTTACCGGCGACATTTATGCGAAACGCAACGCTGGCGACGATTTCGAGCAGATCGTAATCGTCCTCCAACATCCATGTGCGCTCCGCGTGCGAGGTGTGGAGCTCGTGCGCGAGATCCTCGCTGCCCGAATCTCGGTGTCCGGGAAGCCTCGCTCGGACTGGGCAGACGAGTCCATAAGAGTCATGCCGGTCCCGGACCTGTTTCAGGACGGCGCCCACTACGCTGCAGACTTTGTCGACGTCGTGCTCATTCCGTCCTCGGAGCTGGTGTCGAAATGGGAGCGAGTAGCGATCCTCAGCGAGCTTGGCGTCAACCTGCTTACTCAACGTTGGGTGCATCACAACAGCCGTGTGGTGATCAAGACCGTGACGTACAACGAACAAACTGCCGGCCCATTTCACGAGGCTGACCTCGAAGCCGAATGGTGCATGATGCTCGACGGCCAGGAGCCCCAAGGCGAGTCGGCGGAGTTCGACTTTCACGAATGGATTCGCCGTCCCTGGAGCCCAGGGGTTCCGATGTCTCGCCAGTCGATGCTCGACGACCCTCAGAAGCGCGCCAGCGTGCGCCGCGCCATGAACGACGAAGTTCGAGCGCGACGCTCTGTGGAGACCTCCCGGGACTCTTTCAAAGACTCTTGAGGGCGAACACGCACGAGGCTTGGACCATCAACGCAGGCCCGGACTGTCTTGAGCCGAAGAGCTCGTCCTTCTGAAGCTACGCTCCTCCTCGCGCGCCCCGCAGCATTGGGATTTCGAGAGCCCAACCCGATAGACGGACGATCACCGGGCGGCATTCTGCGCCGTCGCTGGAGTTGATTTGAGACCACTTTTCGACCAAAGAGGGTTCCCGGAAGCGGAACTTTTGCGGCCGCAGAGTTCGGCACCAACTCACCGAAGTTTCAAAGTCCCGCGGAAGTCGTGCGGGGGACCTCACAGAATCCGTGGGTGCCAGCCAACCCGAACTGCACACTAGCGTGGTGAGAGGCGAGCTGCCCGGCGACTGTCTCGGCCGTTCCGAAGCGAGAAAGATCAGACGCATTTAGGGGCCTGCTCAGGCTACGCCACGAGTGAACACGCTTGCTGATCCCGCGATCGTTCAGTTTGCTGAGGGCATGGAGTTGCTGATTTTGGGCGGGACTGCTCTGCTGGGGCGGGCTATCGCGCACGCCGCACTGGATCGTGGACACGCTGTGACCTGCTTGGCGCGTGGCAGTTCGTCTGCCCCGAAGCAAGCGACCTTCATATCTGCTGACCGCGATGACGACGACGGTCTGGCGTCGGTCGCCTCACGATCCTGGGACACAGTGATCGACGTGTCACGCCAGCCTGGGCAGGTTCGCCGTGCCGTGCGTGATCTGAGCACCCGACACTGGGTGTTCATCTCTTCCGGCAACGTCTACGCCGACTTCTCCACCATCGAGCAGGACGAGAACGCACCGCTTCGCCCTCCACTGCAGGGTGAGGTGATGGAGGACATGTCGACCTATGGCGAGGCGAAGGTCGCCTGCGAGAACGCTGTCCGCGCGAGCAATTCCTCGGCCACGATCGTGCGCTCGGGCCTGATCGGGGGGCCGGGTGATTGGTCGGGCCGGACCGGGTATTGGCCATGGCGATTTGCCAATCCCACTGGGGATGACGTCATCATCCCCGACGACCCCGACTTCCCATGCGCGATCATCGACGTACGCGATCTTGCTTTGTGGCTCATCACCGCTGCAGAGCAGCACCTCGATTCAACGTTCAACGCCACAGGCCCGACCATCCCCTTCCACCAAGTGATCGCCGCCGCCGTGCGGGTGACCAACAGTGCCGCACAGCCACGTGCCGTTCCGGCCGCGAAGTTAGCCGAGCTCGAGATCGGTTCCTGGATGGGCCCCGCCTCACTTCCGCTATGGATCGATGACCCAGCCTGGCGTGGTTTCGCCACCATGAACACCGACCGTGCACGTGCTGCTGGCCTTGTGACGCGACCGCTGGAGGACACCCTGCGAGACACGCTTTCCTACGAAAACCAACGCACAGAGCCCAGGCAGGCTGGTCTCACCGACGAGCAGGAACGGCGAGTCCGGGCCGCGCTTAATCAAACCTGCGCCTGACTACGCGTTGGCCGATGAAAGCAAGATCCGGCAATCCGTGACCGTAATGGGGATGGCCAACGGGACGGATCTGGTTGCAATTCGCCTGACAACCGTGCGTGCCGACGCCATGTCACTTGGGAACGCTGTACGGAGTCTGCTGGGTGAGCCGTACACAGGTGAGCAGCGATCCCCCGGAGCTGGATCAATGGCTGACATGCCGTCGGGAGCTAAGCAGACTTGTGGAAAGCTCTGGTTGACTTACTTGAGTTGCTCGAGCGAGCACGTTGAGGGGGATGCGCCTATCGGGGCGCCCTGGTCAGGTTCGATTTCCTGAATCCTCCACCACCCGACCCGACGCCGACCGATCTTCCCGGTTGCCCCGCAAGCCGAACGTCATACGAGACACCTCGGAGGTAACTCCGGGCCTTTGGCTTTGCGGGTTCAGTGACGTGGCCGGACCTCTTCTACGTCCGACCAGTTTGGGTCGCATTTTGAACTGTCGGAGCGTTCACCTC
>Ga0209512_1003753_pt1 | contig 14051 bp, 15 predicted proteins | sample frozenSSSSmetaG_FD_184142 | JGI IMG/M metagenome (GOLD analysis project Ga0209512, IMG submission 184142) | Glacier valley bacterial and archeal communities from Borup Fiord, Nunavut, Canada, to study Microbial Dark Matter (Phase II) -... | ecosystem: Environmental > Aquatic > Freshwater > Ice >... | reverse complement strand
CCAGGAACGAGCCCGCAAGCAGTTTGGGCGCGCCCACCACCACCCAGCCGGCACCGGCCAGGAAGATCGCCACCTTGTGACGCCACTTGCTGGCGCCTTCGGCCGGCAGGAAGCGGAGGAAGTCGACCTGCTCGCCGATCTGGGTCATCAGCGCCAGGATTACCGCGGAGGCCGCGCCGAACTTGGCCAGTTCGAACGGCGCCATGCTGCCGGCAGGCGCCTCCGGCAGCCCCAGTCCGGCAAAGCCGCGCCACAGCTCGAACTTGTCCCAGTCCAGAAAGGCAATGAAGATGAAGGGCAGGATATTGAGCACGATCCAGATCGGCTGGGTAATCAGCTGGAACCGGCTGATCATCTGCACGCCATGCGTCACCAGCGGGATCACCACCACCGCGCTGATGATGTAGCCCATCCACAGCGGAATGCCGAAGGCCAGCTGCAGCGCACTCGACATGATCGAGGCCTCGATGGCGAATAGGATGAAGGTGAAGCTGGCATAGATCAGCGACGTGATGGTCGAGCCGATATAGCCAAAGCTGGCGCCCCGCGTCAGCAGGTCGACATCGACGCCGTGCTTGGTCGCGTAGCGGGCAATGGGCAGGCCGATCACCAGGATCGCGACGGACGCCACGATGATGGCAATGATGGCATTGGTGGTGCCATAGCTCAGGGTGATGGCGCCGCCGATCGCCTCCAGCGCCAGGAAAGAGATCGCCCCGATGGCCGTCTGCGAAATGCGGTCATTGGAAAAACGCCGCGCCGACTTGGCGGTGAAGCGTAGCGCATAATCTTCCAGGGTCTGGTTGGCGACCCAGCGATTATACTCGCGGCGGATGGGAATGATGCGTTGTCGCGCCATGAACCGTCTAGTTGTTAATCAATTTCGTCGGCCGCACAAATAATCGCCAAGCCAGTGTTAGCACGCTCTTTCCTTGCAAACACTAGGTTTTTGCAGCCCCGGCGATCACTGCGCGACCCTGCCAGACGGGCAGGTACGTCAATCGACGTATAGGGCCCGGTTAACAATCCATCCCACAGTCCCCCCAACAAGCGCCTCCCTTGGTGGCTTGGGGCACATTTGCATGAGGGATGATCACATGAACAATTTCGGCGCGAAGAGCGCTTTGCTTGCTGCGGCCATGGCCGGCAGCCTTTCCATTACGGCCATGGTTCCGGCCTTTGCCCAGGATGAGACCATCAAGGTCGGCGTCCTGCATTCGCTGTCGGGCACCATGGCGATTTCCGAAACCACGCTCAAGGACACCATGCTGTTCCTGATCGACGAGCAGAACAAGAAGGGCGGCCTCCTGGGCAAGCAGCTTGAGGCCGTCGTGGTCGACCCCGCTTCCGACTGGCCCCTCTTTGCCGAAAAGGCCCGCGAACTGATCGAAGTCAACGGCGTCGCCGCCGTCTTCGGCTGCTGGACCTCCTCCTCGCGCAAGTCGGTTCTGCCGGTCTTTGAGGAACTCAATTCCATCCTCTTCTACCCCGTCCAGTACGAGGGTGAAGAAAGCCAGCGCAACGTGTTCTACACCGGCGCCGCTCCAAACCAGCAGGCCATTCCCGCCGTCGACTACCTGATGGAAAACGAAGGCGTCGAGCGCTGGGTTCTGGCCGGCACCGACTATGTCTATCCGCAGACGACCAACAAGATCCTTGAGCAGTACCTCATGGACAAGGGCGTCGCCAAAGAAGACATCATGATCAACTACACGCCCTTCGGTCATTCCGATTGGCAGACCATCGTCTCCGATATCAAGACCTTTGGCTCGACCGGCAAGAAGACCGCCGTGGTCTCCACCATCAATGGCGATGCCAACGTGCCGTTCTACAAGGAACTCGCCAACCAGGGCATCAAGGCCGAAGACATCCCGGTCGTCGCCTTCTCGGTCGGTGAAGAAGAACTCGCCGGCTTCGACACCACCCCGCTGGTCGGTCACCTGGCCGCCTGGAACTACTTCCAGTCCGTCGATGTGCCGGAAAACGCTGCCTTCATCGAATCCTGGCAGACCTTTATGGGCGACGCCGAGAAGGTCACCAATGACCCGATGGAAGCCACCGTCATCGGCTTCAACCTCTGGGTCCAGGCTGTCGAAAAGGCCGGCGCCACCGACACCGACGCCGTGCTCGACGCCATCATTGGCCTCGAAACCCCGAACCTGACCGGTGGCATCGCCAAGATGCTCCCGAACCACCACATCACCAAGCCGGTGCTGATCGGTGAGATCCAGGCCGACGGCCAGTTCGAAGTCGTCTCGGAATCCGAACTGGTCCCCGGCGATGCCTGGTCCGACTTCCTGCCCGAATCCAAGATGATCGAAGCCGATTGGACGGCACCGATCTCCTGCGGCAACTACAATACCGAAACCAAGATGTGTGGCGGCACGGCGATGTAATTCGCTTCACCCAGAAATCGCGACGAGGACGGCTTCTGCCGCCCTCGTCTTTCCACTGACAGACGCATGAGGCCAATGATGAACGCAATCACCCTGCTCCGGACCATCGCGCTCCTCCTTGCCCTTACGCTCGGCTTTGCCGCTCCCGCTTTGGCCCAGATCGCCGATGCGGAACTCAGCCCGCTGGTCGACGCCCTCGCCCCCGGTAATTTCAAGGACCGCGAAGCTGCCATCGGAATACTCGCCGCGACTGGCGACCCCCGTGTCGTGCCGGTGCTCGAAATCCTGCTCGAAGGCGAACTCTATGTCGACGAGGCCAGTGGCAAGGTGGTGTTCACCGCCGCTTCGGGTGGCAAGGGGACGATCTCCGATCCCGTGACCGGGGCTGAACTGCAAAGCCTGACAGAAGACGGTCTCGACAAGGTCAAGGTCAATAACGGCCTGCGCCGCGTGCTGCGCACCGCAATCGGCCAGATGACGCTGCTGAGCGAGGATCCCGACACTCGCCTCTTCGCCGCCCAGTCCATCCTGCGCGACGCAGATCCGGCCCAACTCGAACTGCTCGACAGCGCCATATCAGCCGAAACCGACGCCAATATCCAGCGCGTCATGCAGCAGGCTCGTGCCGCCATCATTCTCAAGACGCCCGACGCCGCCATCGAGGACTGGCAGGCCGCCATTCCGGTAGTTCAGGCCATTGGCGGCCGCGACGCGCTCAATACACTGACCACTGCCCTCAATACCGCGCCCGACACGGTCAAGCCGCTGATCCAGACCGCCATAGATGGACTCGCCCGCGACCGCGCCGTCTGGGATGTGGCGCAGAACATCTGGTTCGGCATCTCGCTCGGCTCGGTCCTGCTGCTGGCCGCCATCGGTCTGGCCATCACCTTCGGGGTGATGGGCGTGATCAACATGGCCCATGGCGAAATGGTCATGCTGGGCGCCTACACCACCTTCGTGGTGCAGGAGATCATCCGCCAGAATTTCCCTGGCCTGTTCGACTGGTCGCTGGCCATCGCCCTGCCTTTGGCCTTCCTTGTCACCGGCCTGATCGGCATCGCCATCGAACGCGGCATCATCCGCTTCCTCTATGGCCGGCCACTCGAAACCCTCCTGGCCACCTGGGGCATCTCGCTGATCATCCAGCAGGCCGTGCAGCGCATCTTCAGCGCCAATATCCGCGAGGTCGGCAACCCAACCTGGATGTCGGGCTCCTTCGAGCTCGGCGGCCTGGCCATCACCTGGAACCGCTTCTACATCGTCATCTTCGCCATGCTGGTCTTCGTGGCCCTGCTGCTGGTGCTCAAATATACCGCCATCGGCCTGCACATGCGCGCTGTCACGCAGAACCGCCGCATGGCCTCGGCCATGGGCATCCGTACGCCTCTGGTCGATGCCCTGACCTTTGGCCTCGGCTCCGGCATTGCGGGCCTCGCCGGCGTGGCCCTCAGCCAGATCGGCAATGTCTCGCCCAATCTGGGCCAGGGCTACATCATCGACAGCTTCATGGTCGTGGTCTTCGGCGGCGTCGGCAATCTCTGGGGCACGCTGGTGGGCGCCCTCACCCTGGGCATCGCCAACAAGTTCATCGAGCCTTATGCCGGCGCGGTACTGGGCAAGATCATCATTCTTGTCCTCATCATCCTGTTCATCCAGCGCCGTCCCCGCGGCCTCTTCGCGCCCAAGGGACGCTCGATCGAAGCATGATTACCCAGGCCCTCTTCCGCGCCCTCGATCGCAAGGCGATCTGGATCGTCGCCATCCTGTTGGCTGTCGCCATTCTCGTGCCAATGTCCAACCTGCTGCTGCCCGACGGCCATCCCCTGCGCCTGCCCAACTATGCCGTGCCCCTGTTCGGCAAATATCTCACCTTCGCCATGCTGGCGCTCGCGCTCGACCTGGTCTGGGGCTATTGCGGCATTCTCTCGCTGGGCCACGGCGCCTTCTTTGCCATCGGCGGCTATGCCATGGGCATGTATCTGATGCGCCAGATCGGCACCCGGGGTGTCTATGCCAATCCCATCCTGCCCGATTTCATGGTGTTCCTGAACTGGAAGGAACTGCCCTGGTACTGGATGGGCATGGACAATTTCTGGTTCGCCATGCTGATGGTCGTGGTCGTGCCGGGCCTGCTGGCCTTCGTCTTCGGCTTCCTTGCCTTTCGCAGCCGCGTCACCGGCGTCTATCTCTCCATCATCACCCAGGCCATGACCTACGCCCTGCTGCTGGCCTTCTTCCGCAATGACATGGGCTTTGGTGGCAATAACGGCCTCACCGATTTCAAGGACATTCTCGGCCAGCCCGTGCAGGCGGGCTCCACCCGCGCCGCCCTGTTCGCTGCCTCGGCCATTGCGCTGGCACTGGCGGTGCTGGCCTGCTCGATGATCGTCAATTCCAAGCTCGGCAAGGTCATGGTGGCAGTGCGCGACGCCGAAAGCCGCACCCGCTTTCTCGGTTACCGCGTCGAATATGTGAAGCTCTTCGCCTTTGTCGTCTCGGCCATAATCGCCGGCATTGCCGGCGCGCTTTATGTGCCACAGGTCGGCATCATCAATCCCTCCGAATTCGATCCGGCCAATTCCATCGAGGTGGTGATCTGGACGGCAGTCGGCGGCCGCGGCACCATTATCGGCCCGATCATCGGCGGCATTCTGGTCAATGTCGGCAAGTCCTACTTTACCGGCGCCTTCCCTGAATACTGGCTCTTTGCCCTGGGCGCGCTGTTCGTCGTCACCACGCTGTTCCTGCCCAAGGGCATTGTCGGCCTCATCGGCCAATATCGCGCCGCCACCACTAAACGCGAGCAGCACGATCGCGGCGCGCCGACACCCCAGCAAGTGGAAGCCGGCACCGATCCCCAACCCAAGCCGGCGGAGTAAGCCATGACCGACTCCAACAAGCTTGGCACTATGCTCTATCTGGATGGTGTCTCGGTGGCCTTTGATGGTTTCAAGGCCATCAACAACCTCTCCATCATCGTCCATCCCGCCGAAATGCTGGCCATTATCGGCCCCAATGGCGCGGGCAAGACCACCATGATGGACATCATTACCGGCAAGACCCGCCCTGACGACGGCCAGGTGCTGTTTGACGGCCGCACCGACCTGACCAAGCTGGACGAGGCCGCCATCGCCAATCTGGGCATTGGCCGCAAGTTCCAGAAGCCCACCGTCTTTGAAAGCCAGACGGTCTGGGACAATATCGAGCTGGCGCTGAAAAAGCCGCGCGGCGTCTTCTCGGCCCTGTTCTACGTCGCCGACGGCCCCGACATCGCCCGCATCACCGAAATCCTCGAAACGGTGCGCCTGCTCGCCCGCAAGGATGAACTGGCCGCCGACCTCAGCCATGGGCAGAAGCAATGGCTCGAAATCGGCATGCTGCTCGCCCAGGACCCCAAACTGCTGCTGGTCGACGAGCCGGTGGCCGGCATGACCGATGCCGAAACCGTCGAAACCGCCAAGCTGCTGCGTGACATCGCCAAAACCCGCTCCGTGGTCGTCGTCGAACACGATATGAGCTTTGTCCGCGAACTCGGCTCCCGCGTTACCTGCCTAGCTGAAGGCTCGGTTCTGGCGGAAGGCACCCTCGATCAGGTCAGCGCCAACCCCGTCGTTATCGAACGCTATCTGGGGCGCTGAATTGATGGAAATCAACGCCCGCTGCCAGATCAACGACTACCATTCTCCTCGATCGGGGGCGCAGTTTTCGTCCGCCGGCCTCACCCGGGAGGAATGGCAGATGGTGACACGGCGGACACTTCTGGCAATGGGCGTGGTGGCAGGCGGCGCCGCCATTGGCGGCACTATGGCGGCAACCAGCTTTGCCCATTCCATGCAAGCGGCCAATGCCGCTATCGACCCCAACCTTTCCAGTCTTGTCCAAGGTCGCTTCGGGGCGCTGGAATATGCCGAGCGCGGCGCGGGCGCTCCCGTCCTCATGGTGCATGGCACCGGCGGCGGCTTCGACCAGGGCCTGATGTTCGCCCATGGCCTGGTAGAGCGCGGCTATCGCGTCATCGCCCCGTCGCGCTTTGGCTATCTCCGCTCCAATCTTCCCGCCGACCCCTCCAGCGCCAATCAGGCCGATGCCTTCGTCGACCTGCTCGATCATTTGCGTATCGACAGGGTCGCCATTGCCGGCGGCTCCGCCGGGGCGCTCTCGGCCATCGAATTTGCCATCCGCCACCCTGACCGCTGCGCCGCGCTTCTGCCCATCGTGCCGGCCACCTATGTGCCCAGCCGGGATGCGGTCACCGCCGATAATGCGCCAGCGGGCGTCGAGGCGGCCATGCAGCTGTTCCGCTCGGACTTCCTGTTCTGGGCGGCCATCCGCACCGTGCCCGACCTGCTGACCGGCACCCTGCTCGCCACCGATCCAGCCCTGCTGCAGACGGCTTCCTCCGCAGAGGCCGCGCGCGCCAAGGCCATCCTGTGGTCACTGCTCCCGGTCAGCCGCCGCGTCGATGGCATGGCCAACGATGCCCGGCTGGCCGGTCATCCAGCCCCGGCCGCTCTGGAGCGCATCACCGCCCCGGCACTCGCCATTTCAGTCGAGGACGACCGTTTCGGCACGGCTTTGGCTGCGCGCTACATAGCCTCGACCGTCAAAGACGCCAGGCTCGTCCTCTTTCCCTCGGGTGGCCATATTTGGCTGGGTCATGATGACGACCTGACCAACCAGATGGACACCTTCCTCAAAGAGATCGGATCCCCATGACCGCCCTGTCCATCAATGCCATCGATCTGCACTATGGCGCCGCGCAGGCGCTCAAGTCGGTGTCGCTCGAATGTCGGCCAGGACGCATCACCGCCGTGCTCGGGCGCAACGGCGTCGGCAAGTCGTCGACATTGCGGGCCATTACCGGCGTGCACAATATTTCGGCGGGAGACATCCGTTTCGGTGACACCGCGCTGCGCAAGGCGCCGCCCTACAAGCGCGCCCGCATGGGTATCGGCTATGTGCCGCAGGGCCGGGAGATCTTCCCGCTGCTCACGGTCAAGGAGAACCTGGAAACCGGCTATGCCGGCCTCAAGCGCGCTGATCGGTCCATTCCGCCCTATATTTTCGAGCTCTTCCCCGTCCTCAAATCCATGCTGGGGCGGCGCGGCGGCGATCTGTCGGGGGGGCAGCAGCAGCAATTGGCCATCGGCCGGGCACTGGTGACACGGCCCAAGGTGCTCGTGCTCGACGAACCCACCGAAGGCATCCAGCCCTCCATCATCAAGGACATTGGCCGGGCGCTGCAATTTCTGCGCGATGAAAAGGGGATGACGATTTTGCTGGTCGAGCAATTCCTCGACTTCTGCCGGGAAATCGCTGACGATATCTACGTCATGGACCGCGGCGAAATCCAGCATGCGGGCCCGGCCAGCGATCTGGATCGTCCCGAGGTCCGCCGCCATTTGATGGTCTAGAAACAGAAAACGCCCGGCCGAGGCCGGGCGCATAATACCCGAAGGTATCGGCACTACATGGTTGTAGCAGCTTCTTCAGCTGGGATTACGGTGTCTTCAGGCAGCAGGCCGGCTTCGACGCAATCGCTCAGGGTGATGTCATCGATGACCTTAGAGTCAGAATCGGTAGCGTCGGCCGCTGGTGCAGCAGGCGTCATCGTGGAGTCGGTCTCTGCGCCAGCAGTGGTCGTCTCGCCAACCATCTGGTCGCACATGGCCTGGACACGGGGAAGATCAATCTCAGTAACGCTGACGCCACCGACCATAGTCTGGGCATAGGCGGCGCCGGAAAAACCAAGAGCGACAGCAAGAGCGGCGGCGGATACAATATTAGTGAAACGCATTTTTCTAAGCCTTTGTTTTTTTGTGGTCATAGAGCGTTTGCTCACAGTAGAAATGCTTGACGGTGAATAAGGTTGCCAACGTGCCTACTGACATCGATCACGTTTTTTTGCCCCGACTGCAGCGCGCCCGGGGTGAGGGCCGGCTGAGCACCAAGCAGGGCGACGGGGTGACCCGGCTGGATCGTCTTTATCAGGACGGTTGCGCCAAGATTCGCCTGCCCCACACCCATTCCAGCGCCCTTGAGGCCGTCCTGATCAATACCGCCGGCGGGCTCACCGGCGGCGATCGCATGGATTGGACGGCGCAGGTTGCCGCCGACGGGAGGGCCGTGCTGACCACCCAGGCCTGCGAACGCATCTATCGCTCGCTCGGAGGACCAGCCAGCGTCCATACCCGTCTTGAGGTTGGCGCCAATGCGCATCTCGACTGGCTGCCGCAGGAAACCATCCTGTTTGCCGCCAGCCAGCTCGATCGCCGCATTGACATCGATCTGGCCGAGGGCGCCAGCCTCACCGCCATCGAAGCCATCCTGCTCGGCCGCGACGCCATGGGCGAAGTCGCGCTTGATGCCCGGCTGCGCGACAACTGGCGGGTGCGCCGCAACGGACGCCTGATCCATGCAGAGGCAACCCGTCTCGACGGCACCCTGGCCGAGCGCAACGGGCTGCCCCTGCTGGCCGGCAAGCGCGCCTTTGCCACAGTGCTCCACATCGCCCCCAATGCCGACGCTTGCGCCTCCCGCCTTGTTCACCTGCGAGCTACACTGCCCGAAGACGGCCGGATTGCCGCCAGCGCCAATGGCGAACGCCTTGTCGTCCGCGTCCTGGCGCAAACAGGTCTTGCAATGCGCCGCCTGATCGTTCCAATTCTGGCTGAGCTTTCCGGCGCCGGCTCGCTGCCGCGCCTCTGGCATCTATAGGACCCGCCATGAACCTGACCCCGCGTGAAAAAGACAAACTCCTGATTGCCATGGCCGCCATCGTGGCCCGCAAGCGCCTGGAGCGCGGCGTCAGGCTCAACCATCCCGAAGCCATCGCCCTGATCAGCGATTTCGTTGTCGAGGGCGCCCGCGACGGCCGCCCCGTCGCCGAGCTGATGGAAGCCGGCGCCCATGTCATCACCCGCGCCCAGGTCATGGAAGGCATCGCCGAAATGATCCACGACGTGCAGGTCGAGGCCACCTTCCCCGACGGCACCAAGCTCGTCACCGTCCACCAGCCGATCCGCTAGGTTGCCATGCTCGAACTGCGCCCCTCCTGCGAATGCTGCGACAAGGACCTGCCGCCTTCCGCGACCGATGCCATGATCTGCAGCTTTGAATGCACCTTCTGTGCCGACTGCGTCCAACACCGGCTGGGTGGCATCTGCCCCAATTGCGGTGGCGGTTTTACCGCCCGTCCCATCCGCCCGGCCGGCAAGCTAGTCAATAATCCACCATCCACTATCCGCATCTTCAAGCCCGCCGGCTGCGGCCCGGCCAACGCTGCGTGAGCACACCATGATCCCAGGCGAAATCATCACCCTTCCCGGCCATATCGAGCTCAATGTCGGCGCGTCCCAGATCACCATCGAGGTGGCCAATTCTGGCGATCGCCCGATCCAGATCGGCTCGCACTATCATTTCTTCGAGGCCAATTCCGGCCTCGTCTTTGACCGCGACCGCGCCCGTGGGATGCGGCTCGACATCGCCGCCGGCACGGCCGTGCGCTTCGAGCCTGGCCAGACCCGCGAGGTGCGACTGATCCCCTTTGCCGGCGACCGCGCCGTCTATGGCTTCCGCCAGCAGATCATGGGCGCTCTGGATTAACGCTGGGCCTGTGCCCCAACTATCCATAAAAGGGCGCGCGACCTTATCTCGGAGCTGACCATGAACACCCAAGCCGAAACCAGACTTCTCGCTGAATTGACCGCCGTCGTCGCCGACCTGCATTCAACGGGCATGGCCGATGGCGAGGCCATGTACAGCCTCGGCGGCAGCGCTGATCGTCTGTGCAGCACGCGCGATTCCCAGAGCTGGGCCGGCTTCAAGTCAACACTGACCGACGCCGACACCATCGCTTTGCTCAGCCAGATCGATGCCGAGGGCAATACCGCGCTCAAGGCCGAGAACGGCCGCACGGCCTATACCCTGCAGGCCCTCGCTTTGTCGCTGGCCGCCATCAATGCCCGCCAGGACGTCACCCTGGCCGGCGCTGCTTTGCTCGATGCCGTCATTGAGGCGGCGCTCAAGAACTATCGCACCCACGCCAAGCCAACCTTCGGCTGAACCTGAACGAGGACACCATGCCTGCTCGTATCTCGCGCGCCACCTATGCCGACATGTATGGCCCGACCACAGGCGACAAGGTGCGCCTGGCCGATACCGAGCTGTTCATCGAGGTGGAGAAGGACTTCACCACCTATGGCGAGGAGGTCAAGTTCGGCGGCGGCAAGGTGATCCGCGACGGCATGGGCCAGAGCCAGCGCACCCGGGCAGAAGGCGCGGTGGATACGGTGATCACCAATGCGCTGATCGTGGACTCCACCGGCATCTACAAGGCCGATGTGGGCCTCAAGGACGGCAGGATTGCCGCCATCGGCAAGGCGGGCAATCCCGACACCCAGCCCGGCGTCAACATCATCATCGGTCCCTCCACCGAGGCGATTGCCGGCGAAGGCCGCATTCTGACCGCCGGCGGCATGGACGCCCATATCCACTTCATCGCCCCCCAGCAGATCGAAGAAGCCCTGATGAGCGGCGTCACCACCATGCTGGGCGGTGGCTCCGGCCCGGCGCATGGTACGCTGGCCACCACCTGCACCGGCGCCTGGCACATCCAGCGCATGATCGAGAGCTTTGACGGCTTCCCGATGAATCTGGCGCTGGCCGGCAAGGGCAATGCCTCCCTGCCCGCCCCACTGGTCGAAATGGTGCTGGCCGGCGCCTCCTGCCTCAAGCTGCACGAAGATTGGGGGACCACCCCGGCCGCCATCGACAACTGCCTGTCGGTTGCCGACGACTACGACGTGCAGGTGATGATCCATACCGACACGCTTAACGAGAGCGGCTTTGTCGAGGACACCATCGCCGCCTTCAAGGGCCGCACCATCCACGCCTTCCACACCGAAGGCGCAGGCGGCGGCCATGCTCCCGACATCCTGCGGGTCGCCAGCCTGCCCAATGTCATCCCCTCCTCCACCAATCCGACCCGTCCCTATACGGTCAACACAATTGCCGAGCATCTCGACATGCTCATGGTCTGCCACCACCTTGATCAGTCCATTCCCGAAGACGTCGCCTTCGCCGAAAGCCGCATCCGCAAGGAGACCATTGCGGCCGAAGACATCCTGCACGACATGGGCGCACTCTCCATCATCTCCTCGGACAGCCAGGCCATGGGCCGCGTCGGCGAAGTGCTGATCCGTACCTGGCAGACCGCCGACAAGATGAAGCGCCAGCGCGGCCGACTGACCCAGGAAACCGGCGACAACGACAATTTCCGCGTCAAGCGCTACATCGCCAAATATACCATCAACCCGGCCATCGCCCATGGCATGAGCCAGCACATCGGCTCCATCGCTGTCGGCAAGCGCGCCGATCTGGTGCTCTGGCACCCGGCCTTCTTCGGCGTGAAGCCCGAGATGATCCTGCTCGGCGGCTCTATCGCCGCCGCCCCGATGGGCGATCCCAATGCGTCAATCCCCACGCCCCAGCCCATGCATTACCGGCCCATGTTTGCCAGCTTCGGCAAGCTGCTGACCTCTTCCTCGGTCACCTTCGTCTCCCAGGCCGCCTATGACGACGGCCTGCGCGACAAGCTGGGCGTCGCCAAGCACTTGCTGCCGGTGACCAATACCCGCGGTGGCATCGGCAAGGCGGCCATGATCCACAATGCCGAGACGCCGCAGATCGAGGTCGATCCCGAGACTTATGAAGTCCGCGCCAATGGCGAATTGCTCACCTGCGAGCCCGCCACCGAACTGCCCATGGCGCAGCGCTATTTCCTGTTCTAGACCGCTTCATTGCTTGCTGGATGCGTCTATCCTGCTCCTCCCTCCCCCTTGTGGGGAGGGAATGAGGGTGGGGGTCGACGGTATCGCCATTGAAGCCAACATCCACGTCAACCTTGAATAGCCTGTTGGGGCTCCATCACCGGCCGCAGCAAGGACCTGTAGTGTCACAGCCTGATTCCACAGAAACCCCGACGGCGCGCGGCGAAGCCATGCTGGCCGGCGGTCAGCCTAGCGAGGCCGTCGCGGCCTTCACTGCGGCATTGGCCCTGCGCCCCAGGGACAGCGCCGCCTGGCGCGGGCTGGGCAAGGCGCAGCTCGATCTGGGTGACCAGGCCGCGGCCCGATCGAGCTTTGCCCAGGCCCTCGCCATCGTGCCCTATGATCGCTACGCCGCCCATATGCTGGCTGCCCTGTCCGGACCGGCCGATGCGCAACCCACCGGCTATGTCGCAGACCTCTTCGATACCTATGCCGACGGGTTCGACGCCCACCTGACCGGCACCCTCAACTATCGCATCCCCGAAGCCATCCGCGCCCTGCTGACCGAGGGCGCGCCTTTTGCCAACCTGCTCGATCTGGGCTGCGGCACAGGTCTGGTCGGCGCAGCCCTCAGCGACCTGGTCGCCGCCATGGATGGCATCGACATCGCCCCCCGCATGACCCGCAAAGCGCATGAGCGCGGTCTGTATCGACATCTGCGCACCGGCGACCTGCTCGACAGTATCGCCACCGACCCCGCTTTGCGCGGCCCCTATGATCTGGTCACGGCCGCCGATGTCTTTGTCTATCTTGGTCCCCTCGAAGCCATATTTGCTGCTTGCGCCACCCTTCTGGCGCCGCAGGGCCTCCTCGTCTTCTCCGTGGAAATTGCGGCCGGCGACGCGCCGGTCCTGCGCTCGAGCGGTCGCTTCGCGCATCCCGCAGCCTATATTGCGCGCCTGGCAGAGCAGTTCGGCTTCACCCTCGATGTCACGCAGAGCCACCCCATCCGGCAGGAGCGTGACCAGTCCATCCCCGGCGCGCTTTACCTGCTGACGCGCAGTTGATCTATCTTGCCCACCTCTGCCGGACGCGCCACTATTGTCGCGCGGTTGCTTGACCGCCTCCACCGGGGCAGACATCATGCTTTATCTCTTTGCACTATTGATCGGCGTCGTTGCGGGCCTGCGCGCCATCACGCCGCTGGCCGCCATTTCCCTGGCCGCCTGGCTTGGCTGGATTGATTTGAGTGCCAGCCCCCTCAGCTTTGTCGGCCACATCATTACCCTCGTCGTGCTGACCCTGCTGGCCATCGCTGAACTGGTGACCGACCAATTGCCCAACACGCCCAGCCGCAAGGTGCCGATGCAGTTCGGCACCCGCATCGTGGTCGGCGCGCTGGCTGGTGGTCTGCTGACGGGCGACTGGATCATCGGCGGCATTCTGGGTGCCATCGGCGCGGTCATCGGCACCCTGGCGGGCGCCGAGCTGCGCAGCCGACTGGCCAGGGCCTTTGGTCGTGATCTGCCCGCCGCCCTGCTCGAAGATGCCGTGGCCGTGCTCGGCGCCATTCTGATTGTCTATCTGGCGTGATCAGGCGCCCGATTGAGCTGCGCCCCGCCAAGGGTCAAGGGCAGTTTTGATAGGCTGGCGCAGGCCGCCGACGCCGTCTGCGCCGTCCTTCGCAATTCCGCCGCCTGCCTGTGCTCTTATCGCCCCAAGCCAAACGGAGTTCACCCATGCCAGCCAGACTGCTTGTCGCTACTGTCCTCTCCGCTCTCGCGCTGACCGGCGCGGCACCAGCCGCCGAAACCGCGCTGCAGCTGACCATCACCACCCAGTCCGGCGATTTCGACCAGCGCGTCATGCGCTACGATTGCGG
>Ga0209512_1003745_pt1 | contig 14068 bp, 10 predicted proteins | sample frozenSSSSmetaG_FD_184142 | JGI IMG/M metagenome (GOLD analysis project Ga0209512, IMG submission 184142) | Glacier valley bacterial and archeal communities from Borup Fiord, Nunavut, Canada, to study Microbial Dark Matter (Phase II) -... | ecosystem: Environmental > Aquatic > Freshwater > Ice >... | reverse complement strand
TTTTTATTTCTTCATCACGTTGGTTGGCATATGGTTCATAATCATGATTAGTATAAACAGCTTCTATTTGATATTCGTTAATTAACTCCTCAAAAGCTTTTATTGGAGTGTTGTTTTTAATTATAAAAACTGATTTTAATTTGCTTAATTGTACTTGAAGGTCTTTTAAAGTATTATATATAAATTCCACCCTTCTGTCATTTTTATCTTCAAGTCGATCTAAAATATCGGTGTCAAAAATAAAAACTGGTAAAACAGGCAATCCCAATTTAAGTGCATAATATAAGCCTGCATTATCATGAAACCTTAAATCTCGCCTAAACCAGAAAATAATAATTTTTTCCATAAAAATTTTTTTTCAATTCAATCAAACCTTCTTTTGTGTTTAATAAAAAAATTGTTCTTTTTGTTTAAAGTTTTTTAATTGAATGCAAGTGTTTTAAAAATTTTACCTTAAAATATTCTTTATAATTATTTTTTTTACATTAACATTTTAAAATATCGATTTATCAATATCGGTATATTCATAATTCTTTTTCTGATTAATTAAAAAAAGATTTGTAATTCATAGATACTTTTTATCAATTTTAAATCTTAGCATATTTAACTATTAACTCTCAATTGGCATTGATTCATTTTTTTAATAAAATTTTTTCCAACAATGGATTTCAATAATAATTCGAATAAATTATCAGTGCCTAGCATGTGGCCAGGCAAACCATATCCACTAGGAGCTAATTACGATGGAAAGGGTGTTAATTTTACTTTATTTAGCGAACGCGCTATAGCAGTAGAATTGTGTTTATTTGATCCTAATGATGATAAAAATGAATTTCCACCTATTCCACTGACTGAATTAACAGAATATGTGTGGCATATATATATTCCAGGGGTAAAACCTGGCCAAATTTATGGTTTCAGGGTTTATGGAGAATATAAACCAGAAGCAGGTAAAAGATTTAATGTAAATAAATTATTACTCGACCCATATGCAAAAGCTATTCATGGTAAAATAATATGGGATTCTTCAATGTATGGCTTTCAATCTACATGGCTTGATAGTGAGCGTGATATAGTAAAGGATGAACAAGATAATGCTGATTTTGCAATGAAATCTGTTGTGATAGATAACACTTTTGATTGGGAAGGTGAAAAACCATTAGATATCCCTTTGCATGCCTCAGTTATTTATGAATTGCATGTAAAAGGATTTACAATTAAACATCCAGATATTGATCCAAAAATACGAGGGTCTTATGCAGCATTGGCAAGTGCTCCAGCTATAGATTATTTTAAAAAATTAGGTATTACTGCCATTGAGTTAATGCCTGTACATCAATTTGTAAACGATGAATTTTTAAGCAGAAAAGGTTTAAAAAATTATTGGGGATACAATACCATTGGTTATTTTACACCGCACAATGAATACGCATCTTCAAATGACAAAGGCGGGCAGGTGAATGAATTTAAACAAATGGTTAAAACGTTACATCAAAATAATATTGAAGTAATTATTGATGTTGTTTATAATCATACAGGTGAAGGAAATCAATATGGGCCTACCCTATCTTTTAAAGGAATAGATAACCAGGCATATTATCGGTTAGTCGATATTAACATGCGTTTATACAAAGATTATACTGGCACTGGTAATACTTTAAACATGTTGCACTCACGTTCAATTCAGTTGGTAATGGATAGCCTTCGGTATTGGGTTACGGAAATGCATGTCGATGGTTTTAGGTTTGATTTAGCTTCGACTTTGGCAAGAGGTGTTCATGAAGTAGAAAAATTATCAGTGTTTTTGGAAATCATTCATCAAGATCCTATTATTTCTCAGGTTAAATTAATTGCTGAACCATGGGATGTTGGCGAAGGAGGTTATCAAGTAGGTAATTTTCCTGTTTTATGGGCTGAGTGGAACGGAAAATACAGAGATAATGTAAGGAGATTTTGGAAAGGCGATGAAGCTCAAATTCCAGAACTTGCTTTCCGATTAACCGGAAGCAGTGATTTGTATCAAAGTGATGGCCGATCACCCGGGTCGAGTATAAATTTTATTTGCGCCCATGATGGCTTTACGCTTCATGATTTGGTTTCTTATAACCAAAAACATAATGAGCAAAACGGAGAAAATAACAGAGATGGAAGTGATGGAAATGATTCGTGGAACTGTGGTGTTGAAGGTTCAACCAATGATAATACAATTATAAATTTAAGAGAACAACAAAAAAGAAATTTTTTAGCAACCCTTTTCTTTAGTCAGGGTGTGCCAATGATATGCCATGGAGATGAATATGGACGAACACAAAATGGAAATAATAATGCATATTGTCAAGATAATGAAATAAGTTGGATGGATTGGAATTGGACAGATGCTCAAAAAGACCTTTTTGATTTTACTTCTCTGGTAATTAAATTAAGAAGGGAAAACCCAGTATTACATCGACGAAAATATTTTCATGACAGACAAATTATGGGTGAGGGAGTTTCTGATATAAGATGGTTAAGGCCTGATGGCTTGGATATGAATACTGATGATTGGCAAACATCGTATGTTAGATTTATTGGAATGTTGCTGAATGGACAGGAAATGGACGAAGTTGATGAATATGGTTTGCCAATAAAAGATGATATCCTCTTAATTATAATGAATGCATTTTGGGATAAAGTTGATTTTACAATTCCAACCGAAACAGTAGGGGCAACAAATGATTGGGTGATTTTAGTAAATACTGCAGAAAGCAAGCAACCTGAGAATGAAGTTAAAATTGATAAAAAAATGATTCAAGTGCCTGCAAGGTCTTTATTAATGTTAAAATGTGTTTTATAAAATATTTTTGGTAGGGAAGAAAAAATTCTTTCCTACTTTATTCTCCAACATAAATCGTTTTAATGTTTACAAATGCTTTCATTCCGAAGTGAGATAATTCTCTGCCATAACCAGATTTTTTTATTCCTCCAAAAGGTAAATTTGGTTCTGATTTTACCCATGCATTTATAAATACACTTCCAGATTCAATTTCTCTGGCAAGCTTTTCGCCTTTTTCTAAATCTTTTGTCCAGATGGAAGCACCTAAGCCATATCGGCTACTATTTGCTAAATTAATAGCATCTTCATCTGTTTTTACAGAAACGACTGCTGCTAAAGGGCCAAACGTTTCTTCATTAAATGCTGGGGAGTTTTTTGGAACATTTATTAAAAGTGCAGGTTGAAAATTTGCTTTGTCACAATTTCCTCCAATAATTAATTCTGCACCCGCTTCTTTGCTCTCATTAAGTTGTTTTAATAAGCCTGTGGCTAAATCTTCTCTTGCCATTGGACCCATTGTAAAACTTTCTTCTAAGGGATTACCTTGTTTAATGAGAGCAATTTTTTGAGTTAATAAATGAACAAATTCATCAAGAACAGATTTTAAAACAATAAATCTTTTTGCTGCAATACAAGATTGTCCAGCATTTTGCATTCGTGATTTTATCGCAATATCAGCAGCTTTATTTAAATCAGCATCTGCCAAAACAATTAATGGATCGCTTCCACCCAATTCTAAAACAGTTCTTCTTATATATTTTCCTCCTAAAGATGCTACTGAAGATCCAGCCATTTCACTGCCTGTTAAAGAAATTCCCTGAATGATATCATTCGATATTACTTTTTCTAATTGATCAGATGGTAATATTAAAGTTTGAAAAACTCCTTCAATAGCTCCAGCTTCTTTTATAATTTCTTCAATTTTTATTGCGCAACCTGTAACGTTCTGAGCATGTTTTAATAAAGCAGTATTACCAGCCATTAAAGTTGGTGCAACAAAACGAAAAACTTGCCAGAAAGGAAAATTCCATGGCATAATTGCCAATATTACTCCAAGTGGTTCAAATGCGGCAAAACTATTTTTTGCTGATGAAGTAAGTTTTTCATCAACTAAAAATTTTTCTCCATTCAGTGCATAAAATTCGCACGTTGTTGCACATTTTTCAATTTCAGACCTTCCTTCTTCCAGAACCTTTCCCATTTCCAAAGCCATTAATTTCGCAAGTTCTCCTTTATGAAACCGAAGTTTTTCTGCAACTTTAATTAATATTGCTCCTCTATGTAAAAATGTTTCTTTTCGCCAAACTTTAAAAGCCTGAGATGCTTTGCTTATTTTTTGTTCAATAATTTGATCCGAATCAATAGTATATTCCGCAAGCAGTGATTGATCGTATGGCGAAATGGATTTAAATGTCAGCATATTATTAATTTCTTCAATCTAATTTAAAATTCTTAATAATGATATAAAGAAATTGTACCTGAATTCTATTTTCTACAAAAACTTTCTATAAAACAAAAAAAACGGAGACAAGCTCCGTTTTTTTTAAATTATATTTATCTTAATTAAGCTTTAATTTTATCTGTTCATAGAAACTAAAAATTCTTCATTGTTTCTTGTTCCCTTCATATTATTAAGCAAAAACTCCATAGCTTCATTAGAGTTCATATCCGACATGTGTTTGCGCAATATCCAAACTCTCGCTAATTCATCTTCGCTCATTAATAAATCTTCGCGACGGGTACCAGATGCTGGTACATCAATTGAAGGATAAACACGTTTATTAGATAATTTTCTGTCGAGTTGAAGTTCCATATTTCCGGTTCCTTTAAACTCTTCAAAAATAACCTCATCCATTTTAGATCCAGTATCAATTAATGCAGTGGCAATAATAGTAAGCGATCCGCCATTTTCAACATTACGAGCAGCTCCAAAAAATCTTTTTGGTTTGTGCAAAGCATTTGCATCAACACCACCTGACAATATTTTACCTGACGACGGTACAACAGTGTTATAAGCACGAGCCAACCGAGTGATAGAATCTAATAGAATTACTACATCATGCCCGCATTCAACCATTCGTTTTGCTTTTTCAAGCACAATACTAGAAACTTTTACATGTCGCTCTGCCTGTTCATCAAAAGTAGATGCAATAACTTCAGCTTTTACACTGCGAGCCATATCTGTAACTTCTTCTGGTCTTTCATCTATCAATAATACAATCAAATGAACTTCAGGATGGTTTTGAGCTATTGCGTTTGCAATTTGTTTTAACAAAACTGTTTTACCTGTTTTAGGTTGGGCTACAATCATACCTCTTTGTCCTTTACCGATAGGTGCAAACAAATCAAGGATCCTAGTTGAGTATTGATCAGGTGTAGTACTTAAGTTTAATCTTTCTTCAGGAAAAAGAGGAGTAAGATATTCAAATGGTATTCTATCTCTAATTTCTTCGGTGGTTTTTCCATTAATGGTTTCAACACGAAGCAATGCAAAATATTTTTCTCCTTCTTTTGGTGGTCTGATCTGCCCTCTTACTGTATCACCAGTTTTTAATCCAAATAATTTTATTTGTGATGGAGAAACATATATATCATCAGGGCTTGCTAAATAATTATAATCTGCTGCACGCAAAAAACCATAACCATCTTGCATAATTTCCAGAACGCCTTCATTTTCAATCATCCCGTCAAACTCCCTTATGCTTCCATTTCCATTGCCACTTACATTTCCGTTAGGCTGTTTTTTAGGCAATTTATTGTTATTGTTGGAGTTATTGTTGGATTGGGCTTCTTTAACTTCCCTTTCTATGGGTTGATTTTCATGAGATTCATTTGTTTGTTTAACCTCAGGTGTTAAAACCTCACTATTATTATTATTATTATTTTCTTCTTGCTGATTTTCGTTATTGGAAGTTTGTTCTTCTTCGTTGATAGAAAATATTGAACTTTCATCAACCAATTGTTTTTTAGGCTTTATTCCTATTTTTTCTTTAGTTAAAACGCCCTTTATACCATTTCCTGATTGAACGTTCTCTCTTTTAATTCTATTTCTACGATGGTCTGTAGGATTTTTTTCTTCTGAGGGATCTTTATCTTCTATGTTATTAGAGGTTTCAGGCGATTCAATTGAACCTGAAGTTGGTAATTTAGCTTGTTGATCAAGGATTTTGTAAATAAGGTCTTTTTTTACAAATTTCTTAATGTCGCTAACACCAAGTTGTTCTGCTATATCACGAAGTTCGGATAGTAGTTTTAAGTTTAATTCTTCAATATTATGCATACTTGCAGGAAGGGATTACAGGAGATTAATGTTTTTGATGAAAAATAATTTTGAATTATGAAGTGCTTTAAAAAACATATTTTAAAAAATAATAATTTAATAATAAAACTATGACGGGATTGAAGATAAAAACTTGGAATTGAGCACTAAAAAGGCTGAAAATATTAAAAATTAAATAAGTTTGAGTTGATCTTTTTCAATTAAACAAAGGATTATTTTATTATCGATATCAGTGAGGTAAAACTCCTTCTGGCAATAAAGGCCTTTGATTTTTGGTTGGGCAATTAAAAGATTTTTTAACTGCCTAGCAAAGAACTGATATTTTTTTTTATTATACAAACTTTAATATAAAATCTATTCCAAAAAATAATAAAAAATAAAAATAAAAGCTAGAAAGTGTTTTAAACCGTCTTGAAACATATTTTTTTTACTTTTGTTTATTAGTTGCAGATAAAAAATCATTATGAAATATTATATTTTGGGTAGGTGAGGCAAAATTTGCCCCAGCTTGATGAACAATTTCTATTATCTTAAAATTTATTTCCTCTTTTACCCCCATATAAATGTCCCAATCAAATGTTTCAACAAAAAACACTATAATAATGTTTATATAACTCTCCTTAAATTCGTCAAAATAAACAGATGATAGTTCGGATTTGGTTAGATTATGTTCGGTTAAAACTTTTTTTATTTCTTTAACGATATACTTTATATTATCTGAAGGAGTAGTATAATTTAGATTAATTGTAAATCTTGCACGCCTGAAACGGCGTTGGGTTAAGTTATCTAAAGCCTGATCAATTAACATTTTATTTGGTAATGTTAAATAACTTTTATCTTGGGTTCTTATTCTTGTACTTCTAAAGCCAACTTTTTCGATTGTCCCAGTTATATCACCAACCTTCACTAAATCTCCGGCGACAAAAGGTTTATCTAGAAATATTGTAAAGGATGCAAAAAGGTTTTCCAAACTTTCTTTTGCAGCCAATGCAACTGCTAAACCGCCAATTCCTAACCCAGCTACAATAGAGGCAACGTCTAAATTAAATATGGAGCCAAGGATAAATAAAAAAATAAAAATGGCAAGAAAAACTTTTGCAAGTTCTCGTACAAAAGGAACAAGTTGATTATCAAATGTGGATTCAGTTAATTCAGATTTTCTAGTAAATGCAATTGAAGAAAAATCAATAAACTTTAAAAGAATTCTTGCAATGGCAATAGTTACTAAAATGAAATAAAATTTCAAAACTACTAACCTTACTCCAATATTTTCAACGGATGCTAAGTTCCATGATGGAGGAAAACGCAATTGATTAAAAGAAATATATAAAATGATAAGGGTAAGCAAGCCCTCTACAGGGGTTCTAAGTAGCGTTAAAAAATCAGTAAGGTGAACAAATTGTGAAGATCGCTTTTCAAAAACTTTAAAAAATATACGACTTATAAAGCCTGATATAAAGCTTTTAATTAAAATACCTGTTAACAACACAATTAAAAATAGTAAAATATCTTTAACAGGATTTTCGAGTATTTTTTTATTTAAAATTTCAAATATAAATTCCAAGAGCAATTATTTTTATTAATAGCAAAGCTAAAACGATATGTTATAATGAAAAACAATAATAGATAAATAAATAAAAAGAATATCAAAAAAACGATATTGATATTTAGATATTTTTTGGAAATTTATTATTTAAAACCCTCCTAGCACGACTTACAAAGGCTGGTTTTTCCAAATCAAGATTATCTTTAAGGATAATTTTTAACTCTGCTAAAAGTTCAGGATAGAGTTTACAGATTCGGTGGGCAACAGTAATTGCAAAAGCACGAATGGCAACTGCCTCCTTTCTGTTTACGATGGTGCTAAAACAAATATCTAAAATTTTAGACTCCCATTTTTTTGGTATTTCAACATATTGAAGCAATCGAAAAATATTTCTTTTTACAGCATCATGCACATCTTCCTCTAATAATTTAATAAGCTCTTCATAATATGGCTTAATCAAATATGGGTAATTTATAACATCATAAGATAAAACCCATGCAGAGCGTTGAATAATTAAGTAATTGTCACCTAAAAACAAATTTAATAATTCTTTAAATTTGTTTTCATCACAACCAATATATTTAACAAGTTTTGTTGCTTGACTTTTGCTATTTTCTATTAAAAGCTCATCTTTAATATTAAGTTTATCCATAAATCATTAAAAAAATTTATTTTTTTCGTTGAAATATTTCATATTGATCATATCCTTCATTTAGTTCTACAATTGTAACCCTCATAACCGTATAAACAGGAATTGCCAATATCATTCCTGCAGGCCCAACTAACTCAGCAGCAACAAAAATAGCTGTAAAAATTTCTAATGGATGTGCTTTTACACTTTTTGAAAAAATAAGAGGTTGAGAAACGAAATTATCCATAACATGTACAATACTTGCTGCGATAACTATTTTTATGGCTAATAAAATATATTCATGTGGAGTTTGAAAATCAGCAAGTGATATACTTAAAATTATTGCAAGACTTGTTCCAACCAAAGGCCCTATGTAGGGTACAATATTAATGATTGCAGCAAGTAAAGCAATTGTTATAGCATAGTTTACACCTAAAATGCTTAAGCCAATAGATAAAAAAAAGAAAATGGAAAATATTTGAATGCTTAAGCCTAATAAATAATTAGCTAACAGCTTTTCAACTTTATGTAAGGTAGTTACACTTAATTCGAAATATTGATTTGGAATTAATGATAAAAATTTTCTTCTAAACAAACCTTGCTGGTAAATAAAAAAGAAAGAAATGAAAAGCACTGACATAAAGCCTATTGAAAGGCTTGATGAAAGAGAGACCATGGTGCTAATTAAGTTTCCATAATCAAATTTAGAAACAAAAGTTAATACATTCTTTCGAATAGAATCCATTAAAAAACCAGGCCTTTTATTTATTTGAAGGGTATTTATACTTATTTTTTCTGCCGATGTTAAAGGTTTTTCAATTTTTTTTAATAAAGTATCGAATTTTAACCCTTTAATTACATCTATTTGCTCGGTTACCATGGGGATAAATAATGTAACAAAGCCAGTAAGTGTTGATAAAAAAAAAATATAAGCTATTAAGATGGCTATTGGACGGGGTATTTTTCTTTTTAGAAAATATATATTACCTATATAATTGGTTATTGGTTTCAGAAATGCACTAACTATTAAGGCTAAAACAAAATAGAGTGCAATAGTTGAAAATTTATAAGCGAGCAAGATTAAGATAAGAAAACACGCAGCCGGAATTAAAAAATATTTTAACCTATTCACAGTTTTATTTATTTAATGATATTTAAAGCCTTCAAAACTTATTCCGCATAAATATAAAAAATATGCTTATTAAAAATGAAAAAGAAAAAATTTTGATTCATTTTATTACAAGAAGAAGGAAATGAAGATTTTAATATACTGGTAAAGATTTTTACCTGATAAAATAAAATAATGAATTATAACTATTCTACCTACAAGCTCATTAGATAATGTTCATTTTAATGTAAAAAAAGGAGATAACTTTGATCTTTTTCCATGATTTAAAAGTGATTTTAAAATAAAAAAAGTGATTAAAAGTTGGGGTTACCCCCAACTTTTAATCACTTACACAATTGATGAGACGCTACCTAAAAAAAAATATTTTATATTAAAAATAAAATATTCCCTAAAAGATATTCTTTAACTTTTATTTATGTAAATCTAATTCCTCCTTAAGGGTTTTTATTTCTTCTTTTAAAATATCAATTTCGCTTAATTTTTTAAAATAATCTTCTTCTTGCAATTTACGTTTTGTTATATCTTCAAACATACATAAAACAGCAACCGACTCTCCCTCATAATCTAAAATAGGTACTTTAGTAGTACTCATCCATTTGGTATCACCATTAGCATCTGTTTGTTTTTCTTCAATATCAACCTTAGAAACCTTGGTTTCTAATACCTCTCTATCATCTAACCTGAACATTTCTGATTCTTGACGTTTCCAAGGACAATCAAAATCAGTTTTTCCGATTATAGTTTTTGAATTGAATCCAGCAATATTTGAAAAAATTTTATTTGCTCCTAAATAAGATAAATTTGTTTTCTCTTTCCAAAATACTGCTTTTGGTAAATTATCAATAATGGTTTGTAACCACAATTCTGATTCTCTAAGCTTTCTTTCTTTTTCAAGATTTTCTTCTGTCTGTCTTTGCATTTCTATAAAGGCTTGTTCCATTTCACGGTTTTTTCTAAATATTTCTTCTTGCGTGGTCACAAGTTCTTCCATATTTTGTCGCATTTCTTCTTCTTGAGCACTCATTATTTGGCGTTGCTCTTGAGATTGCTCCAGGTATTCTTTCATTTGTTGGGTAGTTTCAACATTTAAAAGAGCTGCTGCCAAAAATTCACCTGCTTTTTCAATAAAATTTATTTTATAATCTTCAAAATTTCCAAAGCCAGCCAGTTCAACTATTGCTTCTACCATTTCATTATATTTTAATGGTACAATCATAAGGCAATCGGGCGTAGCCTCACCCAAGCCTGATGTAATTTCTGTATAACCGTTTGGAATTTGCTTGAGTACTATTGCTTTCTCTTCTAAATATACTTGTCCTATCATTCCTTCTCCTATCTGAATGCTTTTTTCTATATACTTCTTTTTATCATAAGCATAACAACCAGTTAATTCAAGGCTTCTTTCCGCATTCCTATCTCCTTTAACAACAAATAAACTACCTTGTTGAGCATTAAGGTATTTCGTTAAAAATTGAATACATTTATCAGATAGCTTTTGAAGATCATTTTGATTGTTTCTAACTATTTCTGAAAATTTTGTGAGTCCTTCATTTATCCAATTTCTTTTTTCATCCTCCAACTTAACATGCTTCATTTCATCACGCATTTTTAATAATCTTCCTGCAAGGCTATCTTCATTCAAAATTAAATTCTGATTATTTAATCCTTCCCATTTGGTATCATAATTACCTTCAGATATATTAGTAATGAATTGATTGGCTTTGATAAAATTTTGGATAGAATTTTCAATTACTTGTTTAGTACTTTTTGTATCAACTTCAGTACCATCATTAAATAAATATTGTTTGTTATTTTTTTCTAATTCCAGTAATAATTCTTTTCTGCTATTATCTTCTCTATCAAGACGGAAAATCATCATTACCATTACTGGTAAACCGATTACCAAAAGCGTTAATTGAAGAATAATATTTCTATTCATTGCACTTTCATAATCTTTTTCAGCTTTTACAATTACTTCGTTTTCATATTTAATGTGGTTATTTAAAAAGGGTGCGAAAAATCGATATAAATCATACCCTTTGTCCAAAGCAAGCATTTCTTTAAATCTAGTAATATCTTCCTTTTTTGCTTCAACTTTCATTTGGTCAACAAATAATAAATAATTATTAACCGCTAATTTTATTTTTTTAAATGAAGTTATTGAGCTATCCAAACCTTGTTGCAAAAGTAAATTTTCTATTGAATCTAAATTTGATTTTGTGTTCGAAAAATTACCATTGTAAGGATCTAACATTTTTTCATCCTTAGTAATAGCATATCCTCTTAAACCTAAATCTATTCCATTAAGATTGGTATTAAATATGGAATTTAATCTATTCTTAACTTCTTCAGCCTTGTTTTTGGTATTTGTTGTTGAAAGCATTTCTTTCTTATTATAAAAACTAAGCAAAGCAGAAATTAGCATTAGAACAATAATGGTTACAGTACCATATCTTATTAAATTTTGACCTAAAAAATTCAAAAATGATTTCATAATAAAGATTTTAAAATAATATTAAAGAAAGGCTTTAATATTAGATAGAGATTGTTGTATGGTGGATTATTATAAACGTATTATAATTTATTCAAAAAAAATAAAAAAAATTGGATAAACTATAATTTTTTATTGAAGTATATTTTAAAACCTATTTTTAAAATATACTTTTAATTTCGATAAATTCTTATTTTAGTATGAATAATATATATTTAATAAAATTTTGATTATTTCAGATCATTAAACATTTTTTTCCAATTTATTTTTCATCGCTAAAAGTGCTTCCTCCATTTCAGTGTTTCTTATATACATTTCTTCTTCTTGGGCATTCATTATTTCGCGTTGTTCTTGTGATTGTTCAAGATAAATTTTCATTTGCTGGGTAGTTTCAACATTTAAAAGAGCTGCTGCCAAAAATTCACCTGCTTTTTCGATAAAATTTACTTTATATTCTTCAAAATTTCCAAAGCCTGCTATTTCAATCATAGCTTCTACATTTGATTATATTTTAAAGGGACGATCATAAGGCAATCAGGTGTTGCTTTGCCCAAACCAGAAGTAATTTCTGTATAACCTTTTGGAATTTGTTTGATTACTATTGCTTTCTTTTCTAAATAAACCTGCCCTAACATACCTTCTCCAGCAATAATGGTTTTTTCAAGATACTTTTTTTTATCATAAACATAACATCCAGTTAGTTTAAGGCTTCTTTCTCCATTTCTATCTCCTTTAATTACAAATAAACTTACTTGTTGAGCATCAAGATATTTTGTTAAAAATTGAATACATTTATCAGAATGAATTTGAAGATCATTTTGATTGTTTCTAACTTTTTCTGAAAATTTTGTAAGTCTCTCATTAATCCAATTTCTTTTCTCATCCTCCAACTTAACGTGCTTCATTTCATCACGAATTTTTATTAATCTTCCTGTAAGGCTATCATCGTTTAAACTTAAATTTTGATTGGTTAAACCCACCCACTTTATTTCATAATTTTCCTCTGATATGTTAGTTATAAACTGATTGGCTTTTATAAAATTTTCGATTGAATGGTCAATGACTTTTTTAGTGCTGGAAGTATCAATTTCATTGCCTTTGTTAAATAAATATTGTCTATTATTTTTTTCTAATTGGAGTAATAAATCTTTTCTTCTTTCATTTTCTTTATTAGGGAGGTATATCATTATTACCAAAACAGGTAAACCTATTGATAGAAGTACTAATTGGAGGATTATATTTCTATTCATTGCATTTTCATATCCCTTTTCAGCTTTTACAATAACTTCATTTTCATATTTTAAATGACTTGTTAAAAAGGGTGCAAAAACTCGATATAAATCATACTCTTTTTCCAAAGCAAGCATTACTTTAAATTTTGTAATATCCTCATTTTTGGCTTCTAGCCTCATTTGGTCAACAAATAGCAAATAATTATTAACCGCTATTTTTATTTTTTTAAATGAAACTATAGAACTATCCAAACCTTGTTGAGAAAACAGCTTTTAAATTGAATCTAAATTTGATTTTGCTTTTGTAAAATTTCCATAATAAGGGTCTAACATTTTTTCATCTTTTGTTATAGCATATCTCCTTAACCCTAAATCCAGGCCATTTAAATTGGAATCAAATATGGAATTTTTATCATTCTTTGCTTCAAGTCTCATTTTCTCACTAAATAGTAAATAATTATTAAATCCAATTTTATTTTTTTTAAAAGCAATTATAGAGGTGTCTAATCCTTGAATAGAGAATAGCGAATCAATTGATTTTAAATTTTCTTGTGCTATTTTAAAGTAATAGTAATAAGGAGAGAGCATTTTTTCATCTTTAGTAAGCACATAACCTCTCAAACCTAAGTTTATACCATTGATATCTTGTGTAAAAATTCCAATCAATCTTTTCTTTATTTCCAGAGCAGTATTTTTTGTATCAGTTGTTTCAAGCATTTCCTTCTTATTTTAAAAGCTAAGAATTGCAGATATTATCATTAAAATAATGATAAAAAAGTACCGACTTTTATTGAATGCTTACCTAAAAAAATCCAAATAGATTTCATAACGGAATGATTTTAAAATAATGTTATTTAAATAGGCATTTAAGTATTACATAATTAATTTGAAAATAATAAAAAGAAGCAAGATATGAATAAAAGAAAGCAAGAATTAGAAGGTGTAAG
>Ga0209512_1003742_pt1 | contig 14074 bp, 21 predicted proteins | sample frozenSSSSmetaG_FD_184142 | JGI IMG/M metagenome (GOLD analysis project Ga0209512, IMG submission 184142) | Glacier valley bacterial and archeal communities from Borup Fiord, Nunavut, Canada, to study Microbial Dark Matter (Phase II) -... | ecosystem: Environmental > Aquatic > Freshwater > Ice >... | reverse complement strand
TTGATTCTTATGTTAAGGGATTAAACCAAGATCAAGGCAGATGGGAGCGGAATAGCTAGGCTACCTTCTCAGGCGTCGGCTGAACCGGGTGAACGTTGGCCAGCTCAAGCGCCTGCTGAAGGGTCAGCGATGGCGACGTACTGGCGGCATACTCATTATCGAGCACCTCCATTTCTCCTCTGGTATGGCTATTCTTAATGGCCATATCCTTTTTATCGAATGCTTTCATAATAGGTTTTACGAGCTCTACGGGTCGCTTTGCGGAATCGTACCCTACGTCAGCCGTTCAATGCGTACGCAGTTGACGTACAACTCAACCCGCTCGACAAGCCGGTAGATTGCTGGTTGGTAGTGCGTGTTATTCTGCAAATTCCCTTCGTAGAGCACTTTCGACCCAAATTGACCGCCCAAAAACTGCGTAGCGATATGATAATTGACCGCCGATTCATTGAACACATCCAAGTGATAGAACGTCACCAGTAGATCCCCATCCGGGGTACCCGTCAGTCGGAACTTGACCCGGTTCTTGATGTCGCTGCCTTTGTTCATCGCGTGGCCTGCGTATTCTGTTTGGCCTGCTCGATGGCGATGACTTCAGCCAACGTCAAGCGCGGGCCCTGGTGAGTTACCCAGCGTTCTTCCATCTCGTCGAGCTCAGCGTCGGTATGCCCGTTTTTTATCACGGTTACCAGCTTAGGGGCTGCTGTCCTATTCGGGTTTTTGGGCGTCTTGAGCATACTGGTTTCTTGATTTACGGCCCGCAGGCCGACAACTGATGGGCCGAATTTGGCCATTTCGGTACGAAAAAGCAACGAAGAGCAATCGGTTTTGGTTGCTTAGCCCCACGCCACTGTACTGCTGTTCTCCCCGGCTATCGACCCGATCCGGGCTAGGGCTGAAGTTGGGATCAGCGAAGATACTTTCTACTTCCTCAATAGAGTTGGCCCGTAATGGGTACTGGTCGATGACGTGACCTATGTTGGCGGCATCCCACTGAAATTCAGGCATCTTTCTTTCCCTTTGGTTCTTTCAGGCCGAGCCGTGTCAGCAGGTAGCCCGCCACGTTCTTTTCCACCTTGACCTTGCCCGTGCTTAGTTCGTAGGCAAACTTATTGACTTCCTGAATCAGATGGGCCGAACTCATGATCTGGTTGACGACGTCGGCGCGTTTGATGTTCCACTTTTCGAGTAGTAAGCGGGCGTTTTGATAATGGCTATCGGCCACGCCCGTTGGAGCCGTCCCCAGTTTAATTGGCTCGCTGTCCAACGGCAGAGCCATATTTACAGGCTGGGTTTTCACCGTGAAGGTGATGTATTTGAAGCTACGGCCCTTCTTGGCCAACGAGTAGCCAATCTCCAAATCAGTACGTTCATTGATCTGTCTTACGGCGATGTCAAGAACAAACTTTTTGAACATAGACACTTTCGTGTACTCCTCATTGCCCTTGCTATCGAGCAGCCCGATCATTCGCTTTACTTCATCAATCTCGTATTTGGGAGTAGCCCCCTTATCCTTCCACTGGCTACACAGCGCATAAACCCTTTTGGCATGCTTGCTGCCCAGCCGCAGAGCCGCCAGTAACTCGAAGGTGGTGAATGTGCTTTTGAGATCGAACAGATAGGGCTGGATAGTAGGCGTAAATTCAACTTCGATGATGCCGGTCCCTTCCACATAGTCGATCCGGCTGAACATCCACATCTGCCGCCATACTTTGCGTCCCTTTTTGTCAGTCTCGTCAGGAACCTCGAACATCCGGCTACCCATCCCCTGAGTGGCCAGCCGCAGCTGTTGATAGTTATATTTCTTACCCGTCAACCCAGCCATTTCGGGCACTGACACCTCGTAGGTTCCATCCGCTTGATTCTTACGCAGTTTGGCAAGGAGGAACAGGAAAATGTCAAGCTGCATCTCAGAATACTCGTAGCGGGCATTCGTGATAGCGTTGTGCTGGCGCACCTGTACAGTAGATTCCATTGATTTGTAGTTCTTTAGGGCAAGTATAAAGATAAAGAATGTTAAAAAAGAAAGACATGCTTTATTTCCTTTCCTTTCGCTTATCAAACCTTTCCTTCCCGCTTATCAAACCTTTCTTTTCGCTTATCAAACCTTTCCTTTCGACCTCGTAACCTAGAGTAAATCAATCAGTTATGGGGGTCTCAAATAGAACAAATATTACAAATACACAAAATTTGTGTTGTCAAAAAAAAACGGCTTTTAGGAATGTTGATAACTCATAGTGCTGACGCCAGGGTAAGACAAAGGGGAAGGACGGAACAGAAAAAAACAAAAACACCAAATCAGCCAGTAACCCTCAGAGGTCAAGTCACCATTTTTACTATTAGTAATATTAAACCCTTTTCTCAACACGCCACGACCTTGCTAACTTGCTAATCAAGAGACAGAATGGCCTAACGGAAAAGTACAACGCCTGGCCATCCGTAACGGGTGGCCAGGCGTTGTACTTTGGAAAGGTGTGTTTTATAACTCAAATTATGTAAAGGGAATAAACCGATATACTGTGCTTACTCAAGGCCCCTTATTTTGGCAAAGCCTCGTACAAAAATCCAATACAGACCCAGTGACAAGGGAATCAAAACAATCACATTTACGGTGATAAACTTTACCACTAAGGCCACTACTATGGCCACCACCCAAATGCTAAATAGATACTTTGCGTAAGGAAGTTTCGACATGAGTACTGTTGTATAAGTGAAGTTATGTTAATTCTCTTTGCTACTTGGCTTATTAAATTTGCCTTTCTTTTTCTTCTTTTTGCTCTTCTGCTGAGTTCGTGGATTTTCTAACCAGAGAACTAAGACAGCTAATGCAGATACTCCAGCAGTGATTAACAGTACCCCGTAAATACCCATACTTACCCTCTAGTCTTGTTGTATAATCTCGTTGTATAATCTATGTTATGTATTGTCGGACAAATACTCGCCAATGTCCGACAACTTGTAAAAAATGGAAAACTAAGTAATTTCTGAGTAATTATGTGTCGGACATAAAGACAGACACACTCATGAACGATCAGTTACCCAACTCAGATCCCCAAGCCGAGGGACAGACAGAAACTCTAAAAAGTCCGACATCTTCCAAAGGCGGCAGACCGATCCGCCAGACCCCAGAGCCAACCAAATGGACCGTTCGCGGAATCGAACCAGAGACCCGGCGCGTGATCGAGAAAGCCGCTGAGCGAAACGGTAAAACACTGGGCCAATTCTTCAACGACGAGTTACGGGAAGCCGTTACAAACCTACTCAAAAAAGGGAGTCAACCACCCGCCCGCCCGGAAGACCTGGTAACTGATTTGGTGGCGAAGTTGAAGCACGAATTACAGGACAGCCAGGCCAGTGAGTTACAGTCGATCCGGGAAGCCATCGAGAAACGCCCGGCCACCCTTCGAGAGTGGTTGTTCGGCAAGAAGTAAACCGGAATAGAAGGGAAGAAAAACCGTGCTGGATTTGGCGCGAAGCGCGGTAAACCCGTCCTTTGCGCTATTGAGTAGCCAGCCATGTTTCTCCCCTAAAAAACTCCGCTACGCTTCGTTTTTGTCGGCTCGAAACGGCTTCTCCCCTCCGACTGTCGGGGAGCGAAAACCACACACTATTTAATCACTTATGACCCCAGCAACACCCCCCGCCAGGCCCATCCGAAAGAAAGGCGGACGCCCCAAAAGCGAGACCAAGCGAGACAAGCAAATCACGGTTTGCCTGTCGGCCATCGAGTACTTAGCCGTAAAGCGTCGAACCGAGAAAGCGGGGCTAACCCTGTCGGATTATGGTCGGCAAATGGTGCTTACTGGCCAGGCTCAAGTTAAACTAAGCCCAGAGGAAAACGCGGTACTTAACGAGGTAGCCAGGCTGGGCAACAACCTGAACCAGATCGCCAAGAAAGCCAACGCCGACGGCATCCGCAGCATCGCCATCGAAGCCGCCCGGCTGCTGGGGCAATTGAACCAACTCCTCAACAAACCCACTGAACCATGATCGGCAAAACCAGTATTGGCCGCAGCTTCAAAGGCTGTTGCGCCTATAACATGGCCAAGGTGGAGATGGGGAAAGGCGAGATCCTACTTTCCCAGGGCGTGCGGGACTTTGACCAACAGGCAATGGTGGCCGACTTCGTGCGACAGGCCCAGATGAATCCTGACCTAAGCCGCAGCGTATGGCACACTGCTATCAGCTTCGACCCCCAGGACGAAGCCCGGCTACTGGCTAACCCGCAGCTCATGCAACAGGTAGCCAGTGAGTACGTGCAGGGGATGGGTCTGGATCAGTCGCAGTACGTGGTGATCCGACACCGCGACACCGACCACAGCCATTTTCACATCATCGCTAACCGGGTGGCCAGCGACGGGCAGACCGTCTCAGACAGCCACAATTACAGCCGCTCGGAGAAGTTGCTACGGCAGATCGAGCAACGCCACCAGCTCACCCCCATGCAGGAGCAAGACCAACGATTAAAGATCGAGCATCTACCAGAGAGCGACCGCAGTCGGATCGAGCTGCGCGACCAGGTGCGGGCCAGCCTGAACCGATGCGTTGACAGCCGGGAATTGCGCGAAGACCTGAACCGGCACGGCATCCGCCTAATCATCAACAAGGGCGAGCAGGGCCAGACCAGAGGGCTAAGTTTTGAGAAAGTCAGCATCAAAGACAACGGGGAAGAAGAGAGCCAGGCGGCTTTCAAAGGCTCCAAACTTCACCAGTCGTTAGGGCTGAAGCAGATTCAGGCTCAGTTAGCCCAAAATTTGACGCTACGGCAAGCGGAAGACAAAAGACGGGACCAGTCCATAAAGATGGAGAACGCCCCGCAGATCAAAGAAAAACAGCTAAAACGTGGCTTTGGCCGCAGTATGTGAGATGAACCAAGACGAATTAATCAGTGAATTGCTCCAGGCGTTGACCAACGACGTACAAAGTTTGCAAAAGCAAGTAGCCAGACTGCCCACCCAGCCCCCGGCAGATTACCGGGCCAGCGTCGAGAAAATGGCCCAGGCCGTGCAGGAGCTACGCCAGCAACCGGCCAAACCTACAGCCGCAGTCGTTGACCTGAGCGCGATCACAACGCAGCTCACCCGGATGGAAAACCAAATCCGCCAGCGACCCGAATTCAAAATGACCCTATACACCCAGATTGCCGCCGTAGCCTTCGGGCTGATGGTGGCGGGACTGGTGGCCATGACCTGGTTTGGCTTAGATTGGAAAAAAGACCGCGATGGCTACGAGCAAGCTTACTGGGAGGCTGATTGGCGGGTACGCTACACCAAACAGGCCAGGCCCGAATTTTACAACTACATGCAGGCCCGGTTTGCCAAAGAACCAGATGTCGTTAATAAATGGACAGCCGAGCAGGAACAGATCGACGCTACCAGAGCCGCAGCCAAGAAAGCCAGCGAGCAGGCCAAAGCCCTGGCGGACCAAGCCAACCAACTCGAAAGCAAAAACACCACAAAGGGGGATAAAAAGGCCGATCGCTAACCCCCCACTTTACCCTAAAAGCCCAGACAGGTCGCATTATTAGCAGTTCGGATTAACCTGTTCGTATTAGACAGTTCAAATTAATCAGTCTGCCTATTGGCAGCAGTTGCGCCCTGTCGGGCAGTAGTATGGGGAGTACCCCAAGCCCCCGGTTCGCTACGCTCAAATGTCTGCGGGCAAATGGCCATGCTCTCCCTTCGGTCGAAGGCCATTTTAGCCCTTAGTGAAGAACTTAAGAACAGAATGCCATAAGTGACTGATTATCAAGGGGGGTCAGTGTACACCTAATACACTAAAAGTGTATTAGGTGTACAGAATGATTGTATTTTTTCTTGCATATTAATACACTATTCGTTTAGTTTGCATACACTCAGTCAGGTACATAATGAAGAAGAAAAATACACCATCAGTGTCGAGTTTACCTCAGTTTGATGAGAATCCGTTCATTGAAGAAGCACTGGCTAACATCGAAGAGAAGACGACAACGCGAAGGCAGTATGTACGTGGCTCACGTGGAGTCGATAACATAGTGAGCAACTCAGAGGGTGAAGTTGTAGGCCACACAAGATTTGTGCGGTATGTGGAAGTAGATGAAGAGAAGTTTGCAAAGATTTATCTTAGTGAATTCACTGCATTTTGGGAATTGTCAAAGACTGCTATTCGCGTCTTTACATACGTCCTACAGGAATTACTTCCAAACAAAGATGTCGTCTATATAGAAGTACAGGGCGTGATGAAGCTCACTGGATACAAAGAGGAGAAATCGGTTTATAAGGGTATTGCAGAGTTGGTAGATGCTGGCATAATTGCCAGATCAAAAAACCATGTCAAATACTTCATAAACCCACTAATTTTCTTCAACGGTAATAGAGTCACGTACGCGACCACATACATAAAGAAGAAGGAACTGTCTAAGAAGAAGGCAGACCCAAACCAATTATCAATGAAATTTAATAGCGGGGTGGATCCAGGCTCTCTGATCAACTACTTTCAGGCAGAGGAAAATCGTGACGATAACTTTGCTCTTACGTCAATCGCACTACTTCTTAGCTTTTCGTTGTCGTGTCTAAATCACGCCCTTCTATGACAGTGCCAAACCGCCCACCTGGATATGTACCCCAGCAACAAAACCCAGCTGAAGAGAGCAGAAGTCAGCCGCTGGAGCGGTTCAAAGCCTACGCCGATGCACCAGACGGGATAACCAAGAATAAATACATCGTCTATCCTACGCACGATATTGACCACTCTATCAACCTTCTGCTGCGGATGGTGAAGGCGGGGTGGAAGATCCGGGCAGCCTATCACGTGTTTTCGGACAGTCGTTCGATCAAGATCGACCAGCACGCCAGGACCGCCAGTCTCATCTAATACGAACAGGTTAATCCGAACTGCTAATAATGTGACCTGTTCCTGTTTTGAAAGAGGGGAGTACATAGGAAAAGTACAACGCCCGTCCCCTTTTCAACAGGAGCCGGGCGTTGTACTTTTCCTATGTTGGTTTTATAACTCAGATTATGTAAAGGGAATAAAGAGGGAAAAGACAAATTCTGATGCCATGGACTCAGCCTTCGTAAAGCGCAATATGAAGTCTTTATTTGAACTCGTACAAAACCTTAATTTCCTTCTTTTTATCCGTGAAATCTGTGTACTCACCTACCTGTAAGGCTTGGGAACCATCGCAGTTGAAAACGTGGATGTATGGTGAAGAATACAAAAATGATTGATCTTCGATTAACGTCTTGCCTTTGTAGTCGTATGCTACAAGTTTGAAGGGCGTTGGAGTACCAGGGTTCGTTCTGTCGGTATTCTTGACTATCATACCTTTCAACCAAGCTAATTCATTGACCGGGTCACTTTTGCCGCAAATTGTGGTGCTAGTAGCTTTAGTTTCCGGGTTGACAGTATCGTCAGAACCACATTTTTCTGCTGTTGAAATAAAGAAAATTACCAGAGCGAGTACAAGCGTAGACTTCTTCATATTGCTCGAAATTAAGTTGATTGGTAACAAGACACTCAAAACTCAAAAAGGGTTGGAATCTCTTGTTGTATAAGTGAAGTTATGTTAATTCTCTTTGCTACTTGGCTTATTAAATTTGCCTTTCTTTTTCTTCTTTTTGCTCTTCTGCTGAGTTCGTGGATTTTCTAACCAGAGAACTAAGACAGCTAATGCAGATACTCCAGCAGTGATTAACAGTACCCCGTAAATACCCATACTTACCCTCTAGTCTTGTTGTATAATCTCGTTGTATAATCTATGTTATGTATTGTCGGACAAATACTCGCCAATGTCCGACAACTTGTAAAAAATGGAAAACTAAGTAATTTCTGAGTAATTATGTGTCGGACATAAAGACAGACACACTCATGAACGATCAGTTACCCAACTCAGATCCCCAAGCCGAGGGACAGACAGAAACTCTAAAAAGTCCGACATCTTCCAAAGGCGGCAGACCGATCCGCCAGACCCCAGAGCCAACCAAATGGACCGTTCGCGGAATCGAACCAGAGACCCGGCGCGTGATCGAGAAAGCCGCTGAGCGAAACGGTAAAACACTGGGCCAATTCTTCAACGACGAGTTACGGGAAGCCGTTACAAACCTACTCAAAAAAGGGAGTCAACCACCCGCCCGCCCGGAAGACCTGGTAACTGATTTGGTGGCGAAGTTGAAGCACGAATTACAGGACAGCCAGGCCAGTGAGTTACAGTCGATCCGGGAAGCCATCGAGAAACGCCCGGCCACCCTTCGAGAGTGGTTGTTCGGCAAGAAGTAAACCGGAATAGAAGGGAAGAAAAACCGTGCTGGATTTGGCGCGAAGCGCGGTAAACCCGTCCTTTGCGCTATTGAGTAGCCAGCCATGTTTCTCCCCTAAAAAACTCCGCTACGCTTCGTTTTTGTCGGCTCGAAACGGCTTCTCCCCTCCGACTGTCGGGGAGCGAAAACCACACACTATTTAATCACTTATGACCCCAGCAACACCCCCCGCCAGGCCCATCCGAAAGAAAGGCGGACGCCCCAAAAGCGAGACCAAGCGAGACAAGCAAATCACGGTTTGCCTGTCGGCCATCGAGTACTTAGCCGTAAAGCGTCGAACCGAGAAAGCGGGGCTAACCCTGTCGGATTATGGTCGGCAAATGGTGCTTACTGGCCAGGCTCAAGTTAAACTAAGCCCAGAGGAAAACGCGGTACTTAACGAGGTAGCCAGGCTGGGCAACAACCTGAACCAGATCGCCAAGAAAGCCAACGCCGACGGCATCCGCAGCATCGCCATCGAAGCCGCCCGGCTGCTGGGGCAATTGAACCAACTCCTCAACAAACCCACTGAACCATGATCGGCAAAACCAGTATTGGCCGCAGCTTCAAAGGCTGTTGCGCCTATAACATGGCCAAGGTGGAGATGGGGAAAGGCGAGATATTGCTTTCCCAAGGTGTACGGGATTTTGACCAACAGGCAATGGTGGCCGACTTCGTGCGGCAAGCCCAGATGAATCCTGACCTAAGCCGCAGCGTATGGCACACTGCTATCAGCTTCGACCCCCAGGACGAAGCCCGGCTACTGGTTAACCCGCAGCTCATGCAGCAGGTGGCCAGCGAATACGTGCAGGGCATGGGTTTGGATAAGTCGCAGTACGTGGTGATTCGCCACCGCGACACCGACCACAGCCATTTTCACATCATCGCTAACCGGGTGGCCAGCGACGGGCAGACCGTCAGCGACAGCCACAATTACAGCCGTTCGGAGAAATTGCTGCGGCAGATCGAGCAACGCCACCAGCTTACCCCGATGCAGGAGCAAGACCAGCGGTTAAAGATCGAACACCTACCAGAGAGCGACCGCAGTCGCATCGAGTTGCGCGACCAGGTACGGGCTAGCCTGAGCCGCTGCGTTGACAGCCGGGAGCTGCGCGAAGACCTAAGCCGGCACGGCATCCGCCTGATCGTCAACAAGGGCGAGCAGGGCCAGACCTGGGTGCTGAGTTTTGAGAAAGTCAGCACCCAGGACAACGGGGAAGAAGCGCGTACAGCCTTCAAGGGTTCTAAACTACACCAGTCGTTAGGACTGAAACAAATTCAGTCTCAGTTAGCCCATAATTTGACGCTACGGCAAGCAGAAGACAAAAAGCGGGAGGAGTCCATAAAAATGGAGAGCGCCCCGCAGATCAAAGAAAAACAGCTAAAACGCGGCTTTGGCCGCAGTATGTGAGATGAACCAAGATGAATTAATCAGTGAATTACTCCAAGCGTTGACCAACGACGTGCAGAGTCTCAAAAAGCAGGTGGCCAAACTGCCCACCCAACCCCCGGCAAACTACCGGGCCAGCATCGAGAAAATAGCCCAGGCCGTGCAGGAACTCCGCCAGCAACCGGCCAAACCCATAGCCGCAGCCGTTGACCTGAGCGCGATCACAGCGCAGCTCACACGCATGGAGGGACAGATTCGCCAGCGACCGGAGTACAAAATGAGTCGGGCCGTGCAGATTGGCTCTTTCGCCTTTGGGTTGATGGCCATCCTATTGGGCCTAATGACCTACTACGGGTGGAGTTGGAAAGGGGAGCGAGACGACTACCAACAGGCTTACGAGCATGATAATTGGCGGGTGCGCTATACTGAGCAGACCAACGCGGATTTTTATAGCTTCATGGAAGCCAAGTTCAAAGACGATCAAGGCGTCTACAAATGGATTACCGACCAGGAGCAAGCAGACCAGAAACGTGATTTAGCTAAGAAAGCCAGCGAGCAGGCCAAAGTCCTGGCAGGCCAAGCTAAGCGACTCGAAGACGGAGCCAACACGAAAGGGAATAAAAAGGGCAGTCGCTAACCCCTACACTTCACCCTAAAAGCAAGACAGTTCGCATTATTAGCAGGTCGAATTAACCCGTTCGTATTAAAACACTCAAAATTGGCCGCTGGGAACAGTTTCTTGAGTCGATTTTCAGAGGTTGGTTTTGAGTGTTTATAAGAAGCTAAGAACCCAAGCCACTTAACCAACTGATTATCAAGGGGGGTCGTTTTACGTTTCATCTAATCAAGTTTTACGTTTCGTCTAACTTGATTTTACTTTTTACACTATCAAAAATAAAATTTGGTTATACTTTTGATAACAGTAAATTTTATATATTGCACCCTCATTTATAACATGAAGTTTTATATAATATGGCATCGGAAAGCAAGTATCTCCAACTTACAAGCTTCGACAGGCACGTAGAAAACCCGTTTTTGGAAGAAGCCATAGAAGACATTGAACGTCATAGAGTCAAGAAGCTAAGACGTATCGGACCTAAGGGAAATGTGAAGGAAGCGGGGCAGGTCATCGTGCAACAGACTACCGGGGAAGTAGTGGGTTATGGTGCCTTTATGCAGTACATAGAGGTGGATGAAAAGCAATTCGCTAAAATCTATGTGGGAGAATTAGAGCGTTTTTTCGACTTAAACAAGACAAGCCGGGCAGTCCTGAACTATGTGCTTTCACTGCTGAAACCTAATCAGGATATTGTTACCATACGGTTACAAGAGTGTATGCAGGAATGTGGGTACAAGACAAAAAAGAGCGTGATAGAAGGAATAGCCCACCTGATAAACGCGGGATTATTGGCCAGGGCGAGGTATGAAAACGAGTACTTCATAAATCCACTCGCCATGTTCAACGGGGATAGGGTAACGTACGCTAAAACCTATGTTAAAAGAAGGAAAGAGGCGGAGAAAAACACCAATCAGCTTGATCTTTTCGGTGGCGACCTGCGGCAGATAACATTAAATAGTATGAAAGATTCTACCGATGGAAACAACAGTTCCACCTAAGAGCCAGCCGCTGGAGCGGTTTAAAGCTTACGCCGATGCGCCCGATGGCGTGACGAAAAACAAGTACATCGTCTATCCTACCCACGACATCGACCATTCGATAAACCTCCTACTACGCATGGTGAAAGCCGGGTGGAAGATCAGAGCCGCCTATCATGTGTTCTCAGATAGTCGCTCAATCAAGATCGACCATCACGCCAAGAACACTGGGCTTATCTAATACGAACAGGTTAATTTGAACTGCTAATAATGCGAACCGCTTGGGCTTTGAGGGTAAAGTGTGAGATAGGAGAGGTAGCCGGAATGAAGATGAGTAGAATAATATACTTTTAGATAAGGATATTTTGGAAGCTATTCATAAAACGCTTAAATAGCCTTGAAAATCCTATAGAAAGTTATGAAAAAGCTTCTATCAAAATCGCTTTGGATTAGTATCTGCACACTATGCTTAGCCGCTTGTACTATCAAATCTGATCAAATTGCCCCTAATGATAGTAATGCGAGAATAGCATCGGGAGACTTGTACTGTAGTACAATCACCATAGATTGGTGGAGCGTAGCTTGTACTAATGGAGGAGAAACATGTTACTGGAGTTACATGTATCCAGAAACTAAGACTGACTGTAGCTACCAAAGTAGTGGTCCAATAACAGGATTTTCCCCAGCAGGGGTTTTGTTGGATGGATATTTAGTACCTGCTGCCGATCAAAGGCTACAGGATATCACGATATCTTCGACATTAAATACAGCTCAAACAACCGAGTTACGAGAAGCATTAAATGATTTTATAAATCCTTGTTTGAATAATAACCTTTTCAGTCAATTAGTTGTCAGAGGTAAAAAATTCAACTTCGCAATGGGTTCATCGGGGGGCGGTTTAGGCGGTTATAATCCCAATACAAACACCATTACATTTGCTTCCACTAACAATATCACCGCTGAGGTTTTAAGAGAAGAATTATTTCATGGATATCAAGATATTTTTTACAGTGGAGGAATTGCACAATACTTCGGTCATGATGGAGAATCAAATATTGAATTTGAATCTAAATTGTTTAAGGACTTAGTCAACATGGTGGGAGGTGGTGGAATGCAATCTGGCGTTACTGCTGATCATCCAAAAGCTGGGGCGTACACTTCTTGGTTGTTCGACATGACGAGTGCAGGAAAATTTCCCACTGTCCTCAATCTTGATAAATATCAAGAGTATTTACAGGCATTCAGGGAGTGTTATGCCACGCACAATGAACCAGCAAGACCGGATTTGTTACCTAATGCTCTCATGCAACTAATCAAAGGTTCAAATTGTCCCCAGAACTAAACACTTTAAATAGATATGAAAAATCTAACTTTTCTCAGTTTGCTATTGGTGGGAGTGGCTTTGAGCCTTCTTTCAAATGGGCAACCTGTCAATACGGAGAAGGTAAAAGCGTTTTCTACTACTTATTTAGTGGAAGATTACACATCTTCTGTGTTCATAAAAAATGAGTCGAATAAACTTTTTAATCAAAAATCGAATCTTAAATTAGACGAGATTACAGGTTCGGGGATAAATTTAAAAGAGCTACAAAAAAAAATTTATAATACCCTCAAAACTTCACTCAGCATTCAACAACGAGCAAGATTTACTAGTCCTATTCTTTTGAAATTGCTCATACGGTACGATGGGAAAATAGACGGAGTAGGCTTCATGATTAAAAAAGGATACTCTTTAACCATTCAGGACATTGAAGTCTTTGAAAAAATCATTACTAAAGTAGTGGTGCCATTTAAAGATTCGTCAATGTACAGAAATGCAAATTATATACCTATTAACATGCCATTGAGACCCGGAGATATGGACTAATTCGCATTGTTAAAGTCCGACATCTTCAAAGGGCGGCAGACCTACCCGCCAGACCCCAGAGCCAGCCAAATGGACCGTTCGTGGAATCGAACCAGAGACCCGGCGCGTGATCGAGAAAGCCGCTGAGCGAAGCGGTAAAACGCTGGGTCAATTCTTCAACGATGAACTCCGGGAAGCCGCTACAAACCTACTCAAAGAAGGGAGCCAACCACCCGCCCGCCCGGAAGACCTAGTAACTGATCTGGTGGCGAAGTTGAAGCACGAATTACAGGATAGCCAGGCGAGTGAGTTACAGTCGATCCGGGAAGCCATCGAGAAACGCCCGGCCACCCTTCGAGAGTGGTTGTTCGGCAAGAAGTAAATCAGAATAGAAGGGAAGAAAAACCGTTCGTGTATTTGGCGCGGGGCGTGTGCGTGTCGTACTTTGCGCTATTGGGTAGCCAGCCATGTTTCTCCCCTAAAAAACTCCGCTACGCTTCGTTTTCATCGGGTCGAAACGGCTTCTCCCCTCCGTCTGTCGGGGAGCGAAAACCGAACTCTAACTCATTACTTATGACCCCAGCAACACCCCCCGCGCCACCCATCCGAAAGAAAGGCGGACGCCCCAAAAGCGAGACCAAACGCGACAAGCAGATCACCGTTTGCCTATCGGTCATCGAATACTTAGCCGTGAAGCGTCGAGCCGACAAAGCCGGGCTAACCCTGTCGGATTATGGCCGGCAAATGGTGCTCACTGGCCAAGCCCAGGTACGCCTAAGCCCGGAGGAGAACGCCACGCTCAACGAGGTAGCCAGACTGGGCAACAACCTGAACCAGATCGCCAAGAGAGCCAACGCCGACGGCATCCGCAGCATCGCCATCGAAGCCGCCCGGCTGCTGGGGCAATTGAACCAACTCCTCAACAAACCCACTGAACCATGATCGGCAAAACCAGTATTGGCCGCA
>Ga0209512_1003741_pt1 | contig 14074 bp, 9 predicted proteins | sample frozenSSSSmetaG_FD_184142 | JGI IMG/M metagenome (GOLD analysis project Ga0209512, IMG submission 184142) | Glacier valley bacterial and archeal communities from Borup Fiord, Nunavut, Canada, to study Microbial Dark Matter (Phase II) -... | ecosystem: Environmental > Aquatic > Freshwater > Ice >... | reverse complement strand
AAACTGATGCAGCGTTCGGTTACCGGTGTGCTCCCATCTGACAGGCAATGCAATTCCATCCTGATCACCTTGAATCATCTTTTCCACAATCTCCGAAGGAAAGACATCGCTCGTTGTTACTGAACCACTAATTTGTGTTTTAATCTCCCCGTTGATGCGGGAACTTCGAATTCCATTCAGCTCGATTGAAAAATCAGCATCGAGCGTTTTAACCTGAAACTCAAATTGCTTCAATGTATTGGGCACAGCCCTGATTTTACCTAAATTGAAAGTTACCTGGTAACTTTGACCGGAGCGAAACGGCTTGTCAGGATGAAATACCCATGTGTGACTGTCGGACAGCGTTGTTTTACCTGACACTGATGGATCTAACTGAATCAGATCAGCGGGAAGCTGGTCATTGATCACGTCATTGGCAATAGAATTCAGATTGATACGAATATCATCCGTGATGCTGATCACTCCTGAGGTATAAGCCGAAATGTATTCAGTATAGGCAGCAGAATCTGATACGGTTTTCTTAGTCCCTGTATGACAAGAATCTACAAAAAGAAAAAGAAGAATTGAAATAATAAAATAGAGGGAGCGCTTCATCGGGTAAGAGGTTGAATGCGTGAATAATCGAATCGAGAAAAGATGGTAATGGAATAGCCAAATATACCATTTCAATTATAATTGCCCAAGTGCTAACCAAAGATAATAATCGTGATTTGTAGAGAAATGCTGAAGCAGGCGTTAGTGTTGACCTAATGCAATTGGTACTTTAAGACTTTTATCCTTTGAAGCTTTTTCTTTAAAATCGCGCTGGTCCCGGCACATCAAACCACTTTGTGGCAAGCTCTACAGGTTGATAGTTGTGGATATAATTGATGGCTTCTTCGGAATCGGCAGCAATAAAATAGGTCGATTTATAGTCTTCTTTTGAGAATGAATCGCGATAGGCTCTTTCGAATTGGCCAAACAGGGAATTATAAAATCCGTCGGTATTTACGAATACAATGGCTTTGTTATGATATTGTAACTGCTTGAGCGTAATGACTTCAAGAATTTCTTCCAAAGTACCGAAACCACCCGGGAGGGCAATAAATGCATCGGATCGTTTACGCATCAGGTATTTTCGATCGCGCATATTGGGCGTAATGATCTGCTCATGATCGAGCGGCGATGAGAGACGTTTGTTATGAATTGATTCAGGGATAATTCCAACTGACCTGGCGCCAGCCTGACGTGCTGCTTCTGCAACAGTATGCATTAATCCGACTGTTGCGCCACCGTAAATAATCTCATGATGGTTGTCACCAATGAGTTTCCCCAATTTTTTGGCTTCATCGAAATAGAGTTCGGGAATGGCATTACTTGAGGAACAAAAGACGCATATGTTCATTAGGTTATACTATTGATTTCGATTAATATTTCGTTTGCTTACCGATTTAGTCGTTTATGACAGCCATTTATTGTCATTCTGTTGTCATTTCATGTCAATTTAATGACGATCAAATGACGATCAAATGACAATTGAATGACTTTATGACTTATGATATGTAATATTTACCAATATCCATTAAAAATAAAAAAAACAGCTGCCAACCCGAGGTTAATCGTGCCGACAGCTGAAAAAAAAAATTAAATATCGATATTCGCGTAAGTAGCGTTGTCTTCAATAAACTTGCGACGTGGAGGAACATCATCACCCATCAGCATCGAGAAAATGTGATCGGTCTCGGCTGGGTTTTCGATGGTTACCTGGCGTAAAGTACGCGTTTCAGGATTCATAGTCGTGTCCCAAAGCTGCTCTGCGTTCATTTCTCCAAGACCTTTGTAACGTTGAACATGCAGCGATTTTTCGTTTCCTCCGGCCCACTCTTCGATCAATTTTAACCGTTGAGATTCTGTCCAGCAATACTGCTCCTGTTTTCCCTTTTTTACAAGGTAAAGCGGAGGAGTAGCTATATAGAGGTAACCATTCAAAATCAGATCGTACATATATCTGAAAAAGAAGGTCATAATCAATGTTGCGATGTGAGAACCATCGACGTCCGCATCGGTCATGATCACGATCTTGTGGTAACGAAGTTTCGAAAAGTTCAAAGCCTTTTGATCATCATCGGTACCAATCGATACGCCCAATGCGGTATAAATATTACGAATCTCTTCACTGTCAAATACCCTATGTGTCATGGCTTTTTCAACATTCAGGATTTTACCCCTCAATGGAAGAATAGCCTGGAACTTACGGTCGCGTCCTTGTTTTGCTGTACCACCAGCCGAATCGCCCTCGACAAAGAACACTTCGCATAACGCAGGATCTTTGTCAGAACAGTCAGCCAATTTACCAGGTAAACCTCCACCTGTTAGTACACTTTTACGTTGAACCAACTCCCGTGCTTTACGTGCTGCATGACGCGCAGTAGCTGCAAGTATCACTTTGTTCACAATAATCTTCGCTTCGCGTGGATGCTCTTCGAGATAATTCGCAAGCATTTCACTTACAGCCTGATCGACTGAAGCGCTAACTTCGGAATTTCCAAGTTTGGTCTTTGTCTGACCTTCGAACTGAGGTTCCATCACCTTTACCGATAATACGGCAGTTAATCCCTCACGAAAGTCATCACCACTAATTTCAAATTTCAGTTTCGAAAGCATTCCGCTTGTGTCGGCATAATTTTTCAATGTGCGTGTCAGACCCCTTCTGAAACCGGTCATGTGAGTCCCACCCTCAATTGTATTGATGTTATTGACGTAGGAATGAATATTTTCGGTAAAAGAGTTGTTATAACACATCGCAATCTCAACCGGAACATCATTCTTCTCAGTTGCAATATGGATTGTTTCATCGATGAGTCGCTCGCGTGTACCATCCAAATAATCGACAAATTCAGCCAAACCTCTTTCAGAAAGGAATACTTCACTTTTAGGTGTACCATTCTCTTCAACGACGCGGTTATCAACTATCGAAAGGCGAATACCACGATTCAAAAAAGCCAGTTCGCGAAGTCGGGCAGCAAGTATATCGTATTTAAATTCAGTCGTCGTAAAAATTGTTTCGTCAGGAATAAACGTAATAATTGTACCGGTTTTATCTGATTCACCAATTATTTTAACATCTCCCTTCGGAAATCCTTTAGAATACTCCTGTTCCCATATTTTACCATCACGGTGAATTTCAGCGCGAAGGTAAGATGCCAGCGCATTTACACACGAAACACCTACCCCATGTAATCCGCCGGAAACTTTGTAACTATCCTTATTAAACTTTCCACCAGCATGTAAAACAGTAAGAACCACTTCAAGTGCCGATTTATTCTCACCCGTATGCAATTCTGTCGGAATTCCACGGCCATCATCAACAACAGTTACTGATCCATCCGTATTAATAATTAGATCAATGTTTTGGCAAAATCCACCAAGTGCTTCATCAATTGAGTTATCAATTACCTCGTAAACGAGATGATGCAAGCCTTTAATGTTAATATCACCAATATACATGGCTGGACGCATACGAACTGCTTCGAGTCCTTCCAGAACCTGAATACTGTCAGCACCATAACTTGAAGATCCATTGGATGGTGTATTTTCTAAATCGCTCATTCTATAAATAATTTTATTTAAAACAATAAACAGCCCTTCCTGATTTCAGAAATAACAATTAATCATGCCATCAGAAACCTGGATTCAACCGTTGCAGCCATAAGTTTTTAAGAAACAGCTGCCCCATTTTCAGAGGTCTGCAAATATAATGAAAAATCGCTAACCGGCGAAAGAAAAGAGCAACAAATACTGCAAATTTTAAAAAAAATCAGACTTTATATCTTATTGGAAATCAATAAAAAAGCCTCTCAAATATTTGAGAGGCTTTTCAGTCATCCGATATCTTTTATCAGAACGAAAAGGTCACTCCTGCCATCAATCTTAATCCTTGTGACGCATAACCCAGCCATTGTTCATTTTGGCGGTTTAGGAGGTTGTCAACCCGCCCGAACAGTTTAAAATTACTGATCAGATCGTAGGTTGCACCCAGATTTAATTGAATTGTAGGATCGATTGAAAATTCTTTTGTTTCAGGCAATGCCGATGAAAATGGACTGTAGTAATAGGTCATTGCTTTCCGCTTTCCAATAACTTCAACGTCAGCAAAACCAGTCAACCGATCAATGATTCGGAGTCCGGCTGAGGCTGTAAGATCAAATTTCGGTTTCTGTAGAGCAAAAGGCAAATTTTCAAGATTATAACTGTAATAATTTCCTTTCAACACAACTGACAGATCTTTTCCTGAAACGTAAGAAAATTCCGTGGAAAGATTGAATATTCCTGCATTATCATATACCAGGTCGAAAGCATTATTGTATATCCTTGGAGCCGGGCTGGCACTGGAAGACGCATCATCAAAACTATTTAAGACATAAAAATAAAGGTCCTTGGCCTTACTGTACTTCAACCCGACGTTGTAGGAGATTTCGCGTGTGATTTTACCCTTTAAACCTCCGGACAATACATAGGTATAATCTGTATTAAGCACATTGTGAAATGGATCAGCCCAATAGTTTTCGTAGGCAATATCACCGTAACGGTTATTTTTCAAATCGCCTTTGAAACTTGCATATAACGTTAGCATTCCTTCGATCGGTCGAAAGTTAGCTTCGAAATCGGGATATAGTTTCGTTGAATTTAGGAAACTCTTATCCTGAACAGCCACGAAATTAACCCCGCCACGCAAAGACCAGTTGTCGCCGTCCAAACGAACCGACGGGGCAATCCTTACCCAGCCCTCAGTCTTGGTACCTTGAAGATTGTTCGGTTTCAAGGTAATGTGATCAGTTTTATAATGGTCATACGAGATATCCAAAATGCCTCTTACACTTCCAAAGTTATAATCGAATTTACCAAATAATCCTGCGTTTGTTTGTTTCTGTCCGGTTTTCGCATCGAAATACCCAATATTAAACCCACCATTAAATTTCAGATCGCTCTCATTTTTCTCATCACTTTTTAAGGCAATCTTTATATTTCCATTCTGATAAGCCTGTTTTAATCCGAATTGAAATGGAACATTTGCTGGAATCGCTTCGGGATAGCCATAATACCTCATTGCATCACGATCGTAAGAAAGATCCGCCGACAGGATTGTACCACCAAGATTTAATGAACCAAATATCGCCGCATTATTCTGGCTGAAAGGATCTTCTACACGATCGCCGCCTCTAAGTTTTGTCTTGCCATCCGAAGAGAGGTGACGCAAATGAAGTCCGAATGTAGCAATTTTGGCCTTTGGCAGATTAAAGAAAAACTCGCCATACGCCGTGCTGAAAGTACCAAGTCCAAGTTTCAGATAACCTAACCCTAAATCTTTAGACGGCAATCCATTCACGTCGGCGGCGCCAATTGGCGAAGCTGTAAACCCGCTTTTAACGGGATGGCTTTCGATCGAATATTTAAATTCGGGCGTGAAACGCGTGGTGTCATCGATCACCGGCATCAGGTTTACCTTATTGGCATTCGAGATACTGGGGCGGTAAGCTTTCATCACTTCTACCGACTGATTGAGCTTTGTTGTGTCTTTTTGCGCCACAGCCGAAACAGCCGATAGTGCAACAATTAAAAGAAAAACTGATAATGAATGATATATTTGTCTCATAACTCTTTCTGATTTATTTCTTTTTCGATCCTGCACCCGATGTTTGTGTTTGTGTGTCGGATGTTCCCGATCCGGGGGCTTCCTTCGATTCCAGTTTTTGGAGATATTGATTGGCCTCATCCAATATACCATCGTCTTTTTGCACGTAGTTCTCGATGATGCTCTTCAATGTATTTGTAGCCTGGAAAAGATCATTCCCATTTTCGTAAACATGAGCAAGCAATATGAAACTTTTAGCCAGCCAGTATTGATGTGGCGTATTCTTTTCAATAAAGTCCATCACTTCATTTTCGGCCTCTTTCAGCTTATTGTTTGTATAATAATATTCGCAAACCCGGTATTTGGCTTCAGCACCTTCAAGAGATTTCGAGTCGGCAGAAAGTTTCCGCCAAAGTGGCAGCGCTTTCGCCGGATCATTCAACGCAACGTAAGCTTTTGCAGATTTAAAGGAAGCTTCACGGTCTAATTCAGAAGGTATTTTATCCATGCTCCTGATCTTCCAGCCAATCTTCGCTACAGCATCGAACTCCTGCAATTCATAATGACAACGCAAACGTCCGGCAAGCGAAAGCAAGGTATTGTTATTGTTGTTCGAAACCGTTTCAAGGCGTTCGTAATAGCCAAGCGCTTTATTGAAGTCACCCGCTTTGTATGTCAACTCGGAAGCCCTTATGAGTGCATTCTCGGTGAAGATGTTATCGGGCTGAGAAAGAATAAAACCGTAGTCCGAAATTGCTTCTTCAGACTCATTATCCCTGAATTCAGTCTCTGCTTTATAAAAATGGACATTTAATGCGAAACTCCCTGAAGGAAAGTTATCGAGATATTTTCCAAGTTGCTCTTTTGCCCTCGAATCTTTGGCCATATAGAGTTTTTCGGCAGCGTAATAGGTCAGCGAATCCTGTTCATTCTCAGATGGAGTTGCCGCATGACCCATCTTTTTCGTATAGGAAATATACTCACTCACATTGTTATTCTCAACTGCATTGTTTTTAATTCCGGCCATTGCACCTTTGGCTTCGGGACTATTCGGATAATTCTCTGCCACTTGCTTGTAATAAGCAACCGATGCGCTGTAATCACTTCTGTTATAGGCCAACAATCCCAGTTGCACCAGGGCTTTGGGTTTATATGGACTTGCCGGAAATTTTGATATGAGGGTCAGGTAACTTGATTCGGCTTTACTCGCCTCCTGAAGTCGTTCCCACGATCTACCCGTTTCAAACAATGCGTCATCGATATAATTGGATTGCGGATACTGTGTCTGTAATTTTTCTAATTCACTTATTTTAAGATCGTTTTTATTCAACAATCCATTACAGAATGCTTCCTGAAACAAGGAATAATCAGAATCCAAAGAACCTGCTTCGTAGGCCATTTGATAATTGGAGATCGCCTCACTGTACCTTGTATCGGCAAAGTTGCAGTCTCCAAGGCGGTTGTAAGCATCGGTATAAAGCAGTGAACTTTTATCTGTCCTGCCTTCAAAATATTTTTGAAACCAGGGTATTGCAAGTTCATATTGTTCTTTATTGAAATAATTGTATCCAATATTATAATTCGAAATTGGATACTCCTTTAATTTAGAAGCACCCGGCACTCCCTGAAATTTTTTGTAATCGGGCACAGCCAATTCACTTTTCCCCAAACGGAAATTAGCATCTCCACGCCAGTAATAAGCCAATGCCTTCAATTCATTGTTCTGATCACCATACTCCAATGATTTATCAAAGAGTTGAATGGCTTCTGCAAATTTCAAATCTCTGAAGAACTCGATCCCACGGTTCAAAGCCACTCTTTGATAGGCCTTTTTAATAGCAGGACTCTTTACCTTAATTTTCTCGAGTGATACAAGCGCATCCTTATAATTACGGGTGGTCATAAATACCTTTACGAGGTAGTCGTAGGCCACATCATTTTTCTCAGAATTCGGGTATTCCGAAATATAGCGGTCAAAAGCTTTAATTGCCTCGTTGAACGGAGAATAATCGAGCTCGTAGGTAATCTTTGCATATTGGAATAGTGCATCCTCCCTGATCTTCGGATCAAAGTTCAGATTCGAAGCATTCTGAAATGCAGTCATTGCCCGTTTCTTGTCACCCTTTTGAATGTAAAGACCTGCCAGTTCGTACCATGAATTCTGAGCAAAAGCATCTTTCCCTTTTGCTGCCTTTTCCATATTTTGAATCGCCTTATCAATCTGACCCTCTTTACCGAAACAAAAACCTGCCACATAGTATTGCTGTGGGGTTACATCCTTGCTTTTAAGGTAGATCTCAATATATGGAATTGCTTCTTTGTATCGCTTCAATTGATAGTATGATACACCCAGCACCTTCGACAACTCTGTTTTTCTTTCAGCAGTTGCACGATCCATCAATGTTGGGGCAATTTCGACTACCTGCTCATATTTCTCCTGGGCAAAATAGATTTGAACCTTATAGAATGGGATGATCGCTGCATACTGCGGTGTTTTTTCTATCTTCTCAAACTCCTGAAGCGCAACATCATATTTACCTTCGAGGTAATTAATATGCGCCCAATAGTATTTCGAAGCATCCGAAAAAGTACCCGGCCTATCTTTCAATTCGGCAAAGAAAACCTTTGCGATGTTATTATTGCCCGCTTCGAGGTTACAAAAGCCCGATTTAAACTGGTACTCCTCCTGCTCTTTTCCCGTCAATGTATTTCGCTCAATCTTATTAAAGGAAACAAGCGCCTGTTTATAGCGCTTCTTATTAAAATCGGCATTGCCCAATCTAAAATAGGCGCTGTTAATTCGTGGCGATTCCGGTGCTGACTTGATAAATTCCTCCAGCATGCCCCTCCCCTTTTCATTTCCCATTTCGAGGTAACAAACAGGAATATGGTAATCAGCTTCATCCACAAAGACGGAACCGGGTACAGCGATCTCTCGCAATTTCTGAAATTCATGAATGGCAGAGCCGTATTTTTCGGCATTAAACAACTCCATAGCTGTTCGTAAGGTCTCTTTACTGTTCTCCGAAGTAAGCACAGGCTGTGAATACGCAGGAAAAGCATAAAAGAAGAAAATCACGAACGCCTTAATTATCTGGCTTTTAATTTTCATTTTCATAGAATCAAATCCAATTATTTGAACATACAATTAAGCAAATATTCCACAAAATCATTGTTAAACCAAACATACTCTTAATAAAAATCATTAAAAAGCATTAGTTTTGTGCTAACGTGGTTTTACAAATATAGACTTTTAAAAAAACTTTTCGAATCGTGGAGCCAATCATTGAACTGAAGGATGCAGACATTTATCAACGTGAGACGTTGGTTTTAAAGAATATCAACCTGTCAATCAATAAAGGAGAATTTCTTTATATTATTGGAAAGGTGGGAAGCGGTAAATCAAGTTTGTTGAAAACTTTTTACAACGAATTGCCTTTAATCGTGGGTAATGGCACCATTTGCGGGTACCAACTCGATAAAATCCGATCCAAAGAGGTTCCTTTTCTTAGGCGTAAACTGGGAATTGTTTTTCAGGATTTCCAACTGTTGACAGACCGTACCGTTTACAAGAATTTTGAATTTGTATTGAAGGCAACCGGATGGAACAACGATAAATCGATTAAGAATCGTATTAATGAAGTGCTTGCGATCGTTGATATGGGCCACGCAGGTCCACGTATGCCTCACCAGCTTTCAGGCGGCGAGCAACAGCGTATTGTGATTGCCAGGGCATTACTGAATGACCCGGAAATCATTCTTGCCGACGAACCGACAGGAAATCTTGATCCCGAAACCTCCGATGCATTGCTGCAGGTATTTATGGATATCAACAAGGAAGGTAAAACAATTGTAATGGCGACGCATGATTATCCGATTATCCAACGGTTTCCGGCCCGTAAAATTATCTGCGAAGCAAATACAATCAGGGAGTTGGCTGATGATACTGAGATCATCGATTTTGAATCGTTGCTGGAGGATTTGCCGGCGGAATAATCGGATGAAAGAACCGATTTAATTGAATTAAAAAGGATCAAAGAAGTGGAAATTCGAATCTCATAAAAACTCCTTATAAATCTCTATCACCTTTTTTTTCTCGTTGCACCAGTTAAACTCCTTAGCTGTTGCAATTGCATTTGCACGCCACTGATTCACCGATTCATCATCCGTAAGCATTGCCCGAATTTTAGCCGCCAGTATTTCAGGTGAACGGTTCGTAATAATCTTGCCGATCTGCCGCTCCAAAACAATCTTCTCCATTTCGGGCATCCCTGAAACAAGAACCGGTATTCCGGCATGGATATAATCGAACAACTTGTTAGGCAATGAGTAGCGGTAGTTCAAACAGATATCTTCTTCGGCTGACAAGCCAAGATCAGCCTGCATTGTAAGAAATTTCAACTCTTCGAATGGCACCCTTCCGTAAAAGATAACGCGATTGTACAGTGAAGTATTCAAAACAAGCTTTTCAAGTTCCTTCTCTTCTTCTCCCTCGCCTACAATAAAAAACATGGCTTCGGGGAGAAATTTCATCGCACTGATAATCATTTCAAGACCACGGCCCTTATTTACTGCACCCTGATAAATCAATACTTTAAGCCCTTCGTGTACCAACCGGTATTCGGGAGGAAAATTTTTAATCGCATGAAATTCAGGTGTATTTCGAACTAAATCAACACTGATTTTATATTTCGCCTCAAGATAGATGGCTATTGATTCACTGATCGTGTAAACATGACGCGCTTTTCGGATAAGCGAACTTTCGATTAATCGCCAAAACCAACGTCCAAAAGGCTTTCCAATCATCTCGGCACTTTCAGTAGAGAGATCGTAACTATCGTAAACAAAAGGTTTTCGTTTGAAGAAAGCAATAATACCAATACCGGGAAGCGCACCTAATCCGTTGGCAACAAATACATCAAATCGACCTTTTATGGCAAATAAGAATAACCGGATATTGAACTCAAAGTAAAAAAGACGCCCGTTACGGAAGAACATCTCCAACCGATGGACAAGGTAAGGCCGTTTCAATTCAGATTTATCCCTGAATATACTGCCAACCAGTGTTACATCAAATCCCATTGATTGCAGAGTTGTGGCCGTCCGATGTACCCGGTAATCAGTAATTAAATCATTGGTGACTGCAAGTAAAATCCTCTTCAAAACTTCAGAAACTTTTTAAGTTCAACATCAGATAAAAGCCAGTTGTGTATATTTGCCGAAAATACGTTTTGATGTACCACCTTAAACACAACTTCTCGCTCAAAAGTAATAATACCTTTGGGATATCAGCAAATGCTAAACACTATTTAACAGTGGATTCACCTGAAGATCTGATCCTGTTCTTCAGGGAAAACAATCCTGAAAAGAATGAAGAACGACTATTTCTCGGAGCAGGAAGTAACCTTCTATTCGTTAATGACTTTGATGGTATTGTAATTCGCCCTGAGATAGTTGGAATTGATTTAATTTCAGAAGATGATGATTTTGCAGTAGTTGAAGCCGGTGCCGGTGTGGTCTGGGACCAATTTGTTGACTGGTGCGTCGAAAGAGGTTTAGGGGGCGTCGAAAACCTCTCTTTAATCCCCGGAAATGTTGGTGCAGTTCCCGTTCAGAATATTGGAGCCTACGGCGTTGAAGCAGAATCGGTCATTGCTGAAGTAAAAGGCATCGATTTGAATACACTTGAATATAAATCATTTAATCACAGCGAATGTCAGTTTGGATATCGCACCAGCTTATTTAAGGCAGTGCTTAAAGAGCGGTTTATGGTGACCTCTGCGATTTTTCACCTTGCTAAACATCCTGAATTTCATCTCGAATATGGCGCATTGGAAGCTGAGGTTAATAAATTGGGAGAGAAAAATCTTCAAAACATACGAAAAGCTGTTATTTCGATCCGCGAATCAAAACTGCCCGATCCATCCATTGTTGGAAATGCAGGTAGTTTTTTCAAAAATCCAATCGTTTCGGAAGCGACAGGCAACGCATTGAAGAAGAATTATCCGGATATTCCTGAATATCGTGTCGGATCAGGATTCGTAAAGCTGGCTGCGGGATGGCTCATCGAAAAAGCAGGTTGGAAAGGACGATCGGTTGGAAATTCAGCGGTTCACGATAAGCAGGCACTTGTGATCATCAACAAAGGAGGTGCCACAGGAAAAGAAATCTTTGAGCTGTCGGAAATGGTGGTGAATGATGTTTTACAAAAATTTAACATTAAACTTGAGCGTGAAGTTCTGGTGATTGGCAATTAGCTGTTCACCAGAATGATCAATCGTCAACAAATCATTTACGAAGCAACTCTTAGCCAATATAACAGGCAGATTAGAACAGAACAGCAAAAGGCCAGTGCTGATTGCAAAGACCTGAATTACTTCTCAATAAAGGCCAAATACCAGAGTCTTCAAAAAGGGGATGCAGCGCTCTGATATTGACATGCAGAGCTTTGAGATCGGGATGCAGAGCCTTGACATTGACATGCAGAGACAAGAGATTGACATGCAGAGACAGGAGATTGACATGCAGAGACAGGAGATTGACATGCAGAGACAGGAGATTGACATGCAGAGACAGGAGATTGACATGCAGAGACAAGAGATTGACATGCAGAGACCGGAGATTGACATGCAGAGACAGGAGATTGACATGCAGAGACCGGAGATTGACATGCAGAGACCGGAGATCGGGATGCAGAGCTCATATATTAAGGTGCAGAGACTGGAGATCGGGATGCAGAGCTCATATATTGAGTATCCGAGACAGGAGATCGGGTATCCGAGACAGGAGATCGGGATGCAGAAAAAAGACTATCTCCAAATCTCGCTCTTATTTAATGCATTTTGATACCTGGCAGCATTACGGTTGTGTTCTGCGAGTGACTGGGCAAAATTGTGGTAGCCCGAAAAATCCTCTTTTGCACAGAAATACATGTATTTATGATGTTCTGCATTCAAAACGGCATCTACACTTACAATATCAGGGAAGTTGATTGGACCAGGAGGAAGTCCAATATTTTTATAAGTATTGTAGGGTGAATCAACAGACAGGTATTCAGTTAATACTCTTTTAATCTGAAAATTGCCCATCGCATATTTGATTGTAGGATCAGCCTGAAGCAGCCATCCCTGCTTTACGCGATTGATATAGACGCCTGCCATACGCGATTTTTCATCATTTTTATTGGTCTCTTCCTGGAGGATAGAGGCTATTGTTACTACCTGAAGGGGTGTCAGTGCCAGATCAGCCGCCTTTTTCTTGCGCTCATCATTCCAAAAGTGGTCATATTCCAACTTCATTCTTTCAATAAATTTGGCGGGAGTTGTATTCCAGTAAAATTCATACGTATTTGGAATAATTAGCATTGGAAAAGATTCGCGTGTAAGTCCATAGTCGGAAGCGATTTTATCGTTATTCAAAGCACTTAAAAAAGCGGCAGAATCGGGTTCAAGGTAATAGGCTAATCGGGCAGCAAGATCTTTCCGAAACCTGATATTATTAAAGGTGACTTTAACAGGCGACTGGATTCCTGACCGCAAAACGTCAATCACTTTGTTATTACTCCAACCTTCGTTTAGCTTATATGCGCCAGGTCTTATATTTTCAGGATATTTCTTTCGGGCTGCAACCCATTGAAATGTAGAGATACTTTTTAGAAACTTGTGGTGCTCCAGCGAATCAACTACCTGCTGAAAATTGGCACCGGTAGGAACATAAAGCATCAATGTTTTCTCTACATTCGCCTGAAATAAATTATTATAAATCCGGTAACCCCACACTGTGGCGGTTATTACTGCAATACAAACGCCAATAACCACCCACTTCCCTGCTTTGGGAAAAGCCAACAATCTGTTCTTATTGTTTAAACTCATTACGATTTATTTGATTCCTATTTTCAGCATTATAAATCCGGGACGAAGTTACAAAATTAGACCGAAATTATTGAATCAGTCCTTTCCCAGAGTGGCAGGTCTTAAGTCATGTCCCATTTATTTGTATTTTTGTGACTTGAATATATTTAATGAACATTGATTATAAATTTTCTCCTATGCATCAGATAAAGCTTGCTGACAATATATATTTTCTTGGATTCAACGACCGCCGAACTCAACTTTTCGAGAACATCTGGCCCATTCCTAACGGAATTTCCTATAATTCATATTTAATTGACGATGAAAAGATTGCCTTGGTCGATACTGTCGAAAGACAATTCATCGAAGATTATCTCGACAATATCGAAACCATCATCGGCGAAAGAAGCATTGATTATTTGATCATTAACCACATGGAGCCAGATCACTCCGGTGCGTTGAAAGCTATCAGGGCACGATATCCTGAAATTACATTGGTAGGCAATAAGAAGACTTTCGGTCTGGTTGAAAGTTTCAGTATCGATCCCGGCAAAGTGGTGCTTGTCAATGACAATGATACTCTTTCACTTGGCAAAACGAACCTTCAGTTTCA
>Ga0209512_1003740_pt1 | contig 14078 bp, 10 predicted proteins | sample frozenSSSSmetaG_FD_184142 | JGI IMG/M metagenome (GOLD analysis project Ga0209512, IMG submission 184142) | Glacier valley bacterial and archeal communities from Borup Fiord, Nunavut, Canada, to study Microbial Dark Matter (Phase II) -... | ecosystem: Environmental > Aquatic > Freshwater > Ice >... | reverse complement strand
AAACCTGAATGGCTATTAATCTTTCTGGCATCTGTTTTCCTGAATATCCAGTTTTCTTTTGGACAGATAAATGCCAAACCCCGGTTCAGCTATCTAAACGAATTTTCGTTTAGTGATACTTCATTAGTAAAACTTACCGGGCCTGCAAGGGTGGTGGATTTTGAAGATCGTAAAGGGATAAATACAACCAGCATTCACAGTATTTTGCAACTCAAAGCACATACTATGAAAGAAAAACGGGGTAGTGTGTCCATGTGGGTCATGTCGCTGGAAGATTTAGCCACTTCAAATGCCAAGCCTACTATGGCAATCAGTAACCCCTATTGGACCATTTATCCGCTATTGACCGACTGTCCTAATCAGCAGGATATTGTCAGCGCTAATTTCAAAATGGTGTGGATGAATGCCTGGCATCCCAATTTGATCGCACTTTTTGGAAAGGATAAACTATATGAAAGTGCATTTAATTTGCCCCATAAAGCACTTGTCGAAGTAAGTCATTTTGGCTTTCAAAGCCTGAAGTGGTACAATTTTGCCCTTACCTGGGATTACGATAAAGATCAGTATCGTATGTTTGTGAACGGAGTTTCAGTTGGCAAAGAAGATCAGCACTCAGCATTCAAATTCCACCGTGATTCAATAAACTCTTCGTTGTATCTGGGAAATCCAACGTTTTGTTATTCCGACATTAAGTTCTACAATACCAGCCTTTCTCAAACCGAATTAAGTACTATTTTCAAAAAAGAGGTGACCAAATTTGACCCCGTTTTACAGCAAGAATTGCAGCACACCTACGAAGGAGAAAACAGAAAACCATTTGTATGGAAAGTTGATGCCGACTGGCAATCGAAATTGGAATTGAGCCTGACTAAACCAACTGATTTGGACAGTTTTTATATACAGGGAAAACCGGTTCAGGTGGCCATCACCAAAGAAGGTCTGTTAATTGAAACGGTAAATAAAGAAATGAATGCTGCCAAACTCGATTCGCAAATGTATATCTGGACCAGGAAACCGTTTGAAGGCGATTTGTATGTTGAGTATGAGTATAAAACACTGCGGCGAGGTGGTTTGAGTCTTTTGCTGACACAAGCTTCGGGTATGAACCGTGAAGATTTCATGGCCGATTATCCTTTGCGAACCAGCGGACGCATGACCATGATTTATGGCGAAGATGTTCGCAGTTACCATTGGGAGTATTACCGCGAAATGGCCGACATGCGTAACGATCTTGATAATTCGGCATTTGTGAAACAGCCCTGGAATTATCCGATGGCGTTTGCCAGCCGAAATGCCCCTTTATCAAAAGATACATGGCACAAACTTCAATTCCTGCAGATTGGCAATAAGATAGTTGGGGCAATTGATGGTCAGATCATGTTTGAATGTACCGATGATGGATTCATTAATAACGGACCGGTCCTGAATTTTGGGCGTATTGCCATTCGCTGCATGTTACATTCAAAAATGGTTTTCAGGAATCTGAAGGTATATAACCGGGCAACATTCGAAACCGATAAAATAATCGACGGACAACGAATTCAAAAGATCAAAGAAGGGACTCGGTTTAATTTAAATTAAACGAGCGATCGGAGTGTATTAAAAAACAAAAACAAATGAACAACTTCAACCTAATTCGGAAAAACATGGTTTGCCTGATAGCCATCTCTTTTTTCTTATCATTCACCAGTCTGGCTCAAAAAGCTGATCATACAATTTTAAAACCCAGGCTGCTTTTTCAGTCGGGGTTCGAGGGTGAAACCAACGTTGTGTCATATACGAACGGAAATCATAAACTTATTGGCGGTGACAAAAATCTGAAATACAGCGACTGGTCAACCGATGTTGAAAAACGCGCGAGTGCAAAAAATGTGAACATCAATTATACAGGAGGCGATTCGACCAAACGATTTGCGAAAATTATTCCTGAACCGGGCAATCCCAAAAACAAGGTGTTTCAGTTTTGGTTGAATGAATCCTATCTTGCGTCCGAAAATCAGGAAAAAGCACGTGTGCAGGTCGATTTTTATGGAATTGATGGTGGTTACAAAGAGTTCTATCAATCAGTCCGAGTTTTTCTGACCGAGGATTTTGAGGTGGTGAAAAATTATCCGCGGTCCATTGGTTGGTTAACTATTTCTGAATTCTGGAACAACGAATGGTGGGTGAAAGGTGAACCTTATGGTTTCATGATTACGCTCGGAATCGGCAAAGAGTCAGCCGAATCAAAAGAATTGCACTTTATTCTGGAAGCCGAAAATGCGGGGCAAAAACTGGTTTGGAGGGCCGATCACAAAGAGTCGAACGTGGCAGTTCCGATTGGCAAATGGTTTACGATGGACTACTATTTCAAGGAAGGAAATCAGGAAACAGGACGGATTTACCTCGCTATTACACCCGAAGGTGGACAAAGACAAGTAGTATACGATATTCACAATTTTACCCACATGACCAATGACCCTGCGCCAAATGGTTTCACCGGTTATAACCCAATGAAACTTTATACATCTAAAGAGTTGGTTTCGTACGTGAAATCGCAGGGAAAGACTTTGCAGATTTATTGGGATGACTTTAAATTGTGGACGAACAAACGACCGTAAACTCCCAAAGGATATGTAGAAAACTATTTAAAAATATGACTAAATGAAAGTGGTTCGTCCACAGGAAACCATTGCAGGTTTAAATCCGGTTGATTTAATCAAATATGCCTTTTCGTTAAAAGGTCCGGATGTGGTGGTAATCGGCATGGATAGTATTGCGGTTGTAGAATCGAACCTTACGATCTTGAGAAATTTCAAACAAATGAATCCGGAGCGTATGAAAGAGTTAGCTGAGAGTCTCACTCCATTTTACAACCACGAAAACCTTCCGTGGATGCAGCCTGGTTATACCGATGGCAACTATGCTTAGTATTCAATTGATAAAAGATAAAACCGGAAAATGTTTAAAAATAAAATCAAACATTACCAGCAAACCGTGTTAATCTTTGGATTAATACTTTTTTCAGACGGACTATCGGGTCAGGAACAAAAAAAAGCGTATGTCGATCCGTACCTGGCTCCAATTGATACGAGCATTGTGTTCAATATTATATATCCTCCGTTGACAGAACGCGAAGGAAAAAGCCTCGATATTCCGTTTCCTCCCAATGAACATCCGCGCTTATTTTTCAGGGCAAAAGATATTCCGGCTTTAAAGGAAAAGAAAACCAATCCGCATATGCCCGATTGTTGGAAAAGGATTGTTGATAATGCAGCGCTTCAAACTGATGGGAAACTTCAGCAGGATGGCAAAAAGCATAACATGAACAACAAGATCATCGATGCCATTGAGGCCAGAGCCTTTATGTATGCTTTTCAGAAAAATCTGAAAGCTGGCAAAGAAGCTTTTGAAGCCTTGCAGAATTACAATAAAACACTCCTAATTGATTACGAAAAGGCGGATGTTTGTCGGGATATTGGCCGGGTTATACTCACCAATGCCATTGTTTATGACTGGTGCTTCGATTTAATCAGCAATCTGCAGAAAAAAGAATTGATTTGCCAGATGGAAAATCTGGGCAAACAATTGGAAATTAAATGGCCAAAATTGGCTCAGGGCTCCATAGTTGGTCATGGTACCGAGGCGCAACTTGCCAGGGATATGCTTTCCTGTGGCGTTGCAGTATACGATGAGAAACCGGAAATCTATAATCTGGCTGCAGGGCGCATTTTTGCCGAGTTTTTGCCGGCGCGGAAATTCTTCTACGCTGCATCATACCATCACCAAGGGAGTAGTTATGGAAGTTATCGATTTCAATGGGATTTGTGGATTACCATGATTTACGACAAAATGGGTTATCCTGAAATCTTTGGAAAAGATCAGGGAAAAGTTCCTTACCGGTGGATTTATTCACGCAGACCGGATGGGCAGTTTTTTCGGGATGGTGACGATTTCAATGAATTATATATTCCTTTTGGAAAAACCTGGACAATAACAGGGGCAGCAGTTTCCGGTAGTTATTTTAATGATCCGGTCGTCATGAACGAAGCGATTGCCGAAAACCAGATTGGGCACAACGGACTTTTTGATTTCCTGTTTGTTGATCCACTAGTTCCGGTAAAAACAGGATCATCGCCATTAACTCGTTATTTTCCAGCTCCTTTGGGGCTCATGGCCGCCCGAACTGGCTGGGGAAACGAAATCAGCTCAAATACAGTTGTCGCTGAAATGAAAATTGGCGTTTACAATTTTGCCAATCATCAACATCTTGATGCCGGAAATTTCCAAATTTATTACAAAGGTCCCTTAGCTGTTAATTCAGGTATCTATCAGGGTAAAACAGGCGGATATGGAAGTGATCATTTTGTAAACTACTATCAGCGCTCCATCGCCTGCAATACTATGCTGATTAGAGACCCTGATGAAAAATTCAACTGGCATGGACGTGAGCTAGCGAATGATGGTGGCCAGCAATTTCCAAACGGGGCATCAGAACCTGTGAATATGTTGGAATTACTATCAAAAGATTACAAAACAGGTCAAGTATTATCGCATGCTTCTGGCCCTGATTCTGTTAAACCTGAATACTCGTATCTAAAAGGTGAATTGGTTGAAGCTTATAGCGATAAAGTGAATAGTTTTCGACGATCATTTGTTTTCCTGAATTTGGACAATCCAGATGTTCCGGCGGCATTAATTGTGTTCGACAGGGTAAATTCAACAAACAAAAATTTCAAAAAAACCTGGTTATTACATTGTATTGAAGAACCTAATATTACCGAAAATGTAACAACGGTCGCGCGTTTGGGAAAAGGATATCATGGTAAATTAGTGAATACAACTTTGTTTCCGGTTGCCGGGAATCTGGTTATTCAAAAAATAGGTGGGGCTGGCAATGAATACAGCGTAAATGGGAAAAACTTTCCCCAATATACTTTCAATGAAAACAACTCTGCCGATGGAGCGATCTGGCGTCTGGAAGTATCCCCTAAAGATGCCGCAAATATCGACTTGTTCCTAAATGTTATGCAAGTAATGGATGCCGATGAAAATAACAAATCATTGGTTGTTGAAAAGATAGAAACCGAAAAATATGCCGGTGTCAAAATCAGTGATCGAATCATCCTTTTCAGCAAAGACGGCGAAATCAGCAATCAATCCATTTCTTTAAAAATTAGTGGCGATAAAACCTATAAAGTGGTGATCACCGATGTACAGCATGGTAATTGGAAAGTTGAAGGCCTGAAGGATACAGTTTGCCAGGTTAGGGACGGACAAAATTTGCTCAGTTTCAGTGCACCAGAAGGAAATTATAAAATTATCCGATCTCTAATGAAATAGAAAACAATCAAAAAAAATATGAACAGAAAAGATTTCCTCAAATTTTCAGCCATTGTAGCCGGAGCCGCTGTAACAGTTGGTTTTAAAAATGAAACTTCACTTGAAAAGGCTTCTACAAATGCAGGCAAGCCTCTGGCTATAACTATGTGGGATTTTTCGTGGCTCGAACGTCGCTGGCCGGGTGGAAGCTATGAGGATTGGGACAAGGTTCTTGACGAGCTGGTTGACCGCGGTTACAATGCCGTGCGTATTGATGCTTACCCACATCTGATTGCCGCAGATCCTGAAAAGGAATGGACGCTGATACCTGTTTGGGATCAATACGATTGGGGGAGTCCTGGAATAATCAAAGTTCAGATTCAGCCGTCTCTGACACAGTTCATTTCCAAATGCAAAAATCGTAACATCAAAGTTGGTTTGTCAACGTGGTACAGGGAAGATGCTGATAATACCCGGATGCTAATTGATTCTCCAGAGAAAATGGCCGCTAATTGGTTAAAGGTACTCGATATTATAGCCAATGAAAACTTACTTGACACTATTTTATATGTAGATATGTGCAATGAATGGCCTCATATTCTATGGACACCATTTTTTAAAGCTGAGCGGATAGAACATAACTGGAGTACAAAAGCTTCGATGGACTGGATGCAAAGGGCAATCGAAGTTATGGTCAGCATGTATCCTGAACTTCCTTATACATTTTCATTCGATCATTATCAGGAAGGCATTTTAAAAGCAAATACAATCCCGTTTCTTGATTTTATTGAACAACATATTTGGATGGTAAGCCTGAATAAAGGAGAGTTTAATAATAAAGTTGGTATTGATTGGAATGGATTTTCAACTGATGACATTAAACGTTTGGTAAAGAAAAGCGAAGCGCTTTATAGAAGTAATCCTGTATATTGGAACGATTTACTAACAAGTTGTATCAAGCAATTTGCCAATGATGCCAAGGCGGCAAACAAACCATTGATCACCACGGAATGCTGGTCCATTGTGAATTACAAGGATTTTCCTATGCTGAACTGGAACTGGGTGAAAGATACCTGTGCTTTGGGAGTAAAAACTGCTGCTGCAACCGGACAATGGGTAGCATTGAGTACAAGCAACTTTTGCGGACCACAGTTTGTAGGTATGTGGCAGGATGTGGAATGGCATCGAATGATGACAGACATCATTAAAAAATCTACTATTTCGGAGGATTTGAAGACAACAAAAATAATGAATAGATTATAGCTTTATACATCCAAATAATTAAATATAAGTATATTATATAAAATAATCAACCAATGAAAATTTTTATTCTTCTTTTATTATGCACTATTTTCTCTATCGGAGGAATCGCACAACCCAAAGCTACTGCTACAATAAATGGGGAACTAAGGAAGTGGCATACCATCAGTCTTTTGCTTGACGGTCCAACATGCAGTGAAACCGACTTCAGACCAAATCCTTTTCTTGATTACCGGCTCGAAGTAACATTTACCAATGGAAACCATAGCTATAAAATTCCCGGCTTTTTCGCCGCCGACGGAAAATCTTCCGAAACCGGAGCAATTTCAGGAAACAAATGGCAGGTGAATTTCACTCCCGACGAAACAGGGAGCTGGAATTATTCCGTTTCTTTTTTAGCGGGACGAAATATTGCAATCAGTGAGAATATCAATGAAGGGAAACCGCTTGCGCCCAATGGGCTTCAGGGTTCTTTTACAATTGCTCCATCCGACAAAAAATCGCCAGATTTCCGGTCGAAGGGTCGTTTGGTGCCAACCGGAGAACGATACCTGAAATTCAGTGAAACAGGCGAATATTTTCTGAAAGGAGGAGCCGACAGTCCTGAAAACTTTTTGGCCTACCACGAATTCGACAATACTCCAGCCAAACACCGCTATGAAAAGCACATTGCCGACTGGAAAACAGGTGAACCGCTTTGGCAGGGTAAAAAAGGAAAGGGGATTATTGGAGCATTAAATTATTTATCAGCAAAAGGAGTCAATTCGGTTTATTTTCTGGTGATGAATGTTCAGGGTGATGGAAACGATGTTTTCCCGTGGAATGATATCGATGAACGATACCGTTTCGATTGCAGCAAATTAGATCAATGGGAGATTGTATTTTCTCAAATGGATCATTTAGGAATTATGCTCCATATCGTATTGTCTGAAAATGAAAATCAGTTGTTACTCGATGCAGGATTTCTTCGCACCCAGCGCAAACTTTTCTATCGCGAAATGGTTGCACGTTTTGGCCATCATTTAGCTGTAACCTGGAATTTTGGGGAAGAGAACGGACCGGCTCCATGGTACGATATGGTTGGACAATCGGTCGCTCAGCGAAAAAGTGGAATCGAATACCTGAAAAAGATCAATCCCTATTCCTCTTTTATTGCCATGCATACCTTGCCATCGGACCCTGAACGCACCGACCGGCTGGCTCCATTGCTTGGATTCAAATACCTGGATGGTGCTTCGCTGCAAATCGATAAACCCAATGATGTCTACAAAGAAGTTCAGAAATGGATCAAACTTTCGGCTGATTCGGCCCGGCAATGGGTGGTAAATATGGATGAAATCGGCCCCTGGTTTTCGGGTATATTCCCCGATAGCCGCGATCCACAGCACGATACCATCCGGACAGAAGTGCTTTGGCCAACGCTAATGGCCGGTGGCGCTGGAGTCGAATGGTATTTCGGGCGTCTGGATTTGACAACGGAGGATTTCACCCAATGGTCGAACATCTGGGATCAAACATATTATGCCATATCATATTTCAGAGAGAATATCCCATTTTGGCGGATGCAAAATGCTGATCAATTAATTACCGGAACTAAAAATAGCTGTTTTGCCGCTGCCGGAGAAATCTACACCATCTATCTACCTTCCGGTGGATCGACCACAATTCAGCTACCTTCCGGGAAATATCAGATAAAATGGTATAACCCAAGTACAGGAGGATCACTTTTGGATGGCTCAATTAAAACTTTACAGGGACCAGGTGTGCTTTCAATCGGAAATCCTCCGACTGATCATCAGAAAGATTGGACGGTACGACTCAAATTATCAACTGAAAAAGAATAGAAAACTCAATGAAAATCATTCTGTTACTAACGCTTTTAATTCTGAATCAATCCTTAGTTGCAAAGGAAAACCAACCCGGAATATGGAGCAGATTTGAAAAAGAGATGATCAGGGAAACCACCTTTTCAAATCCGTTTACTGAAACCGAATTGAAGGTTGAGTTTACCCGGCCTGACAGGACTAAATTATCTATCACCGGATTTTTCGACCGTGCAGGTGTTTGGAAATTCAGGATTATGCCCGATATGATTGGTAAATGGAAATACACCGCATGGTTTACTGATGACTCCGGTAAAAGGTTTTCCGGTTCATTCCTTTGCGTAACTTCAGATATTCCCGGTTTGATTACTTCTGATGAATCCAATCCGGTATGGTTTGGATTCAAAGGAGGAAAGCATCAGCTAATCAGAAGTTTTCATGTGGGTGATCGTTTTTTTGCCGACAACTGGCCTGATTCCGAACGAAAACAGTTTTTGGACTGGCTGATTGAAAATAAGTACAATACCATTTCAGTAGCCAGTCATTTGTTGAACCGAAATGCTGAAAATCGTGGAAAAGGCTGGAATACTCCTGATTTATGGAACGCTGAAAAGCAGCAACCCAATCCGGAGGAATACGCTAAAATGGAACGGATTCTCGATGAATTGGCTGCCCGAAAAATAATTGTATTTCCTTTTGGCGGTTTTTTCGGACAAAAATCGAACTGTCCAACGGATAGCATCAATCAGGAATTGTATGTCCGCTACACCATTTCAAGACTTGGCGCATACTGGAATACGTTATATAGTGTTGCCGGTCCCGAGCCGCTTTACCGGAATGTCAAACAATTTACAAAAAGTCAGGTTGATAAGCTTGGTGAAATGATTGCGACACAAAATACTCAAGGACATTTAATCACGGTTCATAACGAAAAAAACAGGAATCCTTTTGTTGATGCCCCATGGGCTTCCTACCAGTGCCTTCAGGGGCCAACAACACTCGATCTGGATTCACTTTACCAGGGATTGATGGCTCGCCGGAATCCTCACCAGCCCGTATTGGCACAGGAAGTACTCTGGTATGGCAATATTTATCAGCAAACCTACAACGACGAACAATTGCGTAAAAACGCGTTTACCATTATGATGGCTGGCGCGGCATTGAACTTTGCTGATAACTCCGGAACCAGTTCAACAGGATTTACCGGTACGTTAAAACTGGACGAAAGACATCAGGACAAACACGAAATCGTTAAAAAAGTATGGGACTTTTTTGAATCCATACCCTTTTACGAATTAACACCATCACAAATCCTGAGCAACAATGGATTTAGCCTTGCAAACTCAGGGAAAACATACCTGACTTATCTTCCAATTGGAGGAGAAGTTACAGTCAGTACAAAACCGGGAAATTATCTTGGAGTTTGGATCAAAGGCTCTGATACCAGTGTCCGCGTTAATATTGGGATTACCAACGGTCAGAATCTCACGGCTCCTTCCCAAGACGATTGGCTCTTGTACCTGCAAACTGCAAATTCAGTTGAAGTGAATAAAACTATGACCATGCCGGTTTTTGCCGGGTTTGGTTCCTATCCTGATATCACAGTCGATGAGCATGGAATTCTTCATCTCGTTTATGCACGCGATGGGAAACTGTATTACCGGTACTTTTCCCCAAAAGAAAATCAACTTAGTCCAGAGATATTTACCACAATAACTTATCCTCTGGATAAATACCTTGGCCCAAACCGTAGCGATCCTGAAGTAATAGTTGAATCTGGTGGTAAAATTCATGTGTTTGTTGGTCAGCAATATGCCAGCTGGAACGGGAAGGAATGGATTAGAACTGAAACTGGCGTTACCCGTGATACCGATATGGCAGTTAATTCAAAAGGCGATGTTTTCATCAATAAACGTGGCGGAAATCATAACGGTCAAATCGGAATTCAGATGAAGAAAGCGGGAAGTGACCGATTTATTCCAACTGAAACAGATCCTGATACCGGCACAAACAAAGGAAAGGAGTGGCTTGGGAAAGGCGACCATGTTTATGGAAGCATTTACATTGATACCAAAGATATCATTCATATACTTTACCGGCAGGCTCTGCCTGAATATGTATCGTACCGCCAATCGTCTGATTATGGGAGAACATGGAAAGGCTGTGGCGTTTATGGAGGCGAAAAGTGGCAGGGAGAAGCGCCTGATCTGACTGTCACTCCTTCAGGAATAGTAATGGTGATTAGTCATGATGGAGTTTTATATACACTTGATGAAAGCAACTTTAAATTTACAGAAACGGCAAAAATTATTAGTTGCAAAGAGCGTGATTTGCCTTCCATTTCATCTGGAGAAAATGATTTGGTTTACGTCACAGCTTTCGGAGGAAAGTATAATTCGTTTCATAACGGAAAACCTGGAATAGAAAAAATCATTTCTTCCATTCTTGGAAAATCCATTGGTTATACGGGCAAAGTGGTCGTTGGCAATGTGGGATGGGGTATTTTCGAAGAAGGTGAAACCGTTAGCAATACAGAAATAGAAGGCACTTCAGCAATTTTTCTTATTCCGCTTCCAAAATAGCATTACAATTGTCAGAAATTACTAATCGCAAAAAACTTAAAGTTGCAATACCAATGAAGAAATTCAAAACATTTTGGTTTTACGTATTTTTAATGATCGTGCAAATTGTGACAGCAAATGCGGCAAAATATGTTCAATCACCAGTCAGTCAACCTTCTGATCAACTTTCCGGAACCCAGCAAGTACCATTCATTGGCGCTCAGGTTATTATTGAACACGGACAAACTCCCGAGGAAATAGACACCTGGTTTCGGGTACTAAAAGAAAAATCGTTTAACCGTTTGCCGTATCCGGATGTTTGAGTCGTATATGAAAAAGGCTGATGGAATCTGGGATTTTACCTTATTCGATCAAGCTTTCTGGTCAGCTGAAAAACATGGCATCAAAGTTTTTGGAACCATTTTCCCTTATACCGAAAAAACGGATATCGGAGGTTTTAAATTTTTAAGGAACGAAGTACACCTTCAATCTATCACATTATTTATTAAACAGTTAACAACTAACTTCAGCAAATTCGAAAGCTTGGATGGTTGGGTGCTAATCAATGAGCCTGGCGTTGGGAGGATGGCAATCACCATACACCGGAAATATGGTGGAAAAAAGACTTGTTCAACATGTTATACGGTTCCGCTCAACTTTGGAATTTAGATCGAGAACGATGGGAAGAATATAAAAATACCTTCATCGAGAGCTATAAGAATGTTTGTCCGTGGTTACAGCAAATCGGCTATGACGAATTGGTTTCGCACCGGTTTGTTTCGCCCGATCACAAAGTTCAGGAATCAGTATTTTCTTCTGGGAAAAAGGTGGTGGTGAATTTTGGAGATACTGAAACTGAATTTGAAGGAAACGTAATCAAAGCAAAAGGTTTTTTAATTCTTTCAAAATAAAATGGAAAAGGAGTTTTTTTTATGTTGAAAAGTATGAACAATCAAAAAAAATAGAAGTACTTTGAATTAAAGTAAGATTAGTTGATGATTATTTAAATTTATTTTTATGAAACTGTTATTTTTTGGATTATTCTTTTTTATTAGCACGTGCTGTGCAAGTTTCGCAGTTGGGAATGACTGGGATGAACTTTTTAATGGTAAAAACCTGACAGGCTGGAAAGCCAACGAAAATCCAGGTAGCTTCCGGGTCGAAAAAGGGCTACTGGTTTGTTCCGGCGAAAGGGGACATTTGTTTTACGAATCAAACAAACCCTTTAAGAACTTCGAATTGATTGCAGAGATAAAGACCTCTCCTTTTGCCAATTCTGGAATATTTTTTCATGCTTCGCCTCAGGAGAAAGGTTGGCTTAACAAAGGTTACGAGGTTCAGGTGAACAATACCTATTTTGGTGTTGGTGATTATCGTGAAACAAAGAAAACCGGGAGTCTTTATGCAGTACGAAATATCTATTATCCTGTTGCCGGCGATAATGAATGGTTCAAAATGAAGATCATCGTTATTGAAAATCATGTGGAAATCTTTGTGAATGATTTGAAAGTGGTCGATTATATTCAACCTGAAAATCCATGGCGCAGTGCTTCTCATAAAGGACGCGTGCTGGGTGATGGCTATTTCGCCCTGCAGGCCCACGATGTGAAAAGCACCGCTTATTATAAATCGATAAAAGTAAGGAGGTTACCTGATGGAGAAAAAACACCCATGATTGTTGATGAGACATGGGAAACAACTCTCTCAAAATTAATGGATAAAGGATTTCCATTGGTCGATTATCATGTACATCTGAAAGGCGGGCTAACCTTGCAACAAGTGATGCAAAATTCGCTAAAACTGGGGATAAACTATGGAGTTGCTCCAAATTGCGGGCTTAAATTTCCGGTAACAAACGACAAGTCACTTACCGCATATATGGATACAGTAAAAGGACAGCCTATTTTCAGGGGAATGCAGGCTGAAGGTCGGGAATGGGTTACCCTTTTTTCTCCTGAGGCTGTGGCAAAATTCGATTATGTATTTACCGATGCCATGACCTTTACCGATTCAAAAGGCCGTCGTAACCGAATATGGCTTCCGAATGAGGTATGGGTAGATGATAAACAACAATTTATGGATCAGTTGGTAGGTAAAATAGAAGCTATTTTCTCACAGGAACCGGTTGATATTTATGTGAATCCTACGGTTCTTCCGGCAGTATTAATGCCTGACTACGAACAGCTCTGGACAAAGGAACGCATGGAACGTGTGGTAAAGGTTTTGGCTGCCAATAACATTGCGCTCGAAATCAATGCGCGTTACAAAACGCCCAATGCACAAATGATAAAAATGGCCAAAAAAGTAGGTATCAAATTCTCATTCGGAACCAATAATACGGGCAATGAACTTGGTCAATTGGAATATTGCCTGAAAATGATTGAAGAATGTGGTTTGACGCCCGATGATATTTTTATGCCAAAACCACACAATCAAAAACCCGTGTTGATAAAAGGTTTGCCAAAGAAAATAACTGGATAGTTGAATGACTGTATGATTCGCCGGTGTTGATTAGTGAAAAATCATTCATAACTAAATAAACCATAAAAATGAGATTATTAAAATATTTGCTTATAATGAGAATTGCTGCTATTTTATTAATGGCTGTATTACCGCTGTTGCCTTTTTCTGTGTGTATCGCGCAAAATTCCGAAATCGACCAGTCCATTGACAATTACCGAAAAGGTGAGTTAATAATTACTGCAAAACCTGGTGTCAGGGTAATTGTGGAGCAGGTTACCCATGAATTTTGGTTTGGATGTGCCATTCCCAACAGTTTTGTTGACGGTTCGATGTTGGAAAATGATAAAAAACAATTCGAAGAAAAGTTTCTGAAGAATTTTAACTCAGCAGTTACTGAAAATGCAGTGAAATGGGGCAATATGGAGCGTCAAAAAGGGGAGGTCAAATATTCGGTGATTGATGCCATGCTCGAATGGACAGAAGCTAACAACATCCCAATAAGAGGTCACAACCTGTTTTGGGGAATTCCTGAATTTGTGCAGCCTTGGGTAAAAGAACTTTCGGATGAAGAATTGAAACAAACGCTGAAAAAACGCGCCGAAACAGTTACCGCTCGGTACAAAGGCCGCTTTGTTGAATACGACCTGAACAATGAAATGGTACACGGAAA